>Ga0209344_10000310_pt1 | contig 93894 bp, 83 predicted proteins | sample Cruoilmetagenom6_FD_187293 | JGI IMG/M metagenome (GOLD analysis project Ga0209344, IMG submission 187293) | Oil polluted marine microbial communities from Coal Oil Point, Santa Barbara, California, USA - Santa Barbara Oil Seep Sample 6 (SPAdes)... | ecosystem: Environmental > Aquatic > Marine... | reverse complement strand
CTATTGAGCGAATCAGATCCGAGTAATCGGCAAAATCCTCGACACGGCGCAATAGTTCAAACACACGTTCGGGCGGAGCGTTAATGATTTCACTATGTTCAATCGTTGCCATTGGTTCGCCTCTAACAACATGGATGAATAGCGTAGCATGTTGATATTCATGCTGCCCGCCTACGCACTTTTTACTTCAATCAGGTACATGGTAAGCGCTAGAACTGGTCAGACTAACGGCTATTGCGTAAACTGCCGCCCTTCCGGACCGGACCCCGGAACGCCGCGCCAGCTAAAGGCTGCTCGCGATCAATAAATTCTCCGACAAAGAGTGTTTTCTTATGTCATCAATATCCCCAGTGGCTGCTGATACAGCCACCACGACCGTTGTTATCTATTCCGGTGGAATGGACTCTTTTACCGTGCTCCACCGCGCACTGCGTGAAGGGCTTAACGTACACGTGCTTTCGTTTGACTATGGTCAGCGGCACGCCCGCGAACTCGATACTGCACGCCAGGTGTGCGCCTCACTAGGGCTCCCCCATCAAGTGGTCGATATTCGCGCTATACACGGTCTGATTGATAATTCGGCGCTCACCAACCCAGCCCAGGCAATGCCCCAGGGCGACTATGACGCAGACAACCTGCGCGCTACCGTGGTGCCTAATCGTAATATGATTTTGCTCTCCCTGGCGATTGCCAAGGCCGTCAATATTGGCGCAGAGCGCGTCGACTACGGCGCCCATGGCGGCGACCACGTTTTATACCCCGACTGCCGCCCCGAGTTCGTCGAGGCTATGAATCATGTCGCGGGCATCGCCAACTTCGAGCCGGTTAAGCTACACGCCCCTTATCTCAAAGTAAGCAAGGCCGACATACTGCGTGACGGCCTGGCAATGGGATTGGATTACCGCCATACATGGACCTGCTATGAAGGCCGTGAACTTGCCTGCGGCGTATGCGGCAGCTGCCGCGAGCGGCTGGAAGCCTTTGCCGCCAACGGCGTGACCGACCCATTGGCTTACAGCGTAGACAGCGCAGTAGGTCAGCGCTGATGTATCAAGTCAAAGAAGCCTTCTACACCCTGCAGGGGGAAGGTGCCCAAGCGGGCAGAGCGAGCGTTTTCTGTCGCTTTAGCGGCTGCAACCTGTGGTCAGGCCGTGAGATTGATCGGGCGACGGCTAAATGCACTTTTTGCGATACTGACTTTATTGGCACTAACGGCATCAATGGCGGCAAGTTTGCCACTGCTGCCGCCCTTGCTGAGCACATTGCAGCGCTCTGGCCCAGCCACAGCAGTGACGCCAAGTCGAAGGCAACACCCTATGTGGTGTTTACCGGCGGCGAGCCACTGCTGCAGCTTGACACAGCGCTGATTGCCACGTTGCATAGCCATGGGTTTGAGGTGGCCGTCGAGACCAACGGTACTTTACCACCGCCCCCAGGCATTGACTGGCTGTGTGTCAGCCCTAAGGGCAGCAATCCGCTGGCCGTTACCCAAGGCGACGAACTAAAGCTCGTTTACCCTCAAGCAGAGGCTCCTCCAGAGCAGTTTTCAAGCCTGGGGTTTCGCCACTTCTTTTTACAGCCGATGGATCTTGCTCCTCTCAATCAGGATAAGACCACCGTCGCTGAAGCGACCGCCTACTGTATGGCTAACCCCCAGTGGCGTCTATCGCTGCAAATGCACAAATTAGCAGGTTTTGATTAATGTCCCTATTTGTAAACCAACTGACCCATATTGACGTTTCAATTTGGTGTTCTGAGCGCGGCCTAGTGGGCTGTAGCTGGCAGGTAGACGCACTGCTGGATGGCGAGCTAGGCGAAGATGGCATGCTCTTCGACTTTGGTGAAGTCAAGCCGTGGATCAAGCGCACGCTTGATAGCGGCTTAGATCATACTCTACTGGTGCCCACCCAAGCCCCCGGGGTGATTGTTACAGAGTGCCCCGAAGGTGTGTGCATACGGACTACCACGCCCTACCCGATGGAAGTAAGGGGGCCAAAAGAGGCGTTTAGCCTGCTGCCGTGGAAAACCATTGAGCTTGACACGGTCGCTGAGTATTTAAGCCAGCAGCTCACTGAACAGCGTCCTAACAATGTCCACCAGGTCACCCTAACGCTGAACGACGAGGCCATTGAAGGCGCTGCCTATGGCTACACGCACGGCCTAAAGCGCCACCTAGGCAACTGCCAGCGTATCGCCCACGGCCACCGTTCGCGGCTTCATATCTTTCAGCAGGGGGTACGTCAACTTAAGCTCGAACAGCAGTGGGCCGCATGGTTGGATAATCGTTACCTGCTTGAAGAGGCGGATATCACCTCACGGGATAACGACTTCCTGATCTGCGGCTACCGGGCCGCTCAAGGTGATTTCTCCCTTACGCTGCCACAGTCGCTATGCGCGATCCTCCCCGGCCCCACCACGGTAGAAAATATCGCTGCTTGGCTGGCAAAAGAGGTTGCCACGCAAAGCGGCGTAACCACGCGCATTCAGGCCTTTGAGGGCATTAACAAGGGCGCGATTGCCATGTACACACCTAGTGCTACACCAAGTCAGCTATGAGTGAAGGGTGTCGTGCGGGGTGTGGCGCCTGCTGCATCGCGCCTTCAATTAGCTCAGCTATCCCCGGCATGCCTGAGGGCAAGCCGGCGGGCGTTCGCTGCGTGCAGTTAGACGAGGATAACCTGTGCCGTTTGTTCGGGGATCCGAGCCGCCCCAGGGTCTGCGAGCGGTTTAACTTTGACGCCAGTGTGTGCGGCGAGCACCGGGAAGAGGCGCTCGCCACCTTGACGTGGCTGGAGCAGGACACCCGTTAAACAGTGCCCTGCTTTAGTTTATCAACCTTCAGCGCCTACCGGCCGCGGTAAACGGCGATCCAACAAGCTGATCCAACGGGTTAGCACCGGCGCATCGCTGTGGCTGACTTCACTCAATAGCTGCCTAAAACTCTCTTTCGCCTGCTGGTCGTTAGGCTCGATACGCGTCAGCCATAGCTCAAGGGCCGCTAGCTCCTGGTGGCGATTGCCGTGCTCGCGGGACTGGTTTATCGCCATTTCAGCCAATGCTTTGACTTCATTGGCGGGGTGTCCCAGCAGATCACGCACCTTGGCCAGTTGGGTGGCTAATTCAGGCAAAAATAGCGTGGTACGTTCACGGGCAATCACCAAGCACTGGTCGAGGTACTCCTCTGCGGCATTTAGCTCGCCTAGTTCAATGCAGGCATCCGAGTACCACAGCACCGGCCGCTGGTAGCGGTCACGACCATTCAGCTCCGCCATCTGATCCAGGCTATCGCGTAACTGAGTCAACCCGGTGGCATCGCCTGCCAGGGCTCGTTGCCAACCGAGAATGCACTGGCTGGAAATTTGCCACAGCTGTAAATCGGGCGTTCCGGTCATTGCCGCCGCTCGTTCTGCATGCCGCGCGGCCAAGTGAACGTGACCTAGCTGACGGTAGAGCGCAGCGGCAAATAGCAGCGCCAGCGCCAAGGTACCGGGGTGGGCGATTTTCTCCGCCAGCCGAATCGCCGCCGATACTTGCCGCTCGGCACGCTGATAATCACCGCGCAGGCAGAGCGCCCAGCCCTGAAAGCAGGCGGCCGAAACTTGCGGATGATCGGAGAACGGTAGCCACTCGATCATCATTTGCGCATTGAGGGGATCGATTTCATCTAAATGGTCGTGAGCCTGCTGAATGCGACCTGCCCAATATTCGCAGTTAGCGCGAGCATAGTCGGCCAAACGACGATAGCGAGGGTCTTCAAGACGTGCAGCGAGATCAGCGAGCGTCGACGCCAGTGCAAAGGCATCGGCATGAGCATAACGCTGGCTACGGCCTACCCAAAGCCCCCATTTGACCAGGAATATCTGCTCTAGATCTTCTGGGTCTTCTAATCTATCGGTACCCGATTCGCGCAGTAGCTCCCTCGCACGCACAAAGCTTTCGTGAGCGGTAGGCGAGCCATGCCCCTCAAGTGAGAAGGCCGCCTGGCCGCGCACGGTGAGCAGACTCACTTCACGCTCAATCTCATGCTCGACGTGGCGCAAGCTCGCCAAACCGAAATCGGCCATGCGTAGTGCAGTTCGGTTGGCGCTCACCTTAAGCGCTTCCCGGGCGGCCAGTTCGAAATAGCGTGCACCACGGGCATAATGACCGCTACGGCGCAGATGGGTGGCAAAATCGCCGGGGTGGCGACTAATCCACACCGGGAAGCGCTCCTCAATTAAGGTCACTACTTGCTGATGCAGCTTGACCCGCACATCCCGCGGACAGGAAAGGTAGGCCGCTTCTTGCAGCAGTTGATGGCTAAACTGGTATTCGTGTTCGCCGCTCTCTTTATCGACCGGCTCGACAATCTCAAGCGCCCGCATATGTTCGAGCGCTTGGTTAAGCCGCCCTTTTTCCCAGCCGCTACACTCCAGTAGAAAATCCAACCGGAAGCGCTTACCCAGCACTGCCGCTATGTGGGCAATTTCTCGGTCACCCTCAAGCTGATCAATACGGCTTGCCAACAGACCTAATAACCCTTTGGGCAGTTCATCGAACTGGACACTGCGCCCTTCGCGACGATCCATATCCAGACGCCGGCAAATCTCCTGCATATAGAGCGGCACGCCATCGCAGCGCTCAATAATCTGGTTGCGTAACCGCGGGCTCAAATGAATGCGGTAGCGCCGTGACAGCTGTGACAATAGCCGTGAAGACTGCTGCGGATCCAGATTCCCCAAACTAATCTGTTGATCCCAATGTAGCTTCACCGGTAGCAGCTCTCTGCCGTGATGGCTGGCTACCAGCATAAAGGCGGTATTGATTGGCAAACGTGCCTGCAACCCAGCGAGCACTTTAAACGACGGCTCATCAAGCCACTGTAAATCATCGACCATCAGTACCAGAGTATGGGTGGTCGCCTGACGCTCGATTAAGCGGTGCAGCAACATCACCACCAGTTCAACGGCTTCACCGCTTTGGGCAAGCTGGGTGATCTCCTGAACTTCGTGCACCCCAAGCGCCTCTTCCAACAGGTGCTGGCGCTCGGGCGTAAGCTGGTCAAACTCCAGCGTCGCCTGTAGTTCGTGAATCGCCTCAACGGTTAGTGGTCGCTTGAGATACCAGCTAACCAGAGTGCGGGCAACGCCGTAGGGATCCAGCACCGACAGCCGCGTGGTGGGCTGCCAGCAAATTGCCGCATCGCGACTGAGCTCTAACTGGCGGAAACCGACCATCAGTGCCGATTTACCCATACCAGACGCCCCGCGTACTAATACGCTTTGACGCAAACCTATACCTGCCCGCGCCAACGCATCGCGCAGCGTACGCAGCGAGGTTTCACGCCCGACCAGGCTAGGCGGCAGCGCATCTCGGCCGCCTTCGTTTAGGCCAAGCACTAAAGCACGCAGTCGAACGCGACCGTCACTCGCCACCAAACGCGATACCAGCCGCGGCTGTAGATCCAACGCGGGCGGCATGTGCTGGCTGGCTTCTTGAGAGATGACCAGCTCACTGCCTTCGGCTGCGCTCATTAGCTCCAGCGAGGTTTGGGTGACTTGCCCCAGCGGATCCGCCAGTTGCCGCTCGGGTAGATAAACGACTCGCCCACTGTGCAAACCAGCGGCCAGCTCAAATTGCGGCACTTCGCCTTCGCCAGACCAGTGGCGGGCACTCTCTTGGGGAAGCGCCTGTCGGCAGTGCTCATAGAGCGCCACTAACTCAGCCAACTGATGAGCAGGCCCGTGGGTGCCAAAACAAGCTAACCCCAAGCCGCCGGTGGCGCCAGGCAGCCAGAAGCCGCCCAAGTGATGGCACTGCTGCTCTAGCCAACGCAATAGCTCCAGCTGCAGAGTGAGACAGTGGCGCGTCGCGGCACGATCTTGCCACTCCCCTTTTAGGCGCAACCGGATAGCCATTACGGAAAGCTGGCGCAGCTCAATCTCATCTTCACGTAGAGGTTTGCTGTCCGCCGCCAGCGCGCGGGAAAAAGCCCCTTGAGGGCTCATCATGCGCGGGTCATGGTGGCCGTCAGACCAGTAACTGGCCAGCTGTAAGAAGCTAGGTTCAGGCTGCTGACCTGACAATGCCAGTAGCTGCAAGTAGCTATTATACTGCTCATGAGCGGCGGCCATTTGATTCTGTTCAGCCAGCTGGCGTACCAAGCGCTCATGAAACGGGCCATAGCCGGAGAAGCGACTCACCAGGGTTTCCAGGATCAAATCAGGCACATCGGTGTGAGCTTCGAGCACCTGTTCGGCAAAACGAATGACGCGCTGGCGCCATTCATTGCGCACCTGGACTAACCAGCGCTGAAACTCACTACAGCTGGCCAATTGAAGCTCTTCAATCAGGTCACCTTGGTAACAGGTCATCAGTGCTTCCAGTGTATCCAAGTCACGCGGCCCTTCGAGCAGCTGCTGCAGCGTATGCAGGTCGACTTTCCAATTGGCCGGAAGCTGGAAGGCAATCGTTTGCCGGGAGACGCTTAATACTTGGTCAGCACTCTCTCCCAACGACTGCCGTAAACAGTGCAGCGCGTGACGCAGGTTAGTCCTGCCGGAAGATAACCCCTGGTCGGGCCACAGCAGTTCCGCCAGCGCGGCACGATTAACCGGCTGACGATGTAGTAACAGATAAACGAGCAGCGCTTTCACTTTGTCGTAGCTGAAGTGAGTTAATACATCTTCACCCTGAGTGAGTGAAAAATGGCCAAATAGGGTTAACTGGTCTGTCTCACGAGCATCGCGCATGATAAACATCCTGCCGGGCTAAGCGGGTTAAGCTGGCACGCCGCTATGAAAACGAAAAGCAGTATCGGTCGAAGTAATCAGCTCCGCTTCACGCGCTACAAAAAAAGCGATCCGCTCATCAATTGAGTCCGATGTCTGCTGGCGAGCCAGTAGCAGATAATCCTCGAAGTGACGGCCTTCTGACTTCACCAGGGTGCGATAAAACTTGGCAAGCTCTTCATCTAAATAAGGAATTAAGCAAGCGAAGCGTTCACAGCTGCGCGCTTCAATAAGTGCGCCGATAATGAGCACATCAATTAACCGTTCGGGGTCATTGCTGCGCAGGTGTCGCCTTAGCCCTTCCGCGTAGCGTGAAGCGGTCAAGTGCTGGTAGGCCACACCGCGTGCTTCCATGAGCGCGACTACTTGCTCGAAATGCAGCAGCTCTTCACGAGCTAATTGCGACATTTTGCTCAGCAAAAGTGGTTGATCTACATAACGATAGAGCAAGCTCATAGCGGTAGATGCGGCTTTTTTTTCGCACTGCGCATGGTCAATTAGCAGCGTTTCTGGATTTTCAAGCGCCCACTGCAGCCATGCTTCAGGGGTCGCACAGGCCAAAAACTGGTGCAAACTTTCCGGCAGCAAATCATCCGCTTTCACTGCGTGATCAGCCGTTTGCAAGCCACTCTTTTTTGTAGTTTGTGTAGAAGGTTGTATCAACATAACACCATCACCAAGCTTATATCTCACTATTGTACAACATATAAGGCCATAAGGCGCTTATAGTTCCCTGTTGCATACCATTCTCTACGACCTGAATCATCTATTACTAATGTAGCTACGCGTTTAAAAATGCTCCACACACTTTTAATCAATACGCTTGCATAAGCACTACAGCAGTAAAACGGCTCTCCAGTTAAGTAAGTGAGGAGTATGGTAACGCGCTGTAACGATAATCACACCCGCATAGCCTAAGGTTCGCTATGAAATGGAAAAAACTTTCCTGATTTTGAGCCAATTGGCTAATAAAAAGCGTTTTTTTGATCCGTTTAAATCGTGACATCAACATAAAGTACAAGAGTCGTCTCAGCTTGCCAGCTTAACATTGTCGACAGTTTGCCGTAGAATCGCAGCCATCCAACCACACGCTGTTTGTCAAGCGTATGTCATATGTGATCGGCCCCACTTTATAAAAACTGCGCAGCCAACACCGTGCAATGTGCAGGCCGTCACCATAAAGTAAATGAAACGTGAATGAGAGGGCCCCAACGTGCTTGAAGCTTATCGCCAACATGTCGAGGAACGTGCCGCCGAGGGCGTCCCGCCCAAACCCCTAAATGCCGAACAAGTAGCCTCACTAGTTGAGCTACTGAAAACGCCACCGGCCGGTGAAGAGGAGTTTATCCTTGATTTAATCACCAACCGCGTTCCGCCGGGCGTTGACGAGGCCGCTTATGTAAAAGCAGGCTTCCTCACCGCTATTGCGAAAGGTGAAGCGAGCTCTCCGCTGATCGACAAGATTCACGCCGTCAAGCTGCTGGGCACTATGCAAGGTGGCTACAACATCGTTTCAATGGTAGAGCTACTCGATAACGAAGAGCTTGCCCGCGAAGCAGGCGAGCAGCTCAAGCACACCCTACTGATGTTCGACGCCTTCCACGATGTGGAAAGCCGCGCCAAAAATGGCAACAGCGTCGCGAAAGAGGTGATTCAGTCCTGGGCAGACGCCGAATGGTTCCTGTCTAAACCCGCACTGGCTGAAAAAATCACCCTGAGCGTGTTTAAAGTTCCTGGTGAAACCAATACCGATGACCTGTCACCTGCACCGGATGCCTGGTCACGCCCGGATATTCCGCTCCATGCCAACGCCATGCTCAAAAACGAGCGCGACGGCATTGAGCCAGTGGTTCCAGGCACCACTGGCCCGCTCAAACAGATCGAAGATGTTAAAGCCAAAGGCTTCCCCGTCGTCTATGTCGGCGACGTAGTCGGCACCGGCTCATCGCGTAAGTCAGCCACCAACTCGGTGCTGTGGTTCTTCGGCGACGATATTCCCTACGCACCCAACAAGCGCGCTGGCGGCTTCTGCTTTGGTAGCAAAATTGCACCTATCTTCTTTAACACCATGGAAGATTCAGGCGCTCTACCGGTTGAAATGGACGTCACCAACCTGAACATGGGCGACGTCATCGATGTTTACCCCTACGCAGGTAAAGTGTGCAAACACGGTAGCGATGACGTTATCACCACTTTTGAGCTTAAAACGCAGCTGATTCTGGATGAAGTACGCGCTGGCGGCCGTATTCCCCTAATCATTGGCCGTGGTTTGACTGGTAAGGCGCGTGAGTCACTGGGCCTACCCACTTCTGACGTTTTCCGCCTACCCGATCAGCCTAAAGATACTGGCAAAGGCTTCACCTTAGCGCAGAAAATGGTCGGTAAAGCCTGTGGTCTTGAGGGCGTTCGCCCCGGCATGTACTGCGAGCCCAAGATGACCACCGTAGGCTCGCAAGACACCACAGGCCCGATGACCCGTGATGAGCTGAAAGACCTTGCCTGCCTTGGTTTCCAAGCCGACCTGGTTATGCAGTCGTTCTGTCACACCGCAGCTTATCCGAAGCCCGTGGATGTGGATACTCACCACACCCTGCCCGACTTCATTATGAACCGTGGCGGCGTTTCACTACGCCCCGGCGACGGCATCATTCACAGCTGGCTTAACCGCATGCTGCTGCCTGATACGGTGGGCACCGGCGGTGACTCGCACACCCGTTTCCCGCTCGGCATCTCATTCCCGGCGGGTTCAGGCCTGGTAGCGTTTGCTGCTGCCACCGGCGTTATGCCGCTGGATATGCCGGAGTCAGTACTGGTTCGCTTCAAGGGCAAACGCCAGCCCGGCGTTACGCTGCGTGACCTGGTTCACGCCATTCCGCTCTACGCCATCAAGCAAGGCTTGCTGACCGTTGATAAATCCAACAAGAAAAACGCCTTTTCAGGGCGCGTGTTGGAAATTGAAGGTCTGGAAGACTTAACGGTTGAGCAAGCCTTTGAGCTTTCTGATGCATCCGCTGAGCGCTCCGCCGCTGGCTGTACCATTACGCTGTCGGAAGAGAGCGTTACCGAATACTTGAAGTCTAACATCACCCTCTTGAAGTGGATGATGGGCAACGGTTACGGTGACGAGCGCACCATTAGCCGTCGTATTGAGGGCATGGAAGCTTGGCTGGCTAACCCCAGCTTGATGCGTGCTGACCAGGATGCCGAGTACACCGAAGTTATCGAAATTGATCTGGCTGAAATTAAAGAGCCCGTTCTGTGTGCGCCGAATGACCCTGACGATGCGCGTCTACTGTCTGAAGTCGCAGGCCAGAAAATCGACGAAGTCTTTATCGGTTCTTGCATGACCAACATCGGCCACTTCCGGGCTGCTGGCAAACTGCTTGAGAAGCAGCCTGCCGGTAGCTTAAAAACCCGGCTGTGGCTGGCACCACCGACGAAAATGGATCAGCATCAGCTGACCGAAGAGGGCTACTACGGCATCTACGGCCGTGCCGGTGCCCGTATGGAAATGCCGGGTTGTTCACTGTGTATGGGTAACCAGGCCCGCGTTGCCGCTAAGAGCACCGTGGTGTCTACGTCTACACGTAACTTCCCGAACCGTTTGGGTGACGGTGCCAATGTGTACCTCGCCTCTGCGGAACTGGCGGCCGTTGCCGCAGTAGAAGGACGTCTCCCCAGCGTTGAAGAGTATCAACGTTATATGAGTGAGTTTGACGCTATGGCGGGCGAGATTTATCGTTATATGAACTTTCACGAAATTGAGGAGTATCAAAAGATCGCCTCAAACGTGATTCCGGTCGCTCAAGAAGCCTAACGCTTGTTAAGCACTTGAGACAGACCGCCCCATCGCCGATGCTCGCACCATCGCAGAAGATGTGAAACATTGCATTTTCTGAGCCGATGACCGAACGTCCCGCCACTGTTTTACAGGGCGGGGCGTTTTTTTATGCTCTACCTTTCTAAACTGAACGGTAATACAACAGTGTTTACCCTTAGGAGCGTGTAATGACCCATTCGATTGATATCGTGACGCCCGATCTCTGCGATGCGCACCCAGAGGTTGCGGTGCTTGACCCGATGTTTGCCAATTTTGGCGGGCTTGAAGCTTTCTATGGCCCTATTCGTACAATCAAATGCTTTGAAGATAACTCCATGGTGAAACAGGCCGTTGCCGAGCCAGGCAACGGCGCGGTGCTGGTGGTTGATGCGGGTGGTTCGCACCGCTGCGCCATGCTGGGGGATATGCTCGCCGAGCAGGCCGTCGCCAACGGCTGGGCGGGGGTCGTTATGTACGGCTGCGTGCGCGATGTGGAGATACTCGCCTCTCTGCCCATTGGTGTTCAGGCGCTAGGTAGCCATCCGCGCAAAAGCGAAAAACGCGGCGAGGGACAGCGAGATATCGGCGTTACCTTTGCCGGCGTTACTCTTCAGCCCGGCCAGTGGTTGTATGCGGATAACAACGGCATTATTGTTGCCGAGCAAGAGCTGCCACTTTCTTAACAACGACCTCCGTAGTCATTAAATTTGTCTTAAAAGAGGCCCTTGCCAGGTGTGGCGGTTACTGCCACCCTGGTGACTCATTCTTACCGTTTAATGACGATGCAGCCTTTGACCTATCTTGGCTCTGCCTTACTGCGCACGTTACGCGATCACCTTCGTCCACTGATCGCCTATCACCTGTTTTTTACGCTGCTCGCCTCAGCCTTGCTGCTGCCAGCGATCACCTGGGTAACTCGCTGGCTGCTGGCCCAGCTCAACCGAACCGTGGTCACCAACGATGAATTGATCTCGCTACTGTTTAGCCCGCTGGGTTTAGTAGGCATGCTGGTGGGGCTTGGGTTCGCGTTTCTGATTATTTACTGGCAGCAGGCAGGCATGCTGCAGGTTGCCGTCAGGCCCCGTGACAATCACTATCGGCTGGCTCTTGAAGCACTCTGGCTAAGCACTCGTCGGCTGCCTGCCCTGGCAGGTCTCGTCATACTGCAGGTAGGCACCCACTTACTACTGCTCGCCCCCTTTATGGCCGGCCTCGCATGGCTTTACGATTTCTGGCTGAGCGGTATAGACCCTTACTATCTACAGCGCGTGCGCCCTCCCTCACTGTGGTATTTCATAGCTTGCGCACTACCACTGCTTATTACTTGGGTATGGGCGGCATCATGGCTCTACCTGCGATGGCTCTTGGCGCTGCCCTTTGTTGCCCTGGAAGAGTGTAATCCCTGGCAGGCACTTAAACGAAGCGTTAGCCTAACCCGCGGCTGGCGCCGCTCCATTGGCGCAGCAGTACTTCTACTATTGGTCGTCATTGTTAGCCTGCCGCTACTGGTGACACTGCTCTTTGACCGGCTATTCACGCCGCTTCTGTGGTGGCTGCCGGAACACAATGCCGTGCTCATCCCAGCGATGCTGGCGTATTTACTTGGCTATGTGCTGGTCACCCTGGCCATTACCTTCATCGGTATTGCCGCCAATGCGCTGCTTTCCGCCTGTCTCTATATGCAGCTGGCCCATCGAGAAGCTCGCCCTGCACCGCCACCTGAGGATGTTAACGCAGGCAAACTGGCCTGGGCGGTAGAGCTGAGCGTACTTATTTTTGCCGGTCTTCAAGCGTGGTGGATACTCAATAGCTTTGAGATACGTGACAACGTCGCGGTGATTGCCCACCGTGGAAGCTCCATGGTGGCACCTGAAAATACCCTTGCCGCGCTGGAGCAGTCGCTGCTTGATGGCGCTGACTATATCGAGATAGACGTACGTTTGAGCCGTGACCAGCAGGTTATGCTTTACCATGATCGCAGCATGGCACGGTTAACCGGCGACAACCGTGAGTTTGGCGAGCTTACCAGAGAGCAACTCAGCCAATTCGATGTTGGAAGCTGGTTCGGCGATGCTTTTCAAGGTGAGAACATTCCAGGCTTGGATGAAGCGCTGCAAAGGGTACGTGGAAAAGCCGGACTAATGATCGACATCAAGCCGCTGCCGGGTCAAGAACAGGCGCTAGCCGATGCCGTTATTGAGGCCTTAAATGCAGAGAGCGATGTGCGCTATCGCTGCTGGGCGACACAACAAAGCGCCTTCGATGGCTATACAGCGTGCGGTTTTCCCAATGCGCTAATGGATATGCGCATGGCAACCATGTCGCCATCATTACTGGAGTATTTGAGTCAGCGAGCGCCATCGCTGCGCGTTACCTTGCTGGCTCAGCTTATTCTGCCCGGCACGCTAAACCGGCGTGACTTTGCTGCCCTTGGGCTACGCCATAATCGCATTACGGAAGGGGAAATTCACTTAGCACGACTGTATGGCTACGAAATACACGCCTGGACCGTTAATGATCGAGCCAGAATGTCGACGCTAATTGACCTGGGTGTCGATGCGATTATCACCGACTACCCAGACCGTTTAACCGAGCTTATTCAAGTCCGTCGCGAATTAAGCGACGGTGCGCTGATGCTAGTAAAGCTGCGCAACTGGCTTCGCCAATAGAAATTGGCCTAGTCACCCATTACCACCCCTTCGCGCCGGGGGTCAGCACCACCAAACAGGGTGCCATCATCAAGGCGCATAATGGCTTGAAGGCCGCTGGTTAGCTCCCGCTCACTTACCACATGGCCACGCTCGCGCAGTGATTCGATGGTCGCCTCAGGAAAACGCCCCTCTTCCACATAGACATCCCCGCCCAGCGTAATAGCATGGGGAAGGTTGAGCGCCTCTTGAGCGCTTAGCCCCCAGTCGCGCAGTGCTACTAGCGTACGGGCGGTGTAATGAATAATTGCGGCGCCACCAGGTGAGCCCAAGCTGGCGACTAGCTCGCCGGTTTCTTGATCAAATACCAAGGTCGGACTCATGCTAGAGCGTGGGCGCTTGCCAGGCTCTACCCGGTTCGCTACGGGCTCGCCATCCACTTCAGGTGTAAATGAAAAATCGGTGAGCTCGTTATTTAGCAGGAAGCCTCCCGCTAACCCCGTGCCACCATCGGACATAATCCGCGAACCAAACGCCTGCTCAATAGTGGTGGTCATAGCCACCGCGGTGCCCTCCTCATCGACAATACTGATATGGCTGGTACCGTACTCGGGCTGTTCTGGCTGGCTAGCCCAGCTAACGTCTAGCTCCCCAGGGTTACCCGGTTCAGCGCTGTCGCCCATACTCATCTCTTCGATAAGTGCACTGCGCTGCTCCAAGTATTCCGGGGCTAGCATTAGTGACCAGTCGCCTCCCGGCGCCTCGACAAAGTCAGGATCGGCGATGTAACGGCCACGATCCGCAAAGGCCAAGCGCGAGGCTTCCAAGAATTGATGCAGCCACCCACTGCTTGCAGCACCACTGTCTAATGGGGCTTCAAGCAGTGGCTGCTGATCAAGCATACCTAAAATCTGCATCACGGTAAGATGACCCGATGAGGGTGGTGGAAAACCGCATACTTCCCACTGCTGCCAAGGCGTGCATAACGGCTCACGGGTAAGCGCTTCGTACCCGCTCATGTCCTCAATCGTCAAACCACCAGGGCGCTCAGGGTGGTTCTGAACGCGCTCAACAATGTCTTGTGCCACGGTTCCTTCGTGCAAGGCGACGCTGCCTTGCTCAGCAACGCGGCGAAGAACAGCTGCCAACGCTGGGTTTTTGAGCGTTTCGCCAACGGCGATAGCCTCACCGTCTGAATCATAATAAAACTTGCTCGCTACTGGGTCTTGGCGCAGAAACTCATCGTTTGCCAAGCTGGTATGCAACCGATTGCTAACCTCAAAGCCCTCCTCGGCCAAAGTGATTGCCGGGGTAAATAGCTCCTCCCAGGCTAGCTCACCGTGCTCAGCGTGGGCTTTTTCCAGCATGCGCAGCGTGCCCGGCACGCCCACTGAGAGACCGCTAACCACTGCGTCATTAAACGCCAGCGGCTCACCATCTTGCATAAACAGCTCACCGTTAACGCCTTGGGGAGCGGTTTCACGACCATCGTAGGCACGCACTTCATCGCCATCGAAGTGCATAAGAAAAGCACCACCACCAATACCACTGGATTGCGGCTCGACCAGGTTCAACACCATCTGTACCGCAATGGCCGCATCAATGGCATTACCACCGGCTTTAAGGACTTGGTAACCGGCATCGGTGGCGAGCGGGTTAGCTGCTGCTACCGCAAACGACTCAGCTTCCCAGCCGGGCTTCTCTTCGTAGCCCGATTCGCTTTCAGGAGAAATGGAGGGTGTCTCATAGCTAAACCCCCAGCTATACAATGGCGCTACCAGCAGAACAGGTAGCGCAAACTTAACCGATTTTGGTGACATCTCAGCGCTCTCCATGACAAGTTAAAAAACCACTCCAGAAGAGTAGCCTATTAAAACATCAACGCCCGGCACAATGGCCGGGCGTAAAGTAAAAACCAATGTAGGTTTGATTAGTCGATTTTTTGCCCTGCGAGCATAAACCAGGTCTCCAGCACCGCATCCGGGTTGAGTGATACAGAATCGATACCCTGCTCCATCAACCATTTAGCCAAATCAGGGTGGTCTGACGGCCCCTGCCCGCAGATACCGACATATTTGCCCTTTGCCTTACAGGCTTGAATGGCCATGGCCAGGAGCTTTTTAACCGCCCCATTACGCTCGTCAAACAGATGCGCCACGATGCCGGAATCACGATCCAAACCTAACGTTAACTGGGTCAGGTCGTTTGAGCCAATCGAGAAACCATCAAAATACTCAAGGAACTCATCGGCCAGCAGCGCGTTGGCGGGAAGCTCACACATCATAATCACTTTAAGCCCGGTGGGGCCACCACGCTCTAGGCCATTAGCCGCCAACAGCTCTACCACCTCACGTGCTTCGTCGGTGGTACGCACAAAGGGCACCATGATTTCGATATTCTCAAAGCCCATCTCTTCACGCACCCGCTTGAGCGCTCGGCACTCGAGTTCAAAGCAGGGCCTGAACGCCTCTGAAATGTAGCGCGATGCACCCCGGAAACCGAGCATGGGGTTCTCTTCACCCGGCTCATAGAGTTTGCCGCCAATCAGGTTTTCGTATTCGTTGGATTTAAAGTCGGACAGCCGTACGATAACGCGCTGGGGATGGAACGCTGCCGCTAGCGTGGAGATACCTTCAACCAGTTTATCGACATAGAAGCTGACCGGGTCGGTGTAACCTGCAGTACGTAAATCGATCACCTGCTGTAGATCAACCGGCAGGGTGTCGTACTCCAACAGCGCTTTAGGGTGGACGCCGATCATGCGGTTAATGATAAATTCCAAACGCGCTAAACCCACGCCTGCGTGAGGCAGACTGGCAAAACCAAAGGCGCGATCAGGGTTGCCCACATTCATCATAATTTTAAAGGGTATTTCCGGCATCGCATCGACGCTGGAGACTTTGCAATCAAACTCCAACAGCCCTTCGTACACATTGCCGGTGTCGCCTTCCGCACAAGAAACCGTGACGTCGATACCCTCTTTTAGCTGGGTAGTCGCATCACCACAGCCAACCACAGCGGGGATACCCAATTCGCGGGCGATAATCGCCGCATGACAGGTGCGCCCACCGCGATTGGTGACGATCGCGGAAGCACGTTTCATGATCGGTTCCCAATCAGGGTCGGTCATGTCAGTGACCAGGATATCGCCATCATGGATCTTGTCCATGTCGTCTGGACTTAACACCACTTTAACGGTGCCCCGGCCAATGCGTTGACCAATCGCTCGACCGGTTATTAGCGTGCGGCCCTTTTCGCGTAGTTGGAAACGCTCAAGCTTGCCGCCCTCCTGCTGGGATACGACCGTTTCAGGACGCGCCTGGACGATGTAAAGACGGCCATCATCGCCATCTAATGCCCACTCAATATCCATGGGCCGCTGGTAGTGCTGCTCGATAGTCATTGCCTGACGGGCTAGATCCATCACTTGCTGATCGTTGATACAGAAGCGGCCGCGGTCGGCATGGGGCACATCGATGGTTTCAACCGATTTACCGGCGCTGGCATCTTGGCCATAAACCATCTTGATCAGCTTGGAACCCAAATTACGGCGCAGCACCGCCGGGCGGCCCGCAGCCAGTGTCGGCTTGTGCACGTAGAACTCATCGGGATTGACGGCGCCCTGTACCACGGTTTCGCCCAGGCCCCAGGAGCCAGTGACAAAAACCGCGTCTTTAAAACCAGACTCGGTATCCAGGGTAAACATGACGCCGGCCGCGCCGGTCTCTGAGCGCACCATTTTCTGAACGCCCGCCGACAAGGCGACATTTTCGTGGGCGTAGCCACGGTGCACTCGGTAGGAGATCGCACGATCGTTAAACAGCGAAGCAAAAACCTCGTGCACTGCACGCTTGATATTGTCGAAGCCTTCAATATTCAGGAAGGTTTCCTGTTGGCCTGCAAAGGAGGCATCGGGGAGATCTTCAGCGGTGGCTGAGCTGCGCACAGCTACTTTCAGTTGCGGGTGCTGTTGCTGCAGCTGGCCGTAGGCATCGCGCAGGGCCGCTTCAAAGCTAGGGGGTAGCGGCGTATCAATGATCCATTGGCGTATATTGCGACCCGCCTCGGCCAGCGCCTTAACGTCATCGACGTCCAAGCGTGCCAGAGTGGCATTAATGCGTTCGTTTAATCCTTCATGGGAGAGAAATTCACGATAAGCGTGGGCGGTGGTGGCAAAACCGCCAGGAACCGTCACGCCAGCACCGGACAGGTTAGATATCATTTCACCCAGCGAGGCGTTTTTACCACCTACGCGTTCGACGTCCGCCATGCCCAACTGATCGAACCACAGAATGTACTCTTCCACGTAACCCCCTCGCTCATAGATATCTGCATGACCTTGACGATCATGGATAATTGATTGAGACACCCTAGCACAGCGCCAATATATTCGCCATTGGTCTAATAGCGAAGAGAGTGGAGGATTTTTACAACAGCAGGGCTTTTTGGGCTATTTATGTAGTCGGGCGTATTCGATGCAGAAAACCCTATTCGAGATGGCACGTTGTGCTGGCAAACAGCTCGGCTCACAATAGCCGTATCACTCACCCGTGGATTTAGTTATGAAACGTACGGCTTTTTTTATTTCAGATGGTACCGGCATCACGGCGGAAAGTTTAGGACGAAGCTTGCTGGCCCAGTTCAGCGATGTTGAGATTGATATGCAGACCAAGCCCTACATCGATACGTTGGAAAAAGCGCAGGCGTTAGCAGCGATTATTGAGTCGACGGCCAATCGCGATGGTCATCGTCCAATCATTATCGACACCATTGTGGATCAGCAAATTCGGGACGTCATTCGTCAGGCATCCGGGTTTAAAGTCGATATTTTTTCAACCTTCCTGGAGCCCTTAGAGCAAGAGCTGGAGACCCACTCTTCCTACAGTGTTGGACGCACTCACTCGATTGGCAGCGATGATGTCTATATGGATCGTATCCACTCCGTCCACTTCGCGCTGGATAATGATGACGGTGCACGCACCCACCAATACGATAAAGCGGATATCATCCTGGTTGGCGTCTCGCGCTGCGGCAAAACCCCTACCTCGCTTTATCTGGCACTGCAGTTTGGCATTCGAGCAGCTAACTATCCGCTGACAGAAGACGATTTAGATGAAGATGGTATGTTGAAGTTACCCAAAGCGCTCGTGCCCCATCGGCAAAAGCTGTTTGGGTTAACCATCGATGCGCGACGCTTATCGGCAATTCGCAATGAAAGACGCCCCAACAGCCGCTATAGCTCAATGGATCAGTGCCTACAAGAAGTGGAACAGGCCGAGTCGCTCTACCGCACCATGCACATTCCGTATATCGATGCGACGCGCTTCTCGGTGGAGGAGATTTCAACGCGGATGATTGCTGAAACAGGCTTAGCGAGGCGTTTTTCGCCCCGCTAATGCAAAACTACGCAAGTGATAAACTGCGCAAGCCCCCAGTGAATTACATGCCTTTGGGGGCAAAAATCCCCGGTGCGTTGCGCCAGTAGCCTTTGTAATCCATACCAAAGCCAAACACGTAGCGGTCAGCGACTTCAAGGCTGCAGTAGTCAGCTTTCAAACCGGGCACGGCTTTGCGGTTGTGCTGTTTATCCACCAGTACCGCTGTGGTGACGCTGGCGGCCTGAGCTTCTTCGCAGTATGCCAAAATAGCCGCCAGGGTCGCACCCTCGTCCAGGATATCGTCAACAATCACTACGTGACGGCCCGCCATGGGCACTTCAGGTGAAACGCGCCAAAACAGCTCGCCTCCGCGCAGCTCGTTACGGTAGCGAGTGGCATGCAGATAATCCACTTCCAGCGGAAAGCCCAAGCGGGTAAGCAGATGACCGGTGGTAATCAAGCCACCATTCATTACGCAGTAAAAAACCGGCAGTTTATCGCCTAAATCCCGAGTAATCTCTTCCGCCATACGATCCAGCGCCCTCTCTACCTCTTGCTGAGAAATTAGGCAGTCGGCGTTATCCATCAGCTCGCGCATCGAGTCCAGCGACTCTAATGCTTCTTTATCCAACTTTGACATCTACCAACTCCACGGCGGGTGAAAAGCTTTATTTAAGTAAGGGATTTAATCAGCGCTGGGCTTCGGCTTATCCGCTAGCGCTTCCAACTTAGCATGAGTACGACGCCAACGGCCCAGTGCACTCAGCGCGTCTAGGTCTGGCCGTGCTCGGCTATAACGCAGTTTAGCGGGGCGTTTAGAATTGATTCCTTGGCATGCTTCCATCACTTCAAGCGCAGCGGCCCGGTCATTACAAACCAATAGCATATCGCACCCAGCTGCCAGCGCTGCCTGGGCACGCGCTTTGGGGTCTCCCGCTTCGTGGGCGCCTGCCATACTCAGATCATCAGAAAAAACGCAGCCTTTAAAGCCAAGCGATTCCCGCAACATACCCAACCAACTGGGTGAAAATCCTGCTGGGCGCGTATCGAAAGCACTATAAATAACGTGCGCCGGCATGACCCCATCTAACTGCGGGGCTAATTGGGTAAAGGGCACAAGATCGTGCTGTTTAATCACTTCCAGCGGGCGATCGTCTACTGGCAAGGCAACGTGGGAGTCCGCCGCAACCCCGCCGTGGCCGGGAAAGTGCTTGCCCACAGCAGCCATACCGGCATCATGAAGCCCTTGAATAAAGGCGCTACCTAGTTGCGCCACGTGCTGGGGGTCACTACTAAAACTACGATCGCCGATAACGCTGGACAGACCGCTCTCAACATCTAATACCGGGGCGAAGCTCAGATCCAAACCACAGGCAGCCATCTCCATACCTAACAACCAGCCGGCATCTTTGGCTAACGCCAGCCCCTCTTCCGGGGTGGTGCGGTAGCTCTCACCGATACGCGCCATGGCTGGCAGGCGTGTTAACCCCTCTTTGATGCGTTGAACGCGACCGCCCTCTTGATCCACGGCGAGCAGTAAATCAGCACGCACGCGGCGAATATCGCTGCAGAGCTTGCGAACCTGATAGCCATTTTCGACATTGCGGGCAAACAGAATAACGCCCCCGACCGTCGGGTCTAGCAGCAAGCGCTTTTCTGCAGCCGTCAATTTGGTGCCTTCAAGGTCAAGCATGACCGGGCCTAACGGTTGAGTCATCGTGATAGGTCCATTAAAAGGGGCGATGATTCTAGACGATCGTCTAGCGGTGTCAAAATCTGTGTAGTTTTGCCAAGGCAATCGTCGTTGGCAATCGATAAACTTCGATGATGAGGGCAGGTTTCCGCGAGGGCGCTGTTACCCCATCCATGGGCGCTACTTTCGCCGTCCCTGAAGCGAAAGACCCTCGCTTCAACCTACCCTCCCCATGTGATCATGGATTTTGAAACAATTGAAAAAGGTCAATCAAAGGATTGGCGGCCACCGTGCAACCAAACAGGTGTTCCCGGCAACGCTAACGAAAAGATATAGAGCAGATCAGGATTGCGTACACGAATACAGCCGTGGGACGCAGCTACTCCCATAGGCTCTTCATACGGCGTCCCATGCAGGTAGATATAGCGCCTTTGCGAGTCCACCTGACCACCGCGGTTCACGCCTTTTTCCAAGCCACACAGCCACAGTATGCGGGTCAAAATCCAATCACGCTCAGGATGCTCTTTGGCGAGTTCGGGCGAAAAGGTCTCGCCCGTCCAGCGACGACCGCGAAACACCGCATTTTCGGGCATGTCTCCACCAATAGCGGCTCGCACATAATGCCAGCCGTGGGGCGTTTTACCACTGCCATTGCGCTCCCCGCTTCCAGCAGCACCGGAGGAGATTGCACACTCATGGAGCACTTTAGGCCCTCGCCAACAGCGCAGCGCCTGTTGGGTAGTATCAATCTCCAGCCAGATATTCTCAGTGGGAGGTAGCTCAGCTAGCGTAGGCGTTCGCATGTTTTCCTTCTTCAGGTTTGGCTTCTTCAAGGGTCATGGGTAACGGCGCATTCATGGCAGCCACAACGACAGGAAGCAAGCGTCTGACCAAATCACGCACCGAGACCTGTTCGTGGTAATCCTTCTCCGCGATATCGCGCAGTGCATCGAGGCCAGAAAGGGTAAATATTACCGTCCCAAGCATAAAGTGTAGCCGCCAAAAGCGCTCAGCGTCAGGCAGATCCGGCGTTGCTTTACGTACAAGCTCGGTGAAGCGGGTAAACACATCACCATACTCTTGCTGGATATAGCGCCTGAGATGCCCCTGTGCCTGGCTGTAGGCAAGACCGAGCAAGCGCATGAACACTTTTAAGCTATTACGTTCGGCGGGTACCGCAAGAACGGTGGTGGCCATGGTTTCGAGCAGTGTTTCAAGTGGAATAACACGACCAGCGTGTTGGCCTTCCAGCTCATCCAGCGCGGTATGAAAACGCTGAGTAAAAGGATCCAAATAGCGGGAAAAAACGGCCTGAATCAGGGCTTTTTTGGAACCAAAATGGTAATTAACAGCGGCCAGGTTAACGCGCGCTTTGCTAGTGATGTTGCGCAGCGAAGTTTCGGCAAAACCCCGCTCTGCAAACAGCACCTCAGCAGTATCGAGTATACGGGTCACCGTATCAGATTGAGCCATGTCGCTCTCCAGGGAAACAGGTGTTTAAAACATAGCAAAATACTATGCCATAACCTTGGTGGGCTCAACGCTTGATTTACTGACAAAATGTGGCAGGTTAAATAAGCAGAAACTTAGTTTCAAACGATTAAGGGGCCTCTGTTTAACGTAATGAGCGAAGACCAGACAAGGCAAAAATCAACGAAAAAGCGGAGTTTACGGGTTGTAAATGAGCATTTTGAGGCGATTTTTAACGCCGTATGGTCGAGCGCAATAGTTAATCAGAGGTTTCTTAGGAAAATTGTATAGACATAGTCGATAGGCACTGACAGGCCATATACTGGACAGAGGAACATACTGTATACTTAAACACTTATTGATTAAGTCGACATTTAGCTTGTTACTGTCTATTCACTATTTATGGAGTCTGGTATGTCGCGTCCGCTAACCGCTCGCCAACAGCACGTGTTTGATTTTATCGTTAAGACTATGGGCGAATTTGGCTACCCTCCTACCCGTGCTGAGATTGCCAAAGCACTCGGCTTCCGCTCCCCCAATGCGGCTGAAGAGCACCTGCGCGCGCTGGAACGCAAAGGCGTTATTCGCATTATCCGCAACACGTCTCGAGGCATTCGCCTGCCCAACCAGGAACCTCAAGAGACCCTCGATAGCGCAGTCACCGCGTTACCCGCTGCCAACGTTGAACCCCTGCCCGCTGGCCTGCCAGTGATCGGTGAGGTGGCCGCTGGAAGCCCCATTTTAGCCGCTGAACATATTGATCGTTACTGCCCCCTACCGGCTGAGTACTTCACGCCCAAAGCTGACTACCTGCTGCGTGTGCGCGGGCTTTCCATGAAGGATATTGGCATTTTGGAGGGTGATTTATTGGCGGTTCATCGCACCGACCGAGTGCGCGATGGCCAGATTGTGGTTGCCCGCTTAGACGATGAAGTAACGGTTAAACGCTTCAAACGCCAGGGGCATCAAGTGACGCTGTTTGCAGAGAACCCTGATTTTGCGCCCATTGAAATCGACCTGCGCTCCCAATCCCTCGATATCGAAGGCGTTGGAGTCGGAGTGATTCGAGGCGGTAACGGCCAGGCACTCGGCTAGCAGCCTGTCGGACTTAACACTGATCTACTGCGAATCCCGGTATTTTGGCCAACTTTATTCGATCGATTTCGTTAAATAGCGCGCTATTCGCCTCAATCGATCGATAAATTTGGCTCAAAATCCGTGCTTCTCGCGACGATCGGTCAAGCCCGACAGGCTGCTAGTCCCCACACTATTGCATGTCGATATAGCGGTGGTCATTGAAGGTGGCCACCCAGTTAGGGTGATAGACCAATAAAATACTTAGCAGCATGCCGGTAATAAACGCCTCTGAAGGCATTAACAGCGGCAGGAAGCGCGCGTACTCCTGGGCAAGGTAGATCGCCTCAGGGTCAGTCCCTGCGACGATAATCAGCACTACCGCCGCCAGACCTCCCCCTAGCGTTGCCAGCGCCGCGCCGAAAAAACCGCAGGCAAACAGAAAGACCATCAAGTTATCCGGCAGGCGGCGATCTACCAGCCGCCATACCGTGCCAATAACGGCCGCCGGAACGATCCCGGTAACCAGCACATTTGCCCCCAACAACATCCATTCATTGCGACCAATCACCACCATGGCGATATTGATCAGCACGTTGCTGATCAGCGCTAACGGCGCTTTAAAAACCAGTGTCATCAATACCGTAAAGACAAGGTGCAGCGTTAGCCAATCAACCGCCTGCGCGCGAAGCTGCCACATAAGCATCACCGCCAGCGTGGCGCCTAACCAGCGGTGCTGAAGCGCGGTATCCTCGATCAATACCTGCCAGGGCCGCCGCCAAAGTGTCCACGCTATCACGCCCAGCGAGAGTAGCCAGGTGAGCAGCAGCGCCCAGGGCGCTAGTACACTTTGCGCAAATGACATGGCGGCCTCTAGGGTTGATGAGCGTTAACTAAATACCACTGTCTTGTTGCCGTGCACCAGCACGCGATCTTCCAAGTGCCAGCGCAAGCCCCGAGCGAGCACGGCTTTTTCTACATCACGTCCAAAGCGCACTAGATCAGTGGGTGTGTGGCAGTGGCTAACACGATGGATATCCTGTTCGATGATAGGACCTGCGTCGAGTTCCTCGGTTACATAGTGACAGGTAGCGCCGATCAGTTTAACGCCACGCTGGTAGGCTTGATGGTAAGGCTTAGCCCCGGCAAAAGAGGGCAAAAAGCTGTGGTGAATATTGATCACTCGCCCCGCATAGCGCGCGCACAGCTCGGGGGGCAGTATTTGCATATAGCGCGCCAGCACCACGCAGTCAGCGCGAGCGCTGTCGATTTCAGCTTGAACCTTGGCAAACGACGCTTGCTTATTGTCGGGGTCGACCGGCACATGGTGGTAAGGAATGCCGTACCACTCGGTCAGCGAACGCATATCGTCATGGTTGGAGATAACCCCAACAATATCGCAATCCAGCTCACCCGCCTGCCAGCGGTAAAGTAGATCTACCAAGCAGTGTGACTCCCGCGACACCATCAGCACTACGCGGCGACGCTGCTGGGTATCCACCAGTGACCACTGCATATTGAATTCGCTGGCCACCGGTTCAAACGCCGCGCGCAGTGCTTCCACCGACATACCCACCGAATCCGCCAGAATTTCATAGCGCATAAAAAAGCAGCCGGTTTCTAAATCAGAGTGCTGGCTGGCTTCGGTGATGGAGCCACCCTGCTGGGCAATAAAGTTTGAAACCCGTGCAACAATACCTACCCGATCAGGACAGGAAACCACTAAACGATAATAATGAGACATGTGAGCTACTCTTGACCTATTTCTAAGGTAATTATGACAAACCAGCGGCTTAGGCTGCATATTGTATCGGAAGGCCAAGGATGATTGTTAGCCGCCCCTGCCTTCCCGTATAGTTAAGTCACTACTTTTTAGGTTTTTCATAACAGATGCATTCATCACGCGTTCAAATTCGTCCCCGTCGTCGTCCACCGCTGCGCATTTTGCCGCTGGGGGGTTGCGGTGAGATTGGAATGAATCTAACGCTATACGGCTATGACGAGCACTGGATAGCCGTGGACTGCGGCATGATGATCCGCCAGGATCTTCCCAACTCGCCGCTGCAGGTACCCAATCTCGATACGCCGAAAGCACTAGGGATCGTGCCCAAAGCGCTATTTATCACCCATGGCCACGAAGACCACATTGGTGCGGTCGCCTGGCTCTGGCCAATGTGGAACTGCCCCATTTATGCCACCCCACTGGCAGCCGGACTGTTGCGGCTAAAATTTGCCGAGCATCAGCTTAGCAGCGCAGCAATCCATGTTATTGAACCTGGCGAGGCGTTGGAAAGCGGGCCATTTACGCTGCGCTATCTGCTTTTAACCCACTCGATTCCCGAAAGCTGTGCGCTGATCATGATGGCCGGAGGCTATCGCGTTCTACATACCGGCGACTGGAAACTCGATCCTGAACCGATCATCGGCACGCCGATAAGCGCGGCCCAGTTCAAGGCGCTTGCGCCAGTTGATTTAGTGGTGGGCGATTCTACTAACGCCCCCATGCCCGGGCACTCAGGCAGCGAGGGGGACGTCGCCCGGGCGCTGGCAAAAACTCTCAGCAACTGCCAGGGCCGCGTAGTGGTCTCCTGCTTTGCCAGCAATCTTGCCCGGGTGTTAGCGATAGGGCGCGCAGCCCATCAATGTGGCCGCCGCATCAGCTTGATGGGCCGTTCTATGGAGCGCATGGTCAGCGTTGCACGTGGGCTTGGCTATATGGATGATTTACCGCCGCTGGTGCCCAATCATGACTTAGGTTACCTCCCCCCGGATGAAGTGGTGATTATCGCCACCGGCAGCCAGGGTGAACCCCGCGCTGCACTACAGCGTCTAGCTCAGGGGCGGCACCCTTTTGTGGATCTTCAGCCGGGCGATAACGTCATCTTTTCGGCTAAAGCCATCCCCGGCAATGAGCGCCCCATTGAGCAGCTTAAAAAGCGCTTGGCGAACTTAGGTGTCAGCATCTATGACGAGGTTAATCATCCTGAGTTGCATGCCACCGGGCATCCAGCTGAGGATGAGCTCATCAAGCTTTACCAGTGGGTAAGACCCAAGCATCTTATGCCAGTGCATGGCGAAGTGCGCCACCAGCAGGCTCATCAGGCAATTGCCCAACAGCTGGGCGTTAGCGCGCCGCTAGCGCCGGTGAATGGTGATCTAATTTTCTTCGATAGCCACGGGCTGCGCTGTGAGGCGCGCTATCCGCAGCCGCCCTGCATTGTCAGTCAAAACAGTGTGGTACCCCACCCTGGCCTCGAGGTAAACGACGCCAGCAAGGCCCGTCGCGGCAGCTTATACTTAGCGCTGCCGGTGACGGCTACTGAGACAGGATGGGCGCGTATTGGTCGCTTGATGCTGGATGCCTCGGGGGCCAGCCCGCTGGATGAAGATAGCTTTAGCGATTGGCTGGACGATCAGCTTGATGAGATTGCTGCAGAGACGCTTGCCGACTTGCGCCAGGCATTGCAGCCCCGCTTGGTTCACTGGTTAGCGGAGCATATGCAGCACCTGCCCGACGTGCACCTACAGATTATGGCCGCCGAAATGCCCGAACAACCCATCTTGAAAAATGCGGCTAATCGCTAGCGCCAAGTCTTTGCGAGCAGCGACGCGGGAAACTCATTCCCACCGCGCGGCATCCTGTTGGTCGGAGTGGCGCTCTTTGACCCAATACTCGCCCTGGGTAGAGTGCTCTTTCTTCCAGAAAGGCGCCTGGGTTTTCAGAAAATCCATAATAAAATCGCAGGCTTCAAACGCTTCACGCCGATGCGCGCTAGCCACCAGCACGCGCACAATCGGATCGCCGGGCCCCAGGTAACCGACGCGGTGAATGATTCGTACCGCCTGGAGCGACCAGCGCTGCCAGGCCTGCTCACCAATCTCCGTCAGCGTACGTTCGGTCATGCCCGGGTAGTGCTCCAGCGTTAACCCTGTGACGTCCGGCGTTTCATTAAAATCACGCACAAGGCCGGTAAAACTCACCACTGCGCCAATATCGCTGCGCCCCGCCAAGGCATCGTCATAGCCGTAGGCCATTGAGAACGGGTCTGCTTGAATGACTACTTTAATATCCAGCTTATTATCCACCCTCACCCCCCTGTTACTGGCGGGAAAAACGCCACTTCGTCATCATCGGTCACTAACGCCTCGTCATTGGCCATGACCTGGTTAATCGCACACAGCGTACGCTGGTCGGTAAGCTGTTTAAAGCGACTATCCTGCTCGGCCAGCGCGGCTTTTAATCCGCTAATGTCGCGGCTAGCCAGTTGATCAAGACTCACGACGGCCTCACTCTCGCCTACCCGCTCGCGTAGTTCGGCTAAAAACTTAACCCGCACACAGGGTGAAGGGCAGCGCTCGCCCAAGCTGACTTCTCCGGCTACACCGTCACCGGTAACAATCGGAGCCTGGGCACTCATACGCTGATAGTCGCCGCGCAGCCCACCCTGCTTGCTATCGAGCTGGATGGCCTCAATACGCATACCTTTATCGACCGCTTTGCACATATCGTAAAGCGTCAAACAGGCTACTGAGACGGCGGTAAGGGCTTCCATTTCAACCCCGGTGCGTCCATTCAAGCGACACAGCGAGGTCACATGAACGCAGGATTCGGCCACATCGATATCGAACTCAACCGATACTTTGGAGAGCGCCAGTGAATGGCAAAGCGGAATCAGCTCATGGGTGCGCTTGGCAGCCTGGATACCGGCAATCCGCGCGGTAGCAAGTACATCGCCCTTGGGCAGTTCACCATCGCTAAGCAATTTCAGCGTTTCAGGCTGCATGATAATGCGCCCCGAGGCGACTGCTTCGCGGCGGGTTTCCTGCTTATCGCCGACGTCCACCATATTGGCTTCGCCACGGGTATTAAGGTGGGTCAGATGCATGTTTTCACCATTGCTGTTTTGAAGGCATATGTTTTGAAGACGTATTTTTTGAAGACATCGTATCGTTTTTAGCGCTTAACCAGGTCACTACCCATTGTGCAACCGCTTCGCTATCGTCTAGATCTAACTGAGCCACCGAAGCCGCCAGGTCGATAGGCGGTGGCGCACTGAGCGCGACGGCCTCAACCCACTGGCCGGTTAAAATCGCCGCATCGCCAATCCCGTCGCGGTATAACACCAGCTTGGGAATCGGCCAAGCCTTGAAACCTTCGACAATCACCAGGTCAGGTTTGTGCGGCACCATCATGGCAATTAACTGGCCTAAATCAGGCTCATCCTGGCCGGGGGTTTCCTGCATCAGCGCAAACCGCTGACGGGAAGCCACTAGCACCGGTGCGGCACCTGCGCTGCGCAGCTTATAACTATCCTTGCCGGGCTGGTCGACATCAAACGAATGGTGAGCATGCTTAATCACCGCGACGTTTAAGCCATACTCGCCTAATCGTGGTAGCAGCTTCTCTAACAGCGTCGTTTTTCCGGTGCCGCTCCAGGCAGCAATCCCCAATACTGGAAAGGATGCGGTTAGTTCGTTTTCCATGCTGCCGAGACTCCTGATAATCACTAAACGCTACCGTTCTACCGTTTCACACAGCGTTATAGAGAATGACTCTACTCGCCCTCTTGCTCACGGGGTAATAGCCAGTTCAACACAATACCCACCAAGGCGGCTAGACTAACGCCCTGGAGCGTAAACTGGCCACCGCCAAACTGCATGCCGCCAATCCCGAACACCAGTATCAGTGAAACCACGACTAAATTGCGCGGTGCCGTCAGCGACTGCCCGGCACGTACCAGGGTGTTCATACCGACGACCGCAATGGAACCAAACAACAGCGTCATTATACCGCCCATTACCGGCCCAGGAATGGTTTGCAGCAGCGCGCCAAGCTTGGACACAAACGCCAGCACAATGGCAATAATCGCTGCAACGATCATAAACTTGGGATTAAACGCCCGAGTGAGGGTTACCGCTCCGGTGACTTCCGAGTACGTGGTGTTCGGCGGTCCGCCGAATAGCGCTGCTACGCTGGTCGCCAAGCCGTCGCCTAACAGGGTGCGGTGTAGGCCAGGCTTTTCCAGGTAGTTTTTGCGGGTCACCGAGCCAATCGCCACCATATCACCAATGTGCTCTACCGCTGGGGCAATAGCGACCGGAATCATAAATAGAATGGCAGCCCAATGAAAACTGGGTGCGGTAAAGCTGGGGATCGATAGCCACTGCGCCTCGTGCACCGGCGTAAAGTCAACCACCCCCATCAACAACGCTAACAAATAGCCCGTTACAATGCCGCCCATAATCGGTACAAGGCGAAGTAGCCCGCGACCAAATACCGCCAGCACCAGGGTTACCAGCAAGCTGGTCATTGATAAGAAAATCGCTGCGCCATAACCGATGTTATCGCTGGTTTCACCGGTCGCCATGCTAACTGCCACCGGCGCCAGTGCCAGGCCAATCACCATAATAACCGGCCCCACCACCACGGCGGGCAGCAAGCGGTGCAGCCAGGCAGTGCCTTTTAAACGCACAGCCTGTGAGATAGCCACATAGACCAGCCCCGCCGCCATTAGCCCACCCATGGTCGCAGAAACTCCAAAGCTCGCCACAGAGCCTTGGATAGGCGCTATAAAGGCAAACGATGAGGCCAAAAACACCGGCACGCTCTGCTTGGTCACCCCATGAAATACCAGCGTGCCCACCCCAGCCGTGAACAGGGCAACGCTTGGGTCTAGTCCTGTCAAAAGCGGTACTAGCACCAAGGCGCCAAACGCTACAAACAGCATTTGTGCGCCGGTTAAGATGATTTTCGGCCACGACTCAGCCTGACTGGCAGCTTCACGCATAAGTGAATTCCTAGTGTTTATTGAATAGCAGGTGTGCAAAAAAATGCCCCTGACGCTAAGCGTAAGGGGCAATCAATATAAGGACGCTTAGCGCGTTCCGAAAATCTTATCGCCAGCGTCACCCAATCCGGGGACGATGTAGCCATTTTCGTCGAGGCGGTCATCGATTGAGGCGGTGTAAATTTCAATATCGGGGTAAGCGTCCTGCACCCGCTTGATACCTTCAGGGGCGGCGACGAGCACGATCACCTTCATATGCTCACAGCCCCGCTCACGCAGCATATCCAGTGTTGCGACCATCGAACCACCGGTGGCCAGCATGGGATCTATCACGATCGCCATACGCTCTTCGATATCGTTGGCAAACTTGGCAAAGTAAGGCACCGGCTGCAGCGTCTCTTCATCACGATAAAGACCTACAACACTTACCCGCGCACTCGGAATTAAATCCGTTACGCCTTCCAGCATGCCAAGCCCGGCACGCAGAATCGGTACGACGGTGACTTTTTTACCTTTTAATCGGCGCGTTGCAATTGGCTCACCGTTCCATCCCTGAATTTCATGATCTTCCAGTTCAAGACCTTTGGTTGCTTCATAGGTCAGCAGCTTGGCGACTTCACCTGCCAGTTCACGAAAGCTCTTAGTGCTCAGGTCAACTTCGCGCATCAGACCCAGCTTATGTTGTACAAGCGGATGGTTAATGGCGTAAACACTCATGGGACTTCCTCACTGCAGGGGATTCAGAATGGCAACCAAGGTTGCATCAACTAGGCACAAAATTGCGCGTATTCTACCCGCAACCACTTACAAGGTTAAGGGGTTTCCGGCAATTGCCACTCGATAGGTGCTCGCCCTTGCGCTTGCAGAAATTGATTGGCTTGGGAAAAATGCCGAGTGCCAAAAAAACCCCGGTGCGCAGAAAGCGGTGAAGGGTGCGGGGCTTCCAGTATCAAGTGGCGCCCCTGGTCGATCAGTGCCTTCTTCTGGCGGGCATGACTGCCCCAGAGCAGAAACACACACGGCGGCGCGTGCTGGCTGACGGTTTCAATCGCGCGGTCAGTGAACGGCTCCCACCCTTTACCGCGATGCGAGGCCGCATTGCCCTGCTCCACGGTCAGCGAGGTGTTTAGCAACAGCACGCCCTGCTTGGCCCATGCTTCTAGATGGCCGTGGCGCACGGGGGTAAAACCGACATCGGTGGCCAACTCTTTGTAGATGTTGACCAGCGACGGCGGCACGGGTACCCCGGGCTGCACGGAAAAGCATAACCCGTGGGCCTGATTGGGCCCGTGGTAGGGATCCTGGCCTAAAATAACCACCTTCACTTCGTTCAACGGGGTCAGCTCAAAGGCACGAAACCACTGCGTTGAGTGGGGATATATGATCTTCTTCGCGGCTTTTTGCTGGGCCAAAAAATCTTTTAGCGCCAGCATATAGTCAGCCTGAAACTCATTACCCAGCCACTGACTCCAATCGTCGGGAAGCGGATTGGCCATTATTACCTCTTCATTTGATCAACAAGCGGCTCAACGTAGGCCACGCCCATATCCCACGGGAATTGAATCCAGCACTGCTGGGCAACTTCAGTCAGATATTGATCCACCAGGGGGCGGCCGTCCGGCTTGGCATAGATAGTCACAAAGTGAGCTTTAGGCAGCATTTTGCGTACTGCCCGCGCCGTTTTGCCGGTATCCACCAAGTCATCGACCAGCAACCAGCCTTCACCGTCATGATCGACGCCCTTCATAATATCCAGGCCGCCTTGATCCATATGGTCGTAGCTTTTAATACACACGGTATCGATCAAGCGGATATTAAGCTCCCGAGCAATCAGCGCGGCGGGAATTAACCCGCCCCGGGTAATCGCTACGATGCCTTTAAAGTCACGTTCGATCATCTGGTGACAAAGCGTACGCACATCACGGTGCAACTGATCCCAGGAGACGGTGAAGTGTTGGTGGTAGCGATCGCTGCTCATGGGGAATTACTCGTCTTCATTGAAAGAACAAACGGCGAATACGCTGTAACCGGCATCGCGAATTTTCTGTGAACCACCCAGCTCGGGTAGATCGATAATAGTGGCTGTCTCAACCACCTGGCCTCCGCTGCGCTGGATCAAGTTGGCCGCTGCCAGCATGGTGCCACCGGTGGCGATCAGGTCATCCATCAGCAGGATACGATCATTTTTCTGGAACGCATCGGAGTGCAGTTCCACTTCAGAATGCCCATATTCCAGCGTATACGTCTCGCTGATGGTCTTGAAGGGTAGCTTGCCCTTCTTACGCACCGGCACAAAGCTGCAGCCCAACTCATACGCAAGCGGCGCGCCAATGATAAAACCACGCGCATCAATCGCCGCGATGGCATCCAGGTTCATCTCCTGATAGCGGTGAACGAAGCTATCGATCAGTTTGCGAAAGGCCGCACTATTTTGCAGCAACGGGGTGATATCACGAAAATTCACCCCTTGTTCAGGCCAATCAGGAACCGTGCGAATAACGGACTTAATGTAGTCGCCGTAGATGCTCATCGCGTCTCTCATTGAGTAATAAAAAGTGGTAATGATTAATCAAACCAAGAAAAGATATCTTGTCGCAAACAGCAGCGCCAAAATAATCACCGCCGGATTCAGATCGGCAAAGCGGCCCGACAGCGTTTTGATCGCCACATAGCTAATAAAGCCAAGCGCGATACCTTCGGCAATCGAAAATGTCAGCGGCATCGCCAGGGCAGCAATCAGTACCGGCGCGGCGTCGGTGGGGTCATCCCAATTCGCATGGGCCAAACTTCCTGCCATCAGTACAGCAACATACAGCAGCGCACCCGCGGTAGCGTAGGCCGGAATCGAACCTGCCAGCGGAGCAAAGAAGAGGCTGATCAGGAACAAAACGCCAACCACTACCGCCGTTAACCCGGTACGGCCACCCGATGCGATACCCGCAGTAGATTCAATGTAGCTCGTCGTAGTGGAAGTACCCAAGGCGGCACCCGCCATAGACGCGGTACTGTCGGCCATCATGGCGCGACCAATACGCGGTAACTTGCCATCCTTGTCCAGTAGCTTGCCACGGTGAGCAACGCCAACCAGTGTGCCAGAGGTATCGAAGAGATCCACAAACAGGAAGGCAAAGATCACGCTCAACATCGCCACATCCAGCGCGCCCATCAAATCCATCGCCATAAAGGTAGGCGCGATAGAGGGTGGCATCGACATCAGGCCCCCGTACTCGTTATGACCGAGCACCATTGCAATAATAGTAATACCCAAAATCCCTATCATGACGGCACCCGTCACTCGCAAGTAAGAGAGCGCGGTGATCACAAAGAAGCCCAGCAGCGCATAAATAGCCGGAGGTTGGGAAAGATCGCCCAGGGAAACAAAGGTCGCAGGGTTGGCGACCACAATACCGGCGTTCTTAAGCGCAATCATCGCCAGGAAAAGACCTATACCGGCGGCGATACCAAGCCTAAGCGTCATGGGAATGGAGTTAATAATCCACTCGCGAATTTTAAAAATACTTAGCATGAAGAAGGTTAAACCTGAGAAGAAGACCGCGCCCAACGCGGCTTCCCAGGTATAGCCCATCCCCAACACCACGCCGTAGGTGAAAAAGGCGTTCAAGCCCATACCGGGCGCCTGGGCAATCGGGTAGTTAGCCCACATCCCCATGACGAAACAGCCAATCGCCGCTGCGAGACACGTCGCCACGAACACCGCGCCGTAGTCCATCCCCGCCTCAGACAGGATGCTCGGGTTTACAAAGATGATGTAGGCCATCGTCAGGAAGGTGGTAATCCCGGCGATAACTTCTGTTTTCACGTTGGTTTTTTGCTCGGAGAGCTTGAAATAGTTATCCAGAAGTTTCATGAAGTTTGTTGTCCTTAGCGCTAACGTCGCATGACGTGTATGCATTCTGGTGCTGAGAAAAGCCGCACATACTACCGAAACGCGCGCCTCGACGCGAGCCTCTTAGCATGGCGACCAATGTCGGCGGAAACCGCTCCGCTGCCGAATACCTAGCAATCTTCAGGCCATGATCTAACCGATCGGTCAGCCCAACAACCAATAAACACCATTACCGGTTCTGTTGCGACAATATGCGCTCAACGGTTTCAACGATTACCTGGGTTTGCGGGTCAATTTCAATATTGACCTGATCCCCAGGTGCACGATCCTGAAGAATGGTGCGCGACAGCGTTTCAGGAATTAAATTGACGCTGAACTCCACGGCCCCACTCTCAGTAACGCGTACATCGCCAATGGTTAAGCTGATGCCGTCTACCCCGATATAGCCCTTTTCAAACACGAATCGGCCCAGCCTTTCGGGTAGCGAGAACCACAGCCGACGGTTGTTGGGCGCCTCTTCGATGGCCACCACTTCTGCCATGGATATAATATGGCCCGACATGGAGTGCCCACCGATTTCATCACCAAAACGCGCAGCGCGCTCTATATTGACGCATTGCCCAGGGGTGATTGCACCAAGATTAGTCAATCGCAACGTTTCACGCATCAAATCAAAACTAACGTTGCTGCCCTCAATCGCCGTTACTGTTAAGCAAACGCCGTTATGAGCAACGGACGCTCCGATCTCAAGCCCCTCACGCATTGAGGGCGGCAACTCCACCACATGCACACGAAAATCCTCTAGCTCACGCACCGCCACTACTCTGGCTACCCCTTGCACAATGCCAGTAAACATAAGGCTCTTCTCTCCTAAATGTAGTAAAAACCGTGTGGTAAAAATTGAGTCGTAAAGACCGAGCAGTAAGGCCTGTGCAGCCAAAACATTAAATCATTGGCGCAAGCTTACTACTGGTGCCTCATGCTTGTGCACTCAGTAACGATGGTTTCTTGAGCGACCTATTGTACGCCACCCACTTTCCCATGGCTGCTGAAGGTGATTTCTACCAGTGGAGAGCTTTTCAAACCACGCCTACAGAACTAAAAACCAAAACATTCATGAAGATTAGAAAATAATGCTAATTCACAAGCTTAAAACATAAAATCAGGCGGCTAAAATTGACAAAACAGCAACCTAACTCTAGAATTTTGCCGCAAATGTAATGACGCCGATTTGTACCCAGATTGCGGGCGTCCACTTGGTCACTGACGTAGTATTGGTGATTGACCTAGTGAAGTGCAGCTAAAAGGGTGTGTCCAGCGTTGATGGCCGCCCATTAGGGTGGCCTTTTTTATTTTCACTTCAACACTGGCCCGCTCTCAGTTCGCACCCCGCTCTCCGTCTTCGGCCTACCGTTAAGGCAGACGCTATGATTGAACTTAGCAACGTCAGTAAAACCTATTTCAGTAACAACAAGGGCAGCGGCACTAATGCCGTCCATGCACTCAAAAATGCCACTCTCAGTGTGCCCAAAGGCACTATTCACGGCGTCATCGGCCTCTCAGGCGCAGGCAAATCAACACTGATTCGCTGCGTTAATCTCTTAGAGCGCCCCACGAGCGGTAGCGTCACGGTCGATGGTCAGGAAATGACCCAGCTGAGCAACGCAGCACTCAACCGCGCGCGCCACCGTATTGGCATGATTTTTCAGCACTTTAATCTATTGACCACACGCACGGTGTTCGACAACGTCGCCCTGCCTTTAGAGCTCATGGGGCAAAAACGCCGAACCGTTCGTGATCGCGTTATTCCGCTCCTGGAAATGGTAGGTCTGGCGGATAAAGCCAACCAGTACCCTGCTCAGCTTTCCGGCGGTCAAAAACAGCGGGTAGCAATTGCCCGGGCGCTAGCCAGTAAGCCTCAGGTACTGCTCTGCGATGAGGCAACCTCTGCCCTAGACCCACAAACCACCAGCTCAATACTGGAACTGCTGCGCGATATTAACCATCAACTGGGCATTACCATCCTGCTGATCACCCACGAGATGGAAGTAGTCAAATCGATTTGCCATCGGGTGAGCCTGATTTCAGACGGCGAACTGGTGGAAGACTCGGAAGTCGGCGACTTCTTTACCGCCCCACGCACCCAGCTGGGTCGTGAGTTTCTCAACGACTTCCTGCAGCTAACGCCGCCCAAAGAGCTGATCGAGAGGCTTCTTGACGCTCCCGGCGAAAACACCCACCCAGTGGTACGCCTAACCTTCTCTGGAGATGCGGTCTCGACGCCGTTGATTTCCCGCCTTGCTCGAGAGTGCGGGGTCGATGTCAGCATTTTACAAGCAAAGGTAGAGTCGATTCAGGAGCGCACCCTGGGCCTGATGATTGCGGAACTATTAGGTTCACCAACGCAAACCCAGCAAGCCATGCACTATCTCGAATCTCATCAACTGCAAGTGGAGGTACTCGGCCATGTCCAGCGCAATGATTGATCTCATTTTACAGGCCACGCTGGATACCCTTTATATGGTGGCCGTTTCAGGACTTATTTCTACCCTTGTGGGCTTGCCCCTTGGGGTAATGCTGTATGTCACGCGTCCGCGGCAAATATTGGCAAAGCCTGTACTTAATCAAGTACTGAGTATTATTACCAACGTTGGCCGTTCCATCCCGTTTATTATTTTGATGGTGGCGATCATTCCTTTTACGCGCATGCTGGTGGGCACCTCGATTGGCATTAACGCTGCGTCGGTACCGCTTACGATTGCCGCTATTCCGTTTGTCGCTCGGCTGGTCGAGGCGGCACTTAATGAAATCTCGCCAGGATTAATTGAAGCCGCCCAAGCCATGGGCGCAACGCCTTGGCAAATTATTGGCAAAGTGCTGATTCCAGAAGCTCGCGGCGGGATCATGACCGGCTTAACGATTACCGTGGTCACGCTAGTGAGCTACTCAGCCATGGCGGGTGCAGTGGGTGGCGGTGGCCTTGGCGACTTAGGCATTCGCTATGGTTACAACCGCTTCAACCCGACTATCATGCTGATTACGGTGGTTATCTTGGTTGTCATGGTGCAGGGCTTTCAGAGTTTGGGTGACTACTTGGTGCGCAAAAGTGACCGCAAGTAGCAGCCCGATCATTAGCCATCCAATATAACCAAAATGCATTAGACAACGGTTTTTTATTGCCGCATCATTGCATCATTGCATCATCAAGCACAACGTCACTGGAGAGACCTCATGCAAAAACTGATCATTGGTAGTCTTACAGCCCTGGCGCTTGCGGTTAACGTCGCCAATGCTGAAACGCGCAGCATCAAAATGGGCACCGTTGCGGGCCCTGAAACAGAAGTGATGGAAGTGGCGGCGCGCATTGCCAAAGAAGAGTACGACCTTGATGTGGAAATCATCGAATTCACTGATTATGTTACCCCGAACGCCGCCTTGGCCGACGGCAGCTTAGACGCTAATGCTTACCAGCATGAGCCCTACTTACAGTCGATGGTCGATGACCGTGGCTATGACTTGGCAATCGCTGGCTACACCTTCGTTTACCCGATTGGCGCTTACTCAGAAAAATACGATAGTATCGATGACCTGCCTGACGGCGCGCAAATCGCACTACCCAACGACCCTTCCAATGAAGGTCGCGCGCTGATTTTGATGCACAACGAAGGCCTGATAACCCTCAACGACCCTGAATTTCTCGAATCAACACCGATCGATATTGCTGAAAACCCTCGCGACTTCCGCTTCCGCGAAATTGAAGCCGCCCAGCTCCCACGCGTGCTGCCCGATGTGGACATGGCATTCATCAACAACACCTTCGCGCAGCCAGCTGGTTTAAGCCTGGATGACGCTTTGATCAAAGAGGGCCCTGAGTCCCCTTACGTCAACCTGATTGCGGTTCGCGGCGGTGACGAAGAGCGTGAAGAGATTCGCCAGTTAGTCGACGCCTATCAGCGCGACGAAGTGATCGAGAAAGCTGAAGAGCTGTTCAAAGGCGCAGCAGTTCCTGGCTGGACCGAGTAATACCGCAAGCTATCAATAAATGACATCAGGCCGACACGCATAGGTAGCTCCCTATGCAAAAGTGTCGGCCTGTTGCGTTAGTAGCAAAGGATCCCTCATGCAAAACAGTGTTGACTACCCTCTTCTCAATCGACAGCTTGAAGCGCTGCTCGATACACGCGATTGGCTCACCAACAGCGCGCAAACCTGTGCGTTTATTCACCAACAGCTTAGCGACTTAAATTGGGCAGGCTTTTATCTTCAGCGCCAGCCTGATGTGTTAGGTCTAGGCCCATTTCAGGGCCAGCCCGCCTGCCATCCAATTCCCTTTAGCAAAGGCGTATGCGGCGCGGCCGCTCGCCAACAAACCACCCAGCGAGTGGACGACGTGCACGCGGTTGCCGACCATATTGCCTGCGACGCCAACTCTCGCTCAGAGCTGGTGATTCCCATCGTGGTGGACGGTCGCGTATGGGGCGTTCTTGACCTGGATAGCCCACTGCACGGGCGCTTCACCCAACAAGATCAAGCAGGCATTGAGGCACTGGTCGCAACGTTTAAGCGCCAAACTGACCTGCCCGACCTAATTCAAAAGAGCTCGTAAAAAAATAGCGGTAAAAAAATAGTAACTGTTCAGCTCATACTGGCAGCCTAAAGGGTCGCGAGCTAAAGCTGCCTCCCACAACACCCTATAGCCAACACTAAGCCAGAAGCTATTTGTGGGAGGGCGATTTATCGCGCGAAGGGTGCCGAAGGCACCCCTTAGTGTCTTCCGGCTGGAAGCTTGGAGGGTCGCGAGCTAAAGCTGCCTCCCACGGGGCAGCTATCTATGCCTGATGAAACAGCAGGTTGGCGAGTACAGCCTGAAACCTACTGAATAGTTACAAAAAATAAAGGTTAAAAGCCATCGTCTACAAAGTGAAAAGCACCATATAACGCCCACACAAAAACGCCCCAAGCATCACTGCCTGGGGCGCTTCTGATAAAAGCTGGTAGGACCAGGCGGATTTGAACCGCCGACCTCCACGATGTCAACGTGGCGCTCTAACCAACTGAGCTATGGTCCTAAAAAGAGGTGTCACATAGGGCTGGTAGAACCAGGCGGATTTGAACCGCCGACCTCCACGATGTCAACGTGGCGCTCTAACCAACTGAGCTATGGTTCTATTATACTATCTGGAGTGAGCTATTCGGATAGCAACACGCCTTGCAACGGATGCATATCTTACGCTTTTATCACTGAATTGCAAGCTCTTTTCCCATGCGCTCCCTCTCCCGCCAGCGTTAAACCCATTACGAATAGATGTTCAATTCGACACCTACAACCTTCTAGCGCTAGGCTTAGCGCTTCAATGTGCTGGGTGTTATCTATAGGGAGATAAACAATGCTGGGTATTTTGCTAGGAAGCATAGCGATCCTACTGTTATTGGCTACGCTGATTGCACGGATACATTTACACTGGTGGTGGATCCGCAGTTTTGAATTTCCACGCCTGCAGATCGCCTTCCTAGCCTTAATCACCTGGCTATTAGCGGTTATCTTCGTTGAACCTGGCCCCTGGCTATGGGTAGCTCTACTTGCCTCCGGTATCACTGTATTGTTTCAGGTCTACTATATTCTGCCCTGGACACCGCTCTGGCCGGTGCAGGTTAAAGCGGCAGAGAGTAACGACTCAGATAAAACGATTACGCTGCTGATCGCCAACGTGCTGACCCCTAACCGGCAGGCCCAAGCGCTGATCGACATGATCAAACAGCATCAGCCCGACATAGTACTGACCCTGGAGTCAGACCAGTGGTGGCAGGATCAGTTGGATCCGGCGCTCGCAGAGCAGTGGCCACATAGCGTTAAAATCCCGCTCGACAACCTTTACGGCATGCACATTTACTCTCACCTGGAACTCTCTAGCACCTCGGTGGAATGGCTAATTCAGGACGATATTCCGTCTATTCATACCCGAGTGAGGCTTGCTAACGGCGATAGCATTCGCTTTTACGCACTCCACCCTCGTCCACCGGCCCCAAGCGAGAGTGAAAAATCCCTTTGGCGGGATGCTGAGCTGCTGTTGGTTGGCAAGAAGATTCATGAAGATCCCCAAGCGACGTTGGTCGCCGGGGATCTGAACGATGTAGCGTGGTCACGTACCACACGGCTGTTTTGCCGCGTTGGCGGCATGCTCGATCCACGCCGTGGGCGTGGTTTATTCAGCACCTTCCACGCCAAATATCCCGTTTTGCGCTGGCCCCTTGACCATATTTTTGTGACCGAGCACTTCACCTTAGTCGGCATGCAGCGCCTTAACTACTTCGGTTCCGACCACTTCCCGATACTGGCTACCTTTTGCTATCGCCCCTCACGTCAAGATGAGCATGAAACCCCCGAAGCCGATGCCGAGGAGCGCAGTGAGGCCAGCGAAACGATTCAGGAAGGTAAAACCGAAACGCAGGAGACCTGAACTCGGGTGGCCTGAAGTTAGCTGACCTTAAAAGTGTTACTCAGGGATGCCTCCGTGTGTTAACGCGACCGGATCCAGCAGCCGCTCTAGCGTCTCCCGGTCAAGGTCAGTTTTCTCTTCCGCCACATCAATAATCGGCCTTCCCGCCTGGTAAGCCTCTTTGGCGACTGCGGCGGCGGCGTTGTAGCCAATCACGCCATTGAGCGCCGTCACCAAAATGGGGTTTCTAGCCAGCGGGCCTTGCAGGTTATCTTCACGCACTTTAAAGGTGGCAATCGCACGATCAGCCAGCAGCCGAGCGGTATTACTCATTAAGCTTATGGATGTTAGCAAATTGGAAGCCACCAACGGCAGCATCACGTTCAATTGAAAGTTACCACTTTGGCCGGCCACGGTAATCGCGGCATCCAGACCAATGACTTGCGCGGCAGCCTGAGCGGCCGACTCAGGAATAACCGGGTTCACCTTTCCAGGCATAATCGAACTGCCGGGCTGTAACGCCTCAAGCTCAATTTCTCCTAGCCCCGCTAGCGGCCCCGAGTTCATCCAGCGCAGGTCGTTGGCTATTTTCATGATCACGCAGGCTAAGCCTTTCAACTGCCCCGAGAGCTCTACCGCTGCATCCTGAGACGAGAGGCTGGCAAAGAAGCTGTCGTTAGGGGTAAACATCAAGCCGGTCTGTTCGCTCAACTCCTGGGCGACCTGCTCAGCAAAACCGATAGGCGCGTTAATGCCGGTGCCCACGGCGGTGCCGCCCTGAGCGATGCGGCACAGTCGTTTCATGGCGCTATCAAAACGTTCAATGGCCTGACTTAGTTGACTAGACCAGGCGCCCAGCTCTTGATCCATACGCAGCGGCATGGCATCCATAAGGTGAGTACGGCCGGTTTTTACCACATGGCTCAGCTCACTGGCACGTTGGTCGATAGTGTCGCGTAGATGAACCAAGGCTGGGCGGAGTGATTCGTGCACCGCGATGGCAGCCGAAAGGTGAATGGCCGTGGGAATCACATCATTGCTGGACTGCCCCATATTGACATGATCATTCGGGGTCACCTCAACGCCCTCTCGACTTGCCAATGTGGCCAGTACCTCGTTGACGTTCATATTGGTGGAGGTGCCTGAACCGGTTTGAAACACATCGATGGGGAAGTGCTGGTCATGCTTGCCCGTTAACACTTCGCGCGCCGCCTTTTGAATCGCCTCCCCGCGGGCGCTATCAAGCCCTCCTAACGTTTGATTAGCCCGGGCTGCCGCTAGCTTGATACGCGCGACAGCATGAATGAAAGCCGGGGGCATGGGCGAATGAGAGACAGGGAAGTTATTGATTGCCCGCTGGGTCTGCGCACCATAAAGGGCGTCAGAAGGCACTTCCAATTCGCCCATGCTGTCACGTTCCATCCGTGTTGCCATTGCTCTTTCTCCCATCGGTAAGATCAGTAGTGATACTTATCTGAGCGCAAAGCCGATCTATCGTTCGCTAGCTAAGGCTGCATCCACTACCTTCAAGCTAGCTGGTTAGTTCATGCGGGTAAACACTCCCTTAGCCCGCGGGCATTAAAATGCCAAAAACCAAATGTTGCACTGCACAAAAACAGTTGCTATGCTGCAACGCAAGATAGCTTAAAGAGCTACTCATTCAATAAGCAGCGCCAACCACTGGATAGCTGCTTTTGGCAAGACTAAACCCAGGAGGGTATGACGATGCGTACATTAAATACTAACGAAATGACTCAACAGTTTGACAACATGTTTATGGCACCAGTACGCGCTTACATGGCGCTGAGCATCGATTACAGCGAAAAAATGCTTAACGCTCAGATGGATGCCAGCAAAGCCTATGTCGACACCGGCATTGCGCAAATGCGCCAAATGATGGACGTAAAAGACGCAGAAGGTCTGCGTAGCTACATGGAAGGTCAGCAAAAAGTAGCGAAAGAGCTGGCTGAGCGTGTTAAAGGCGATACCGATAAAGTCGTATCCCTGCAGCAAGACTTTATCCAAAAAAGCCAGAAAATTACCGAAGACAACGTTAAGCAGGCGCAAACCGCTGCTAGCAAGTTGAGCAAAACTGCTTAATCGCTTATTGAATTAAATAAGCTGGTAAGTAAGTCTTAAAAAACGCCCCTGTTGGCTCACGCTGACAGGGGCGTTTTAGTCGTTGCCTTTAGCATTTTTTTACCAGCCACTTCACCAACCGAGGGCGGATTTCACAAACGGAATCGTCAATTTACGCTTGGCTGATAGCGATGCTTTATCCAGGGTCTCAACCGCGCGGCACAGCTCACCTAGATCGCGGGGGCCACGATGCAAAATATAGCGACCAACGTCATCGGGAAGCTGCATTCCTCTCACACTGGCGCGCAGCTTTAGCGCTGCCAACCGCTCGTCATCATCTTCTAAGGGGTGAACGTGAAACGTTACCCCCCAGGTCAAACGAGAAGCCAAATCCGGTAGCACCACGTTTAGCTGTCGCGGGGAAACACTAGCCGCAATCACTAATTTCTTGCCAGCATCTCTGAGCCGGTTAAAGGCATGAAACAGCGCCTCTTCCCAGCGCTTACGGCCAATGACACACTCCAAATCATCAATGGCGACAAGATCCAGACGCTCGATGTCTTCCAGCATTAGCGGCGGAAAGTGGCCCAAATCATCCAGCGGTAAGTAAAGCGCGCGCTTATCCGCATCAGATGCGGCATGACACGCCGCCTGTAAAAGGTGGCTGCGCCCTACCCCTGGCGCGCCCCAAAGATAGAGAAACTGCTCACCCTCTGGGGTAAGCTGCTGAGTAAGATGCTCTACCAGCGGCGTATTTGAACGCGCCACATAGTAATTATCAAAGGTCGCGTCATCGCGCAGACCAATGCCCAAAGGAAGCTGTGCCGGTAGTCGGCTCATGATGACTCACCTTGATCATTACGACTATTTCCATCACGACTAGGCCCACTATGCCCCAGCTCATCATGATACGAAGAGCTGACCTCGATAATTGAGGCATGCTTGTCGGTATTATTTTCGTCGTATAACTCGCTATGCTGATAGCGAACTTTTACTTCTTTTAACAGCACTAGAATGACCGCGGCAACAGGCAGTGCCAGCAACACCCCTGTTAGACCAAACAAATTGCCACCCGCCAGCACGGCAAATATAACCGCCACCGGATGAAGACCAATCTTATCGCCCAACAATTTAGGCTGTAGAACCACACTCTCCGCCACTTGGCCAATACTGAACACCAGGATGACGCCCAGCACCGCCCACCAGGTGGCGTACTGGAACAGCGCGACAACAAGGGCTATCACCAAGCCGACAATAAAGCCCAGGAATGGCACGATGCTTACCAGCCCGGACACAAAGCCGATCAACAGGCCAAAGTTGAGCCCCATCAGCGTTAAGCCCACCGCATAAATAATCCCTAAGCAGAGCATGACCAGCAGTTGGCCACGTAGAAACGATGACAACACTTCATCGCAGCGACGCGCCAACCGGAAAGTATCATCCGCCCACTGGCGTGGCACGAGATTGGCAATATTGATCAGCAGGCGGTTCCAGTCCAAGAGTAAATAGAAGGTCACCACGGGAATTAGCGCTACATAGGTGATCCATGAGGCAAATGCCATTCCGGAACGGCCAATTTGGCCTAACGCCTGAGCTAAGTAGCCGCCAGCATCGCGCCAGTTTTCGACCAGCGTCTCACGCGCATTGATTAACTCCGCGGTTAAGTCATAACCCGTCCACTCCTGCACCTGAGGTGCGAGCGTATTTTCTACCCAATTGAAGATACCCGGGATAGCTTCGCCCAGCTGTTTAAGCTGTTGAACAAGCAGCGGTATTAATATCAACAGACTCGCTACCAGCACGACCAACAGTACTAAAAACACACTACTCACCGCGAATGGCCGGTTCATGCCCCAGCGCTGGAAACGGTTAGCCAGCGGATCAGCTAAGTAAGCGAGAATCATCCCGGCAATAAAAGGCATCAGCACCGCGTCTAACAAGTAGATTAAACCGCCTATTACCACCAAAAATAGGACACCCCACCAAGAATTCCGCATAGTTCCCTCTCAAACGTGGATTTAAACCAACCATTTTCACTTACAGTCACTATTTTACTTATCACTACTATTTCACTTGCCACTACTATGCCGCATATGAGCAAAAGTCGCTCGTAAGCTTTTCATCATGTGCGACAGCGGTGCGGCCTGCGCCGCTGAGTGTTACAATCCGCTCCAGTTATCGTCTAGCACTGGCCATGTCGCCAGCACTACCAGCACCGCTATTTGCTTCACAGGATCTGTCATGACCGAGACTTCCTCTTCTTCGGCTACTCCTTCCCTCAGCTACAAGGACGCAGGCGTCGATATTGATGCCGGTAACGCCTTAGTTGACCGCATTAAACACGTTGCCAAACGCACTACTCGCCCAGAAGTCATGGGCGGGCTTGGCGGTTTTGGCGCGCTATGCGAGATTCCTGCGGGCTATCGGCAGCCCGTACTCGTCTCAGGTACCGATGGTGTCGGCACCAAGCTGCGCCTGGCAATGGACCTTGGCAAACACGACACCATTGGTATTGATTTGGTCGCTATGTGTGTCAACGATCTCATCGTGGCCGGCGCCGAACCACTGCTCTTTCTTGACTACTATGCCACGGGTAAGCTCGATGTGGATATTGCTGCTGACGTTGTCACCGGCATTGGCGCTGGTTGCGAACTGGCTGGCTGCGCCCTGGTAGGTGGCGAAACCGCCGAAATGCCGGGCATGTATGAAGGAAACGACTACGATTTAGCGGGCTTTTGCGTAGGTGTGGTTGAAAAAGCAGACATTTTAGATGGCAGCAAAGTGGCCGAAGGCGACGTCATATTGGGGCTTGCCTCATCCGGGCCACACTCCAACGGCTACTCACTGATTCGTAAAATCCTTGAGGTTAGCGACGCTTCGCTAGAGACCGACATCGACGGTCAAACCCTTGGCGATGCGCTGATGGCACCTACCCGCATCTACGTTAAATCACTGCTCTCCTTAATGCGCGGCAGCGAAATTGCCGTGCATGCGTTATCGCACATTACCGGTGGTGGATTGCTTGAAAACATTCCCCGCGTGCTGCCGGACAATCTCGCTGCGCATATTGATATTGCCAGTTGGCAGCGCCCCGCCGTGTTTGATTGGCTACAGGCCAACGGCAACGTGAATGAAACCGAAATGCACCGCGTGCTCAATTGCGGTATTGGCATGGTCGTTGTGGTGCCGCAGCATCAAGCAGAGCAGGCAGCGGCTCATCTGCAAGCCGAAGGCGAATCCGTTTATCGTCTAGGCCAGATCGTTGAACGCCAAGGGGACGCCGTTATTCTGGAGAACCTCTCGGCATGACCAATACGGACTACCAGAGCGATACCATTAAAGACGTAACGCCAGAGCCTCTCGGTGCACGCCGCATTGTCGTGCTTATCTCTGGCAGCGGTAGCAATCTTCAGGCGCTGATTGATGCTCAGTCCCACGACCGCTTAGGCGGCGGTGAGATTGTCGCGGTGATTTCCAATGTCGCTGACGCCTATGGTTTGAAACGCGCCCACGAAGCGGGCATTGAAGCGGTTGCGCTCCCCCACCGGGAATACGATAGCCGCGATGCCTACGACGGCGCCTTGATCAAGGTTATTGAGCGCCACGAGCCGGATCTGATCGTTCTGGCAGGCTTTATGCGCATTTTGACGCCTCGCTTTGTGCAGCGCTTCCTGGGCCGAATGTTGAATATCCATCCTTCGTTACTGCCGGACTACCAAGGGCTCAACACTCACGCCCGCGCCCTGGCAGACGGTGTTGCCAGCCACGGCTGTAGCGTTCACTTCGTCACCGAAGAGCTAGACGGCGGCCCGGTGGTACTGCAAGCGGAGCTGCTGGTAAACGCTGACGACACGGCTGAAACGCTGCAAGAGAAGGTTCGCTCCCGGGAACACCTCATCTACCCGATTGCGGTGCAGTGGTTTTTGGAAGGCAGGCTGCAGTTCAGTGCCGAAGGGGCCAAAATGGACGGTCACCTGCTGCCAGAACACGGCATGCGGCTTTCCCATGCCGACGCTGCAGAAGAACTTGATGAAGACCTTGATGAAAAGCTCGACGAAGAGTCTCAGGGCTAGACGGGTATCATCACCATAAGCATTAAAAAGCGCCTTACGGTTTTTCCGTAAGGCGCTTTTTCGTAGCAGTTTACTTCGTATAACTAGGTACGCGGCAGGGTTACCCCACGCTGCCCCATATACTTCCCACCCCGATCCTTATACGAGGTTTCGCACACTTCGTCGGACTCTAAGAACAACATCTGGGCGACCCCCTCATGGGCATAGATTTTTGCCGGCAGGTTGGTGGTGTTAGAGAACTCCAACGTAACGTGGCCTTCCCACTCAGGCTCCAGCGGCGTCACATTAACAATAATGCCACAGCGCGCGTAGGTGGATTTCCCTAGGCAAATAGTCAGCACGTTACGGGGAATACGGAAGTACTCCACCGTACGTGCCAGTGCAAAAGAGTTTGGCGGAATAATGCATACGTCGCCTTTAATATCGACAAAGCTTTTCGCATCAAACGCCTTTGGATCGACAATCGCTGAGTGAATATTGGTGAAGACTTTGAATTCGTCTGAGCAGCGCACATCGTAACCGTAGCTTGAGGTGCCATAGGAAATCACGCGCTGATCGTTCACATAGCGCACTTGTTCGGCTTCAAACGGCTCAATCATCGCGTCGCTTTTGGCCATGCGACGAATCCAATTATCAGATTTGATACTCATTTATTTCGTTATCACTCACTAAAGGAAATAGTTGGGCCGTCGCCTTGATTCGCGCTAACCGCTTCAGCGACTTTTTGGGCAATAGTCGCAAAGGTTTGACTTACCGTCCCCTCAGGTTCAGAGACTACGCTCGGCCGCCCTGAATCCGTCAGTTCACGGATGGAGAGCGTTAGCGGTAACCTTCCAAGCACTTGGGTATCGTACTCCTGAGCGATGCTATCGCCACCGCCGGTGCCAAAGATAGCCGCTTCATGGCCACAGTTTTCGCAGTGATAGAGACTCATATTTTCCACCACGCCAAGCACCGGCACGTTAACCTTGCGGAACATTTCAATCCCTTTACGGGCATCCAATAGCGCAATGTCCTGGGGGGTGGTGACGATCACCGCGCCCGCGACGGGCACTTTCTGAGCCAGGGTCAGCTGAATATCGCCGGTACCTGGGGGCATATCGATCAACAGAAAATCGAGATTATCCCACTGGGTTTGCGTCAGCATCTGCTGAAAGGCACCCACTACCATCGGGCCACGCCACACCATTGGCTCACGGGTATTGACCATAAACGCCATCGACATGGCCTGAATGCCATGGGCCTGGAGCGGAAGGAATTTGTCATTACTTGCCGCCTGAGGGCGTGTGCCCTCTTTAACACCGAGCATTTGTGCCTGGCTGGGCCCATAGATATCCGCATCCAGGACGCCCACGCGGTAGCCCTGTGCTGACAGCGCTAACGCCAAATTCACGGTGACGGTGGATTTTCCCACGCCGCCCTTGCCCGATGCCACTGCAATAATATGCTTAACCCCATCCATTCAATGGCACTCCTCGTTTTAGGCTCTTAATATTTACGTTAGGCTTGCGTGAATGATACGCCTCACAGCCAAAATCATAAACCAACAACAAGAGGGCGGATGCCGGGTTACCGACATCCGCCCCAACTTTACTAACGCGAAAGGTGCGTTACAGCATTACTATTTAGCCATTTATCAGCCTGCGTTTTGCTGTGACTCTTCACTGCCACCATCGCTATCATTGGCGCTCTCACTTGAAGAACCCTCATCTGACGAGCCTTCTTCAGAAGAACTGCTCTGTGAGGAGCTATTCTGTGAAGAGCTATTCTGTGAAGATGAAGCAGCCTCACCGGCGGATTCTTCCGCATCGGCCAAGCGGCTATCTAATGTCGACAGCTCATCGCGCCATTCGCTTAACTGGCCTTCTAAACGTTCCAACTGGCTTTCACGCTCTTCAATATCGCTTTCAACACTCGACACTTCCTCGCGACCCATCTCCAAAGCGACCATGACGTCGTCGAGCTCGCTGCGCACATCGCTCAAGCTCTGCTCTTCCTCTTCGCGAAGCGCCGTTAGCGAATCAACTTCGTTTTGCAGCTCATCGCGCTCGCTAGTAATGGAGTCACGCTCGCTTTTTAACTCATCAAGCTGGCTTTGAGCAGTTGAGATTTCTTCTTCTAAACTGCTTAGCTGTTCATTTGACTGGCTAATCTGCTCTTCTAGTCCGGACAGCTCCTCTTCGGTGTTGCCCAGCTCTTCAACCGCTTCTTGACGCTGCTGTTCAGCTTCCTGACGGGCGGACTCAGCCTCCTGGCGGGCTTCTTCAGCGCTAGAACGCGCTTCTTCTACTTGCTGAAGAGCGCTCTCTGCCTCATCTCGAGTATTAGTGATTTCGTCGCGCTCTTCGCGCAGCGCGGTCATCTCGCTCTCAGCGCTCTCTACCTGCTCATTAAGAGAGGCAATTTCCTCTTCCAGCGCATTACGTTCGGATTCAAGTTCTTCTAAACGCGACTGCACATCGCTGACATTCCCCTGGGCACTATCAAGTGACGAACGTGTTTCTTCTTGCTGCGCTTCCAGGGTTGCCATCTCCTCCTGCAGCGCGGCTAAATTGGTTTCAGCTTCCTCGATTTCGCTAATGCGCTGGCTCATTTGGCTATTTTCCTGCTCAGCGCTGGCGAGCTGCTCCTCTAGGCTATCGACACGATCCTGGCGAGAGCCTGCGTTAGACTGCGCCATAATCGCCCAAATAACCGCAATGGCGGCAATACCGGCAATGGCTTTTACCCGGTTATCCTGGAAGAGGGTTTTCATATCCGACTTTTTAGCCGGCTCTGGCTTGTTGGCTGGCGACTGTTGATCCGAATGGTTTGCTTCCGACATTATGCTTTCCTCTATGGTCTAAGCTAACGTTTGTCCAAGCTAACGATAATCAAGTAAGTGGATATTGCGCTAACCGTGAATGATCTCCCCCTTCAGCATACACAGCTCGCTGTATCTAGCCAGTCTGTTTGCAAAAACGTGTATAAATGTTGCAGTAGTGTTACCAATCAAGCAAAGGTGTTTATCTTTTTAGTCTGAAGGCGGATGCTTTCCCTCATGAAAGCCAGAGGCCTCTCCACTGAACGCATCAAACCAATTCAAGGTGGTATGCAGTGACACCACGCTACCCACTATTAGCAGCGTAGGCGGTTTAATGGAGCCCGCCAAGAAAGCATCTGGCAGCGCAGACAACGTGCCTACGTGAGTAAGCTGTCGGCGAGTGGTTCCCTGCTCAATTAGCGCCAGCGGCGTATCTGGGGCTAAACCATGCTCAACCAGGGCTTGGCTGATTACCTTTACGGTGCCGAGCCCCATATAAAACACCAAGGTTTGCCCTGGCCGCGCTAACGCATCCCAATCAAGCTCACACTCGCCCTGTTGCAAATGTCCGGTAACAAAACGCACCGACTGGGCATGGTCGCGATGAGTCAAAGGAATGCCCGCATAGGCCGCGCAGCCTGATGCGGCCGTCACCCCAGGGATTACTTCCACACTCACTTGTGCAGCCACCAGCGCCTCAAGCTCCTCTCCACCTCGGCCAAAAATAAACGGATCACCACCTTTAAGGCGCACGACACGCTTACCCTGCTGAGCCCACTTTACAAGCGCTTGATTAATACCCTCTTGAGGGACACTGTGCAGCGAGCGTGCTTTACCCACATAAAATCGCTGCGCCTGTGGCGGTATAAAGGCGACAATCTCATCGCTAACCAAACGGTCGTACAGCACCACTTCAGCGGACTGTAGGCGCTTATACGCTTTTAACGTTAATAACTCCGGATCGCCAGGGCCAGCGCCCACTAGACTTACCAAGCCGTATGGCTGAGACATTTGCTCTCGTCCTGCTTCCAAGAATCCACCCCAGGAATAAAAAAGGTTTTTAATATGCAAAAAAGTAATTAATTTTACCACTAAATACCAATAACACCTTGTCTATTGCTTAAAATAGAATCCAATATATACAAGAAAAGAACATGCATATTCTAAAAAAATATAGATAATGGTGATTTTGTCTGCAATGGTTTACATCCTGATTACGTTTTAGGGCTAATCTTCACGATCAAATTCAAATTGGCATATGTTTGGAGATTCACGCATGCCCGTGAATGATATAGACGCACCAGAGCGAGTCAGTGCAGACCACCTTGTACCCCACATACCAGGCGTTATCTTTCAGTTTCATCGCGCGCGCAATGGCCATATGCGGTTCCCCTACTTAGAGGGCGGCGGCGTGGCTCTCAAGCATATTGACCGGGATCTGCTTGCTCAAAATGCTGGCGAGTTAGTTGAACAACTGACCGGCAATGACCACCCCAAGATAATGTCGGCGATCGAACGTTCGGCCCGCTGGATGCTGCCTCTCACGACGCGCTTTCGACTACCGTTTCCAGAAGACAACCCCCGCTGGATTGCGGTGAGCGCCAAGCCAAAGCCCGTTGTCGATGGCGTACAGTGGAACGGCATAATGATGGATATTAGCGATCAAGTCAGCGAAGAGCAGCGGCTTCGCAAGCTATGCGACACAGACCCCCTGACGCAACTGCCCAATCGGCGCAAGCTGATGATGCACTTAACCCATGTTACATCGCTTAGCACCCGCCACGGCACACCGCTCTCCATCATGATGATCGATATCGATCATTTTAAACGCCTTAACGACCGCTGGGGTCACCTACATGGGGATGATGTGCTTAAACAGCTAGCGATGCACGCCCAGTCGCTGCTGCGCTGTGAAGACATGGTCGCTCGGTTAGGAGGTGAAGAGTTTATGGTCGTGCTGCCGCTTACGCCGCTGCAGCAATGCCATGCACTTGCTGACCGCTTACGCCAGGCCATCAGTGTACGCGACTTCGGTATGGGGCCGGGCCAAGTGACATTGAGCATTGGGGTTGCCGAGTATCGCTGTGGCGAACCCCTCACGAGCTTGATCGAGCGGGCTGACCAGGCGCTGTATAGCGCCAAAGACGTTGGTCGCGACTGCGTTTGCCATCTACGCTGATAGGGAATCCCCCATTGCAGGAGCCATACAATGACAAGGCTAGCCGACGCCATTTGTGAGCCGTGCAGCAAAGATGCTCAACCTTTTAATAAAGATGAGGCCCAAGAGCGGCTAAAAAGCCTCAGCCAGTGGCAGATTGTCGAGCACGATGGCATCATGAAGCTGTCGCGAAGTTTTAAATTCCGTGACTTTGCCAGCGCATTGGCGTTTACCCAGAGCGTTGGCGATATTGCAGAGCAGGCCGGCCATCACCCCGTTATCGTGACCGAGTGGGGCAAAGCCACCGTTACGTGGTGGTCTCACGCTATTAAAGGCCTGCATCTTAATGACTTCATTCTTGCCGCCAGAACCAACGAGGTAGCCGAATAAATGTTTGAGCATATTGAGCGAGTCCCAGGAGATGCCATTCTCGGGCTGATCGAAGCTTTCAAGAAAGATACCAATCCGCAAAAGGTGGATTTAGGTGTTGGTGTTTACCGCGATACCCAAGGCAATACGCCGGTAATGCGCGCCGTTAAGGAAGCAGAAGCTCGCCTGCTCAAGAATGAAACGACGAAAACCTATATCGGTTCTCACGGCGCATCTAGCTATGGCGAAGTAGTACTTCCCATGGTATTTGGTGCTGAGTCACCGGTACTGAAAGCCAACCGTGCCAGCGCTACCCAGTCGCCTGGCGGCACCGGCGCCCTGCGCCTGGCAGCCGATTTCATTTCCACTCAGTTGCCGGGCAAAGGTATCTGGGTAAGCGACCCAACGTGGCCCAACCACCACGGTATTTTTACCGCCGCAGGTATTGAGCTACATAAGTACCCTTACGTTGACCCCGACAACCGTCTCGACTTTGACGGTATGCGTGCAGCGCTAAAAAGTATTCCAGAAGGTGATGTAGTCGTACTCCACGCCTGCTGTCACAACCCGACCGGGTTTGATCTTTCCCACGCCCAGTGGCAGGAAGTGCTTGAGATCGTCCGCGAGCGCAAGCTGCTGCCGCTGATCGACTTTGCCTATCAGGGCTTTGGGGAAGGCCTGGATGAGGACGCGTATGGCGTACGCCTGCTGGCGGAAAACCTCGACGAAGCGATCATCACCAGCTCCTGCTCGAAGAACTTTGGTATTTATTGCGAGCGTACCGGCTGCTTGATCATGGTGGCAAAAGACAGCGAGCAGATGGATAACATTCGTTCGCAGGTCGCGATCGTGGCACGGGAAAACTACTCAAACCCGCCTGCGCACGGCGGCGCTATCGTCAGCGAGATTCTCCACGACGCAGAGCTTACTGCGCTATGGCGTGAAGAGCTCACCGAAATGCGTGACCGTATTAATACCCTGCGTCGCGATTTCGTCGAAGCGCTGAAGCCCTACGGGCTTGACGAGAAGTACGCCTGCGTAGCAGAGCAGCGCGGCATGTTCTCCTACACAGGCTTAACGCCGGAACAGGTGGATCGTTTGCGCGATGAATTTGGCATCTACATGGTGCGCTCGGGTCGCGCTAACGTAGCGGGCTTCTCCCATGAGAACCTGCCCTACCTGGCTAAAGCGATTGCCGCTGTTAACGACTAGCTAGCAAGCATTGCCGTACTACAAACGCCCAGGCCTACCTGGGCGTTTTTGTGTGCTGAGCACTTGACCGATCAGTCAACACTTCGGCACACTCAGCGTTGCCTTGTATACAACACACCATAATCAAGAGGCCTACCATGGCGGCTGCCAGCATCCACTACCCCTGGTACAAAAAAGAAGATACCGACGCGTTCTTCGCCCTGTTCCAAAACAATATTGCCAACTTTGTCATTATCGCCATCACCATGTTGGGCATGGGATTTCCCTCCTCCATTGTCTATGGGCAGGTGCTGCCCGGCGCGGCAGTCGCGGTAATGGTGGGTAATTTCTACTATGCGTGGAGTGCGGCAAGACTCGCCCGCAAGGAGAACCGCGCCGATGTAACAGCGCTCTCTTACGGTATCTCAACGCCGGTCATGTTTGTGTTTCTATTCGGCGTACTGCTACCCGCCAAACAGCTCACCGGTGATGCTGAAATGGCCTGGAAAGTTGCGGTCGCCGCCTGTTTTATCAGCGGCGCTATCGAAGCCGCGATCAGCGTGGTTGGCCGCTGGGTGCAGTATCACCTGCCCCGCGCCGCGATGCTGGGCGCCGTTGCCGGTGTCGCCCTGACGTTTATCGCCGGTGAAATGCTGTTCAAAACCCTGGAAATGCCGATTATTGGCCTGCTGGTGTTAGCGATCATTATTGTTGGCCTGGTCGCCAGAGTGAGCATGCCGTTTAAACTGCCCACCTCGCTATTCGCCATCATCGTCGGTACTGCCATGGCCTATTTGATTGGCGATGCCGGTACCGAACGCTTTAGCGATGCCTTTACCCACCTAGGCTTTTACCCGCTGCTTCCCAATCTAGCCTGGTTTGAAGGGCTGGGTTTACTGTTCACCAGCATGCTCGCAGTCTTGACCGTCGTTCTGCCGATCACGCTGTATAACGCCATTGAGACGATGAACAACGTCGAGGCGATGGAGGCGGCAGGCGATAAGTACGATGTGCGCGAGTGTCAGGCGGTTGATGGCGCCGGTACCATGATTGGCGCCCTGTTTGGCGGCGTGTTTCCAACCACGGTTTATATAGCTACCGTGGGGGCCAAGTGGATGGGCGCAGGCCGAGGCTACAGCCTTCTCAACGGTGCTGTTTATGCGCTGGCTACCATGTTTGGTTTAATCGCCGCCCTGGCCGCGATTATTCCCGTTTCGGTGGTGGCACCGATTTTGGTCTTTGTCGGCATGTCGATGATTGCCACCGCGTTTCAGGCCAACGACACACGCTACTACCCTGCTGTGGCGCTGGCCATGCTGCCCTACTTCGCCAACTACGTGATGACGCGCTTTAACCGCGGGGCTGGTGAAGTCGTCACCGACATATCCAGTGCCATTGTGGTAATGGGCCAAGGGGCTATGTTTATGGCCATTCTGCTGGGCGCAATGACAGTATCGGTAATTGACCATCAGTTCCGACGTGCGGCCGCCTTCGCAGCCATTGCCGCGGGCTTTTCCTTCGTCGGGCTGATGCATGCCCCCGAGCTGTCACTCAATGCTTCCCCAGAGTTCGTGATGGGCTACTTAGGGATGGCGCTGCTGTTTATCTATTTCTCCTTTCAGGAAGCTGGGCGCCTGCGTTAATTAACGAATCCCGCCTGCCGATGCGGGCGGGACAAAATACGCCGCATGACCTGCCACGCCATCAAGCCCGCCAGCAGGTTGCCTATGGCCGCGCCCGCCGCCAGCCCCCACCAACCGAAGAACTGTGAACCCAACCAGAGGCAGGGCAGATAGCAAACAAACAGCCGAGCGCTGGATAGCAGCATCGCTCGCAGCGGCCAACCTAAGGCATTTCCCGCCGAGACCACTAGCATGCAAACGCCCAGCGCGGCGTAGCTAGGCAGCAGAAAGCGAATCAGCAGAGCCAGCTCGTTTTGTACTTCAGGATTACCCGCTAAAGCCATGGCTAGCCAGGGAGCCCCCAGGGCCAGCAACACGCCCAGACTAAGCTGCCAAACCAGCGCGACCTTGACCGCCAAGCGCATAAGCTGCTGTATCTGCCCCCAATCACCGGCGCCGTAGCAGCGCCCTAACCAAGGTGGCAGCGACATGGTCATGGCTAGAATCACCATCAGCGAGAGTGTTTCCAAACGACTCGCCAACCCCCAGGCGGCTACTTCACTTTCGCCCAGGCCCGCCACCACGGAAATTGCCAGCATCGCCGCCAAGGGCGGCATCAATTGGCTGACCATCGCGGGAGCGGCAATGCCTGTAAACGGCCGCCACGACTGTTTCGCCTCTATCCACAGCCCTAACTGCGACGCCCACTGGCGTTTTAGCAGTTTACGCGTAGTGACCAACAGCCCCACAGAGAAAGCAATTGCAGTTGCCCAGGCAGCACCGGGCAATCCCCAGCCCTGCCAATCGCCTACCCCAAAAATCAGCAAAGGGTCGAGTACAAGGTTAACAAGGCTGCTCAGCACCATCATTTTGCCCGGCAAGCGGGTATCCCCATGGGCGCGGAATACGCTATAGCTAAAATAGAGCAGCGCACCCAGCCATGCAGATAAAAGCTGAGGACCCCAGTAAATATAAATATACGAGAGCGTGGTGTCATCCGCACCCAGCAGTCGAAAAATGGGCACATGAAATAGCCACAATATGATCGCCAATAGGCCGATCACGCCACCGCCCGCCATTAACACCAAACTACTTAAGCGCCTCGCCCGCTCACCTTCCCCTGCACCTAGCGCCCGGGAAATCAGCGCGGCAATCGCAATCCCCATACCCACTTGAATGCCGATAATCAGAAATGACAGCGGAAAGGTGAACGACTGTGCAGCTAGCTGTGCAGTCCCCAAACGGGCAATAAAGGCGCTATCAACAAGTTGAAAACCCAATAACGCCAAAACCCCGATAGCCATTGGCCAGGTTTGCCGCCATAGGGTTATCGCCAACTCGCGTTGCTGCATCACAATTGCCAAGCTAACTCTCCTTTTATTCGCCTTAAACGCAAAAACGCCACCACCCCTAGCGGGGTGATGGCGCTTAACTAAAAGTACTCTTTACTGACGAATACCTTCAAACGTGACGTATAGCTCAAGCTCATGCATGGATTCAGGGAAATCACTCATGTCGATTCCGTAGTCACCCAGTGTCAGCGTGGTGCTGCCTTCGAAACCAGCGCGGTAGTTGCCCCAAGGGTCATCACCCTCACCCATCAGTTTAACCGGCATTTCAATTTCTTGTGTTTCGCCATGCAAGGTCAGATCACCGGTCAGCACACCTTCATCATCGCCCGTTGATTCAAAGCCTGTTGATGTGAAGGTAGCGGTCGGAAATTCGCTGGCGTTGAGGAAATCGTCACTCAGAATATGACGATCGCGCTCTGCGTGGTTACTGGTCAGGCTATCCACCTGTACTTCGATTTCAGCAGAAGATGCATCGAGATCTTCAGGATCGTAGGCAAACTGACCTTCAAACTCTTCAAAGCTGCCTAGAATATAGGAGAAGCCCAGGTGTGAAATTTTAAACTGAACAAAAGCGTGCTGGCCTTCTGTATCAATCTGATAATCAGCTGCCTGCGCTTGGCTCAACGGTACCAGCGCTACAGCGGCGATCGCGGATGCAAATGCGGTCTTCTTGAACATATTGAATTGCTCCTTGCTTTACTTAATAGGCACTGCGGGCAGTCAATTATCTTACCCGCAGTGGTTAGAAAAACTTGTATACAGATAACGTTATTATCTTGGTGCATCGTGACTGCCAGCATGGCTGTGCGCTGGGTTTAGCATACGTACCAAGGTTTTGTGCCGCCCTAGCCAATGATGCTTAAAAGCAGCAAGGGCGTGGCCCGCAGCTAAGATCATTAGTGCCAGTGCGCTGTACCAGTGTACGGTGCCCGCTTGGCTTGCCTGATTGGGCAAGCCATATAGCAACGCCGGCACCTCAAACCAACCGAACACACTAATGCCACTACCATCGGCAGTAGAAATTAAATAGCCACTCACCATAACGACTAATAAAAGCACATAGAGCGCAATATGACCGAGATGGGCCGCAATAGTTTCTAATTGGCTACCCTCGGCGAAAGGCGTCGGCTGGACGAAGCGCCATACCAAACGCGCAAAGGTAGCCAACAATAGCAAAATGCCAATCGAGCGGTGTACCCAAGGCCCCTGATTATACCAAGGGTTATAATAGCCCAGGTCAGTCATCCACCAGCCCAGTACAAACAGACCAATAATGGCCAGCGCGCTTAGCCAATGAAACAGAATACTAATCAATCCCCAACCGGTGCGACTGTTACGCCACATTGTGCTATTCCTCATTTTTATCTATAGCGGCTTCAACTTAGCCAACGCGCTTATCAGATCTTGGATTACGCTATTCGTCCACGCCCAGAACCTTACCGCTAGAAGCTAATAAAAACTGCTGAAAAAAGCAGGATATTTCATTCGTAAAAACCATTGAATAACCCGATAACAACCTTTACGCAGTTCGCCTTTCTAAAAAGTCAAAGTCAATCCATTCTATAAAATCGAATAAATAGAGCAAATATAACCAATTTTATAATTTTGTTTGCGCGCTTACTATTAGCGCATGTCCTACAAGACATCCAGAAATGACCGAAAAACGGTACATAAACTTTCTATTAGAGAGCGCCAATCATGAAAAAAATGACCCTTATCACCGCTATTGCCATGACATTGACTTCTACTGCCGTTCTAGCTGAACAGGGTTCTGGCGAGCTTAACCAGATTACTCAGCCTAGCTCTTCAGCGAATTACAGCACTGACAGCGTGCACCTGACACCAGCTGATTTGCCATTGGTCAACGGCGATGCGAAGAACAACATCGTTGTTGCTCCGAGCTCTCACATCAATCACTCTTCCAGCAATGAAGACCAGATTGCGCTGTCAGATCTGCCTCACCGCAACGCTTCTTAAAACAAATAAGGGTGCTTTGTTTGCACAGCATATAACTCATTAGGTTTCAAAAGTACGAAAAACCCACCTTTCAAAGGTGGGTTTTCGTTACTGTACAGGATTGCTTAACATCAATTAGCCAGCCAGAACATCCAGTCCACGAGCAAGATCGCGCTGGATATCCTGCTGACTCTCAAGCCCTACCGCCACGCGGATCAGCCCTGGCGCAATACCCGCCGCATCTTTCTGAGCATCAGACAAACGCCCATGGGTAGTGGTGGCCGGATGAGTAATGGTGGATTTAACGTCACCCAAGTTACCCGTTATCGAAAGCATTCGGGTTGCATCGATCACCTGCCACGCCCCCTCTTGCCCACCTTTCACTTCAAAACCCAGCACCGCGCCAAACCCTTTCTGCTGCTGTTTGGCCAAGGCGTGCTGAGGATGATTCTCCAGGCCGCTATAAAACACATGCTTAACAGCCGGGTGGGCATCCAGCCAACGCGCTAGAGTCAAGGCATTTTCACAGTGGGCCTTCATGCGCAGCGACAGGGTTTCCAGGCCCTTGGTAAAAATCCACGCGTTGAAGGGGCTCAGACAAGGCCCGCAGGTGCGCACCACGCCGAACACTTCTTCAAGCAGCGCATGGCTACCTACCACGGCACCACCGACTGCACGGCCTTGGCCGTCCAGGTACTTGGTCGCCGAGTGGATCACTAAATCGGCGCCTAGCGCCAGCGGCTGCTGGAGCGCCGGGGTAAGAAAGCAGTTATCTATCGCCAGTAGCGCATCGTGACGCTTTGCCAACGCTGCCAGCGCTGGAATATCAGCAATTTCTGACAGCGGATTTGAGGGTGTTTCAGCAAACAGTAGCCGCGTTTTTGGAGTAATCGCCGCCTCCCAGGCTGAAATGTTGGAGAGCTCCACATAGTGCGTGGTAATACCAAACTTACCCAGGTACTTATCGAACAGACTAACCGTTGAACCAAACAGTGACCGGGAGGCAACAATCTCATCCCCTGCTGAAAGTAGCGCCAGCGCGGTAGAGAGAATAGCGGACATACCCGAGCTGGTGGCCACACAGCGCTCGCCGCCTTCAAGGGCCGCCAGACGGCGCTCAAAGGTATGCACTGTTGGGTTGGTAAAGCGCGAGTAGACGTTGCCCGGCTCCTGCCCACCAAATTTACGCGCCGCTTCTGCAGCGCTTTCGTAGACAAAGCTTGAGGTCGGAAAAATAGGCTCCGAGTGTTCCTGCTCGAAGGTGCGCTGATGGCCAGCCCGAATCGCCAGCGTCTCTAGTGACCACTCATCCTGGTGACTTTCCTGGTGATTATCATCCTGCATATGGCTTCTCTCCTAATCGTCCAGGTCATCGTCCTGATTATGCATATCAACCAGGGCATGGTCACCGGCGCTTTGATCCTTGGCGGAATCATTGCGGCTAGCTTCCAAGGCGGCCAGGTAGGCGTCGTCGATATCACCGGTCACGTAGTTGCCGTCAAACACCGAGCAATCAAACTCTTCCATTTCAGGATTCACTTCGCGGCAGGCCGCTTTTAGATCTTCCAGGTTTTGATAGAAGATACGGTCAGCGCCAATCAAATCCCCAACTTCTTCTTCGCTACGGCCATGGGCAATCAATTCAGACGCCGCTGGCATATCGATGCCGTAAACGTTAGGGAATCGCACCGGGGGCGCTGCTGAAGCAAAATAAACTTTACGCGCGCCTGCATCGCGGGCCATTTGAATGATCTGCTTACAGGTCGTGCCGCGCACAATAGAGTCGTCCACCAGCAGGACATTTTTACCCTTAAACTCAACGTCTATAGCATTGAGCTTTTGGCGTACGGATTTTTTACGCTGGGTTTGCCCCGGCATAATAAAGGTACGGCCAATATAGCGGTTCTTCATGAACCCTTCGCGGTAGGTCACACCGAGGTGCTGCGCCATTTCAAGGGCGGAGGTGCGCGACGTATCAGGGATCGGGATGACCACGTCGATATCGTGATCCGGCCACTCATTGAGGATGCGGTCACCCAGCTTGCGACCCATTTGCATACGGGTGCCGTAAACATAGGCGCCATCCAGCAGCGAATCGGGACGCGCCAGATAAACGTGCTCAAAAATACACGAACGTAGCTCGGGACGGTCAGCACATACCTGAGTATGAATATTGCCTTCAATATCGACAAAGATGGCTTCGCCAGGTGAAAGGTCGCGCTCAAGCTCAAAACCGCCCACGTCCAAGGCAACGGACTCGGAGGCGATCATCACCGCCTGCCCGTTCTCCTCTTCGCGAGTACCAAACACCACGGGTCGAATACCGAAGGGGTCGCGGAACGCCACCATGCCGAAGCCGTTAATAATCGCGACAGCAGCATAACCGCCCTTGCAGCGACGGTGAACGCGACGCACGGCGTCGAAGATATCTTCCGCTTCCAGGTGCAAACCCTGTTTGCCCAGCTCGTGAGCAAAGACATTGAGCAGCACTTCAGAATCGGAGCTGGTATTAATATGACGCAGGTCGGTAGAGAACAGCTCCTGCTTCAACTGCTCGGAGTTGGTCAGGTTGCCATTATGCGCCAGCGCAATACCGTAAGGAGAGTTAACATAGAACGGCTGTGACTCGGCTTCACTTGAAGAGCCTGCCGTCGGGTAACGCACGTGACCAATGCCTAGATTACCTTTTAGGCGGGCCATATGGCGGGTGTGAAATACATCACGTACCAAGCCGTTACTCTTGCGCAGTAGGAAGCGTCCCTCGCTCCATGTCATCATGCCGGCAGCGTCCTGGCCACGATGCTGAAGTACGGTCAGGGCATCGTAGATTCCCTGATTTACCGCCTGCTTGCCCAGAAGGCCCACTATACCGCACATTCACGTTACCTCGCTTAATGCCATGGCTTACCTAAGTCACATACCTAAGAAAGCCCGAACGTTCGTAGAATCGACTTCAGTAGCAGGTCAATCACCTGCTGGGATAACCTCACGCTCCGCCGCACCGGGCAGACGCAGTTCAGGTAGAGAGATGTTGCGCAGCGACGATGGCGCTTCTGGGAGCTCGCGATCCCACTGATCTAACTGGCTCACCGCCCAATCGCGCAGTTGAATAAAGGTTGGGCGCAGCTCAGCTTGTTGCCACGCCTGCAGTTCCGCCAGCGGTGTTAGGGTAATCAATACAGTAGCAATAAGCAGAATAACCGCTCCGCGGGCAACGCCAAAAGCGGCCCCCGCCACGCGGTTCAAAAGCCCCATGCCCACCCATTCAATCGCCGCATGCACCAAGCGAATCACTATGCCGCAAAGCAAAATAACGGCAAAAATCACCAGTATAAAAGCGAGTACCAGGCGGGCATCAAAGCTATCGATAAACCCGCTCATCAGTTCGGCCACCGGTTCGGCAAGTACTCGGGCAACCATTAAGGCAACGACCCAGGCTGCCAAACCCAATGCTTCGCGAACAAATCCTCTAACGAATCCGGCTAGCATTGATAGCGCCAGCACGGCCAAGAAAACCGCATCAATCCATGTTAACGCCATGGTTTAGTCTCTTACCCGAACAAGAAGGCCCTGCACATTGGCTCGCTCTTTGATCGAGGTCATGGCGGACTCACCCTCTTCAGAAGTGGCATAAGGGCCCACAAAGACGGTGGTCATATTATTGTCCCGCTCACGCTGATAAACAGTAAACCCCTCCCCCGAAAGTTGCTCGCTAAGGCGCTGCGCATTGCCGGGCTCACCAAAGCTGCCGACTTGCACCGCCCACTCTCCCTGAGCGCTGGCGGCGGGGGGCGAAGAGCTAGACGAGGAGCTTTGCGATGAACGTTGTGAAGAGTCCTGTGAAGAGCTTTGCGACGAGTCTTCACTGCTGCTTTGGGCGCTGCCACTATTGCTGGCAATCAGGTCAGCAATAGGGTCACTATCAGAGATTGACGGAGCTTCATCGGGCTCACTGGATCCCGCCGCCTCGGGACTGGAGGACGACTGATTAGCAGCAGCAATTTGATCGGTTTCCGGTAACCTCGGATCGACGTCAATAGGCATATCCCCCTCTTCATTACGGGGCGCTGACGATAGCGACTGCTCGCCAATGGTTGAAGGCCTTTCCGGTGCAGGAACGTCACGGCGCTCCACTTCAACGGGTTGCTCGATCACAAAGTTCGGCTGGGGACGCTCTTCCCTAGGCGCGGGGTCGCTCATTAACCACGGCACAAAGATCGCCAGTAGCGCGAGTAGAATCACAATACCGCTAATGCGTTCCGTTTTACCGTATTTCATTTCCGTCTCCATCAAGCGACACAGCGCCTGTTGGCAGTGGCCGAGCTAACAGTGCCGCTACTGTAAAGAACGACCCGGTGGCCAAGACACGATCATTGGGCGTTAACACGTTAGCGAGCCAATCGACGCCAGCTTGCGGCGAATCAGCGCGAAAATGCACTCGCCCTCCCTGAGCTATAATACGTTGCGACAACTCGCTTGCCTGGCAACCTCGCTCCCCACTCAGCGAAACGCATACCCAATCACTAATACGAGACGCTAACGCCTGTATGACACCGTCAATATCCTTATCATTCAACATGCCGATAAGGCCCCACTGTCGGCCATCTTCCGGCGGTCGCGGCAAGTGGCGAACGACATACTCGGCGGCATGAGGATTATGCCCCACATCCAGGCACCAAGGCCCAATCCACTGCAGCCGCCCTGGCAACTGCACAGAACTCAGCGCTGCTTGCACGCGCGCCACTTCTAACCCAAGCCCTGCAAGCACAAGCGCCTGCAAAGCAGTGGCGGCGTTATCAACAGGCAGCCCCGGTTCGGGAAGGTCATCAATTACAATGCGTTGCCCATCCACATGCTGCCCCTGCCAGCACCATCGAGAAGGCTCAGAGTCCATCGCCTTATGGGCAAATTGCTGGCCCAAACCAAACATAGGCGCTGCTAGTACCTGAGCACATTCAGCCACACTGGAAGGTAAGGTTTGACTGCCTAACACGGCGGGTCGATTGGCCCGAAAAATACCCGCTTTCTCGCGGCCAATCTGGGTTAAATCGGTGCCTAAAAAGTTAGCGTGATCCTGAGCAATAGTGGTAACAATGGCCACGTCCGCATCAATAATATTGACTGCATCAAGGCGACCACCCAGCCCCACTTCGAGGACCGCAAGATCCAGCTTGGCATTGGCCAAGCACCACAGCCCGCACAGTGTACCCGCTTCAAAATAGGTCAGACTGATTTCACCTCCTTGCAATCGCGCACGCTCAACCTGCTCAAAACCTTGCACCAGCAATTGATCGTCGGCTTCCTGGCCGTCGATTTTAACGCGTTCGTTGTAGCGCAATAAATGGGGAGAGGTGTAGGTACCCACTCGCCAACCATGGGCACGGGCAACGCTATCAATCATGGCAAGGGTTGAGCCCTTGCCATTGGTGCCTGCTACCGTAATGACCCGGGGGGCGATGGGGCTTGAAAGCAGCCCCATCCGCTTGGCAACCTGCGAGACCCGCTCCAGGCCCATATCTATCCCTACCGGATGCAGCGTTTCCAAATGCTGGAGCCACTGCTGCAAAGAGTAGAGCGGCAAAGAAGGTGTCTGTAGAGAGTCAGGCATTGCGTGAATGGTCATCACTCTTAGCGGTACTGGTGTCCTTCTGGGGCGCTTCAACCTTCTCAAAGGTGACGTCAGCAGTTTCCGCTAAGGTATCTTCCTCAACGATAGGCTCAACAACCTCAGCATCATCAGGATTGGTCGAACTCACCGGGGTTGCGTCGTGATGCGTTAACTTACGCAGCACGCTGCCCACGCGGGCACGCATTTCATGACGATGAACGATCATGTCGACAGTACCATGCTCAAGCAGAAACTCGCTGCGCTGGAACCCCTCTGGCAAGGTTTCACGCACCGTTTGCTCGATAACCCGCGGGCCGGCAAAACCAATCAAGGCATTGGGTTCGGCAATATTCAAGTCACCCAACATGGCTAGTGAGGCTGAAACACCGCCGAAGACGGGATCCGTAAGCACAGAAATATACGGCACACCCGCTTGTTTGAGCTTTTCAAGCGCGGCGGATGTTTTAGCCATCTGCATCAACGAGAAAAGCGCTTCCTGCATGCGGGCACCACCGGAGGCGGCAAAGCATACCAGCGGGATATTCTCTTCCAGCGCCAGAGTAGCGGCGCGAACAAACTTCTCGCCAACTACGGCCCCCATTGAGCCGCCCATAAAGGTGAACTCAAAGGCAACGGCGACCACCGGCAAACCGTCCAACTCACCGCGCATAGCGACCAGCGCATCTTTCTCGCCGGTATCTTTTTGCGCCGCGGTCAGGCGGTCTTTGTATTTTTTAGAGTCGCGAAACTTCAACCGATCATTAGGTTCGATTTCCGCCGCGATCTCTTCGCGTCCTGCTTTATCCAAGAACCAGTCCAAGCGTTTGCGTGCAGTCAAGCGCAGATGGTGATCGCACTTGGGACAGACGCTGTTATGTTTCTCTAGCTCAGGGAGGTAGAGAACCGCTTCGCACTTGGGACATTTACGCCAGAGGCCGTCGGGCACGCTAGCGCGACGGTCTTTACGCTGGATGCGACCCATAGAGGGTACGATCTTGTCTAACCAGCTCATATCAAAAAGGCTTCCGTTATACGTCAACGCCTGGCAGAACCAGGCTCGATGAGTGTCGTGAATCTATTCAGTATAGGCGATAAAGCATTTTGCCTTAGGCATCCATCGCCGTACGCATCTCTGCTAATACACTTTTCAACTGGCCCGCAATGGTTTCCGGCGCATCGACGCTTTCAGCGATACGGTTAACCAAAGCGCTACCTACAATCACACCATCGGCGACTTTAGCTACTTCTGCGGCAGTCACACCGTCGCGGATACCGAAACCAACACATAGCGGTAAATCGGTCATCCCCCGCAGCGGCGCCAAATGCTCAGCCACATCGTCTGCGTTCAGGGTGGCGGCACCGGTCACGCCTTTCAGCGAAACGTAGTAGAGGTAGCCCTCGCCATGGGCGCATATTGTAGCGGCACGCTCATTAGAAGTGGTAGGTGCAACGAGAAAAATCGCCGCTAAATCCCGCGATTTCAGCAGCGGCCCAATCTCGTCGGCCTCTTCAGGTGGCATATCCACAATCAGCACACCGTCAACGCCCACGCTGGCGGCTTGATCGGCAAAGTTTTCGTAGCCGATACGCTCAATGGGATTCAAGTAGCCCATTAACACAACCGGTGTGGTGGTATCGGTTTGGCGGAACTCTTTGACCATCTGCATAAGGTCAATCAGCCGTGTGCCCTGCTTTAACGCACGTTCACAGGCTTTTTGAATCACCGGGCCATCCGCCATGGGGTCGGAAAAAGGCACGCCTAGCTCAATCACATCAGCGCCTGCTTCCACCAGGGCATGCATAAACCCCACGGTGTACTGCGGCGCTGGATCACCTGCGGTGATGTAAGGAATCAGGGCCTTGCGTCCCTGCTGCTTAAGTTCACTGAAACGCTGATCAATACGGTTCATGCTCGCCCTTAAAAAAGCTGACCTTAAAATTCGATGCCATCAATCTTAGCAACGGTCATGATGTCTTTGTCGCCACGCCCGGAGAGGTTAACCACGATATGCTGGTCAGGACGCATGGTAGGCGCCAATACCTTGGCATGAGCCAGCGCATGGGCCGACTCAAGGGCGGGGATAATGCCTTCCATGTGGGTCAGCTCACGGAACGCTTCGAGCACTTCTTTATCGTTAGCGGCCACATAGGAGACCCGCCCCACGTCTTTCCACAGCGCGTGCTCTGGGCCTACGCCAGGATAATCCAGGCCGGCTGAAATGGAGTGCGTATCCGACACCTGCCCGGCTTTATCTGACATTAAGTAGGTGCGGTTACCGTGGAGCACGCCTCGCGGCGCATTGGATGCCAACGGCGCCGCGTGACGGCCGGTTTCAACGCCATCGCCACCGGCTTCAACGCCGTACATGGCCACGTCGTCATCTTCCACGAAGGGGTAGAACAGACCCAAGGCGTTAGAGCCACCGCCCACACAGGCAATCAGTGCGTCAGGTAAACGGCCGATCTGCTCCAGCGACTGACGGCGCGCTTCGCGCCCTACTACGGCGTTGAAATCGCGCACCAGCAGCGGATAAGGGTGCGGGCCGGCCACGGTACCGATGATATAGAAGGTGTTGTCAACGTTGGTGACCCAGTCACGCAGCGCTTCGTTCATGGCGTCTTTGAGGGTGCGGGTACCTGACTCTACCGGAATGACCCGGGCGCCCAATAGGCGCATACGGTACACGTTCAGCTTTTGGCGCTGGACGTCTTCAGCCCCCATATAAACGTCGCACTCAAGCCCTAAGCGAGCGGCGACGGTTGCCGAGGCAACGCCATGCTGGCCCGCCCCGGTTTCCGCGATAATGCGTGGCTTGCCGGTTTTTTTGGCCAGCAGCGCCTGACCAATGGTGTTGTTTACCTTATGAGCGCCAGTGTGATTCAGATCTTCCCGCTTCAACCAAATCTGTGCACCGCCAAGACTCGCCGACCAGCGTTTGGCGTGGTAGAGCGGCGATGGACGCCCCACATAGTGGGCAAGATCGTAGTCAAACTCAGCCTGAAAGTCGGGGTCATCACGCAAGCTTGAGTACGTTTTCTCCAACTCTTCCAACGCAAAGCTCAGGGTCTCTGACACAAATCGACCGCCGTAAGGGCCAAAATGACCGCGGGCATCCGGCATTTGGGTCAGATCACTGAACTTGGTTTTTGGTGCAGGCGTCGCAGAAACAGTCACAGGGATACCTCACAAGATCGCCAGAACAGGCAAACAATAAATGAATCGTCGTAAACACGTAGCTCGATAAAATACCTATAAGCAATACGTATAAATTACACACAAACTAGTCGCACATAAACGGCGAACGCTAACGGGTGTCGGCTAATGCCACTTGACGCACGAAACACGCCATCTTGTCAGCATCTTTACAGCCGTGGGAGGCTTCAATACCGCCAGACACATCCACGGCATAGGGCGCTACCTGACGCACAGCGTCAGCAATGTTATCAGCACTCAACCCACCGGCGAGGATAACAGGTTTTGCAAGATTTGCGGGGATTCTCGACCAATCAAAGGTCTCCCCCGTGCCCCCTGGCGTTCCCGGCCGATAAGCGTCAAGCAGCAGCGCCTGGGCGTGATGATAGCGCTCTGTCTCCTGAGCAAGATCTATCTCATCACGCATGCGCAACGCTTTCATCCAGGGTAACGAAAAGCGCTGGCACTCATCGGGCGATTCATTGCCGTGAAACTGAAGCATATCGAGATAGGGCACGCACTGCTCAATGAGCTCTGCAGGCTGGTCGACAAACAACCCCACGCGGGTCACAAAGGCGGGCACGCGGGCAGAGAGCGCCGCCAGTTGTTCGACGCTCACACTGCGCGCACTTTTGGGCCACATAACGAAACCCAAGGCGTCCACGCCCAGCGCCACGGCGCGGTCAACATCCTCACCACGGGTAAAGCCACAGAACTTGATCCGGGTGCGGGTTAGCGGAGCAGTGCTCATGACGACGCCTCCTGCTCAGGGGTAGCTGCCGGGTTACGCAGCGAGCGATTGCGCCGATAGGCCACCCGTGGCGTATCAGGAAGCTCACGTTCTCCAGTCCACTCTCCGGTAAACGAGAGCAGATGCGGCCCCAGCGGCTCTTTAGGCAAATCAAAGCGCTCATCGTAAACCGAATCGACAAAATGCAGCCCGCAGGCGGGAGCTGTAACATCCCCTTTGCGACGGTTTTTAAGCGCTAAAAGTTCACCAATATAAGCTTCAGCCTGGGCACCGCGTCCGACGCTCACCAGCGCTCCAGCAATGTTACGAATCATGTGGTGCAAGAACGCGTTGCCTTGAATATCGATCATCACCAGCTGGCCGTACCGCTTCACGTCCACAAAGTGCATATGCCGCCAGGGGGTTTTGGATTGACAGCCAGCGGCACGGAAGCTGGAAAAATCGTGCTCACCTACCAGCGCCTGGGCGGCCCGGTGCATGGCATCGGCGTCTAAGGGGTCACGGCACCAGGTCACATTGGTACGTTCCAATACCGGGCGGCTTATCTGATTCAGCAGCACGTAGCGGTAGCGGCGCCCTAAGGCGCACAGGCGGGAATGAAAGTCGTCGCCCACTGGTTTCACCCAGCGCACGGCTATGTCGCGCGGTAACTGGGTATTGGCACCAAAAATCCAGGCTTTCTCAGAACGCCCCGCGGTGGGGTCAAAATGCACGATTTGGCGCGTGGCATGCACACCCGAATCAGTGCGACCGCTGGCATGCACCTGAATAGGCTCATTGGCCACCTTGGACAGCGCAGCCTCTAACGAAGCCTGGACAGATGCGGCGTGCTTAAGGCGCTGGAAACCGCAGTAATGGGTACCGTCGTACTCGATACCCATTGCCAAACGGCCAGTAAGCGGAATTTTCTCATCGAAGTGATAGAACAGCGTCATCAAGCCACATCATTTTGAAGATTTTGAAGGATCGCTATTATCCAGGCCTCGCGGCTTGAATGCTACCTCTTCAATGTCCCACTCCTCTTCAATTGGCCTACGTGGCTGTCTAACAGATGCCTCAGACGGAGCAGATGATTCAGTTGGAAACTCTACCGTGGGTTGCATAGGCGTTTCCAAACGGCTCTGCTCAGCTTTATCGAAGGGAGTTGTTAGCCTTGGGGGCTGATAGTCAATAAAGCGATGACCAGGTTCGCTAACCTCTTCAGAAGCGCTCGTTTCAGCTGATTCCTGCTTTGATGCCGCTCCCCCCTCAGTGACGTCGGTAGCGGTTCTCGGCTCTGTCTGTTGGACAGAGTCCATCTGTACCTCTTCTGGCGATTCAGTGCTAAAGGCGGCAAGCATTGCGCGCAAAGGCCGTGCGCTAGGCGGTGGCGCTAGCGAGGTATGCTCGGCGCTGCCCGCGCCACCTCCATAGGGCTCGTAGCGGCGTTGACGTCCCTGCTCTGCCAGTCCTGCTGCCTGGCTTTTCTCATAGTGAAACGGTGCTTCTTGTGGGGGCACTTCTGGTTCTGCGTTAACAAACCACTCTTTGGTCGAAAACACCGGTTCCTGTTGGTGGCTGAACAGGGGAGAGGCATTCTCGGCACTTGTCCCCTCCTCTGTACTGGCAGCCTGTGACTCATCGACCTTTTCTGTCTCGCTGGCGGCTAAAGGTATATCAGTGGTGCCTACGTTGAAGGGCGTGGTTTGGGACTGGTTGCTATCGCGGCGAGGAGTAGTCGGCTGCACAGGCGAAGCAGTGCTGTTATCCGCGCTTGAAGACGCCGTGGGTGTAGGCACTGACTCCTGCAAAGTGGAAATAGGCTCCCAACTCTCCTCTCGCCGCTTACGGAGCAATAACAGCAACCCTATAAGCAGCACAATAGCAACGGCAGCTAATGGCCACTGATAGCGAGCAATTAAACTAATCAAATCTTGATCAGCCTTTTGGGCATTGCTCGCCGCGAGCTGCGTTTGCGCCTGCTGCTGGGCAGCAAGTGACTCGCTTAAGGCCTGGTTAAGCGAGCCGACTTCACTATCTAACGCATTGATCTCAGCGCGCATCAGCTCACGCTCATCAAGGACTTGCTGAAGGGTCGCCTGACTCAAGCGAAGCTGCTCTGTTAATTCCACGGGCGTTAATGCTTCGACCTGCTCGTCTCTCTCTTCCGCTCCTTCAGGGACTTCTGCCCTAGACGCCTCCTCTTCACTCATTTCAGGCGCACTCCCCTCTGACTCGACTGGCTCTGAAGCCGCGGCAGCCAGGCCAGCATCAGGGGTACCCATACTGTTACTCTGCACTGCTTGGGCAGTTGCTATCGCCAAATCAGAGATCGAGAGAGTTTCAACATTGCGCTCTGCGGGGGGAAGTGGCACCTCCTGGAGACTTCCATTACGCCGCGAGCGCCAAGCTTCATTCATAGCCTGAATAGTCGAGGCGGCATCTACTCGAGAGCGTGCCAGCACGCGCTGGGAATCTGGCACCTGTAGCGTTCGACCCGCGCGCATATCGTGAACGTTGCCTGATGGAAATACATTAGGATTGGCTTCAAGCAGCGCAACCATCATTTGCTGCACGCTAGCATCAGCAGGTTTTATGCGCTCGGCCACGCCCCATAAAGTATCGCCACTGCCTACGTAGGCACTGGTTTGACTGCTGCTACCAGCAACCTCGCTTCCTATGGACTGTTCTGTCGTTAAAGAATCACTTAGGGTAGATACAGGGAGAGCGTTTGAGGCGTCAATCTGACCCTGATTACTCGCCTGCGAAGTGTTGAGGCCATTCTCTTGTGTATTGTTTTGAGCGCTATCTAGCGTACCGCCCTGCGCCGCGGTCTCAGAATAGCCCTGAGGATCAAACAGCAGGGTAACTTCACGGGTATGCTGTCCACCTGGATAGTCAATAGTCAGCAGCAGCTCTAGCCACGGTTCCTCCATTGACTGTTGCGAACTCAAGACTACCTGACGTTGCCCCTGCTGCTCACTGACTTGAGCTCGAACATTAGCCACTAGTGGTGACCATTCAAGTCCAACTGAAGCAAACTCTGACGGTTCGGCAACGCTTATTTGAATATCTTTAAGCGCGTATTGATTGCTCTCTAGCAACGGCATTGAAGCATCTAAAGGCGCATTCAGATACGAGCTGACACTCGCCTGGCCCAATCCAATGGCTAGTGCGAGAGGACTGACTGCACTCAGTGAGAGCCATGTAATCCACGTCAGTGTTTTTTTCATGAATGATCCCTACTGCCTACCTTTTAATATTCGGTGCCAAGTAAGCTGAGCTTCCAACCTAATGGCTAGTTTTAGCATAACTTAACCAAATAATGATCACTTTCCTACCAACGCTAGAAACTGCCGAGTAAAAAAACGGGAAGCTGCGAACAGCTTCCCGTTTTTGACTTACCTGCGACAACGACAATTACTGTTCGCGCAAAATCTTCAGCATACGCTTCAGTGGCTCTGCAGCGCCCCACAGCAGTTGGTCACCCACGCTAAAGGCTGAGAGGTATTCTCCGCCCATTTGCAGCTTACGCAGGCGTCCAACCGGCACTTGCAGCGTGCCGGTAGCAGCCGCGGGCGTTAGGCCAGCAATGGTGGCGTCTTTGTCATTAGGAATCAGCTTGACCCACTCGTTGTGCTTGGCGATGCGATCTTCTATCTCATCCAGCGGCACATCGTGCTTCAGCTTGATAGTGAACGCCTGGCTGTGTGAGCGCATCGCACCGATACGCACGCACAGGCCATCGATGGGGATCGGGTTGTTATCGAGGCCAAGAATCTTATTGGTCTCAACACTGCCCTTCCACTCTTCGCGGCTCTGGCCGTTGTCTAGCTTGGTATCGATCCATGGCAGCAAACTACCTGCCAGCGGCGCAGCAAAGTTACCGGTCGGGAAGTCACCGCTGCGCATGGCAGCCGTTACTTTGCGGTCGATATCCAGAATCGCGCTTGAGGGATCTTTTAGCTCTTCGCCGACGCTATCGCGCAGTTGGCCCATTTGGTTGAGCAGCTCGCGCATGTGCTTAGCGCCCGAACCAGAAGCTGCCTGGTAGGTCATGGAGGTCATCCACTCGACCATATCGGCTTCAAACAGACCGCCCAAGCCCATGAGCATCAGACTCACGGTGCAGTTTCCGCCCACAAAGGTTTTGGCGCCTTTAGCTAGCTGGTCATCGATGACCTTGCGGTTGACCGGATCCAGCACGATAGTCGCTTCATCTTCCATACGCAGCGTACTGGCAGCGTCAATCCAGTAGCCTTTCCAGCCTGCGCTACGCAGGTCTTTATAGACGGGCTTGGTGTAGTCACCGCCCTGACAGGTGACAACAACGTCCAACGCTTTGAGCGCTTCAATATCAAAGGCGTCTTTTAGCGGAGGTACGTCTACACCGATGTCGGGGCCGGGCTGGCCAACCTGGGAGGTGGTGAAGAATACCGGCTCGATGCCATTGAAATCACCATCTTCCTGCATACGCTGCATTAGCACTGAGCCCACCATGCCGCGCCATCCCACGAAACCGACTTTCAACATATGAAGTCCTCCTGCAAAGAATGAGTCTTGGTATTATACACAATTCTTTACGCTGATTTTTGAAACCACATTGACCAGTGGTGTAATCACGACTGCGAAATCCAGGGCGCCGGGGATAGGTCGTAGAGGGGGGCATTTGCCATGGCCGTAAAATGCGTCCATGCAATTACGGCATTTCCGCCATCCATGGCGGTCAGTGGCAAATGTAGCGCCCTGGGAGGGGGTTACAGCGCCCCCTCGTAGACCTATCGCCGGAGTAGCCCGATAACTTTACTCACTGCTTTGCAAACGCCGCCAATACTGCATCACCCATGGCATCGGTACCGATGCTTTGCATACCTTCGGATGCGATATCCGCAGTGCGCAGACCGTCATCCAGCACGCTGCCGACGGCGGCTTCAATGCGCTCTGCCATGGCGTTCTCGTTCAGTGAGTAGCGGAGCATCATGGCCACCGAAAGCATCATGGCCAGTGGGTTAGCTACATTCTGACCGGCGATATCCGGCGCGCTGCCGTGGCATGGCTCGTACATGCCCTGCCCGCTTTCGTTTAGCGAAGCAGAAGGCAGCATACCGATGGAGCCGGTGAGCATAGCGGCAGCGTCAGAGAGAATGTCACCAAACATATTGCCAGTCACCACCACATCAAATTGCTTGGGTGCGCGCACTAGCTGCATGGCGGCGTTATCCACGTACATGTGAGAAAGCTCAACGTCTGGGTATTCCGGCGCTAAACGCTCCATCACTTCCCGCCACAAAATAGTGACTTCCAGTACGTTGGCTTTATCTACCGAGCAGAGCTTCTTGCCGCGCTTTTGGGCCATCTCGAAAGCGACACGACCAATACGCTCAATCTCGCTTTCAGAGTAGATATAGGTGTTAAAACCAACCCGCTCGCCGTTGCGTACTTCAATGCCTCGGGGCTGACCGAAGTAGATGCCGCCGGTGAGTTCGCGAACGATCATAATATCCAGCCCCGCCACCAGTTCCGGCCTCAGGCTGGAGGCGCTGGCCAACTGAGGGTAGAGCATTGCCGGGCGCAGGTTGCCGAACAGTCCAAGATTTTTACGCAGCCCCAACAGGCCTTTTTCAGGACGCTTGGAGAGGTCTTCAATTTTATCCCACTTGGGGCCACCCACGGCGCCCAACAAAATCGCACTGGCCACTTTGGCTTTTTCGAGAGTTTCCGCGGGCAGCGGCTCGCCATGAACATCGTAAGCGGAGCCGCCCACCAAGCCCTCTTCTACTTCAATATCCAAGCCCGCTTCTTGGCATGCCTTCAACAAGCGTGCCGCCTGAGCAGCTATCTCGGGGCCAATACCGTCACCCGGCAGCAGTAATACCTTATGAGTCATGCTGAATCCTTAACGTGTTATCGAGCGACATTAGCCGCTTTGCGCGTTGCAATGGGATTGCAACGCGCTATCAAACCTACTTTGAAAACTGGAAAGCCTTTACGCAGACTGCCGGAATAACCAGGGACGCGCAGCTTTATGTTTCTGCTCAAAGGCACGAATGGCGTCTTCGTCTTTTAACGTCAGGCCAATATCGTCCAATCCTTCCAGCAGGCAGTGCTTGCGGAACTCATCCACTTCAAATTCTAAAATCTCGCCGCTCGGTGTAATGACCCGCTGGTTCTCCAAGTCCACATCCAACTGATAGCCTTCACTGGCATCCACCTCGGCAAACAGGCGATCGACCACATCTTCTGGGAAAGTGATCAGCAAAATGCCGTTCTTGAACGAGTTGTTGTAGAAGATATCGGCAAAGCTAGGCGCAATCACGACCTTGAAACCGAAATCTTCCAGCGCCCAAGGCGCGTGCTCACGAGAACTGCCACAGCCAAAGTTGCGCCGAGCAAGTAGCACTTCAGCGCCTTTGAAGCGCGGCTGGTTCAAGACAAAATCAGGGTTCAGCGGGCGCTGTGAGCAGTCCTGCCCCGGCTGGCCTTCATCCAAGTAGCGCAGTTCGTCAAACAGGTTAACGCCGAAGCCAGTTCGCTTGATCGACTTCAAAAACTGCTTCGGGATAATCAAATCGGTGTCGACGTTAGCGCGATCAAGGGGCGCTACCACGCCTTCAAAACGTTCAAATTTTTTCATGGTTTAGGCCTCCTGAGCGTGAGTGGCGTCGTTAGCGGGCAAGCTGCGAACATCAACAAAGTGACCGGCAATCGCCGCTGCCGCTGCCATGGCCGGGCTGACCAGGTGCGTGCGGCCACCGTAGCCCTGGCGCCCTTCAAAGTTGCGGTTAGAGGTCGAAGCGCAGTGTTCACCGGCACCCAGTTTATCCGCGTTCATAGCCAAACACATGGAGCAGCCCGGCTCGCGCCACTCAAAGCCTGCTTCAATAAAGATCTTATCCAGACCTTCCGCTTCAGCTTGGCGCTTCACCAAGCCAGAACCCGGCACCACCATGGCCAACTTGATGGAATCAGCTACCTTTTTACCCTTGGCGACTTTGGCGGCTTCGCGTAGATCTTCAATACGCGAGTTGGTGCAGGAGCCGATAAAGATTTTATCCAACTTGATATCAGTGATTTTCTGATTGGGGTGAAGGCCCATGTACTCGAGTGCGCGAGTGTGGCTGCGCTGCACGGTTTCATCCAGCGCGGCCTGCGGATCAGGCACTTGACCGGAAATACCGGTGACCATTTCAGGGCTGGTACCCCAGCTCACCTGTGGCTCGATCTCTTCAGCCTGCAAAGTAACCACCTTATCGAACTGCGCATCGTCGTCAGACACTAAGTTGCGCCAATCTGCCACGGCGGCATCCCACTGCTCTGCGGTAGGCGCAAAGGGACGCTTGGCCAGATAATCAATGGTGGTCTCGTCAACGGCGATCAAACCCACCCGTGCGCCCGCTTCAATGGCCATGTTGCAAACGGTCATGCGCCCTTCCATAGAGAGCGAGGCAATCGCGCTACCGGCAAATTCAATGGCATAACCAGTGCCGCCAGCGGTGCCAATCTTGCCGATAATTGCCAGTACCACATCTTTTGCTGTTACTCCCAGGCCCAGCTCACCTTCCACGCGCACCTGCATATTTTTCATTTTTTGCGCCAGCAAGCACTGAGTCGCCATCACGTGCTCGACCTCCGAGGTGCCGATACCGTGGGCCAAAGCACCAAAAGCGCCGTGGGTCGCGGTATGGGAGTCGCCACACACCACGGTCATTCCTGGCAGCGTGGCACCCTGCTCGGGGCCAACTACGTGCACGATGCCCTGACGCGGATCGTTGATTTTGAACTCTTCGATGCCGTACTCAAGGCAGTTGTCGTCCAGGGTTTGCACCTGAATCAACGACACCGGGTCTTTAATACCGCTGTTGCCCTCGGCGCGCTCTTTAATGGTCGTTGGCACGTTATGGTCGGGCGTGGCTAAGTTAGCATCCAAACGCCACGGCTTACGGTTAGCTAAACGCAGGCCTTCAAACGCTTGCGGCGAGGTCACCTCGTGAAGCAGCTGGCGGTCGATATAGATCAACGCAGTGCCGTCATCACGCTGCTTGACCAAATGCTGATTCCAGAGTTTGTCGTAAAGTGTTTGACCTGACATATGGCTCTCCTGGGCGTTGCCCTGCTAGTTCGTTATGGCAGCCTCTTCGTGCTGCTTATATGGCGATAGCACGAGTGTTACGCGACTCGCGCATAAAAGCAATTCATGTTATTCATAGATTAGATTCCAAATAGGAATACTTATTCAAGGATTCGTAAGTGGATACCCAAAGCCTACAAGCCTTTCTGGCTGTCGCCGATACGCAAAGTTTCTCCCGCGCAGCGGAACAGCTTTATCTTACTCAGCCCGCCGTTAGCAAACGCATCGCTACCTTGGAGTCTCAGGTAGGTGCAAGGCTGTTTGACCGCATTGGTCGGCGTATTGCACTAACCGAAGCCGGGAATGTGCTGCTACCTCAAGCGCGGCGCATCCTGTTTACCGTTGAGGACAGCCGCCGGGCGCTAGCCAACCTTTCTGGACAAGTGGGCGGCAAGCTCACCCTGGCCACCAGTCACCATATTGGCTTGCACCGCTTACCACCACTGTTAAAGCAGTACACCCAGCGCCACTCGGAAGTCGAACTCGACCTGCATTTTCTGGATTCTGAGCAGGCTTACCAGGGGGTACTGGATGGCACTTTGGAAATGGCGGTGGTGACGCTTGCCCCCCACCCCCATGAGCAACTGCAGGTCGTAGAACTGTGGCGCGATAGGCTCTGCTTTATCTGTGCGATTGACCACCCACTTGCCACCCACGCCCGGGCGCCTCAAAGCCTCCTGTCATTGGCCGATCTGTGCGAATTCAACTGCGTAATGCCGGGGGCGAAGACCTTTACAGGGTCACTTATTGCGAAACGCTTTAACGAAGCTGGCCTTCAATTGCCTGTTAGCATGGCGACCAACTACTTAGAAACGCTAAAAATGATGTGCAGCGTAGGATTAGGCTGGAGCCTACTGCCAGAAAAGATGATCGATAGCGAGCTGGTAGAGCTTAAGGTAGACACCCCGCCTATTTACCGACCGCTGGGCTATTTAGTGCATACCAATCGAACGCTTTCAAATGCAGCGCGCCGAATGATTGAGGAGCTTGAAGCCGCTCGGCACAGTTAGCGTAATAGTGCAGGGCTTTAATCACGCCTGAATGCTGACGCTTACAGCACCGCAGAAACATGGTCTTGGTGGTGAATAACGTTTGTCATACCCGCTCCATTTCGTAACATCCCGTAACTTAGGCCCAAAATGCAAACTAATAGCCTGCCCTGTCAGACGAATGTTCAGAGCAGCATGGGCTAAAACAGCTCAGCTAATTTCTGAGTAACCATATTTTTTCAAGGCGATACTAAAACCTACCAACCACGGCTATATGAGAGACTTTCATAGACCCTTAATGAATTTTCTCAGCTCTTTTGCTGATGATATTCCTCTGCAAGTTCACGTTTTAGTCCAATATTTACTTAAAGATACTCCTATACACTGGAAAGATACATTTGATTACAAAACAATTGTCATTAGCTCCCAGGGTAGGAATATCACCATGCAAAATCGTCCTAGCTCCCTACTCCCAATTTGCCTACTCGCCTGGCTAACCTCGGGCGCGGCATATGGGCAAACGTCTACTGACGCACAACGCGAAGCCTTGGTTATCCAAGCACGCCAGGGGGCTCTGGAAGCATCAATTGATGGCTTAAAGACGCTTTATTTCCAAACACGCGATGTTCGTGTTCGCGAAGACTTGGTGGCACTGCTAGTACGCGCCTCTCGCCATCAAGAAGCGCTAGCCGTTTGTGACTGGTGCCAAACGGAAAATTACAGCGATTCAGAACTTGCCAACTTGGCGGGAGCTGCGCGCAGTGCGGGTGATTACGATCAGGCCCTTGAGCTGTTTCGAGCGCTTAGCTATCGCAATCCCTCTAACGCTGAGGGATGGCTTGGACAAGCGCTAGTCCAGACCGACATGGGCAACTACACCTTGGCCGATATCTCCCTACAGCAATATAACCAAGTAGCAGGCACCACCACAGCGGGGCTTGAAGCAAAGGGCTATCTAGCCGCAAAAACCGCGAATGCAACACAAGAATTGGATGCCCGCCAAAAGCTGGTTGCGCAAGACCCCAATAATACCAGTGAACTCCACGCGCTTTATCGGCTGGCGGTAGGCTTGGGTGCCAGCTCTGCAGCGCGACGTATTATGCAAACGAATCCCGAGGTATTCAGCGACAGTGACCGGCTTTGGCTTACCTATTATGAAGGAGTAACAGATATACGGCTGGGTATTCACACCGACCAACCGGCAAGAACCCGCGGCGGCCTGGAACAGTTAAATAGCGTTCTGAGCTCACCGAATGCTCCTCAGGAACTCATTACCATCGCCGAATACGACAAGGTAGTGGCATTGGCCGAATTAAGGCGTTTCTCTGAGGCTGAAGCACTTGCCGTGAGGTTAGAGAATCAGCACGGCCAGTTGCCCAGCTACGTTTCCCGAGCCAGGGCTCATGCCCTTAATGGTATGGGCCGCCCAAATGAGGCCATTGCGCTCTACGAAAACCTGATTCGACAATCCCCTGAGCAGGCGACAAATCCCGATGACCCATTAAACGAAGGGCTATTTTACAGCTACACCGACGCCCAGCGCTTTCGTGATGCGGACAGACTGTTAGAACAGTGGCGCGCCAGTGAACCCGAGCAACGCTTGGACTTTACTCGCACCGTTCGTATCGAAAACCCCAACTATCAGAAAGTATTACTTTTAGAGGTGCTTCTTGATGCCTGGCGCGGACGTGAAGCTGAGGCCAGTGAACGCCTTGCCGCTTATCAAGCTCAGGCGCCAGCTGACCCTTACTTATGGATCATCAAAGGTGATATCGAACGCGACAGAGGCTGGCCAAGGAAAGCCGAGGAGTCTTATCAGCAAGCGATGCCCTTATTGCCCCATGACCGGCAAGAAGTCGCCGAACATGGCGTATTGCTTTCTCGGTTACAGCGAGGCCAATGGAAAGGCACTACCAGTGAGATAGCAACAGAAATTGCAACAGCACGACCAAGCACATCACGAGACGATATGGCCCGTGAGTGGCGCGAACTACGTGCGCCGCAACTGAGTTCCTCCTTTGAGCGTAGCAAAGGCCAAGGTAGTGGTACCCAGGCATCGCGTGAATGGCGCTACGAAGTGCTTTTGGAAGGCCCGCGTAACGACAACGGCTCCCGCCCCTTCGCTCAGCGCATTGGCCAGTACGGGGAGTTTGAGGATGAGGATCTGTATGCCTCTTACAATGTGGCGGGCTACGAATGGAACCTGCACCCAGCCACAGTAACGCTAGCGGCGGGCCATGGTTCTCAGCTTAATGACGACTTCTTGGCACTTGCCGAACTGCAGTACGCCCCAACAGACCACATCACCACCACGCTGGGCGTTGAAATCAATACCACCGATACACCGCTGCGGGCGCTACGGGATGGCATCAACGCTGACCGCTATCGCGCTGAATTGGCCTACCGCAGAGACGAGCGCGGCGCTGGCGCGATCGGCGTAATGGCCACCGACTTTGAAGATAGCAACCTACGGCAATCCGTATACGGCTACTGGAATCAAACGCTTTACCACCTGGATCGCTGGCAGATTAACGGCGAGGTTCAAGTATCCGCTTCGCGCAATGATGACGTCGAAGCCAGCTATTTCAACCCAGAACGCGACGCCAGCTTAGCAGGCGTCCTGTCAGTTAATTATGAAATTCCGTTCGATTATCGGCAGTCCTTTATCCAGACCATCTCCTTAGGCTCAGGCCGTTACTGGCAAGAGAGTTTCGACAGTGAAAACACCTGGTCAATTGGCTACCAACATAGTTGGGAGTTAGTCCCCAACGTGAGCTTCGAATATGGCATCACTCGTGAAAGAGCCGTCTATGACGGCGTCCCTGAATACGACAATGTTATTTCAGCCGGCTTTGTATGGAGATTCCTATGACACTCTGGCGCGTCATTGCAATGAGTGCTGTTCTGCTGGTGATCGTCAATATTCAGCAGGCTCAAGCCGCACGCTCAGCGGGTGATTATGTGGTGATCAGCTACCACGATGTCGTGGATTCAACTGTCACTCCCGATCTGGATATCTATTCGCAGACCATCACTCGCGGTCGGTTAATAGAACACTTCAACCTGATTGCTTTAGGCGGATATCAGCCGGTCAGCTTGCAGCAGATCATCAATGCCAAAGCAGGCGGGCAACCGCTTCCTGAAAAAGCGGTGCTGCTGACGTTCGATGATGGCTATCGCAGCTTCCACGATATTGTCTTCCCGCTACTCAAGCTGTACGACTTCCCTGCGGTACAGGCAGTCGTAGGTAGCTGGCTGGATGTGCCAGCGGGCGGACGAGTGCCTTACGGCAACATCACCCTCCCTCGCGAGCGTTTCCTAACCTGGGATCAGGTAAAAACCCTTGATGAATCGCCACTGGTTGAGATCGCATCTCACTCCTACAACCTCCACTACGGCGTTGTCGGCAACCCCATGGGTAATGAGCAAGCGGCAGCAGTAACCAGTATGTGGAATACCCGCAGCGGTTATGAAAGCGAAGCCGACTACCTTGAGCGAATTCGTAATGATATGGCACGAACACGGCAGCGGTTTCAGGAACAGCTAGGGAGTACACCCCGAATCATGGTGTGGCCCTACGGTGCCTACAGCGAAGCGACGCTCAATCTCGCCGCCGAATATGGCATGAACTATACCTTTAGCCTGCTCAGTGCACCTAACCAGCTTCAAGATTCCATGCGCAGCATGAACCGCTACCTTATTGACCAGGAAACCACCCTGGAAACGATTGAGGAGATTCTGTCTAACCGCGTTTGGGAGAATGAAGAGCAGCGTATCGTGCACGTAGACTTAGATTACGTGTTTGACCCAGATCCCATTCAACAAGAACAAAATCTCGACCGATTGATTGAGCGCATCTCTCGCTACGGCGTTAGCACTGTTTACTTGCAGGCCTACGCTGACCCCGATGGTGACGGCGTGGCGGATGCACTCTACTTTCCCAACCGCCACTTACCGGTGAGGGCTGACCTGTTCAACCGGGTTGCCTGGCAGTTAAAGAAACGCGCCAACGTTAAAGTTTACGCTTGGATGCCGGTGCTGTCGTTTGATCTTGGCGATAGCTACCAATATGTCATCGATGTAAGAACGGGCAGTGAATCACCCGATCACTACCGTCGGCTTTCGCCTTACGTGGCAAAGAATCGGAACATCATCAGTGAGATTTACCAAGACCTTGGCCGTCTAACCAAATTCGATGGCCTACTGTTTCACGATGACGCTTTCTTTACCGACTTTGAGGATGCTAGTCCAGAAGCGTTGACCACCTATGAGCGTGCATCGCTGCCCAGAGATATTAATGCCATACGTAACGACGAAAACTTGATGTCCATCTGGGCTCGCTTAAAAACGGAATACCTGACGGACTTCACTCTAGAGCTAGCGCAAGCAGCTAACTACTATCGTCAGGCCGACAACAAGGTATTTACGACATCACGTAACCTGTATGCAGTTACGGTAATGGAGCCACGCAGCCAGCGTTGGTTTGCCCAAGACCTTCAAAACTTCGCGGCGAATTACGACTTCGTTGCTGTGATGGCCATGCCCTATATGGAAGAGGCTGAGAATCCCAACGAATGGCTCAGAGGCTTAGCCAAGCGTTCATTGGCACAGGTAGGCGCCGACCAGTTGGTTTTCGAGCTACAGGCTCAAAACTGGCATACCCAAACGCCAATATCCAGTGAGGAGATGGCTCAGTGGGTACGCATACTGCGTGAAGAAGGCATCAAACACATTGGCTACTATCCGGATGATTTTCATCAAAACCACCCGAACATCAATGTCATGAGGCCAGTATTTTCCATCGGACGTCGATTTAGGGCCATCCAATGAACATTCTCGACCACCTCGCTATTTTTACCCTTGGCTATCCGAGCCTGATGGCGACGATATGGATCTGCGGCGGGATCTACTTTTACCTGCACTGGGAACGTAAGCAGCCCTGGCCCGCCACGTTCGAGTGGGACGATACCGCCCCTAAAGTCACGGTACTGCTGCCCTGCTATAACGAGGAGGCCAATGTAAATGAGACCATCCACCATCTCTTCAAACAGAACTACCCGTTTATGGAGGTGATTGCGGTTAACGATGGCAGCAAAGATGACACCGCCAGTCTGCTCGACGCCTTAGCGCTGCAGTACCCTGCATTGAAGGTGTTGCACCAAGACAATCAAGGCAAGGCCAGCGCCATGAACCACGGACTGAGCCAAGCCACGGGGGACATAATTGTTGGCATTGATGGTGACGCGATACTCGACTACGACGCCATTGGCTATATGGTCGGCCACTTCCTGAGTAGTCCAAAGGTTAGTGGCGTTACCGGCAACCCGCGGGTAAGAACGCGTTCTACAGCAATTGGCAAGATCCAGACCGGCGAGTTTTCCGCCATTATCGGCCTGATCAAGCGAGCTCAACGCATCTACGGAATGGTATTTACCATTTCTGGCGTTATCTGTGCGTTTAGGCGTAAAGGATTGGAAGATATAGGCGGCTGGAATACCGACATGGTCACCGAAGATATTGATGTTAGCTGGCGATTACAGCTAGCAGGTGGGCAAGTACGCTATGAACCCAGGGCCATGTGCTGGGTGCTTATGCCAGAAACCCTGCGCGGCCTTTTCAAACAACGGCTGCGCTGGGCGCAAGGTGGTGGCGAGGTATTCCTCCGCTACTTCTCGCAAACCATCCGCTGGAAAAACCGCCGCTTCTGGCTGTTGATGCTGGAATATATCGTAAGCGTGGTTTGGTGCTACTCGGTGATTACGCTAATACTTGCTTGGTTGTTCTCGCAACTTTTTTTACCCATGGCATGGCCAATCACCGCTAAGTTGCTCACCTATTTTGGCAGCATTCTAATCGCTATCAGCTTTATTCAATTTGCCGTCAGTTTCTATATCGACAGCCGCTATGACAAAGAGATATTCCGCTGTGTTTACTGGAGTATCTGGTACCCATTCGCCTATTGGATTATCAATATGGCGACCGTTGTAATTGCCTTCCCTAAAGCCATGATGCGCCAAAAGGGTCGGCTCGCCACCTGGACTAGTCCTGACCGAGGGGAGCAATTCAATGAACAATAAACTGATGCCCGTCATCATCGACAACCCATGCCAAAAAAGCTGGGGTTATCGATCGCGCGATACTTTAATCACACTCGTCACCCTAGTCCTTTGGGCTTTGGTGATGACCAGAATGTATCTGTTCTTCATCGTGGAAGAAGCGATTCTGGAACAACTTGTTGGATCAGTGATGATCAAGCTAGTTTTAGTCGGCTTTCTGGTCACATTCCTAACATTTCACTGCTGGGCGGTTTACAACAAATATCTCTATACCAGCTACTTAAAGCGCCAGCTACGCCACTTTCAGCAGCCGACGCTCAAACTCGATAACGAGACGGACAGCGAAATGGATGATGAGCACTCAACCCACGAGCAAGCAATAAACGCGCCGCCCAGCCAAGCCACTAACTAACACTGCCCGCAACAATCCATTCAGGCCCTAGGGCCTGAATGGAAAGCACTTCTTTACGCCAAAGCCCTGCCTCTTCAAGAGGGAGAAGAGCTGTTTTGAGCGCTCTTAAGGGGCTTGGAAATGGCTAAAAAGGCAATGCCAAGTACAATAAACGAGGGGCTAATCACCCAAAGCGTCCTCAAATGAGCGGCTAGGCCAACAATAAAAAATGTGCTCCCGTTAGCAAGAAAAACGAAGCCGAGGGTTAAAAGGCATCTGACCCTGCTCAATGTGGTGCTCCTTTTAGGATTTAGAGCCTATCGCCACCGATGACGGGTCGATGGTTAAGCGTTGAGCCAGGGATTGATGGAGAGTATGCCGGGCCGCTTCGTTAAACAGCACAAAGCGGATCAGGCGCACTTTATGCAAGCTGGGTATTACGGCTTCGAGGGTAGCCGCACACACTTGTGCGGCTTCTTCCGCCGGATAGCCGAAAGCGCCAGTAGACAGTGCTGGGAAAGCCAGCCGCTTAATACCTTGCTCGTCGGCGAGTTTCAGCGCATTGCGGTAGCAGTCCGCTAGCAACTGATCCTCCGGCTTGTCGGTACCGTATACCGGTCCCAGACAGTGAATTACCCAGCGGTTGGGCAGGTTATGACCGCCGGTGAGTACCGCTTGGCCCGGCTTGATGGGCGCCATTGACTGCCCCTCTTCGGCCAGGCCGGGCCCAGCGGCGCGATGAAGCGCTCCGGCAACGCCGCCGCCGGTTCTCAATTGCGCATTGGCGGCATTAACCACAGCGTCTACATCGGGCTGTTGGGCAATATCACCCACCAAACACTGCACGCTAATTCTGCTCTTGTCGCTCATAAGTTCCTCCGACTATTACCACGCATAACTTAGCGACCGCTGAGGAAGACTCTCCTTTCAAGTGCTGCCGGTTATAATCTTTATTTTGGCAAACTCAATCTCCGGTTCAAGCCCGAATTTCATCTCGCCAATGCCTGATTACACGAATATGTATGCCAGCTTCCTCTCGCGAGAACAAAAACACGGAGATCGCTTTTCGCAGACAAACCTATACCCGAGGACGCCAACGGCGCCCCCGGGTCGCAGAGCCAAGAGAATGACTCAGTCCCAGCTACCTTTGCCACCGCCAATACCGGTAACAATGGATACGGCCCCCGACTGGAAGTGCCCCAACAGCTTGCTGTGGCTGTCGAAGAACAGGACGCTCAGATAAACCGGCGTGGACTGAAACTCGAAACTCACCGTATCGCGATAGAGCCTATCAAGATCGTCTGTATAGACATCCCCAAATAGGGCGCCGCCACCAGGTGAGGAAGCACCTCCGGCGTGCCCATTGAAGGATTTTCCATCGGTGATATTGACCTGAAACTTGAGATAGAAGATCAGACTGGCCACGCTACCGGTAGCAGGATAGGACTTCGTGGAACTCATCAATGCTTCGGCGACGCCATCAATTTGTTCAGGTTCGAGCTTGTTGTCCATGGCAACACGAAAGTCGTGAGCGATCAGTTTTCTATCAATGACTTGAGGAGCGTTCATCAGTAGATACCTCTTGCGGATCTCATGGAATAGACGATCGGTAATCGACCGCGGCTTACTTGCCCTAAGCATTCCAGCTTAGATTCCGAATAATCACAGCATCAGCTTAGTATCACCGAAATCGCTCGATCGACCACACACAGCACAACGGATCACTTCAGTATCAGCTTCTCTAACGCACTTGGCAGCGACGTGCTCTTGAAAGACTCTAGAGCAAACGACTTCATAAGGAGCATTACAATGGACACTAGCCCGCTTAGGATCGCCATTATTGGGGGCGGCGTATCCGGCCTGTCGCTGGCTTATTATCTGCAGAAGCTCGGCAGTCAAGTGCCCCAGCAGATAGAGGTTACTATATTTGAGCGCAAAGCCACGCTAGGCGGCAATGCAGAGACTGTGTGGGTCGACCTGGGGAGTCTTCGTCAACCGGAAAAACCCGAATTGCCTTATCGCCGCTGGGCCGACCTTGGGGTCAATGACGTTAACTTAGCCACCTATCATCACCTTCGTGCCATTTTAAGTGATATCGGCGAGCTAGAGCGCATGAAGCCGCTAGAGAATACCGAAAGCTATTTCACCCGTGACGGCACAATTGCCCTAACCGATGACAGCGATCTGGTTCGCGGCGTAAGCGACCCAGCCCACGAGCTAAGCCGGGTCGAAGGTGGCAATCTTGCGCCGCTGATCGACGTAGTACACCAGAGCGCTATCGACTTGGTGGAAAGTCGACGCATTATGCCGCGTTATACGGTAGATGACTTTTTCGACAGCTGCGTTGCCACACCCGCCGAGATGCTGGCAGCCGCGGCAGATCGTTTAAAAATCCGCATCGACTGGCAGGATCCTGCACTGCCGGCCCGACTGGAGCGTATACGCCGCATCATCTACTATCCTCGCATTTCGGCAATGTACTTCGCTGATGATCGGGGCCCAGGTGGTATGCCGCTCCAAGCCCCTTTCGAGTATTACCGCATTCAGGAAGGTGGTTCGCCCCCAGACCGCCGCTACTTCCAGCACGGCTCCCAACACTGGTTGGAAGCCCTAGCCGCCCATATCTCCAATCCCAAGACGCCTGCCCCCCGGGTCAATATACTGCGCGGCATCGACGTGGAGGCAAGCCTCTCGCCACAAGGTGTAGTGCTGAACGAGCGCACCGCCCCCAATGAACGCCGCTGGGAGGCCGACCTCTTAATCATGGCCACCCATGCAGAAGATGCGTTGCCGATGCTGACATTTGGTGAAGGCCTGTCCGCCACCCAACGGAGCCTGCAGCATATACTCAGCAAGGTGCGCTACACTCGCAGCTATAGCGTCTGCCACACCGCTGCCGTCCGCTTGCCACCGAATCGCAACCTTTGGCGCACCTACAACATCGAAGTGCGTAACCCCGAAGACACCTTTTTCCCTTACCGTATCGACTATGTGGCAAACCGCCACCAGAATGATGCAGAGAACCCGGCCTACAATCAGGCAGGCCTGCCGCAGTTCTTCGTTTCCCTTGTGGATGACCTCAACCAGATTCCTCGCAGCGAGATGCTCGACCGACGCCCCTCCCCACTGGACGAACCTACAGCAATAGTGGCCGCTGCTCCCGGAGAGGCAGGCTACCGGGATCAGCTGCCACCCTTGGACAACGCCCTGGAGGCCAAGGCCTGGACTTTATTCAAGCACAATGTGCTGGATGCCAACTGCCTTGAGGCTCAAGCAGAAATAGAGTGCTATAACCAAACCATTGCTCAGGGACACCGCGAAGGCCGCCAGGACTTATGCCCGCTGCTATTTGCCGGAGGCTGGACTCGCGGTGCCGGGCTACAGGAACAGTGCCTGGAACAATCGGCACATCTCGTCACCCTGCTAATGGGGGATACAGCATCAACGGAAAGGTAAAGCTTCGGGGCTAGCGCCGACTGGCAGCCAGGCATGGCATCGTCATCAGCAAACCAGCGGCTTCGCCCCTAAGCCAGCAAGCGCGCAAGGTCTCAAGGGCGCTCGCATCGCCGCTCTCCAGCCAATCGGCGTGAGCCTCGATCAGCGCCCGGTGATGCTCACCCCAAGCGCAGGGCTCCCCCGCCATCAGCTGGGTCATGCGTTGGGCATAATGGAGAGCCGCGGACGGGCGGTTGTCAAGCAGACAGACTTCTGCAGCCGTGATCAGAAAGCGATAACCATTATGACCCACGCAGCCAGCATCCAACAGCGCTTCGCCATCTTGTAGCATCGCCGAGCGATCCTCAGGGTCTTCTTCAAGCAGCGCCCGAGTACCTAGCACCCAAGGGCCGATAAAAGCCTTCAGCCTATGTTGTTCCACCAATTGCCAGGCACGCTCGATACTGGCTCGAGCCTCTGCCTGTCGTCCGGTAATCAGCTCGATTCGGGCGCGACTCTCCAGCAGAAAAGCTTCGAACCGCCCTGATCCCAAGCCAAGCGCCACCGCCATCGCCTGAGAGACTTGCTCGTCGGCCTGGATGGGATCTCCCTGGGAAATTAGAATCCAAGCCGCCGTCAGCCGAGCTACCACTTCCGCACGCCGATTGCCGACTCGCTTACCTAGCTCGGCAGCATCGAAACAGTCACTCAGCGCCTGTGCGGTTTCATTAGCATAGATACGGGCCGTACCCAGCATGAAGAGATTGGAGGCCTCCAGGTCGGCGTGACCATGCGTTCGGCAGAGGGTAACGCAGTGGTCGAAAAGCTTATGGGTACTGCGCATCTGCCCCTCGGCATAGTGAGCATCGCCAAGGCCGCTTAGGGCCTGGATCTCAATGCGCACGTCGCCACCATGGCGGGCCTGCTCAAGGGCTCGGGTATGATAGGCGCGGCTGGTGGCAAAGTCGCCCCGGGGGAAATAGAGATTACCCTTGAGGTAAAGCGCCTCTGCGAGGGGCAAAGGATCCTCAAGGGCCTCGGCCAGAGGCAGCAGGCCGTCCAGAATCGCCTCTTCCGCCTCCAGGGCATCGAGCATATTCAGCACCCGAGCCAACCAAAGATCTGCGGTAATGCGCTGACACTCCTCCCGGGCAAACGTACGCGACGCCTCGAAGTGCTCTCGAGCCACCTGGATACGCCCTGTCGCCATCGCTACCTGGCCTTGCAGCAGTACAAGTCGGTACTCGTCCTTCGGCGCATAATCGATAGAACGGCATTGCCTAAGAAGTTCCAGGGCTTCCTCATACCGATAGCAAGCCATTTCCGCCGAAACCGCTTGCAGGAAGGCATTCGGCGCCTCCAGAGAACGCGCACGGTGAAGATGGCGTGCTTGCAGCACCGGCTCTACATCGTTATACAGCCCGGCCAAGCGGAGATGCAGACGATCGCGCTGTATCTTGGGAATCCCTTCGTAGATGCCCTGCAGGATCAAGTCATGCACAAAACGGTAGCTCCCCTCTTCTAGGGGGCGCACAAGACTATAGCGCTGGGGGAGTTCGGGGCGATAATCGGTCTGCCCTAGCACCTCCTGCAATAAGCCTAGGGAGAAGCGTTGCCCCATGACGGCGGCAATGCACATAGCCCGACGATCCAGGTCGGTGAGCTGATCCAACTTGGTCTGTACTAAGTTGAAAAGGCTGGCTGGCAAGCTGCGATGGGGATGAAACAACAGCAGTTGGGTTAGAAACAGCGGGTTGCCCTGGGCCTGGGTGACACAGCGGGCGGCATGCTCGGCGTGAACTTTACTGAAGCTGGCTACCAGGGCCTCGGCCTCCTGGGGACGCAGCGGTGGAAGCTCGATCAGTGTCAGGGGCAACTCGGGCAACTGTTGCCTCAAGCGGGTCTCCAGCGGATCCTGCTCCAGGCGCGAAGTAAATAGCCAGATCACTGGCGCTTCCAACGTCTCTTGCAAAAGCCCGGTGAGAGTTCCCAGCAGTGCCTCATCGGCCCAGTGCAGGTCTTCAACTACCAGCAATTGGAGGCGATGAATGGAGCGCGCCAGGAGGATATCGCGGAGTGCCAGGATCAAGCGCTGACTGCGGGTCTGCGGGGTCATGGCCGCATAGAGACGCTGGGCACCCTCCGGCTGAACCAGCCCCAGCAACGGGCGTAGCACCAGGGCATGATCGACGGGTAGGCGCAGCGAAGACAGGCGTGCAAGCAGATACGCCTCATCCACCACCTCCACCTCTCCAGATGTTCTCAGCAGAGAACGCGCCAGTTGCATCAATGGGCCCTCATCGGCGCGCGTGCCGAAGTCCAACACCTCGGCCTGATGGTGATCGGCATAGACTGCGGCCATCTCAGCAAATTCGGCGCTAAGGCGGGTCTTACCAATGCCGGCCACGCCGCGGATATAGATTAGATGGCCAGCCTGGTAGGCTTGGGTGCTTTCCAGGATGGCATTCAGTTGCCCCAACTCTGCCCTGCGGCCCACCAGCTCGAAGCGGGCCTCCTGAGCCTCGTCCCGGAGATGGCGATAGCGCAGCCAATCACCGCCTTCGTCGTCGAAAACAAAGCGCTCGGCCAATTGTACCGCTACTCCACGCTCGACCCAGACGCCGCTCAACTCCTCCGCCATTGAAGGGGGCGTAGCCGTCGGCCAGTGGCCAGCCTGGAGGTATACGCTCTTTGCCCCACCCTGCTCCACCAGGGTTGTCGCGCACAGCAGCGCACGCTGAGCATCGCTACGGTAAGCCCGGGGCAGCCCAAAGAGAGCCGTTCCCGCTTCTGCCAGGCTACCGCCAAAGTGCTGAACCCATGTCGCTAGAGCAGAATTGTCGGCAGCCACGGCGTAAAGCTGTACCAGAACACGTGTACTATCCACCTCTTCTATACTAGAGGCAGCCACGGCGCTCTCTCCGGTACCCGCGGACAGCGCTTTGACCTCGACTCCATAGATCTCGGCCAAGTGACGAGCAGTTCGATAGAGCACTGCTCGTCCGCTCTCGGCCCGTTTTATGGACGCGATAGAGACGCATAGGCGCCGGTCAAAGCAGTACTCGGCTAGGGCTTCCTGACTCAGGCCAAGCCGCTTGCGATGCTGCTTCAAGCTCTCACGGTCTAACCGCAGGCGTCCATCATGGGGGGCTAACACTGTTGATTTCCTTTCCAGCGTATCTGGGTCATATAGGTACCGCACTTTATTATTAGCTTTTCAGGATTAGAGGAAAGCAAACTTACCAAACATAGCCAGTATTATGAAAGCGTTCATGCTGGCGTCTTCAATAACGGCGAAAGCAGCATCAATAGGTCGATGCGCCTCATCGGACACTTGCTACCTCGGGCTGCGCGGCGAGGAGCCGAATGGCCCTGAGGAGCAAGCTCAACAAGCCTGGGTGGAGTATGGAAAGATGAACCATGTGACTTCCTGTGAATAGTCAACTCGAGCCTAAAACTGAAATCTAGATGAAATCCAAAAAACTGGGACACCCAAACGTTTTTCTCATAAGGGATACACTGTTAGTCTTTTAAGGTTTGCGTGTCCCCTTTGTTGCGCTACCGGTGGCTTATAACGCCGCAATCAAATACTCGTCCCATACACTGACTTTTTATACTTCACTATCAATCTCGCTTTGCAGCTTTTCAAGCTCATCTAGAATACGGAGAAACCTAGTGCCGAACTGGGTTACTTTATACTCAACACGAGGAGGCATCTCGTTGTAGTTAACGCGCTCCAGAATCCCAAATTCCGTATTCTTCCTTAGGCATTCATTGAGCACCTTGGTGGTTAAGCCCTCGACATTACGAACCATTGCCCCAGGCCGGTTGATGCCATTTGCCAGGAGCTGGTAAACAGTTAATGACCACTTACAACCGTAAATAGCTTCAACCATACGCGCACTTTTCTCAGGTGCTGACTTCCTCAAAAATATTTTTTCCTTTGTTTTCATCAATGTGTACCAATAAGTACCTACCGCACCAGTTTGTGCCTAATTTTCAGTAGTTTACATATATTTTAACCTATATCCACACCTTAATACCTACCTGTGGAGATAATCAGATGGAAAACACCAATAATTCTTTGGCCCTGATTGTGGGCGGATCAAGTGGAATGGGTCTTGCTACCGCAAAGTTACTGCTCGAACGCGGCATTCCCACGGTCATAGTTGGTAGTTCATCCTCAAAACTTGCTGCTGCCAAGCAACATCTTGCAGGAATGGGAAATATTGAAACAATCCAAGCAGATCTCTACGAAGCCAATGACGTTCAGCGTATTGTTGATTATGTCGCTAATCACGACCGCCATATAAAATATTTTGTAAATGCAGCGGGCAAGTTTAAACCAACACCATTTCTGGAACACGAGAGCAAGGATTACGACACTTACCTGGAGCTAAACCGTGCTGCATTCTTCATCTCTCAAGCTGTCGCCAAAAACATGGTATCCAATGGTGACGGTTCAATAGTACATGTTGGATCAATGTGGGCGAAACAAGCCATTAAAGCCACGCCTTCATCAGCCTATTCAATGGCTAAAGCCGGTTTACATGCGCTAACGCAACATATGGCGATGGAATTGGCCGACAAAAATATTCGCGTAAATGCCGTTTCTCCTGCGGTTGTGAAGACCCCCATTTACGAATCATTCATTGAACCGAGTGAAATCGACGAAACGCTTGCCACATTTGATAGCTTTCATCCCATTGGAAGAATCGGCGCTTCCGAAGATGTTGCTAATGCGATTAGCTTCTTGCTGAGCAGTGATGCAAGTTGGGTAACAGGCGCCATATGGGACGTGGATGGTGGTGTCATCGCTGGCCGAAATTAACCCTATGATCAGAACAAGCTGAATAGATTTGTTAAACATTCCCCTGACTCTACTGAATGCCCAGAACTTCTGCGGACTCTAAAAGTACCGCAGAGAAAACATTAAGCAGTGGAGCCATTATCGCAATGAAAAAGTGGGGCCAGACTATTAAATCAAATTTCTGACCCACTACCTAACCAAGGAAGCTATTATGACTCAGCCAAGCCGTGTTTTTCTTTATGCAGAATTTCAAGTATCTGCACCTTTCACCAAGGACGTATGGCAAGACGCCAATCCTGCCATGCACAACATACCGGGGCTGCGAAGCAAAACCTGGTTGAGTGGTATCAACAATCATTCTGTCGGCGGCTTCTACGAGTTCGACTCTGTTCCAAGTGCACGTGCCTACGCCGAAGGCCTGTTAGCCGATTTTGCCAAGGCTGTAGATGCCAGCCTCACCGTCAAGCTGTTTGATGGTGATGTGGTAGCCGAAGCGAGCAAAGGAATGAACTCTCCCTTCTTCACCACCTGATAGACACATCGCCTACGAGCCTAAAGTACTGCCGGTTGCGTGGACTCAAAGAGCCCACGCAGCCATTAGGCGTCATTAGGCAATCTAACTAGTCGGCATACCGTGACGTTGGCTTTATGCCGATCTCGGGATAGGTAAAAATCGTGGAGCCTGCTGGTTGCAAGCCGTTCATCGCTGCGCATTGTTATGATCAGAAGGTAGTATCCGCAACGGCGTACATTTTCCATCCATCGGCCGTCTTGGTGAAAGCATAGAACCCATGAACACTCTCAATTTTTGAACCATCTTTTCTGCACCTGACAGCAGAGGCGACCGCATGAGCCTCACTATCATTGACAGCTGTCACCTCAAACTTCCAATCGACAGAATGATCCCAACCCTTTTCTTTTTTAAGGCTTTTTGGATCTATTGGATAGGAATCACACATTTTCACCGAGCCATTTTTAATATAGGCGATTGGATATTTGACTATTTTATCGATTAGCGTTACGTCGTTGCTCTTAAATCCAGCAACATAGTATTCCATGTAAGTTTTATGCACTTCAGACCGTAACTCTTCGAACGACATACCACCTCCTCAACACGTACCATAACACCTGAATAAACGGATCCAGTCATGCTTGTATAGCGTTTAAGCATGCATATGGCGACACTATAAAGCCTTGATCGACTGAGCACGCTGCGTCCTAACTACCCACGTGGTCGGCTCAACAAATAGTTGAGATGCGCCCGCACCTCTGGCCATTCGCCCTTGTGCAGGCTATACATCACCGTATCGCGAATCGTACCGTCTCGGCGCAGCACGTTGCCACGGATCACGCCGTCCTTTTTCGCGCCTAGGCGCTCAATTGCACGCTGGCTGGCAAAATTGAAGTTGTCAGTACGCCATCCGACTACATTACAGTCCAGCGTCTCGAAAGCGTGTGTCATTAGCAGCAGCTTGCAAGTGGTGTTGACATGGGTGTGCTGCACTCGCTTGGCGTACCACGTGTAGCCAATTTCCACTCTTTTTACGTCAGGCAAAATATCATGGTAGCTAGTAGAACCAAGTACCGTACCGCTGGACTCTTCAATGACGGTGAAGGCAAAGCGATGGCCCTCCTCTCGGGCTTTTAAAGCGGTATCTATATAGCGGTACGTCTCGTCAGGCGCTGGTACCGATGTAATGCGCAGGTTCCATAGCTCCCCGTCCGCTGCGGCAGCACGCAGACCGGCTTCATGGTTGAGTGTAAGCGGCACGATTTTTACGCCGCGCGCAGAGAGGGTGACGGGTTCGACAAAGGCCATATGTGTACTCAAATATCTTCTGAAGGCGGTCAAGGGAGAAGCTTAACGATGAGCGTAAACAGCTGGATTTAAAGCAGCCAGGTCGCATTGACGTTTTTATTAACCAAAGAGGCCAAACATGGGGAGGTCTTAAAGAATCCTCGTCTGCTTGCAGGATTACAGCTTGAGTTTCATTCCTTCGTGAGACGCGACGAAGCCGAAGCCCTCATAAAAGCGTAATGCAGCCGGCCTCAACTTGTCAGTTGTGAGCTGAACCAGAACACACCCTCTTTCTTTAGCGCGATTTATGGCCCACTCAAACATAGCGCGACCAATTCCAGATGACCGGATTTCCTTGGATACGCGAACGCCCTCTATCAGTGCTCGCCATCCCCCCTGGTAGGTTAGATATGGAATGAAGGTAATTTGAAGCACACCCACAATATGATGGCCTTTAACTGCAACTACCAACTCATTGTTAGGATCAGCATCGATAGCTTCGAAGGCCATATGATAGGAATGAGACAGAGGACTTGAAGGATCTTCACGCTTTAGACCAAGATTATCATCGGCTAGCATCTGAACGATAGCTTGCAGATCTTGGCGGGTGGCCACGCGAAACGAAACGCTTTTCTCTAGAGTCTCACACATCTCAATTCCTCCTTTTAATAACTAGAGCAAAGCGCACCAGCGGCCTTTTGGGAGCAAAAAAAGACAAGGCCATCCTCATGCCACATATTGTTATGCACTGTTAGGCATCATGCCGCTGCCCAATGCAAATCAGCGCAGTAGGTTCCAAGTCTGAAGGCAATCTCAATGCTTCCTTCACCCTTGGGTCAGCGAATCCTGCCACTAGAACACAACCAACGCCGAGAGCAGTACTCTGAAGATGGACATTTTGTGCTAGAGCACCAGTTTCCATATATACATAGCGAGCGCCACGCTCTCCCTGGGGTGGCTGAGCTTCAAAGTGCCGAGCTGCCTCTCCCAGTTTCGCGGCAACTCCAATGACGAGAGCCGCTTCTTTCAACCATGGTTGATCGCCAATCCCTAGCGCTTGCACTGCCCCTTCCGGAACACGGTTCCCAATTAACTTTAACGGGTTCTTCGTCACTTCATGTGGATTTAGCCTGATCGAACAGGCGGCCCACCGGGCTGCCAATCAGGTAGATCATGGCGATGAAGTTAGCCTCGTTCCGATAGCCACGTGCGCGTGACCGAGCTGCCT
>Ga0209344_10000309_pt1 | contig 93903 bp, 78 predicted proteins | sample Cruoilmetagenom6_FD_187293 | JGI IMG/M metagenome (GOLD analysis project Ga0209344, IMG submission 187293) | Oil polluted marine microbial communities from Coal Oil Point, Santa Barbara, California, USA - Santa Barbara Oil Seep Sample 6 (SPAdes)... | ecosystem: Environmental > Aquatic > Marine... | reverse complement strand
GAGATTTTATCCCTCCTCCCTCCCCCTCAGACGAATTTTAGCTGGGTCTATGTTTTTACTACAACACCAGATCAAATTTGCACTCCTATGCATAATTGGTCTGGTGTTTTTTTATTTGAGGGGCGGATGGTCAGTGAAGACTTCTTTTGCGGCAGTGATGCTGTCACTCTATAAAGTTGCAATTCTAAGAATTGGTGACCTTAGACTTATGTACTTTGACTAGAGCTCTGGGAGAAATTCTATTTTGTGCTTAACGCTGCAAAAAAACGACCGGAGTGATAATGGTACTGAGTTCTGCATTTTAGTGCGTGACACATTGTAAGGTTGTTTTTCTATCTCGGGAGCTATTTTTAGTCGCCCTATTTGAGTAATATTATTCACTTTAAGGTCACTTTTTACTAATATTATTAGGTAGTTGTTGCGCCTAAAGGAAAAATTGCCTTATTATGGGTAACACATTCATACGCATTAAATTAATTGAGAAAGTTACGCGTGCATGTCAGAACAACCTGAATTTATCCTAGATCGACGGAAGCTAAAAAAGAAGCTAATGGCTTGGCGTTTTATTGCCATTGCCGTGGCAGTTCTTGGGCTTTTTAGCCTTATTACGCTTGATAAAAATTTTGCTGCTAATCTAGGCATGGCAGACCAGATCGCTCGTATTGAAATTTCTGGTGTCATCCTTGAGGATAAAGCCAGAGCCGATATGCTTAAAAAAATGGCTGCTGACAAATCAGTTAAAGCTCTCATCGTGAAGTTTAATAGCCCAGGCGGCACCACAACAGGTGGGGAGGCTCTTTATGAAGATTTGAGCCGCATTGCTAAAGATCGTCCTGTTGTAGCGTTATTTGGGACCATGGCAACTTCAGCTGCTTATATGTCTGGTGTCGCTGCTGAGCATATCATTGCGCGCAGTAACAGCATTACAGGCTCTGTTGGTGTGATTATGCAATGGGCTGAGGTCTCCACTATGATGGATAAGCTCGGTGTTAAAATGAATGAAATGAAAAGCGGAAATCTCAAAGCTGTGCCATCTCCCTTTCAACCTCTCGATGAATTTGGTCGTTCTTCAACGCAAGATATGATTTCTGAAAGCCATAAATGGTTTGTTGATTTGGTTGTGAAGCGCCGCAAAATCCAACCCGCACAAATTCCAGGATTTATGGAGGGCAGCATTTATTCTGGCCGGCAAGCTTTAAAATATGGCTTAATTGATGAAATTGGCAGTGAAGAACAGGCCTTGAACTGGCTTTCTAAGACCAAAAAAATTCCGAATTACCTACCAATCATCGACTGGAACCAAGAGACAAACCAATCTGGTGGAATTTTTGGACGTACAAGTCTTTATATTGCAGGCCTTCTAGGCTTTGATCTAAAGCCTTATTTACAAAATATGTCACAGAACGGTTTAATTAGCGCTCGGCATTCAGGTAACTTAATTTCGAAATGGCACCCCTGATAAAAGTTTGCTAAAGTAAAAATACTTAAGGATTAAAATAATGACGGGGCACCTGATGATAAAGTCTGAACTTATTCAAAAAATTGCTGCTGCAAATCCACATTTGTTTCATCGCGATGTTGATAAAATCGTCAATGTCATTTTCGATGAGATTATTGCTGCGCTTGAAAATGGTGGGCGTGTTGAACTTAGAGGGTTTGGCGCTTTTACTGTTAAACACCGTCCGGCCAGAAAAGGGCGGAACCCGCGCACCGGCAAGCCTGTGAGTGTTGAAGAAAAATTTGTTCCTTTTTTCAAGACAGGCAAAGAGCTACGTGAAAGATTAAACGCTGAATATGATGGCTAAAAGTTTTTTGCTTTTTTACTAAGTTATTGAAATTTAAAAGTGCTGTTGATGCAGCAATTTTTGATGAACCATTTGACGCAAGTTAATGCTGCTCGTATCAAATGCTCTATTGATGGCTCGCTCTTGGCCGGTTGTTAATATGAACAATTTGGAAAACACCTGCACATTTAGAAAACCTTGTCCGGTAAAAATATTTTACTGGCAAATGGTTCATAAGCAAACTTACAAAAGAAAGATCAACGGTTTGAGGCTAGTCATAAACCTAGTATTGAAGAAAATAATGACCGCCTTAAACTACCTAAATAGCCATTGACGGTCTAATTATGTTACGCATGGGTCAAGTGATTATGACTCTGGGTAGATATCTTTTAAATGTACAACTTTGAAAAAAGAACAGTCTGCTAAAAGAACACTGTGCTTAAAAAATATTGTGCTTAGAGGCTGTATTCAATAAAAAATTCAGATCCGATTTAATTGGATCAGATCTGGTTGTTTTGTCTTTTAAATTTGCTAGATATATATCTTAATATTTGATTTTATAAAATTGAGGTCTTTTTCGTGCTCAAGAAACTTTTAAACCTACTTTTTTTCATTCCATTGGCTATTGTTTTAATTTCTATTGCTGTGGCGAACCGTCATATGGTTCGTCTTGCTCTTGATCCTTTGTCGCCTGAGACACCTCTTCTTGCGATAGACGCTCCCTTTTTTGCTTTTCTTTTTGGCGCTCTTTTAATCGGTGTTTTAATAGGCGGGTTTGCAGCCTGGACAGGGCAAAGCAAGTGGCGTAATGCTGCTAAACTTCGCAGTCATGAAGCACAAGAATGGCGAAAAGAAGCTGAACGGTTGAGCCGTGAGTTAGCTACAAATGCACCATCAGCTCTACCGGCTCCAAAATAGAAGCTAGCTTCTTTCTTAGTTGCACTTCAGTTGACTTTTCTTTGCTTCAGATGCCCACATAGCATCCACAAAAGCAACCGTCGCGGCAACTGCTTTATTTTAATTTAATACAAAACCCAGCAACCAATTCGGTCAATACACGGCTTGAGGACATTCTTTTGCAAGTTAAGATTTGTGGCATTAAAGACAAAGATATTTTAAACGCTGCTGTAAAGGCTGGCGCTGATTTTATTGGTCTGGTGTTTTTCCCCAAAAGTCCTCGACATGTCAGTATTTCCCAAGCTAAAGAACTGGCTGAGTTTGCACGGCAGGGCTCAAATGAGACGCCACCTAAAATTGTTGCTCTGGTAGTAAATGCTTCAAATAAAGAACTAGAGGCCTTGATAAAAGAGGTCCAGCCTGACTATCTGCAATTACATGGTACTGAGACAGCTGAGAGAGCTCAGGAAATATCGAAACTTTTCAAGATACCTCTGATTAAAGCTATTGGCGTTTCTAGTGCCGATGATGTCACTACGGCTGATGATTACTCAGCAGCTGAAATTATTTTATTTGATGCGAAAGCTGACCCTAAACTTACCTGTTTGCCTGGGGGTAATGGAATTCCATTTGACTGGACTGCTTTAAAGGGTCAAAAAGAAACTCGAAACTTTATGTTATCGGGTGGGTTAACCGCGGTAAATGTTGCAAAAGCAATCAATTTAACAGGTGCCTCAATTATTGATGTTTCATCTGGTGTTGAGACGTCACCCGGAGTTAAGGATGAAGCGCTTATCAGAGCCTTTATTCATGCCAGTAAACAGGGTAGCAACTAAAAGAGTGCTCCCAGACAATAAATTTAAGAAGGATTTCAGTCCTATGACACAAGTAGATAATTTAACAAACAGTTTGATGAACGGCCCTGATGACAAGGGACACTTCGGACTTTTTGGTGGTCGCTTCGTGGCTGAGACTTTGATGCCACTTATTCTAGAACTTGAGAAATCTTATGATGAAGCAAAGGCTGACCCAGAGTTTCAAAAAGAGCTTGACTATCTCCTTAAATATTATGCCGGACGCCCTAGTGTGCTCTATTATGCAGAACGCTTAACTGAGCATTTGGGCGGTGCGAAAATTTACTTCAAGCGCGATGAACTTAATCACACAGGCTCTCATAAAATTAATAATTGCCTGGGGCAAATCTTGCTAGCCAAGCGTATGGGTAAGACACGCATTATTGCTGAAACTGGTGCCGGTCAGCACGGAGTTGCCGTTGCCACAGTCGCAGCACGTTTTAACCTCCCTTGTACGGTCTTTATGGGGGCTATGGATGTTGAGCGGCAAAGCCCAAATGTATTCCGGATGAAAATGCTTGGCGCTGAAATTCGCCCTGTGACGGCGGGCCGTGGCACCTTAAAAGATGCGATGAATGAAGCCTTGCGTGATTGGGTAACGAATGTAGACGACACGTTCTACATCATCGGCACAGCAGCTGGACCGCACCCCTACCCTCAGTTAGTTCGTGACTTTCAATCGGTTATTGGCCGCGAAGTACGGACACAAATGATGGAAGCTGAAGGCCGTTTGCCGGATAGCCTTGTGGCTTGTATTGGCGGTGGTTCTAATGCGATTGGTCTTTTCCACCCCTTCCTTGATGACAAACAAATAGATATTTATGGTGTTGAAGCTGCAGGACGAGGGCTTGATGGGCCTGACCATGCTGCTTCGCTTAATGGCGGCCAGCCGGGTGTTCTGCATGGTAACCGTACTTACTTATTGCAAGATGATGATGGTCAAATTTTAGAAGGCCACTCTATTTCAGCTGGGCTTGATTATCCTGGTATTGGGCCGGAGCATTCCTGGTTGAAAGATATTGGCCGGGTCAATTATGTATCAGCCACAGACAAAGAGGCTTTGGATGCTTTTCAGATGTGCTCAAAATTTGAAGGCATTATCCCAGCGCTTGAGCCCTCTCACGCCCTTGGCTTTGTGAAGAAACTAGCTCCCACTTTACCTGAAGATCATTTGCTTGTGATGAACCTTTGTGGCCGGGGTGATAAGGATGTGTTTGCAGTCGCTGAGCATTTGGGCATGGATATTTAAAGGGTGAGACCAAGAATTATGACAATAAAAACACGAATTGATGCCCGGTTTGAAAAATTAAAATCTGAGAACCGAGGAGCCCTTATAACCTTTATCACCGCTGGCGACCCGACATATGATGTCTCATTAGAGCTCTTAAAATCATTACCCGGCGCTGGTGCGGACATCATTGAATTGGGCATGCCGTTTTCTGACCCGATGGCTGATGGTCCAGCCATTCAACTGGCGTCTGAGCGGGCTTTGGCAAATGGTCAAAACATGATCAAAACACTTGAGATGGTGCGAGAATTTCGCAAAACCGAGCCTGATACCCCTCTTGTCTTGATGGGATATTTCAACCCTATTTATCATTATGGTGCTGAGAAATTCACTATCGATGCCAAAGAGGCAGGTGTTGATGGTTTGATTGTGGTTGATGTTCCACCAGAGGCTGATGAAGAACTTTGCATTCCAGCAATGAATGTAGGCCTTAACTTTATTCGCTTAGCAACGCCGACAACAGATGATGAGCGTTTGCCGATGGTTTTACAAAACACCAGCGGGTTTCTCTATTATGTCTCTGTGACGGGGATCACTGGCGTGAATGCCCCTGATATTTCCGATGTCCTAAAAAATGTTGCCCGGATACAGGCGCAAACAGATTTACCGATTGCGGTTGGATTTGGCGTTAAATCTGCTGAACAGGTGCGTGAAATAACGGCTGGTGCTGCTGGTGCAGTGGTTGGTTCTGCTATTGTGCGGGAAATAGAAGCAAACTTAAATGAGGATGGAAGCCCACGTGAGGGGCTTGTTGATCGTGTAAAAACACTTATATCTGAGTTAGCTCAAGGTGTTCGCACTTAAAGTTAAGGGATTACACACAATATTTAATGCAATTTTTTGTAATTTTAGGGCATTTTTGCTAAGATTTTCATAGAAAGCCTCAAAGAAGATTACAGCTTGTATGCATAAAATTTATTGTTTGAAGATGTGTTCTTTTTTCTATAGTTTGCCAGAATTATATTTGAAGCCTCAGTAGGCTATGATTTTAAGAGATATGAACTTTAACCAAAATTAAAGTTAGTTCCGCAAAACCGGCATTGTTATTCGTTTTTAATGATACTGCGCAGGGAATTGGTGTATTTTAGAACCCAGAATAAGCTCAAAATTTCCCAAGAATGGGATTGTTTTAGAAAGGCGTAAGTGACGTGAACTGGATTAACAATGTTGTCCGTCCCAAAATTCAGGATATTCTCTCAAAGCGAGAAATGCCTGATAATCTTTGGGTTAAGTGCCCTGAGAGCGGACAGATGGTCTTCCACAAGGATTTGGAGGCCAACCAGTTTGTTGTACCCGTTTCTGATTACCATATGCGCATGTCTGCGCCTGATCGCCTGAAAGACACCTTTGATGATGGCGAATATGAAGAAATTGAATTCGCTGAAGTCGCTCATGATCCTTTAAAATTTCGCGATGAAAAGAAATATGTCGACCGTCTAAAGGATGCCAAAGCGAAAACCGACCTTAAAGATGCTGTCCTTGCTGGCCTTGGCAAAATTCATGGCATGGATGCTGTGGTGGCGTGCCAGGACTTTAATTTCCTTGGTGGATCACTTGGAATGGCTGCTGGCGAGGCGATTGTTACCGCTATGCTGAAAGCCGTTGAGCTTGAAGTTCCGTTTATCATGTATGCTGCCTCTGGTGGTGCGCGCATGCAAGAAGGCATTTTATCTTTAATGCAAATGCCGCGCACGACTGTTGCTGTGCAACGTTTGCGTGAAGCCAAACTTCCTTACATTGTTGTTTTCACAAACCCAACAACAGGCGGAGTTACGGCCTCTTATGCCATGCTTGGAGATGTGCATATTGCTGAACCTGGCGCTCTTATTTGTTTTGCTGGTCCGCGGGTTATCAAGCAAACTATTCGCGAACAATTGCCTGAAGGCTTCCAGCGCGCTGAATATTTATTAGAACACGGCATGGTTGATATGGTTGTTCATCGTCACCAAATGAAAGACCAGCTTTCTTCTCTTTGTCATATTTTGATGAGAGAACCGGTTCCAGTTACCGAGACTACAGGGTTAGAAAATGACGCCCTTGCAAATGGTGTTGGCGTTGCTGAAACAGTTGTTTCTTCAGATGATGGTGATGCTGAAATCATTTCAGTGCAATCTGATGAACCTGCTATTGATGCTGATATTGAAAGCGGCGATGAACTCCCTTTAGAGCAACCGGATGTTCCAAACGATGAAAGTTCTTCAAAAGGCACAGCGGACAAGTCAACGTCTTAAGTCACTTTTTTACATAAGTCTCTGGTACATAAGTTACTGATATAAAAGTTACTGGGACATAAGTATCTGGCTCTTAAATCAATGAAATTTTGATCATCAATTAAATAGTGCAAAAGGCCTCAATGAGACGTTCAGAAACTTTGCTCAAAGAGATGCATGAGTTGCATCCCAAGTTAATTGATCTTTCACTTGATCGCATTTTCAATTTGCTCGAAAAGCTTGGGAACCCTCATGAAGCTTTGCCACCTGTCATTCACATTGCCGGGACAAATGGCAAGGGCTCTGTTCTGGCCTTTTTAACGGCTATTTTAGAGGCGCATGGTGACAGGGTGCAGAGGTTTTCTTCGCCGCATCTGGTTTCTTTTCATGAGCGTATTAACCTCCCTTTTGAAAAAGACAATCAAGTTAAGACGTCTTCCATTTCTGAAGAGCAGCTGGTTGATGTACTTCAGCGAACGAAAGATGTAAACGGTGATGATCCGATTACATTTTTTGAAATTACAACAGCTGCTGCGTTTTTAGCGTTTTCAGAAACTAAAGCCGATTGGTGTTTGTTAGAAACAGGACTTGGTGGGCGGTTAGATTCAACGAATGTCATCGCCTCTCCAGCAGCGACCATCCTTTCCCCAATTTCAATTGATCATACAAAATTTCTCGGTGAGACTATTCGAGAGATTGCTCGAGAAAAAATTGGAATTTTAAAGGCGAATTCTCCTGTTTTTGTTGGCCTTCAAGAACCGGAGCCCCTTGAATTGATTGAACAACGTGCCGCAGAATTATCAGCGCCTCCTTATATACGCGGGCAAGATTATGATGTTTATGCACAACGTGGTCGGTTGGTTTATTCCTCACTTGATGCCTTGTTTGATTTGCCTTTGCCACGTCACATGCTTGGTCGGCATCAGATTGAGAATGCGGGTCTTGCCATTTGTGTTGCTCAAAACTTATTAAAAGAACGTCTTGACCCAGACGCCCTTGCAACCGCTATGAAAACCGCTCTCTGGCCGGCCCGCATGCAAAGATTAAAGGCAGAAGACTACTCTCCGCACTTGCGACAAGAAGATGAGCTTTGGCTTGATGGTGGACACAACCCTGCAGCTGCTTTGGTGTTAGCCGACATTCTTGGCGATTTAGAAGAACGGGTACCGCGCCCTCTGCACATCATAATTGGAATGATGGACGGCAAAGATGTTCGTGGGTTTTTAAAGGAATTTCTTGGGCTCGCTTCGCAAGTTATTGCGGTTCCTATCCCCGGCGAAGAGAATGCGATAAACCCGGACAAGCTGGCTGACTTGGCATGCGAGATGGGGTTTGAAGCTGAAAGTGCGGCGACCCTTGATGACGCTTTACAGATTAGCGCTGAAGGCCGGCATGAAGGAGTGCGCGTATTAATTTGCGGCTCACTTTATTTGGCTGGTTATGTTTTGAGTTTGCAGGAAACTACTAACTAGCTGACTAGTCAGTTTTGCTTTCTTGCGTCATTTCTTCTCAGATATACATCTACTCTTTTTGTTGACACCCAGTAAATGGGACAGGTTCCTCAAGAGTATAATTTTCTTCGACCTCTGCTATGCTGTATCCAGCAACTGCTTGATGAGTAGGTTCAATCTTAATTTTGACAATAGATTTGTCACACAGAATTACTTTGGGAAAGTCATTAGTTTTTTCAATTTCTAAAGCGTAACTTCTGCTTCGCTTAAACCTCTTTCCTTCGCGATAGAATTCTTCAACCATTGGGGCCTGACAGCAACCACCATTCCAAATTTGGATGATGTTTGCAATTTTTCCAACCTTATTGAAAAGATAGATGGTCTCAAAACTACTCTCAGTATCTTCCCCCATAAATGAGATCATTATTTTTGAATGATTACCAGACATTGCTGTCTTCAATACCATAGGCGAAGACAATACAAATAAAGCCAGCAAACCAACCCAGACAATAAAGTGAATTCTATGTTCAATCATTTCACAACTCACCTGTACAAAAATCAATGCTCAATATTATAAAATTACCTTTATCAGGTTTAAAAACATTTTATGCCTATTTTACGTTTCTAAATTAATAACTTAAATTGTAAAAATAAAGTATAGTCCTTACATTAATCTTCATACAAATTATTAATACATTACATATCCATTTAAATACTCAAATAAAAATGAGACTTTATTGCAGGCTTATTACATTAGATTGTATTTTTTCGCATTAAGATATGTTCCTGAAACAATGAAAATAAACAAAAATATTTTTAGAAGGAACAGGTATGACTGATACGGAGAATAAGAATGGTATCAATGTAGTAGCTATTACCAGGCGCGAAGGAATTTTTGCCATGGGGGCAGCGACTGCTTTGAGCATGCTAGGTTCTGGTTCTGCAGCGGCAAAAGAAGTTGCTGGAGAGTTTGATCAGTCGAATATCAAATGGAATAGCTTGGAAGGTATTGAAAATATTTGGTACCACATCGTTAGGGTTGACCCTCAGGCCAAAGTCGTTGACATAATCTTCAAGTTTGCTGCAAACAAGAAGGTCGTCTTACACCGTCACCACGCCGATTATAGTACGTTTATCATACAAGGTGAGTTACGACTTTATGACAAAGATGGAACTCTCAAAGAAATCCGCCCAACAGGAAGTTTTGTTCAGAAAAAAGCTGGAGGACCTCCGCATGATGAAGGAGGAGGAGACGTGGATTGTATTGCCTGGTTCAGCAATTGGGGTACTGATGGCGTTATTTATGAAGTTTTGGATGCAGAATTGAAAACGGCAGCCACCTTCGGCTTCCAGGATTTCAAAGCTTTGTTCGAGGCTCAGGAAAAACCAATACAACCAATTATCCCCGGATAACCTATTGAATAAAGCGCACCTTATTGTTTAATGAGTTGGTGTGCTTTTTTTCATTGTCATCTTGTTAGATTTCATTTGCGCGCCCCCTGCAGATGAAGCTGACATTAGAAGCCTGGCAAGATTTAATTATCAAATGCCAGGCTTTTGTTTGTATATTTTTTTCTCTTACCTATACGTAAGAGTTCAGCCACTCTTCTAGTGAGCTTTTTGGTAGAGCGCCGGTTCTTGTGTCCGCTAGCTCACCGTTTTTGAAAACCATAAGAGTTGGCACAGCACGCACACCATATTTGGCTGATGTGTTTGGGCCGTCATCCAGGTTTACTTTTACGATTTTTGCTTTGCCTGACATTTCAGCGGCAACTTCATCTAGGGCTGGTGCCATCGCTTTACATGGTCCGCACCAATCTGCCCAGAAATCAACCAATACTGGCTCGCTAGAATTTAGTACTTCGGCTTCGAACGTTTCATCTGAAACAGTGATTGTTGCCATTTTTCTCATCCTTTGTGTATTTAAGCTTTTTTTGCTTCAGACCAATCCTGCTTTAGAGATATATAATCTCAAATTTTAAGATTGACCTGCTGTCATTTAGCCAGTTTCAGGAGCTTCCTGATTATTTAAACTTGTTAGCTAGAAAATAGGAACGAATGAAATAAAGTCAAGTCTTCTGATGTTTAGAGCATGTCTTTTTTTAATGAAATCATAAGCCATGCTCTAGTTTTTTGGTGTGTCATTTTCCTAAAACCGGTCTCCACTTTTAGTTCGCACACTCTAGCTCTGTCTTTTCAGCTATTCTTTATTCAAAATTGCCTCATATTTATCCAGCATTTCATCAGGGATTTCCATTAAATAAGGTCCATCTGTCCACAACAGGGCTGATTTTAGCTTATGATTGGGGTAAATATCCCGTAATGCAATGCGATAGGCAGCGAGCTGCGCTTGATAGGCTTCTGCTACATCTTCAAGTTTTCTTGGGCTTGGTCTGTTTGATTTGTAGTCAATAATCAGAATTTCGTTCTCCCGCACGACTAATCTATCAATTTGCCCCTGAAGTAAGATAGGTGTTGACCCTGTTTTTTTAGGGGTTATGCGTGCGATTAAAGATACTTCCGCTTTTGAGCCTGGGCCGAATAAGTCTTTGTAATCAGGATTATTTATGATGGCTAAAGTTTCATTTATAATTGAAGCTTGATGTCGCTCTCTTAAATCTCGCCCGTGATGTTTGGCGAGTGTTTCAGCTGCTTTCAAGCGATCATTCTCATCGACGTCAGGTAGATATTCCAGCAATTTATGAACCAAGCGCCCTCTGATGAAGCGACCATCATCGCCCATTTTTTTGGGGCTGATTAGTGCAGGCTCTACGGGGAGTTTATCTTCATCATCGTCTGGTGTTTCATATGGGATCACACTTGATGGTGCGACGGGGATGGTGCGCACGGGCTCTGTTATAGCTTTCGTTTTTGCCCAGCCTGGTAAGGCTTCCGTTTCAGTTTTTTCTTCTCCGGGTTCTTTGCTCTCGATGGTTTCTGATTGTTCGCCTGTTTGGAACTGGCGTACAATTGTGCCATCTTCTCTTTTCACTTCTTTCAGGTGCTCTTCCAACCCATCATCAATGAGGTTGTACCAACAATCTTTTGAACGCCCTCTTGTCCCTTCAAAACCGCAAATATATAACCGGTCTCTGGCTCTTGTCATGGCCACATAAAGCAAGCGCATTTGCTCGCTTTTTGCGTCTTCAGAAATCGCGGTGCGTGCTTCTTTGATGGGAGCGAGATGACTTTTATTTGGCAATGACCATAGAGTGGTTGAAACCAGATTTTTATTTTTCGGGCTCTCTGGTAAATCTGGTTGTTTGATTTTCAGCAAACTCTCAGATTGACTAGCTGATTTACTCGAGCAAGTGTCTGGCAAAAATACAATGTCTGCTTCCAGCCCCTTAGCGCCATGAACCGTCATCACGCGCACTTCATTGCGTCCTTTTTCCATATCGCGTTTTACTTCAGCCCCAGAGCGGCGCAACCAAGAGAGAAAACCTTGCAGAGACGGAGGCTCTAATTCATCATATTGAAGCGAGAGATTGATAAATTCGTCGAGTGCGTCACCAGCAACAGCGCCCAAGCGGGCAATGAACTTTTTACGCAAGCCCTCTCCTTCTAGAAGGTTTGCAAAAAATTCAAAGGGTGGGAGTATGTCTGCTCTTGAAAGCCAAAGGCTGAGTTGGCTAGCGACCTCGTTAAATTTTTCTTCTCGTTTAGCAAAATAGCGCAAGCTTTGCCAAAGTGACCCTTTGCGCCCATGTGAGAGTTGAAACAGATCATCATCATCTAAATTGAAAATCGGACTTTTGAGAAGGTTAGCTAAGGCCAGATCATCTTCAGGTAGGAGTAAGAAATCTCCCAAGGCAAGCATATCCATCACAGCCAATTGCTCTGTGATAACGATGCGGTCAGCTCCGGCAACTGGAATGTTTTGTGCTTTTAATGCTCTGATGATCATTGGAGCGAAGGGAGCGCGTTTGCGCACCAGGATTAGAATATCACCGGCTTCAATGGCGCGGCCTTTTGATTGTAGAATTTCACCATTGTCAAACCAGTTTCTGATTTGTTTGGCGATTTTCTCTGCGCATCTGCCGCTTGCATTATGGGCTTCGCCTTCTTCAAGTGGATTGAACGCTTCTGATTTTTCTATTTTTTCATCTTTTTCCGTATCCCAAACCTCAACCAACCCGGCTTCTAACTGACGGTTGGAATAGTGAGTGATTTCTGCCCCGGACATTGTGAGGCAATCTCTTAAATGAGGCTTTTGAAAAACAAGGTCTACGGAATTTAGAACTGCACTGGTTGAGCGAAAGGATAGATTGAGCGGAATGGTTTTGAAATTCTTATTAGCTCTCTTAGCACTTTTTGAAAAGTGCTCACCCATTTCGCTGAATTGTTTTGGTTCTGCGCCTTGAAAGCCGTAGATGGATTGTTTTTCATCTCCTACGGCAAAAAGTGTGCGTTCTTCAATTCGCCGTTCAAACTTTGGCTCTCCTTCCTTACTCGCGCCTGTTTTAAGCATTGCGTCCCTTGCGCCTTCGCTAAAGAAGAACTCTTCTGTAAGGCTGGTGATCACTTGCCACTGTTCTGGGCTTGTGTCCTGGGCTTCATCCACCAAAATATGATCGAGGCCCTGGTCGAGTTTATAGAGAACCCAAGCAGTGTTTTGACGTGAGCTCAATAGATCTGCGGTTTTTTCGATAAGATCTTGATAATCAAGAGCAGCGCGTATGCGCTTTTGTTGTTCATATAGGGTGATGATTTTATCTGCTAAAATTAACAGAGATTTTGTTGCCTCGGCGACCATTAAACTTTCATGTGCGATTAAGGCTTCATAAAATGCGCCTTGCGCTCGGTAAAGCTGGCTAGCAAGGGTTGGGTAATTTTCTTTGATGGCTTTCGTGAGCAATGTTTTTTCAGAGCGGGGCTCGTTTTTCTCTGTTAAGAACGCTTTTTGTAACGTTCTAATGCGATGGTCTATTGATTTTGAATTCAGCGTCTCATTTAATTTATGCGCTAATTCACCATCTCTCTTACTGCCTTCATCATGTAGAATTGGTACCAGAGATTTTATGAGCTCATCTTCCAAACAGGCTGCCATGTTTTCTTGCCAGAAAGGTAAAGATTGGTTCTCTGGCAATTGCAGCAAGGCTGTTAAAGAAGCAATCAAAGCTTCTGGTGATGGCGAGACAAGCGGTCCCCAAATTGTTTTCTGCCTTAAAGCATTTAAGACTAAACTTTCAAACTGACTATCGTTGGAAAAACTAATGACTTTACTAAGAGCTAGACTTTCTTCACTCTCAGGGTTTCTCAAGGCTTTTGTGAGCACTTTATCCATCGCGTGTTTTAAGATGTCACTCGCCACTGTTTCATCTAGCACTTTAAAGTGCGGTGGCACTTCGGCTTCTAACGGGAAGCGTTGCAATAGCTTTTCGCAAAAACTATGGATGGTTTGTACTTTCATACCGCCTGGCGTTTCGATTGATTTTGCAAACAGACGGCGAGCGAGTTCTATCTCTTGTGTTGAGGGATCACACCCTAAAACTTTGGCAAGACTTTCGTTATTTTCTTGGTCGACAAGCCCTTTCGTTGGCATGGTGACCCATTTTGCCAATGTTTCAAACAGCCGGTTTTCCATTTCAGCAGCGGCGGCTTTGGTGAAGGTGAGGCATAATATTTTATGGGGCTCGTTACCACGCAACAAAAGACGAAGCACACGATTGACCAAAATATATGTTTTACCGGTGCCAGCATTCGCTGACACAAAGGCTGAGGTTTTTGGGTCTGCGGCGCTACTTTGGCTTTGCGTTGTTTGCTCATAAATCTTTGTGAGGTCAACGATTGGCTCTATAGTTGGCTTGGTAGATTTTTGAGTGGTTTGTTCGCTCATACCTTATCCTCCCCTTCATCTTCTGCGCCCCATTCTTGAACACGCGCTAAATGGGCGTAATCGTCATATTCATATTGCCCTTTAAAATCATGTCGGCGCAGAGCTTTGTAGGGAGTGTCTTCTTTGTCAAATTTGGCGACCAGACTTTCTAATTGCTTTAGAGATTGCTCAATTAACTCACCTAACTGATCGCCACCGATTGTTGTCTCAACGCCGGCAGGGCTTCCCCCTTTTGCGGCGATATAGGTGAGAGCCGTTACGTCACCTTTCTCTAAACCTTCAAAGCCTGCCTCTTGTTGAATGGCGGCTTCTAATGGCAATTGCGGGCTAAAGAGCGCTTTAACTTTTGCCGGGCTGGGCACGGTTCCGGTTTTATAATCATAAATATGAAAGTTACCATCTTTGGCTTCATCTATTCGGTCAGCTCTTGCTGTGAGAAAAAATGGCCCAGCTGGAGCTTTAACTTTTAACCGTCCGCTTAATTCTGTGTGGCATTCTTTCAACTCCCCTCTTCGTGCAGGTTCTGTTTCAGCGAACCATTTTGTAAAGCGCTCAAACCTTGGCTGCCAGAACGTGCCAATTTGCGGGTGAAATGCTATTTCTTTCATCAGCTCGGCTGAAATTTCTGCTAACTTCTCTTCACTGTTTTGCGGCAATGTTTTTGGGTATTGCTCAGTAAAGATTTGCATGGCTTTATGTATGATTTGCCCGCGCATGGCTGCGTTTGGCGGTGCGCCTAATGGCTCCAACGGCGCCAATTTTAAGATTGAGCGCGCAAAAATGCTATAGGGATTGGCGATCCAATCTTCAATGCGTGTGACGCTTAACTGACGTGGCCGTGCTTTAACGGGCGGTTTGGGCGCTGGTGTTTTAATTTTTGGAGCTGGTTCGACTTTATCTCGCAGAGCTGCCCATTTATCAAATGGCTCATTGGTTTTTGGTTCTAGTAATTCACTTGCGTCTAATCCATCTAGCAAGGCTGACATACGCATGATCCATCTGGAGGGGACAGTTTGAACGCCGTCTGTTTTACTAGCTCTTGTTAGGTAGACTTCTTTGGCACAAAGGAGTGAGGCAAAGTCATGAGCGCCATAACCAATATGTTGCTCGGGTGCTGGCAGGCCAAGCTCTTGGCACATGGGGCGAGAGAGCCATGGATTGGCATTTGCTGTATTTGGCCAGGTGCCTTCGTTCAACCCGCCTAGGATGACGACATCTGTTTGTTGCAAACGCGCTTCAAACGGGCCCCAAATGAAAATTCTTGGATGAACAGGCGTGAGCGGGCGAACTGTCTCTCCTGCGACAAGGCTTCGATAAAATTCAGGATAATCTCTTGCCTTTAAATTGGGAGAGACATTTTTAATCGAGATAATTTCAGCGAATAGTTTTGCGCATTGCTCACCAGCGGCGCCTATCCATAATTGACTACCAATTTCTCTTTCTTGAGTTTCACTGTTTTCAATTACTTCTGTAGTTTCATTTGTTTCTGTGGTTGCTGTGGTTTCTTTAGCTTGCTCTCTCTCTTCAAAGTTTTCAGCTAAATGTTCTGCTGTATGAATATGTGCATCTAGAAAGCTTTGTAGATTATGATCTTTTGAAGATTTGAACAGCTCTGACAACGGAGCGAATGCTTTTTCTAAGCGTTCTAATAATTGTTCTGCTAGCGCCCATTCTTCCTCTTTTAAACGTTTGATAGCTGGGTGCAGATGAACGTCACTTTGCTTTGCCCCCTCCTCCTCAGAGTGGAACGCAGCGCATTGACCTTTGATGGTTTCAAAGGTTTTTCTCAAGCCTTCCAGGCCGCCACCCATCCATGGTTGTCTGAGGGTTGAGATTTCAAGAGCTCTGGCTGCTAAGCGACTATCACCGCGCTCGAAACCGAGACGGGTTAGCGGGTGTTTTAAGAGGGCTAGTAAGAAGGCTGGTTCAAAACCTGAACTTTGGCATTGAATGATGCTATCAAAAAAAGCTCCCGGCATTGTTTTTGCCAAAGGACGACCACCAGAGTCATCGACTTTAATCCCCCATTCTTCTAAACGAACAGCAACACGCCTTGCTAACAATCGATCTGGTGTCACAAGGGCTGCTGTTTGTTTTTTACTCTCGGCTGTGCGCCGCAAAATGAGGGAAACCATCTCAGCTTCTTCTTGCGCATCACGGGCGAGGTTCAGCGAGATGTTTTCAAAACCTTTTGTTAAATTTTCTTTAGCGCTTTTTCTACCTTCAGAGCCTTTGCTGGCTTCATCACCTTTGTCATCTTCATAATCTTTTATATAATCTTGCCATTGCTCAGTAGAGCTTGATGGGCGAAGGGCTTCGCTTATAAATTTAGTGAGAGCGACTTTGCCCGGCGTAGCTTCAGTTCCCTCGACGGCTGTGACATTTGATCTGGGCTCTCCAATATCGGCGCATAATTTTGACAGCCCAAATTGAGGATGTTCTGGATGGTTGGGCACCAGGTTTGTAAATGCCATCTCATCAAGATTTTTATCAAGGCCGGGGAGAACGATGAGGCCATTTTCTAATTTGGCCGCAGCTTTCATTAATCTGGCTGCAGCTGGAACGCTACCAGTTGAGCCAGCAATGATGATGGGGCTTTCAGGCTTTGTTTGCTCTAAACGCTCTGTTTCTTTATTCAAAAGAAGGTTTCGCCGCGTGGCCTGGCTTAATTGATCTGTCGCTTTTAAATAATCAGGCCAGACTTTGGTGATGATGGTTAGGAAATCTAATGTTTGTTGCCAATGTTCTGAGAACTGGTCTGGTACTAAACTTTCCAGATTTGAAAGATCAACTTCTTCTGTCTCTGCGTTATCAATTAGTTTGGCAAGCTCATGAGCCATGAGAGATGCTTGGGCTGGTTTGATTTGCCCTTCCGTTGGTACGTCTTCTTTAGCGCCTTGTTCTTTTGATAAGTAAGGTTTAGTTGCTAAATCAGGGTTTCTCCGCCAACTTAAAATCGCTTGCGTTAAGATGAGGTGCCGCTCAAGACTGGAGACCGCCGGTTTCATATCGATCAGACTTTGATCATGGCCACCATTTGAGAACTTTGCTCCAAGAGCTTCATAGATCAGCCCTTCGTCATCGTTGCCATCTCCCAAGGGGCGGATGGTTGGTAAGATGATAGCTTTACTATTTGACAACCTTAAAAAGGCTTCACCGCAAACACGGCAAGCGCGCCGTGTTGGTAGCAAGAGTGTGATATTAGCTAAGTCCTCAACCTTCGGGGGCTGGCCTTTTTGAAAAGGGAGTGATCCTTCTAAAATTGCAGACACAAGACTATCCAAAAACGGAGCTGTTGAAGGGATATGGACAATATTTGTCATTAGTAATTGGCTCTCTGTTTGCGCTTCAGGTTGCCCACTAGCAACCGCGCTGTTTGCGCTTCAGGTTGCCCACTAGCAACCGCGCTGTTTGCGCTTCAGGTTGCCTTCTTTGTGCTTCAGATGCCCACAAAGCATCCGCACAAGCAACCGCGCTATAATGTTGGTTCAGCTTGGCGAATGCAATCCTCAGCCTCACTTAAGGCCCCGGTTGTCCCCACATGCATCCAAATGCCTTGATGTTTGATGCCATAGACACGATTTTTGGCGATTGAAGCATCCCAGAGTTTATTTAGAGAAAAAGAGCCTTTAGGACATTTCTCAAATAGATTTTTTGTGGCGATGCTTGCGCCTATAAAGACATGATCTGAAGGCACACCGCTTGGCTTTCTACTGATTAATCCTTCATTGCTTAGAAGAAAATCTCCGTTGCCATCATAACCAAGAGATGTGTTTTTGTTGGCAAGGCAAAGTAGGTTATCCATTTTTTTAGGGTCAAATTCTTTGACCATTTCAGCCAAGTTATTTTGCTCATTTTCAACCCAGACTGAATCTGAGTTATGAATGAAAAATGGCTCATTTCCGAAATGACCTAGCGCTTTCAAGACACCTCCACCCGTGTCAAGCAACTCATCTCTTTCATCTGAAATGATGATTTCAGCATCACGTCTTTGGCGCAAATGGGTTTCCAGAACGTCGGCTAGATAATGAACATTGACGACAATTTTTTTCACACCTACTGAAGTCAACCGATCAATCACATGATCAATAAGAGGTTTGCCCGCTAATTTTACCATAGGTTTGGGGACTGTATCTGTTAGCGGGCGCATTCGTGAGCCAAAGCCTGCCCCTAAGATAAACGCTTGTTCTATCATTGTCTTTTTAGTGCTCCTTCAGGTTGCCTACCAGCAACCGTCGCGTTTGATGCGCAATTCTTCTGGAAAGTTTGTTTCGTACCAGTTGAATATGTCTATCAAATGAGGGTGTTTTAAATTACGCTCGAGATAATCCCAAATGCGTGGAATATGGGTTAGGTAGTTCTTTTTTCCATCTCTCACGGCTAGTCGTACGAAAATACCGAGTAATTTACTGGCGCGCTGCGCCCCTAAAATAGCGTAGGCCCGCAAAAAATCTTCTTCATCAAATGAGTGATCTTGTTGTTTAGCCCTCTCCACATAGCGAGATAGAAGATGCCGCTCGACGGCTTCTGGTACTGTTATGCGCGCATCCTGGCATAGTGAGACTACATCATAGGCTGCGTGACCGATGACTGCATCTTGAAAGTCTATAATGCCTAGCGTTTTTAATCCGCTTTCAATTGGTAAGTGCATTAAGTTCGGTGAATGGAAATCTCTTAACACCCAATATTTGTTATTTGGAGCTAAATCATCGAAGAGTTTTGACCAGATCTTTTGATAAGCTTCGCGCTCATCATTTGTGATGTTTGTACTTTTTAGTTTAGGCCAATACCAGTCAATAACCAGTTCTGCTTCTATTGATAAGGCGTCATTTGTATAGGAGGGAAGCTCATAAACGCGATCGCCTACCTCCATTGGTTTTGGTTTATGCCCGCGAAGCTCGCATAAAATATCTATCGCGGTTTCATAGAGGTTTTGCTGGTTTGCATTTTGCTCAGTGATCATATGATAAAGCTGATGGTCACCTAAATCATTTATTAGAAGCAATCCTTCTTCGATATTAAATTTGTGAACCTTTGGAGCGGATAGTCCCGCTTCAATAAGCGCGTTAGAAACTGCGACAAAGCTTGTCATGTTTTCGGCTAAATGAGCTATTTGGCTATAGGGTTTGCCATATCTAATAGGGGGGCCATCTGGTTGTGGTGGTGCATTCATCAAGAGAGCATCAGACTTACTTTCCTGCAAGTCAGTAGAAGAGCCCGTGGAGACTTTCAAGCGAATGTAAGACCTGGTGGAAGCATCTCCTTGCAAGAACTGCCACTTAGCTTCTTGCCATTCAGTTGCCTCGAGAAAGTTACAAACTTTAAAAAATCGATCGCATTTTTCTTTTTGTTTTCCGAATGCGGTTATGCTCAAGAGGCGGCTGTCTTCTTCATTTTCAGCTAACTCAGATTCTTCTAAACTAATTTCAAAACGGTCATGAATATTATGATTAGTGCCCAATTGTTCTGGCCACTCAATGAGAGTGATGTGACTATCTAACTCATCATAAAGACCAAGCTCTTCAACCTCACTATTATCAGAGAGACGATAGAGGTCATAATGAGAGATTTCAGCTCGCCTTGTTTCATAAGGAATGAGGACTGGAAAGGTTGGGCTTTGGACTTCAAGCTCGGGAGTGTTTGCAATTGCCCTTATGAGCGCGCGTGCAAAGGTTGATTTTCCGGCCCCTAAATCACCTTTTAGAAACAGGGTGTCACCTTTGCTTAAGATGCAAGATAATTTTTCGGCAATGACTTCTAATTCAGCTTTATTCACTTTGGAAAAGTTCGCTGATATTTTTTTGAATTGGTTCACGCATTACTCCAAAAAATATACTTGCTTTCTGAATAGGGGCAACATTCAAAGGGGTTATGCGGCATTACTCTTCTTTTCGTCAAGAGCTCTTTTCTTTTCGCCTGGAGCTCCTTTATCACTTTCTGTTCCTGTTTGTTTAACGGGAAGCGAGATTGTAATGGTGGTGCCCATACCTTCATGTGAGCTTAAATTCACGGTACCGTCATGGGCTTCAACCAAGCTTTTTACGATTGAGAGCCCTAGTCCTGCGCCTCGGTGATTTGAGCCACGTGATTTACTTTCAAAACGGTCAAATACTGAGCTTTGCTCAGCTTCCGGGATACCACAGCCACTGTCCATCACGGTAATTTCAATCTGATCTTTACGTTTTTTAGCCGAGACACTGACATTAGCACCTTCATCAGAGAAACCGATGGCATTACTTAATAAATTAAACAACACCTGACTGATGCGTTTGCTATCAACCTCGAAATTTCCAATATTTTTGGAAAGCTTAATTTTCAGGTCTACTTGTTCTTTATCATATTGTTTTTGCAAACGTTCGGCAGCATTATCTATGACATCTTTCACATTCACTGTTTCAATATTCAGGTCGAGGCCGCCAGCATCGATGGTTGCCAAATCTAGAATATCATCAACAATGGCGAGCAAGCTATCTGATGAATTACGGATATCATTTAAATATTCGCTTTGTTTGTCGTTTAAGTCTCCACTGGTTTTTGCACTCATAAGTTCACTAAACCCAATGATATTGGTGAGTGGTGATCTCAACTCATATGATACATGAGAAATAAAGGTGTTTTTAAGGTTATCAGCAGCGACTAAAGCTTCATTGCGCTCTCTCAAAACACGCTCCATACGGCGATGAACCGTGACATCACTGTATGTCAGCAGCGTTGCTCCGTCTGGCAGAGGAGATGCCGTATATTCTATAATTTTTCCATCAGGCCTTGTCAGCTCTGCACTTTGCCTATCACGGCGATCACTAATCGAGGTCACCGCGCTATGAACATCATCCCAAGATGCATCATTTAATAATGTGCGGCATTTATAAATCACATCATCGATGTGAGGGACATTTTTTAAAAAGTCTTTTTCTAATTCCCAAATTTTTGCAAAAGCCGGGTTATAAAGCCTCAAACGGCCATCTGTTGAAAACACGGCAACGCCTTCAGCAAGATTATCCAAAGTTTCCCTTTGAACGCCGATTAATTCATTATAACGACTTTCCATTGCAAAGCGCTCTGTGACATCATCATATAAATGCGTGACACCACCGTCCGAGCGTTGTTCGCTCATGACCTGAATGGTACGGCCATCTGGTAAGTGCCACCATTCTTCGTGATTTTCCTGAGATTGATAAAATTTCAACTGGCCCGCGCGCCAGGCATTGTAATCAGCTTCTTCTGGAAGGCGACGCATTGAGCTTAGCTTGTCGAGGATCTCACCTTCTTCCGGCCCTGTATCCAACCAATTTTGCTCTAACCCCCAAAGGTCAACATAAGCTTCATTACAAAAGGTAAGCCTTTGATTTCCATTAAATATAGCGGTAGCTGTTGCCACTCTATTTAAGGTCTTTGTGTGAGCTTCAATAAGGTTTTCTAACTGACCTTCAGCGCTTTCAATATCACCCATATCCATGGCGAGCCCGGCGCTACCTTCAACTAACGGGATGGCAACCGCATCAAATGTACGGCGTTCACCTGAAATGATCGTATGAAAACGCTCTGAAAAACTTTGGTTGTTTTCAATTGTTTCTGCAACAGCTTTTCTCTGGCGCTGTTCTAGCAACTCTATTTGACGAGACTTAATATCGTCTAGGTTTACCGCGCCCACATGATCCATATATGATTTATTGACCCATGTGAGCTTCCCTGTCTCATCACGAAACCAAACTGGCATCGGCAGAGCGTTTAACAATGAATGCTGCGCTTCTACAAGCTGTGTTAAGCTGCGACGATGCTCATAGATATTGGCGATTTCGCTTGCGCTACCAGCTATGTTTCTCAACCTTAAAATAGGCGTACCACCAGCTGAACGGCCATCTGCTTCAAGGTGATGCCCTGTTAGAGTTCTGCTTGTTAAGGTAAAGGCACTGCCATCTCTAAAGAGGCTCTCAAGCTTATTGCGCAATTCTATCGCCGATGGCAATTCAAGCCACTGGTCAAAATATAGAGTTTCAGAAAAATGAAACGGAATGCCTGTGTCTGTATCCAATGTGTGAATGATTAGGTTTGGTTCACCCTTTTCATCCCACAACATTAAAAGCTGCGGCTCAGCCTTTAACATAGCTTGTGCCAAATTCAATTCCTGGCGGATTATATTGACATCTTTTTTGGCTCTTTCACGCTCTGTTTGGGCTGATTTTTGCGTTTGTATGGCGTAGAAAGAAATAACGGCTGAAAAGATCAAGGCACCTAAACTCAAGATAACTGCTAAGAAATCCCAAGAGCTGAACAAAGGCGAGCCTTCAAGACCGGAAATTTGTGCAGCCCAAATCGCTAGGCCTACGAAAGCAGCGCTAACAACAATCAGTGGCAATATATGCCCAAATTGCGGGAGTGCGGCACCGAGATTGTGCACTTTGTTTTTTAAATTATCTTTTGCTTGCATAAGGCCCTGCATCAGCTTTTTTATTTAGCGAATCAATCTCTAATTTACACGCTTAACAAGGCCACACTCAAATAAAGAGCACTTATTTCATTAGCTTACACACAGTAAGTTGTAGTTCACTGCTATTTGAGTGTTTTTTTCTCTCACGGGCTCTTTCGCCGCAAGACGGCTCACCTTCCGAGGGCGGCGCTAGGCGCCGGGCTGCGCCTTGTCCCTCACCCCGAAAAGGGTTGAGCTCCTTCATCATATAGAGAGTTTTTTACCCTCTTGGGCTACAAATTCTCACATAGCATCTGCCTAATTGCCATGGCTGTACTTTTGAGAAGAGCACTTTGTTCTTCATTTTGGAGAGATTGCAATCTTTTTATGGAGGAGTGTATTGTTTTGCAGGAAACAGTTGTCGCTGACCTCTAAAAAAGAGGTCAGCGACAACTATATAGTCTTAGTAGCGGTAGTGTTCTGGCTTATAAGGGCCTTTTACTTCCACACCAATATAATCAGCTTGCTCTTGTGATAACTCGGTTAATTTCACACCAAGTTTCTCAAGGTGCAAGATTGCTACTTTTTCATCCAAGTTTTTAGGCAAGACATAGACTTCGTTTTTGTACTTGTCATTGTTGTCCCACAGCTCGATTTGAGCCAAAACCTGGTTTGTAAATGAAGCACTCATCACAAAACTCGGGTGACCTGTTGCACATGCCAAGTTTACCAAACGACCTTCAGCTAAAAGGATAAGGCGTTTTCCATCAGGGAATTCAACTTCATCAACTTGTGGTTTAACATTATGCCATTGCAGGTTTTTCAAAGCTGCAACCTGAATTTCACTATCAAAGTGGCCAATGTTAGAAACAATGGCACGGTCTTTCATTTGGCGCATATGTTCGATGGTGATGACGTCTTTATTGCCAGTTGTTGTAACGAAGATATCACCTTCAGCTGCAACATTTTCCAATATATTGACTTCATAGCCTTGCATCGCAGCTTGTAGAGCACAAATTGGATCAATTTCAGTAACAATAACACGTGCACCCTGGCTACGAAGACTTTCAGCAGAGCCTTTGCCCACATCACCAAAACCACAAACCACAGCTACTTTACCAGACATCATTACGTCTGTTGCGCGTTTAATACCATCAACCAGGCTTTCGCGGCAGCCGTAAAGGTTATCAAACTTAGATTTTGTCACGCTGTCATTAACGTTGATCGCTGGAAACGGTAAACGGCCTTGCTCAACCATTTGATAAAGACGATGAACGCCTGTTGTTGTTTCTTCAGACACACCTTTGATGGCATCTCTTTGTTTTGCGAACCAGCCTGGGCTTGATGCTAAACGCTTCTTAATTGTAGCGAAAAGCACTTCTTCCTCTTCATTGCCAGGCTTATCTAATACTGAAATATCTTTTTCAGCTTCAGCACCTAGAATGATATAGATTGTTGCATCGCCGCCATCATCGAGGATCATGTTAGACGTGCCGCCATCTGACCAATCAAAAATTTTGTCGATGAAGTTCCAGTATTCTTCAAGAGTTTCGCCTTTATGAGCGAAAACTGGAATACCTTCTTTTGCAATAGCTGCTGCTGCATGATCTTGCGTTGAGAAAATGTTGCATGAAGCCCAACGAATGTCAGCACCCAGCGCTTTTAATGTTTGAATAAGAACAGCTGTTTGAATGGTCATGTGCAAAGAGCCTGAAATACGTGCACCTTTTAATGGCTGAGCAGCATTATACTCTTCACGTACGGCCATAAGGCCTGGCATTTCAGTTTCTGCGATTGCAATTTCTTTATATCCGAAATCAGCCAAGCTGATATCTGCGACTTCATAGTCTGTAAATTCGGTCATCACTCGTCCTTTAGTTAAGCTTTTTTGCTGCTTTGATACATGCGGCAAAAGACTGCGGCTTTTATGCTAAAGCCTTATAATGCGGTCTAAGGAAAAGAGCAAGAGAGATATAAAGAAAGTTTTATATGTTATTTATACTGAATAGTTATCAAAGTGCATTTTTGAGACTTCATTCACCCTCGTGAAATTTGGCCTCAATGAGACTAATCAGAGCTTTTACGGCTTCATCACCTTCAGGCCCCTTTGCTTCAATTACAATAGAAGACCCTTGTGAAGCGGCTAGCATCATCAACCCCATGATTGAGCTTCCGCCAACTGTTTGACCGTCTTTGGTCACATCAATTTCGGCGTTATATTGCCCCGCGCATTTTACAAATGCTGCTGACGCTCTGGCATGAAGGCCTTTTTTATTGCAAATAGTTACTTCTGCGATCGTTGATTGATCTGTCATTTTTTCTTCCCTCTCCCATCTCATATCTTTTTAAATAAGGCACTCCCCAGTGTCCCTCTTTAAAAATGGCCAATTGCCTCGATATCAGATGGCTTAATTCTTAATGCCTTGCGGTGCAAATTTTCTGCTTCTAGCTTCCTATGATTCGCGAAGCTCAGAAGCTATTGGAATATATAATTTTATTCTTTTCGAGATTTTAATGTTTCTTCGATAATTTGTTGAATTTTTTGTTATTTATCGTTTAAAACATGACTTGCTATTGAGATGTATTTTCGACCTGCTTCTTGAGCTTTTAAGATCACATCTTCAATGTCTTTTTCATTGCGAAGGCTTGCTAATTTAATAAGTAAAGGCAAATTTACGCCTGCGATCACTTCAATTTTTGCATGATCCATAATTGAAATTGCTAAATTTGATGGTGTGCCACCAAACATATCTGTCAGCAATATAACCCCGTCACTATTATCAACGCGGCCGATGGCATCTATGATGTCTTTACGACGCATTTCCATATCATCGTCAGGGCCAATAGATACAGTTTCTAAATTATCTTGTGGACCAACGACGTGCTCCAGTGCAGCTCTAAATTCTTCTGCCAGTCTCCCATGGGTGACAATAACAAGACCAATCATTATTTTTCCCAAACAACCATTTTCTTATATTAATTATGATGCCATCATCTTCAAAAGATTACATTGTCTATGATTGAAGCCGCTGGCAAGTTATTTTGTATAATTATTATAAATTTTTTATGAGAATTGATAAAACGCTGTTGTTATTCACTGAGTATCAAATTTAATTTATGTAATGCTGATGCTTCAAACGGATCGAGGAAAAAAAGAGGCAGAGAGTAGCCCTTGACGATCTCTATCTCAGCGCGCTCTTCTGGTAAGCGTTCAATTTCATGGTGTTTTTTTAGTTTAATAGCTAAATCTATTGGGCTTTTCTCTAAAAAAGTGAATGTTTTAATTCCCAAATGCCTCACTTCCAATAGCCCTTTTAGGGCTTCGGGTGATTGGCCATATAATTTTTTCTGATTTTTGACTGTTTCTATAAGGATTTCAACTTGATCATCTGCAACGAGTTGAGCCTGGTTACTTTTATCAAAAGAAAAATATGGCGGCATGATTAAACGAAGGGCTAGATCTGATTTGCCTGCAGCTGATGGCCCCAGCAATAGTACACCTTTGCCAAAAATATTGATAAGAGTTCCATGTTGAATGGTTTTATGAGTTGTCATCTTGTTTCAATTTATGAATAGCTGGCAGCTCTATTACGAACCGCGCCCCTAATGGAGGCCGGCTGCCAATTTGTTCTTTTGTTTCAGTTTGAGGTTGCCCTGGTAAGCTATATCTATTTTCAGCTTTGATGGTCCCTTTGTGAGCGGAAACAATTTGCTGAGAAATGCTTAACCCTAAGCCTGAGTTTTTACCGAACTCCTCACCTTCTGGGCGATCAGTATAAAAGCGCTTGAATATTTTGTCTAAATGTTCAGGCGGAATTCCAGGCCCTTCATCATCAACAAAAAGAATGATTTTTCCATTCTTTCTTCTTGCCGTTACCCAGACATCACCATCTTCTGGCGAAAACGAGATTGCATTTTCAAGCAAATTAATGAGAACCTGGCCTATGCGGCTATCATGACCTTGAAGTAAAAAGGCTCGCTCATCAGCTGCTTCGAACATTTGTAATTTTACATCCGTCTTATTGCTTCGATGGATGTCATTAAACACATTCAATGTTCCTTCCAGAACATCTTTGATATTCAAAATAGCCGTATCTTCCCTGGCCAATTCTGCATCCAAACGAGATGCGTCAGAGATATCACTGATTAAGCGATCTAATCTTTTTACATCATTTTGAATGATGTCGACCAGCCTATTGCGCTGCTCATCTGTTTTGACGAGCTCTAATGTTTCTGCGGCACTACGTAATGATGTAAGTGGGTTTTTTAATTCATGAGACACATCCGCAGCGAAACTCTCAATTGCATCCAACCTTCGATAAAGTGCGGCTGTCATTTCTCTAAAAGAGCCTGATAATTGGCCAATTTCATCATTTCGGTCTGTATAATCTGGAATTTCTTCTCTGGCTTTAATACTTTCACCTACTCGTTTTGCTGCTGCTGATAAGCGGCGCATGGGCAGGGCAATGTATCTTGTCAGAAAAAGAGAGGTTAGCAAACTAACCCCAAATGCCAAAAATGCTAGACGAATAATAGCTCTTCTTTCGTTGCGAATGGTTTGCTCGACCCCACCACCCTTTGTCGAAAGTAACAAGACCCCTAGCACGCGACGAAGTCGTCTGATTGGTACTGCCACGGAGACAATGTGTTTCCCCTCGGTTGTGACCCGTACCATCGGCGTAGCTGCGCCTGCACTCGCGGCGCCAACTTCATCGTAAACTTTTCCATCACCAATGGAATCTTCTTTGTACATTGGTAAGTCACTGTAAAACATTATACGTTTGAAAGCTTGTTCAATGCGAGAATACAAACTTTGACCTTCACTCACTGTTTGATTGTTCTCAGATTTTGGTTGTAAACCACCAGAATAAAGCCTTTGGCTATCAATGATCAACGTTTGATCAGAATCATAAATTCTGGCCCTGGTGCCAGTTGGTTGCACTAATCGGCGTAAGATTGGAGCCACACGTTCAGGGTCAATTGGGAACTCAAGAGATGTAAAGGCGTCTCCTGCGATAAAGGGGGCATCTGCGCCCGTTTCCAACAAGCTATCGGGGTCAACAATGATTTGATCAGTATCTGCTGTGGCGGAGGCTGCTATAGCGCCAGCGATAATTTCACCTTGAGTTTGCAGACTTTCTACTTTTGCCCCAATTAAGCCTGCTCGTAATTGATTTAGATATAAAATGCCCAGCATCAAAAACACGAGCGCAATCATGTTTGAAATAAAGATTGTGCGTCCAAGGGTGGAAAAGTTCAAGGTCGAGCGAAAAGCTGCTCGTAAACGAACAAGGATTTTTTTTAATGCCATAAGGTAAGATTGACTGTTTGACGGAGACAGAGACTTTATTGAATTTACAACTGTTTCTGGCTGCCACTTTTTACTCTGTGACATTTAATCTGTTCCTTAATTAAGGCTTTTCAAACTCCAAAAGCTTTTTTGGTAGCTAAAACTGTGTCTTAAATCATGCTTTGATTTAAGACACAGCTAAAGATTAAAGGCCAGTTTTTTCACACGCAACTGATCGGTTACGCGTTTTTTTCCTTGAAGCGATAACCAACACCATAAAGTGTTTCGATCACATCAAAATTATCATCAACAACTTTGAATTTTTTGCGAAGGCGTTTGATATGGCTATCGATTGTTCTGTCATCAACATAGACCTGATCATCGTAAGCAGCATCCATTAAGGCGTCACGACTTTTTACAACACCGGGGCGCTGCGCCAGAGATTGCAGGATCAAGAATTCAGTTACTGTTAGTGTAACTGGTTTATTGTCCCAGTTACAGGTATGGCGCTCTTCATCCATAATCAAAAGGCCACGTTCTAAAATATTGCTGGCATCTTTCTTTGTGGGTTCAATTGCACGCGCGGCGCTGCGGCGCATAATGGCTTTCACTCGCTCTAAGAGTAATCTTTGAGAAAACGGCTTTTTGATATAATCATCCGCTCCCATTTTCAAACCAAAGAGTTCGTCAATTTCCTCATCTTTAGATGTAAGGAAAATAACTGGTAATTCAGATTCCTGGCGTAAGCGACGTAGCAATTCCATGCCATCCATACGAGGCATCTTAATATCTAAAATAGCAAGATCGGGTGGCTCGCTCGTTATGCCTTCTAGGCCAGAGGCTCCATCATTATAAGTACGAACAAGATACCCTTCCGTTTCAAGAACTATACGAAGAGATGTAAGGATATTTCGATCATCATCAACAAGTGCTACTGTTGGCATATTTTTTAAGGCCTTATTGTTATTTCTCAAATTTTAACTTTGAATACTCATATGCCGCGATAAGGTCTTTTTATGAAGATATTAAGGCAGCTTTTGAAAGTCGCCTTGAATGTTACTGCTTTTCACCTGAAAGGCAATGATCTTGAAGCGAATTCCTTGTGTATGAATTGTGAGTTAGGCAATAATCTGGCAAGTTTTTCTTATTTTTCGTTTTCCCACCGATATTCAACTTTCCACTTAATTTTAAGTCACATTTTTTTTCAACATGTTTGCAGAGCTTCACTTCACCTTCTTTTTGGTACTTTTCTCACCCTTTTATATGGGGTAAAGAGAGGCTTGCTCCATTTTTAAAATGGGAATATGTCGATTTTTTCGCAGGAATGCCTTAATTTTGTTAAAATGGTTACACTTTACGCAATTCGTGGGTTGAACATTTCGTTCCTGTGGAATAGTAAAATGGCTGAGGCATTTGTCATATATTTGAAATATAGCTTGCCCTTTTGGAAACAGAGTGAAAAATTGGTTCAAGACCTCTAGATTAGCCTCTAGTCGAGTGTCTACCAATTTTAAAGTAACAAATATCCATTTTAGGAGTTGATTTGTCGTGACATTAAAGGCGATTGATGGTGGTGCGAACAAGCATGTAACGTTTCCTATTCGGGAACCAGGTACTATTCACCTTAATAACAGCCGCGCCGAGCTATATAACATAGCTATTGAGCGTGGTGAAGGTAAACGGGCAGCGAACGGTGCCTTTGCTGTTACCACTGGACAACATACGGGCCGCTCAGCGAAAGACAAATATGTCGTTCGCGATGCATCTACTGAAGATACAATCTGGTGGGATAATAGCGCTGCTATGACCCCGGAACAATTTGCGACCTTGAAAGAAGACTTTCTAGCTCACGCTAATAATCGCGAATTGTTTGTACAAGATTTATTCGGTGGCGCCGATCCTGTCCATAGGTTAAATAGCCGCATCTATTGTGAATTTGCCTGGCATGCCCTGTTTATCCAGCATCTAATGATTGAGCCAACGGCAGAAGCTCGATCAAATTTTGACATTGGATTTACCATTGTTGACCTTCCTAGCTTTAAAGCTGATCCTGCCCGTCACGGCACACGTTCTGAAACTGTTATCGCCCTAGACCTTGCAAATAAGCTTGTTCTTATTGGTGGTACTGAATATGCCGGTGAGATGAAAAAATCTGTTTTCTCTTATCTGAACTATATCCTGCCTGAAAAAAATATTATGCCAATGCACTGCTCAGTTAACGAAGACGCAGAAGGCAGTTCTGCAGTATTCTTTGGCCTTTCTGGCACGGGTAAAACAACTCTTTCAGCTGACCCGAAACGTCCACTAGTTGGTGATGACGAACATGGTTGGGCACCTAATGGTGTCTTTAACTTTGAAGGCGGCTGCTATGCAAAAGCTATTCGCCTTTCAGAAGATGCTGAACCCGAGATTTATGGTGCTATTAACCGCGAGCATGCGGTGATGGAAAATGTTGTTCTTAATGATGCGGGCGAGCCTGACTTTGATGACGGGTCACTAACTGAAAATACACGCGGTGCTTATCCGCTTGATTTCATTAAAGGTGCTAGTGAAACTGGCATGAGCGGCCAGCCATTAAATATTGTTATGCTTACAGCAGATGCGTTTGGTGTTTTACCACCAATTGCAAAACTAACACCTGCTCAAGCCATGTATCACTTCCTTTCAGGTTATACGGCTAAAGTTGCTGGTACTGAAAAAGGTGTCACAGAGCCGACAGCTACATTCTCTACTTGTTTTGGGGCACCATTTATGCCTCGCCATCCAAGTGTTTATGGCAACTTACTTCGGGACTTGATTGCTGAACATAAAGTTGACTGCTGGCTTGTTAACACTGGTTGGACTGGCGGTAAGTATGGTGTTGGTAATCGGATGCCGATTAAAGCCACACGCCGACTTCTTGATGCAGCCCTTGGTGGCAGCTTAAAGTCTGCGCCAATGCGTGTTGATCCAATTTTTGGGTTTGAAGTGCCTGAGCAAGTTGAAGGTCTTGATGATCAATCAATTTTAACGCCTCGTGAAACCTGGGCTGACAAAGCTGAGTATGATAAAGGTGCTGCCAAACTTGTTGAGATTTTCGTTGAGAATTTCAAAAAGTTCGAGAACCATGTAGCTGCTGACGTTAGAGCCGCTGCCCCGCAAATACAGGACGCTGCTGAATAAAGTTTTCAGTTTCAAACAATTAATTAAAGGCTGCTCTTTTGCGGCCTTTTTTTTTGCGTAATTTTTGCTTAAAATTTTTAGTGTGACCTTAACGTTTTTGTTTATATTTTGCGCTTTGATCTATTTTGTATTCTATTTTTACAGCACCTCTGATTTTCCACTTCTGATTAACCGGCTTTGGAGGCCATTTATGGTTCACTCGTTTAGACTTAGTTTTACTGTTTTTCTAAAGTGTTTATTGGTTTCTCTCTTTTATGTTTTTTCTTTTGCTCCTTTAGCATTGGCAGAAGCCCCTCAGACTGATCTCAAGCGTTTACCTACCTGTAAGGGTGTTAATATCATTGAAGAAATGAGGATCATTGAGCCTGAGAGATATCAAAAACTGAAGCGTATTGCTGATATTGAGAAGAACTCAAATGCTGTTCTTTGGCGCGTTGAGGGGGCGGATGGTGCTCCTTCTTATCTTTTTGGGACCATGCATACAACTGACCCAGGGGTCACTGAATTTAGCAACCAGGCAAAAGCTGCTTTTATAGATTCTAAAACAGTGGCTGTTGAGGTTGCCAATTTAGATTCCGCTAAAATACAGTCTTATATTCAAAAGAATGCTGGTCAGTTTTTTTCTCTTAAAGGCCCTAAATTAAATGAATATTTGAGCCAAGATGATTACCAATATGTCATTGACTTGGCTGTGAAACAGGGCATGCCTAAAAATATGATCCCACTTCTGAAACCCTGGTTTGCTTATATCAGTTATTTTCAAATTCCTGGGTGCGAAGCTTTTCGTATGAGTAAGGGCTTGATTTCTCTTGATCAACAAATCATCAAGAAAGCAAAATTAGCTGGCAAACGTTTGATTGGTTTAGAAAGTTTACAAGATCAATTTTCAGCATTCGACGCTCTTGATCCAAAGCATCAAGTCACTCTGCTTCAAGATGGAATATTTCAGCATAAGCGGATTAATGATTTTTATTTCACAGCTATGCAACTTTATAAGTCACGGCAGATCGGCATGATGATTCCGCTCTCTATCGCTTTTGGAAAGAATGAAGAAAAAACAACCGCTGCTATGGCTGAATTTCTTGAGATCATGGTGGTTAAACGCAATAAACAAATGTTTGAACACTCTCTCCCTCTCGTTAATAAAGGAGGGGCCTTTATTGCCGTTGGTGCTCTTCATATGACGGGGCGGCATGGCTTGGTTGAAGCTTTTCGAAGTGCTGGCTTTCAGGTAACCAAAATAAACTAGGGCTCTGACCTATTAATAATCGGCTCTATTAGATAAATTTAAAAGGAATACCAAATGAGATCTTACATTTTACCATTCACGTTGATGTGTGTTTTGTTTCTCACTTCTTCGTTCGCTCTTGCAAAAGAGACTGAGAATAAAAGTGGTGATGCTGAGACGTTGACTGCGGCAAAAAAACTCGTTGATCATTTGATTGGCAGTACTTTTATTGAACAAATGGCCAAACAGTCTTGGGGTACAATTGCAACTGAAGTTAAATCCAAAAATCCTAATATTGAACCTGCTCAATTAGAAGATTTTAGATTGGCTTTTCTGGAACTGCAAAAACAGAATATGGATGACATCCTAGCAGATACGCCGCAAATTTATGCGCGCTATTACACCAAAGAAGAACTCACTCAACTTTATGAGTTTCAAACTTCACCTTTGGGCAAGAAAACGTTAGAAGTCACTCCTAAAATTATGGGAGAAATGATGCCTGTTATCCTCAAGAAAGTACAAACCATAGCACCCCGTATTCAACAATTAATGAGAGAGCTGATAAAAGAAAAGGGCTTTAAAATATAAAGAAGCTCTTCTGGCGATCCTTCAGTTGCCCACCAGCAACCGTTCTAGCGCTCCTCCAGTTGCCCACCAGTAACCGTCGCTGTGAGTTACTCAAAACGTAAATAAGGCGCGGTTTCCTTTGAAAGCCGCGCCTTATTAAAAAAATTAAATATTTCAAACTATTAGAAGTTTTATTCTTACATATGGATTGTGCGTTTGTCTGTAGCGAGTGCGGCTTCTTTAATTGCTTCAGTGAGTGTTGGGTGTGCGTGACACGTTCTGGCTAAGTCCTCTGCTGAACCACCAAACTCCATCAACACTGTTGCTTCACCGATCATTTCACCGGCCATTGGACCAACGATGTGAACACCTAACACACGGTCTGTTTTCTTATCAGCAAGGACCTTTACAAAGCCATCAGTTTGATTATTAGCTTTGGCGCGTCCATTGGCCATGAATGGGAACTTACCACTTACATAGTCGTGGCCTTCTTCTTTCAATTGCTCTTCCGATTTGCCGACTGTTGCGACTTCTGGATATGTATAAACAACACCAGGGATCAGGTTATAGTTCACGTGGCCTGCTTGTCCGGCTAAGTTCTCAGCTAACGCTACACCTTCTTCTTCAGCTTTGTGAGCTAACATTGCGCCTTCGATGACGTCACCGATTGCAAAGATGCCTGGAACATTGGTTTGGAATTTCCCATCCACTGAGATGCGTCCACGATTATCTTTAGTAACGCCTAAATCCTCAAGCCCTAAGCCTTCAGTGAATGGCACACGACCAATTGCTACGAGAACTGAGTTTGTTTCGATGACTTCAGCATCGCCGCCATCTCTTGGCTCGATTGTAACTTTGGTTTTACCTTTGGCTGATTTTGCTTTTTCAACGCCAGTTACTTTCGACCCTAGTTTGAATTCAATACCTTGCTTTTTCAATATTTTCTGGAATTGAGTTGCAACTTCAGTATCCATACCTGGCAAAATACGATCGAGGAATTCAACAACCGTTACTTTGGCTCCTAGACGGCGCCAAACAGAACCTAGTTCTAGGCCGATAACACCAGCTCCCACAACGACCATATGATCAGGAACTTTGCCTAGCTCTAGTGCGCCTGTTGAAGAGACCACTGTTTTTTCGTCGATCTCAATGCCAGGTATTTGGGCGACATCAGAACCAGTTGCAATGCAGATGTTTTTTGATTTAACAACGGTTGTTTCACCGTCTTCAGCTGTAACCGTTACTTCACCTGGCTTTGTGATTTTACCAGCTCCGTGAAAGGCTGTGATTTTATTCTTTTTAAATAAGAAATCAATGCCACTAACATTACCATCGATGGTGTCTGTTTTATGTTTCATCATGGCTGGTAAATCTAACTCAGGTTTCACCTTGATCCCCAATTTAGCCATGCCGTGGTTAGCCTCATCGAATAATTCAGAGGCATGCAACAATGCTTTTGATGGAATACAGCCAACATTCAAGCAGGTGCCACCATGAGTTTTTCGTTTCTCAACAACAGCTACTTTCATGCCCAATTGTGATGCACGAATGGCGCAGACATAACCGCCTGGTCCAGAGCCTATAATTGTTAAATCAAATTCCTGATCGGACATGGTTTTTCCCACCCTCAATTCATCTCATTACATTAATGCTCAGAATAAGTGCTCTTGAACTTGATTATTTAAGAGACACTTTAGTCTTTATGAGCCTTTTGTTTTTTTCAAATTTAAATCTTTAATCTGTTTCAGGCTACCTGCCTGAAACACTAAAGGTTTCAACTCTATGTTAAAATATCATCTTCATCGCAACCGGCCGCATAAAGCGCCAAAATTAATGAAATTAAAATCATAATGGTTGAGGCAACAAGGCCATAAGTTCCGTAAGCTTGACTGCCATTTGCCATCAGAAGGTCATAACCAACAAAGCCGATTACCATTGTGATTGGTACCAACCAAAGAAATGGCACTGCCCATTCCGAGCGAAAAAGCATTAGTAAACCACCAATGATGGCACCACCTATAGAGGCCATCCAAAGGCCTGAGCGCCAAAGTGGAAACCCGTCTACCATCTCTTTAAAAGCAGCCGGTAGCTGAGCAATGTATTCAGCGTTCCCTGTTGTAATCATGTAGTAATCAATGATGCCAAAAGCACCCCAGATGATTGCCAGAATACTCACAATCCAAAAAAGGAAAGTTGGCTTACCGTCTTCCTTCATTGAATCGTTTTTTTTCACAGTTGTGTCTTCACTCATTGTTCTCTCCTCACTTTCTAGTGCATTCCGCCCAAAACCGGTGACCACTTTTGGGCGGAATGTTAATATTCTGGATAGCGAGATACCCTTTTTATATTAGAGGTCAAGCACCAGACGCTGTGGATCCTCAAGTGCTTCTTTAACACGTACCAGGAATGTCACAGCTCCTTTTCCATCTACAATACGGTGATCGTAAGACATGGCTAAATACATCATTGGCCGAATTTTTATTTCTCCATCCACAACGATTGGGCGTTTTTCGATGCGATGCATACCTAAAATGCCTGATTGCGGTGCATTTAGAATTGGCGTTGACATAAGTGATCCATAAACACCACCATTAGAAATGGTGAAGGTACCGCCCTGCATTTCATCAATACCAAGCTTGCCATCACGAGCACGAAGGCCAAAGTCACCGATTTTTTTCTCGATACCAGCCAGGCTTAGTTCATCTGCATCGCGAACTACTGGGACGACCAAACCTTTTGGAGTGCCAACAGCTACAGCTACGTGATAGTAATTTTTATAGATGATGTCATTGCCATCAATTTCAGCATTTACTTCTGGAACATCTTTTAGCGCCTGAATACAAGCCTTAACGAACAGCCCCATAAACCCTAGTTTTACACCATGTTTTTTCTCAAACAGATCTTTATAATCTTTTCTAAGATCCATTACAGCCGTCATATCAACATCGTTAAACGTTGTCAGCATGGCTGCTGTTGATTGAGCATCCTTCAAACGGCGTGCTATTGTTTGGCGAAGCTTAGTCATGCGAACGCGTTCTTCGCGTGGTGCGTCATCGGCTTTTGAAGGAGCACGAGCTGCAACAGCTGGAGCGGCTTTTTGCTGAGCGCCGCCCTGGTTAATTGCACTCAAGATATCTTCTTTGAGAACCTGACCGCGTTTACCAGATCCATTAACTTTTGCTGGATCGATATTGTTTTCTTTTGCAATTTTAGCTGCTGATGGACTTGGCGGCATATCATCATTTGCAGCTGCGGCTTTTTCTTCAGCCTTTGGGCTTTCAGTTTTTGCAACTGGTGCTGCTACGGCTGCGCCATCTCCAGCTGCAATCGCACCAAGAAGAGCACCAACTTCTACGGTTTCTCCTTCTTCAACTTCAATCGCTCCCATTACCCCGGCCACCGGTGATGGCACTTCAACAGTTACTTTATCAGTTTCTAATTCTACGAGGGGCTCATCAACATTGACGGCCTCGCCAGGCTTTTTAAACCATTGTCCAATGGTTGCTTCAGTGACACTTTCACCAAGAGTTGGAACTCTTATTTCTGTTGACATTGTATTGCCCTCATATTTGCAATTTAATCTAGAGTATATCGCTCTGAATAGAATTCACCCGCTACACCCTATTTCTTTTCTAAGCTTATCATTATCCTAAAACCGGTATCCACTTTTAGGTGACAAGCTCTTAAACAGTTAGTGCCTCATCTAAGAAGGCATTTAGTTGCGCCATATGCCGGCTCATCATGCCGGTTGCAGTGGATGCGCTCGCAGCACGCCCAACATAAGATGGACGTTTGGTTTTGGCTCCTGTGTGATCCAAGACCCACTCAATATTACTTTCAACAAAGCTCCAAGCACCCATGTTTTTAGGTTCTTCCTGACACCAGATGACATCAGCATCTTTAAAGCGTGATAGCTCCTGAGCTAGGGCACGGGCCGGGAATGGATAAAGCTGTTCGACACGCATTAAATAAATGTCTTTAATGCCTCGTTTTTCACGCTCTTCGAAGAGATCATAATAAACTTTGCCTGAGCACAAGACCACACGCTTAATTTTTTCATCAGCAACAAGCTTGTCTTTTTTATCCGTTGCCAATTCTGCATCATCCCACAAAACACGGTGGAATGTAGAATCCGGACCGAACTCATCTAGACGAGATATCACACGTTTGTGCCGTAACAATGATTTTGGTGTCATCAGAATAAGTGGTTTTCTGAATTTACGGTGCAACTGCCGGCGCAGAATATGGAAATAATTCGCTGGTGTTGTACAATTTGCGACTTGCCAATTGTCCTCAGCTGACAATTGCAAATACCGCTCGAGACGGGCTGACGAGTGTTCAGGCCCTTGTCCCTCATAACCGTGAGGTAGCATCACAACCAGGCCTGACATACGCAGCCATTTGCGTTCACCAGAACATAAGAACTGATCAAATATAACTTGGGCACCATTGGCAAAGTCACCAAATTGAGCTTCCCACATTGTCAGTGCCTGTGGTTCTGCCAGGCTATAGCCATATTCAAATCCAAGCACGGCTTCTTCAGAAAGACTGGAGTTGATCACCTCAAACTGAGCTTGTGTCTCTGAGATGTTTTTCAATGGCGTATATTTATTTTCATTTTCCTGATCAAGCAAAACAGAATGGCGATGTGAGAAAGTGCCACGCTCACAATCTTGACCAGAGAGGCGTACTTTAAAGCCTTCATTGACCAGCGAACCATAGGCCAAATGTTCAGCCATGCCCCAATCAATGCCTGCTTCATCATCCATCATTTTTTTACGTTTTTTGATGAGACGAGCAATGGTTTTGTGGATATTAAAATCATCTGGTATTTCTGTGATTTTTTTACCGATGTTTCTTACAACATCGAGGTCAACTCCTGTTTCGCCGCGCCGTGCATCATCTTCAGCAAAACCAATTGCTGACCAACGACCATCAAGCCAATCTGCTTTATTTGGCTTGTAATCTTCACCAGCAGAAAACTCAACATCGAGCATTGCGCGCACTTCACCGCGCATTGCTTCGACTTCGTCTTTGGTCATCACACCTTCTTTGATCAACTGCTCTGAATAAAGTTCAATGACAGTTGGGTGCGATCTGATTTTCTTGTACATCAAAGGCTGTGTGAATGAAGGCTCGTCGCCTTCATTGTGGCCAAAGCGACGATAGCAGAACATGTCTATGACAACTGGTAGTTGGAATTTCTGACGATATTCAACAGCCACTTTTGCAGCAAACACGACGGCTTCCGGATCATCACCATTTACGTGGAAGATTGGTGCATTCACTGTTCTTGCGACATCTGATGGATAAGGAGATGAACGCGAGAAATGCGGGCTTGTTGTAAAACCGATTTGGTTGTTGACAATAAAGTGGATTGAACCGGCTGTTCTATGTCCCACCAAACCAGAAAGACCAAAACATTCAGCGACAACACCTTGACCTGCAAAGGCTGCGTCTCCGTGAAGGAGTAATGGTAGCACGGTTGTTCTGTCGACCCTGCCTTTTTCATTTTTCACGCCATGCTGATCTTGTTTCGCGCGTGCTTTTCCAAGCACAACTGGATTAACGATTTCAAGGTGAGACGGGTTCGCGGTAAGTGAAAGATGGACTGAGTTTCCATCAAATTCGCGATCACTTGATGCGCCTAAGTGATATTTTACGTCACCCGAGCCTTCTACATCATCAGGATTAGATGAACCGCCTCTAAATTCATTAAACACTGCGCGAAACGGTTTGCTCATCACGTTACATAAAACGTTCAGGCGACCCCGGTGAGGCATACCAAAAATGATATCTTTTACGCCAAGGTTACCACCACGTTTGATGATTTGCTCAAGTGCAGGCACCAGGGCCTCACCACCATCCAGACCAAATCGCTTTGTGCCGGTATATTTTACATCTAAGAATTTCTCAAAGCCTTCAGATTCCATCAGCTTATAGAGAATGGCTTTCTTACCTTCAGGTGTGAAGCTGATGGTTTTGTCTTTACCTTCAATGCGCTCCTGGATCCAAGCTTTTTGCTCAGGATCAGAAATGTGCATAAATTCCACACCGACATTATGACAGTACGTTCTTTTTAGGATCGCCATAATCTCGTTCATTGTTGCGGTCTCTAACCCCAACACATGATCAAGAAAAATTGGTCGGTCCATATCAGCTGCTGTAAAGCCGTAGCTTTCAGGCTGTAGCTCTGTGTGTGCTGTTTTTTCTGCGAGGCCTAATGGATCAAGGTTTGCTCCTAAATGGCCGCGCACACGATAGGCACGAATGAGCATTAATGCGCGAACACTGTCTTTAATGGCGCCTTGAGCTTCACTTTCAGAAATGTCTGTTCCGGTAGATTTTGCACGCTGATTAATTTTTTTATCTAGGCTTTTTTCAACTGGGCCCCAATTGCCATCCATTGCTGAGATCAGCTCACCATTGGCCGCTATTGGCCAATTGTCTTTTTTCCAGCTTGGGCCTTCAGAATTTTTATTGGCGTTGGCCATTGCTTCAATATCGGCTGGTTGCAAGCCCTCAAAAAAGCCTGCCCACTCATCTGATACTGATGTGGGGTTGGTTGACCATTTGGCATATAGCTCTTCTATATAACCAGCATTTGCCCCATATAAAAATGAGGTTTTTAAGAAAGCATCATTTTCTTCATTTCGCGCCATAACCCAATATTCCTTGAAAAAAGCCGCATATATATTCAGTGCATTTCATACGAAATAGCAATCACATCAAAATCACTTTTTGGTTTACAGGGGTGGCCCTTTTTAACAAGCCTGGCACGCGCCTTTTGTTATGGGTGCCTTTTCATAAATTAATATGCCCATAAGCCAAAATATTTTTAATGCAGGCCTGTTTTGCTTTTGGCCCTAAAAACAGGCCTGCATTATTTTTCTTAGTCATTATCTAGCAAGACAATGATTAATTATCCTTTTAGGACGCCAACTAAAGTTGTGCCTAATGAAGCAGGGCTATCAGCAACTGCAATGCCAGCTGATTTCATAGCTTCAATTTTGTCGCCTGCGCCACCTTTACCGCCAGAGACAATAGCACCTGCGTGCCCCATTGTGCGACCAGGAGGTGCTGTTACACCAGCGATAAAACCAACAACAGGTTTTTTAACTGTATTTTGTTTTAGGAATTCAGCTGCATCTTCTTCCGCAGAGCCGCCAATTTCACCAATCATGATAATGCTTTCAGTTTCTTCATCAGCTAAAAACATTTCTAGAATGTCGATAAACTCAGTACCTTTTACTGGGTCACCGCCAATACCAACACATGATGATTGCCCAAGACCTGCTGCTGATGTTTGACCAACAGCTTCATATGTCAATGTACCTGAGCGAGAAAGAATACCAACTTTACCGCGCTTATGAATGTGACCTGGCATAATACCTATTTTACATTCATCTGGTGTGATAACACCTGGGCAGTTTGGACCGATAAGGCGTGTTTTAGAGCCTTCAAGAGCCCGTTTCACTTTCACCATATCCATCACTGGAATGCCTTCTGTGATACAAATAGCTAGTGGAATTTCAGCATCAATAGCTTCCAAAATCGCGTCGCCAGCAAATGGTGGTGGAACATAGATAGCTGTCGCATTGGCGCCAGTTTTATCCATTGCTTCATGAACTGAATTGAAAATTGGCAAATCAAGATGTTCGCCGCCACCTTTACCAGGTGTTACACCGCCAACCATTTGCGTGCCATATGCAATCGCTTGTTCTGAGTGGAATGTGCCTTGGCTCCCTGTGAAACCCTGACAGATAACTTTTGTGTCTTTATTTACGAGAATTGACATTTACGCTGCCTCCTTCACTGCTGCCACAATTTTTTGTGCAGCGTCAGCCAAATTGTCTGCAGGAATAATTGCAAGGCTTGAGCCTGCTAGAATTTCCTTACCTTTTTCAACGTTTGTGCCTTCTAACCGGACAACCAATGGAACCTTTAAGTCCATTTCAGTTGCTGCTGCAATCACACCATCTGCGATCACATCACAGCGCATGATGCCACCGAAGATATTCACTAGAATACCTTTTACATTCTCATCAGAAAGAATGATTTTAAAAGCTTCGGTTACTTTTTCTTTTGTGGCGCCGCCACCAACATCGAGAAAGTTAGCTGGCTCTTCACCATATAGTTTGATGATATCCATTGTGGCCATCGCTAAACCAGCACCATTCACCATACAACCGATGCTGCCATCTAGCTTAATATATGAAAGGTCATATTTTGACGCTTCAACTTCAGCTGCATCTTCTTCTTCAAGGTCGCGGAGTTCCATAATATCAGGATGACGATAAAGCGCGTTACCATCAAAACCGATTTTAGCGTCTAAACATTTTAAAGTGTTTTCTTTTGTTACAACCAATGGGTTGATCTCAAGAAGAGCCATGTCTTTTTCTGTGAAAGCTTTGTAAAGAGCTGCGCCAATTTTAGCGACTTGCTTTGCCAGATCACCATGTAAATTCAGAGCACCAGCTAGTTTGCGGCCGTGCAGAGGCATAAAGCCTGTTGCTGGATCAACTGAAAATGTAATGATTTTTTCAGGTGTCTCTTCTGCAACTTTTTCAATATCCATGCCGCCCTCAGTTGAGGCAACAAATGCCACACGAGATGTGTCACGATCGACTAGAATTGAAAGATACAATTCGTCAGCAATGTCTGTACCATCTTCAATATAAAGACGATTAACCTGTTTGCCTTCAGGGCCTGTTTGGTGAGTTACCAAAGTTTTGCCAAGCATTTCAGCTGCATTTGCTTCAACTTCATCAACTGAATGCGCTAAACGTACACCACCAGCTGCATCTGCATCTAAGCCTTTGAATTTACCTTTGCCGCGTCCACCAGCGTGGATTTGAGATTTTACAACCCATAATGGGCCACCAAGCTCTTGAGCTGCTGCTCTTGCTTCTGCTGGTGTAAAAGCAATGCCGCCTTTTGATACAGGAACACCAAATTCCTTTAACACAGCCTTGCCTTGATATTCATGAATATTCATATGTTCTGCCTTCTTAGCTTTTTCCAATTTCTAGAGCATTCTTCTTTTTCACGAATTAAAAGCAATGCTCTAGTTTTTTATTTAAGCTTGTCATTTCCTTGCTTCAGATACCCACCAAGCATCTGCAAATTCTTGCTTCAGGTACCCACTAAGTATCTGCAAATACCTAAAACCGGTATCCACTTTTAGGTAACAAGCTCTTTTTTAGCGTTCCTTTTTCCCAAAGCCGGTATTCACTTTTGGGTAGAACGCTATAGGAACAGAATAAAATAAGGCGGCTTTCGCCGCCTTTAAATTAACCCTCAAGATGTGGAGCGATGCGACTGCATGCTTCCACGAGACCTTTCACAGCATCTACGGATGCACCAAAAGCTGCTTTCTCATCTCCATCGAGACTAATCTCGACAACACGTTCAACACCTTTGTCGGAGATAACAACCGGGACACCAACATAAAGACCGTCTACGCCATACTCACCATTTAGATAAGCTGCGCATGGTAGAACACGCTTTTTATTCTTCAGGTAGCTTTCTGCCATCGCGACTGCAGATGTAGCTGGTGCATAATAAGCTGAGCCATTGCCGAGCAATCCGACGATTTCAGCACCACCAGCACGTGTGCGCTGAATAATTTCTTCAAGACGTTTGCCTGTGATCCAACCCATTTTCACCAAATCGGTAAGTGGAACACCCGCCACGGTTGAGTATCTTGGCAGCGGCACCATTGTGTCACCATGACCACCGAGAACGAATGCTGTTACATCTTCAACAGATACATCAAATTCTTCAGCAAGGAAAAGACGGAACCGCGCGCTATCAAGCACACCAGCCATACCAACAACTTTTTCTGCGGGAAGACCGCTGGCTTTTTGCAAAGCCCACACCATTGCATCCAATGGGTTGGTGATGCAGATCACGAAAGCGTCTGGTGCATATTTTTTAATGCCCGCGCCAACTTGTTCCATAACTTTTAAATTGATTTCGAGAAGATCATCACGGCTCATTCCTGGTTTTCTTGGAATGCCTGCAGTTACGATGACAACATCAGCACCTTCAATGTCTGAGTATTCTGTGGTGCCTCTGAGAGAACTGTCAAATCCATCAACTGGGGAAGATTGAGCTATATCGAGTGACTTGCCTTTTGGCATGCCCTCCACAATGTCGAACATTACAACATCGCCTAATTCTTTTAAACCGATTAGGTGAGCCAGTGTCCCCCCGATCATACCTGAACCAATGAGGGCAACTTTATTACGCGCCATATTATTTCGCTCCTTTTATAATGTCATTCATTATAATGCCATTTATCTGGAGCTCATTATTCTCTTACATTCTTATGTGCAAGAGTTTTCTCCAAACAAACTTCAACTCGGTATGCGTGTGTGGTTAGCTTGAAACTGGGCGCGGCGCAAGGTCGCAGGCTGGAAAAAAACCTCAGTTCGTGATTTTTTTTACAAGAAAGTCCAATTTCACTCTGATTCCACGTACAATACTACCTCTTTTTGTGAAACCATCACTAAATTACTTACGTGAAATCACATACTCTCAACAACTATTACGCGTTTTTTCAATTTTTTTAGTGAAAAAATATTTTAGTTTTTTGTGCTTTCAACATCTTTTTTGTTTTCAACTAAATGGGCACCGCGTTGCATCTCTATTAACCGAGAGGCTGTTCTCTCAAATAAAAAGGCATTATCACCCTCTTCATATAGCAGATTCGGCTCAACTTCTGCTGAGGCAACAAGGCGCACCTGACTATCATATATTGTATCAATTAATGTGATAAATCTTCGTGCCTGATCTCTTTGCGCGGCCCCTAATTTTGGAATATCTTCGATAAAAATCGTGTTGTATTTTTCTACTAAAGTCAAATAATCATCACGGCCTACTGGCTTTCCACACAGATCATGAAATGTAAATCGTGCCACTCCATTCAATGCCTCTGGCACAATCAATGTGCGGCCTTTCACGATGATTTGAGCCTGTTTCCCTTCCACTTTTCCGGTAATATGTTGCCACAGGCGACATAAGTTTTCGTCTGCTAATTGATCATTTGGGCTAAAGAAAAGCTTAGTCCCCTCTAACTCTCTCAGGCGAAAATCAATCGGAGAGATAACTTCATGGGTTATCATTTTACCGTTTAACATTTCAATGAATGGAAGGAACAGCTGTCTGTTCAGTCCGTCTTTGTACAAATCTTCGATCAGGCAGTTTGAGGTAGCGACTAAAACCACACCGTCTTTAAACAATGCATCAAAGAGCCGCCCTAAAATCATCGCGTCAGCTATATCAGTTACATAAAACTCATCAAAGCAGAGTAATTTTGTATCTTTTGCGAATTTTTCAGCGACCAGTGGCACAGGATCGCCTTCGTGGGAGTGCCTGAATTTGTTTATTTCATCATGGACCAATGCCATGAACTCATTGAAATGGAACCTTTTTTTAGGCTCAAATGAGATATAATCGAAGAACAAATCCATTAACATGGTTTTACCACGCCCAACACCACCAAAAAGATACACTCCCTTTGGCGCTGTATCCGTCGCATCTTTTCGGCCGAAAATGTTGGCTAGCAGTCCATTTTCTGGTGGTTCATAGGAGGAAAGGCGTTTTTCTAAACTGTTTAAATTCTGAACAGCCAAAGCCTGAGCGTCATCGGGAGTTATAACCCCTGATGCAACCTGACTTTGATAAAATGCTAGGAAGTTGCTTGCCACCCTTGCTGCCCCAATTAACTTTAAATCCGCCTGATCACGTTAATTCTTATCAAGGGCTAACCAATTGCCTCGTCAGCGTCAAGGGGTACCCACTAAAGTTGCCCTATTTTACCTCTCAAAAGGGTGTTATTTGCCTACTTTTTCATCGCCCCAAGCCATGCAAAAAATGCAGCCCTGGCATGCTGGCATTTCGCACAGATATTGTTGGTATAATCATTGCGAGACCATAAATATAAGTCATGCTCAGTTCAAATTTGAGATGAAGTTTCTAACTTCGTTTTTTACTTATGATTTGTAGCTTATTGTTTTCTAATTGGAGGTTCCTATGGGATCTATTGCATTTAATGGGGGACATTTTCGCAAACTTTGGAACGTGGAACTTGAAGAATTCCGCGACCATTTATTGCGCCTTAGCCCAGAAAGTAGACACCTTAGATTTGGTGCCGAGGTTTCTGACACATTTATTGAAGACTACGCCTCACATGCGCTTGACAGTAACTGTCGTGTTTGGGGCTTTTTTGGGCCTCGTGGTAACTTACGTGGCACAGGAGAGCTAAAAAGCTTTCCAAATAAACTTGATTGCGCTGAAGCAGCTTTTACTGTTGAAGATAGCTATCGAGGGCAAGGTGTTGGTTCTGAATTACTTAGCCGCATTATTCGCTCAGCTCGTAACCGTGACATTCATCATCTATATCTGAATTGCCTCAGTGAAAACCTTGTGATGCAAAATATTGCCCGTAAATTTCAGGCTGATTTAACATTTGATCAAGGTGATGTGGTTTGCGATTTAAAACCTAGCCACGCCACAGCTCTTACCCGTCTTGGTGAAGTTATTGAGGACAGCAGTGGGTTGGTTTACGGTGTGCTCGATTTACAACATCGATGGGTAGATTCTCAACTACATTAAAGATGAGATCTCTTTAAACTCTAGAAATGACATTTAACAATTAGAATGAAAAAAGCCTTCGTGCATATTTAAGCACGAAGGCTTTTTTAGTTGCACTTCAGTTGCCCACTAGCAACCGCGCTATTTAGTTGCGCTTCAGTTGCCCGCTCTTTTAAAGCTCCTTCGGTTGCCCAACAGCAACCGTCGCGGCAATCACGCTTCAGTTGCCCGCATTTCTATGCTTCAGATGGCCACAGAGCATCCGCAAGAAACCATCGCGACAACCGCGTTATTTCATTTTCAGATGGTTGCGCAGGCCAAGGATGAACATGCCCATCATGGAGAGCTGTAAGAATAATTGCAGACAAGCAAGGAAAGTAACGTTGTTTTTTTCTGCAGCTTTTTCTTCAGATGCACTCAGGCTTCCGGTTATAATCTCATCATCATTTTCTAGGTTCGTGAATAATCTAGATTGATCTTTTGAAACTGCTTTGGGTTTGCGAAAATATTTATGCTCTATCTGGACATAATTATCCAAACAACTATGCGCTCGCCCGACTTTATCACTATAGCCCTCGCTTAAGAAAAACAGAGCATTGTTCAATGAGATTGTTTTTGCCGCTTCAAGGGTTGTTAGTGTTTGTTCATTTTGGCATTTGCCCGCCATGAATGCTGGTGAGTTAGCAAGGTACAAATAGCTAAAGCCATAAAAAATAGCGACCCAGCAAATCACAGGCCTTGAAAGCGAGCGACCAAAGTTCGAGCTGACTTCATAAGCCGTTCCCCAACAATAACGCAAGAACCCGGTCGGAAATTCTTTGATCTTATCTTTCATATGCCGGCGTGCTCTTATTTCGCCAGCGAAAAATGCGCGCTCTCTTTGCTGATCACCAGCCTCTTTGGCCAGAATTCGTAATGAGCGAAAATTCAGCTCATCATCACGGTTACGGCGATAGTTCACCGCTTGCTTGATGGAATATTTAACACGGTTCATGGCCCATTCGGTCCATACCAGATCGTTAAAGAAGAATTTGCGGCGACGCCTAGATTCTTTTTTCGTTGTTCTCACAACGTTTCGAATGCTTGGGCTGAAGTAGTTTTTTCTTGGTGCCGGCAGAACTTCTACGTTGGTAATTCGAGGTGTTTGCTCGAAACTCGCGTCTTTGAAGCTTGGCACTTGATTGATAAACTTAGCGTCTGTTAGTGCAAATGTTTTTGCTGCACTGATGGCTTCAAAATTTGAAGATTTTAAAAACTTGCTGTTTTCAAAAGTTGCAAAGCTTTCAAACTCCGTTTGATGAAACCCTGCGTAGGCCCTAAATAATGTATCTTCAAACCGGACTGCCTCTACAAATTTAGCATTGCTGAACCAAGCTGTTGCATGAAAATCTGCTTTATTAAAAAGAGCAATACCGTTTAATTGCGCATGATCAAACCGCACGTCGCCAGGAAAAATGAAGTCTCTGAAATCAATATTAATTCCTTGAACGGGAATTTTTCTCTCATTTGCGTATTTTTCATCTAAGCGATGTTTGGCTTTTGCTTTATTTGTGCAGGTATCGCCACAGATAAATTCTATATTTGAGAAATCAACAAGCGCTCTATCTAGCCAGGCTTGCGAAACATCGTTTAAGCCTCTGGTTTGATAGCAATTTTTTTCGAAATCAAATTCTGTGGTGATATGCCATTTGCCAAGCTTTATGAGCTTTTGCTTACGACGGAGCAACCGAACAGCCCATATATTCCAGGCTGTCTTGCCTTTCAGGTATAGATATATTGACTTTTGTTGGTTCATTATCTGCTCAGCCAGAGCATGTCACTTTTAAAAAAATTAAGGAACATGCTCTATATCTTAGTTGAAGCGTGTCATTATTTGCTTCAGATGCCCACAAAGCATCCACAAACCCTAAAACCGGTATCCACTTTTAGGTGACACGCTCTAATATTTGATTTTTTCGAATCACTTCATCATAGCAGATCACAGAGTCGTGAAAGTTAATTTGAATTAACAAATTTGAAAAAAAGCGTTAATTTTTAGGAGGAGATGGGCGAGTAAATAAAAAAACACTTACACAGAGCAAAACTACGATTTGCGTCAATATAATATATAAGGGAGCTCCTAACAGAAAGCTTATTAAAAGAGCTACGCCCATAGATATAGCCGCCATGAATTTGGCTTTAAACGATATGGCACCGTGGCGCTGCCAATCTTTGATTGGCGGGCTTAATTTAGGATGTGTCATCAGCCAATTGTGTAATTTTTCCGAACTTTGGGAAAAACAGAAAGCTGCTAACAATAAAAATGGTGTTGTTGGTAAAAGAGGCAATGGAATCCCTATAAGCCCCAATAGAAGAGCAATGCCCCCCGCTATTGCCCAAAGAGAGCGCCGAAAATGACGTTTATTTTTCAACTTTGCTCCTCTCTTCAACATAGGGTTCGTCATTTGCTTGGAAAGCTTCTCAGAAACTTCTAAAAATAATCAGGCACTTCTAGATATACACAGGCATTTATACCTCTAATTTCATAGCAAGAAATTATGAGATTTAAGAACCTTACCAGGGCAACTCATAACCTTCAGCATGCCAAAATGACCCCGTTTGTTCGATTGTAAGAGTATCCATACGCTCAACAAGGCCTTTTGCCGAAACATCTGGTGGTGTTGGCCCTGCGAAATTCACCATTTCTGTCGCAACATAACCAGGATGAAGCAGAAACAAAGCGATACCACGTGGCTCAAGGTCAATCGATAGATTTTTACCTGCCATATTCACAGCAGCTTTCGAGATGCGATAGCCATAATTTCCGCCACCGCCATTGTCTGTCATAGATCCGACACGTGAGCTGATAATACCAACTTTGCTTCCCCTGACCATTAGCTGCGATAGAAGATGGGTGACACGTAACGGCCCTAATGTGTTGACTTCAAACTGCCTACGCATTTGGTCATAGTTCATGTCTAGCATGTCTTCAGATGTAAGAATGCCTGAATTATTAATGAGCGTATCAACTGTAATATCACCAAGGTCTCTTTTGAACTTTAGAACTTTGTCATCATCTGTCACGTCAACGTTTGTGCGGACATCAATATCTAGAGCATCCAATGCATCAGAGCTTTTGCGGACAGCTGCTATAACAGTGTCGCCACGCTCTTTATAAATTTTGGCTAGTTCTAAGCCGATACCGCGATTAGCGCCTGTGATCACGATGGTTGCCATGATGGATCCTCTTTTTGCTCTTATTATTCTTAAATTATTTTCTCACTGGCAATAGCACAGTTCAGATTTTAATTCACCTGCCACGAAATCATGACAGGTGAATTTATTGTGATATTTTCTTTTACTTAAAAGATTAAAACGTTGGAACTATTTTACTTAGTTTCCAATCCATATCAACAAAGCTCATGCCGGCAATGACATCTGCTTTTTTTGCTGTTGGTGATTTTGCTAAGCCCACTTCGAAATTTAATGGCCCATTAAATGTGATGCTCTTGATGTTGTTTAGGCCATATTTTGTTTTCGCAGAAGACCCTGATTTTTTAGCGCTGTTTTTTTCAATATTCTTAGATAAATCTTTGCCATAAGTGCCTAACGCATTTCCAACCAACTCTTTACCGCCTGGAATTTTACCCGCAATTTCATTGGCCTTATCCAGAATGCCACCTAATAGACCGCCTGATCCATTGTCACCCTTATTGCCTGCATTATTTTTGCTTAAGTTTTGTACCAACCCACCAATGCCTAAATCAGCCGTGTTGATGTTGCCACCTTGATTAGCTAGCATGATAATTCCTTTTGGAGTTACATAAGCATCCAAGATTTTTTCAACCAATTGTGGGGCGAACTCACCAGCTAGCTGGCCCATTAACGCGCCTTCTATTCCCTGACTTTTGGTCTGATTGCCAATTTCGTTTTTAACACGCTTGGTCACAGGTTCGCGAAGTGATGCTCGTACACTTTGCCATGCAATTTTGTTTTGCAATTTAGATTCATCCTTCACCTTCACACCATCGGCGATTTGGTAAAGTGAGTAAGCCGGCCATGCCATATAAAATCCAGCGGCCAAAATAATGGCGAATAGAACTATCTTTTTCATTTTAAATCCCTCAACATGTTTTTTGACTTTAAGTCTGAAGCCATTTAGTCAGAAGTCATTTAGTCACAAGTCATCCACTTTAATTTCTGATAGCGATTGTTTTATGACTTCACTATTTTGTCAATTTTATTCACCATGATTATAATCTATATTTGGCAATGATAAGCCTTTTATTTCTTCTTCAATTTTTGACACGACACTCACATTATGGAGCACTTCTCAATGATAGTTTTACAAAAATTCGGTCCCCAGTTTGGTGTTCCAGACCCGAGCCCTTTTGTTTTAAAGCTAGAGACTTATTTGCGACTTGCAAATATTGAGTACACTCCGGTGAATGCTGATTTACGCAAAGCTCCAAAGGGGAAACTGCCCTGTCTTGAGATCGATGGCAAGGTTATTCCGGATAGTTATTTTGCTATTCAACTTTTAAAAGAAAAATTTGGTGACCCACTGGCAAGCGGCTTAACAGACCTTCAATTGGCCCAGCATCACATGCTACGAATAGGACTTGAGAACCACACATATTTTATACTGCTTCCTTATCGTTGGCTTCACCCCAATAACGCGCCGACTATGCAAAAGGCCTTTTTTGGGAAAATGGGGTTACCTGGCAAATTGATTTTTAAGATTGTTCAGAGAGACATACGCCGCACGGTGCACGGACAAGGCATGTTGCGCCATAGCTGGGAAGAGATTGACAGTATGATTGCTGTTGATATCAAAGCTCTTGAAACTTTACTGGCTGACCAACCATTTTTTGGTGGCGATGAGCCCAAAGAAATAGATGCCACGACCTTCAGCTACGCCGCGAATATGCTTGTCCCGGAAATGGATGCGCCATTTCGAAAACTTGCACGCGCCTCTCGCCCCTTAGTGGACTATCACAATAGAATGACTACAAGGCTCTTTCCTGATTATAAAGAGACGATGATCATATAGAGAGTGATTATTGTTATTTAAGGGGCAGTAATTTTAAGCCGGATCACTATTCAGTTTGGACATGATATCTAAGCGAATTTCGGCAGCTCCCCCACTCCATTCAGCGGCTCGTGAAGCAACTAAATTAGCTTCTGACTTCAACATCAATCCATCGTCCAGAATACGGAGATGATTGGCCTCAAGAGTTTCACCTGTTGATGTGATATCTACTATCAGATCTGCGGTACCGCCCATTGGGGTGCCTTCTGTTGCGCCTAAGCTTTCAACAATTCTGTAACCGGCAACAGCTTTTTTAGTAAAGAACTGACGGGTTAAATTCATGTATTTAGTGGCCACTTTTAAGCGACGCTTGTGACGACGACGAAATTCCATCGCCATTTCTTCCAGGTCAGCCATAGTGCGTACATCCAACCAACAATCTGGCACAGCAACAACTACATCGGCAAAACCAAAGCCAAGCTTTTTCAAAAATTCAACTTTTTGATCGACGCCAATGATATTTTCACGAACGAGATCTTCTCCGGTAACACCCATGTGGATTTGACCGGTTTTCAATTGATATGCAATTTCTGAAGCCGAAAGATAAACGATATCAACATCATCATAACCTTCAATTTCACCCTGGTAGCCACGATCATGGCCAATTTTTTGTAGATTTAACCCTCTGGCTCGGAAGAAATTTGAGGTCTCTTCCATTAGGCGGCCTTTAGAGGGAACGGCTATTGTTAATGTTTCAGTCATAGCACATCTCCATCAATTAAGGCTGCGAGGCGATCTAGGTTTATAGCTGCGCCAATGGCTGGAATATTTTTAGGTAACCCAAGACTATGCAAAAGATGGTCATAGCGCCCCCCACCAGCGATGTGCCCTTCAGGGCCCATATTATGTTTTTCAATTTGGAAAACGAAGCCTGTGTAATATTCAAACTTGCGGCCAAACTCAGCTGTAAACTCTGCATTCCCCAAATCGATATCTGCACTTGCTAATAGTTCTATGCGTTTTTGATAACGATCCAGAGCTTTTGTAAGATCGAGGCCTGCTGTTTCTGCTAAGTCTTGTAAACGCGCACCCACTGCTTTAGGCGGTGCTGAAATCTCTAAATACTTTTTAATAATATCTATTTTTTCTGGCTCAAGAGGTTCCGATGTCAAGTCAGCAGCTTTAATGATCAATTGATTTGTAATTTCTTCCAGCGTGCGCGTACCAATAAGCGGAATGGCTTTAGTGGCTAAATACTCACCGACATGTTGCTCGGCTTCTTTTTGAGATTCATTTGTGATTTTTTTTAATAAGCTGCGCAGCTCTTTTTCATATTCTAAATTATGAGGCTCGCTTAATTGCGTTAAGATGTTTTGAAAATCTTCATGACGCCAAAAATTTTCGGCCAATCTTTTGCGCCAACGGTCTGGCATATCGATGGCATCTAGAAGGGCAAAAAACAGCCCCAAATCTCCCATGCGTATATTAAAATCAGTTGTTCCAACTTCTTTTAATGCGTCAAGCGTAAGTTTTAAAACTTCGACTTCAGCTTTTTCTTTTTCTTCCTTGCCGAAAATTTCAATTCCAGCCTGGCGAAACTCTCTTGTATTACCATGAGCCGGAGCTGCTAGCTCGCCCTCTTCTTCTGAACCAGCTGGTTCCTCATATGGATAGCGGAAAGTGGGCCCAGAATAATATAAACGCGCTTTTTCAGCCGCATTTTCTTCACAGCGTTCAATATAAACCCGAGCAGCTGGCACAGTTAAGTCTGGTCGCAGACATAGCTCATCACCATTGATATCTGAAAAAACATAAGTCCTGCCGCGAATGGCTTCACCAATTTGTTGAAGGTAGACATCTGCTGGCTGCATGATGGCCGGATCAATATGTTCGAAACCAGCTTTTTCAAATGTTTTTGAAACCTTGTCTTCAAGGTTTTTCATTGTGTTTAGGTCTGGGATCGCGCTTGCTGACATATCATTCATGGGTTAGCCTGCCTCATTATTTCCCAGAGCTTTTTCTCTGGCTTCAAGCATCTCTTTGACTGTTGCAACTAAATCATCATTGCTTACTGTTTTTTGTGCGACACGTGCTTCGCGCCATTCTTTATTATCTTCGATTTCTTTCGACATTTCAGCACCTGCGTCCATATCTTTAATCGTTACCTTGCCTTCTGATCTCTCATCTTCGCCCTGGATAACGACTAAAGAGGCGGCGCGTTTATCTGCGTATTTTAACTGCGCGCGCATTCCTGCTGTGCCTAAATAAAGTTCAGACTTCACACCGCTCCCACGTAAACTTTGCACCATTGACTGGTACTCGCCTTTGTTTTCCTGATCCATCACCAGAACAACAACGGGACTAGTTAATTTTTGATGCTCGAGCTTACCCAGCGCTTCTAGTGCCGCATAAGCACGTGAAACACCAATGGAAAAGCCTGTGGCTGGAACTTTTGCGCCTTTGAATCTGGCAACCAGTCCATCATAACGGCCACCGCCACCTAATGAGCCGAAGCGAACCAACTGGCCGTCTTCATTTTTATGCTCAAAGGTGAGCTCAGCTTCCATGACCGGGCCGGTGTAATAATCCAGACCGCGCACAATTGTTGGATCAAAACGCACTCGATCAGCTTTAAAGCCGCCGGCGCCTAACAGATCGTCAATATCTCTGAGTTCTTTAAGTCCTTCCTGGCCAATTTCACTGCTAGCAACCAGGTTTTCTAAATTGCCAAGAACATCCATGCGATCATCTGCACTTGCAGCAAGATACGCTAAAATTTGATCTATTTGTTTTGGCTCAAGTCCAGCGCCTTTTGTAAAGTCACCGCTTTCGTCTTTGCGTCCCTCACCCAAGAGGTATTGCACACCTTCTTGGCCAAGACGTTCGAGCTTATCAATGGCCCGTAGAACTGTGAGGCGTTGCACTTCATTTTCTTCGGCGCTCGGGTTAATACCAGCGCTTTCGAGGACGCCGTCAAGAATTTTGCGGTTGTTCATAGTGATTTGATAATCACCGCGCTTTAGCCCTAAATGCTCAAGACTGTCTGCGCCTAGCATTGCTAGTTCTGCGTCTGCTGCGACGCTATCTGCGCCAACGCTATCGGCGTCAAACTGAGTGAATTGACGAAAACGGCCAGGCCCTGGCTTTTCATTGCGCCAAACTGAGCCGGTTTGATAACGGCGAAACGGTTTTGGCAACCCATCATAATTGGCAGCGACGAACCTCGCCAGCGGAGCTGTTAAATCGTACCGTAGCGAGACCCAATCGCCATCTTCATCTTCTTCAAAAGAGAAGACCCCAGCGTTTGGCCTGTCTTGATCTGGTAGGAATTTGCCTAAACAGTCAGAATACTCAAATGCTGGTGTCTCTAAGGCTTCGAAACCATAGAGTTCATAGATCTCTTTGAGTTTGGCCAACATGTTATTCATCGCGCTTATTTCGTTTGCGCGTATGTCTCGCATGCCTTTGGGCAGGCGGGGCTTTGGTCGAAAGGTTTTTTGCTTCTTAGCCATTTGAATATCTGATGTATTTTCTTAAATAAGGGTTGCAGGCGGTTCTACCTGATCCGCTGGTTTGGGGCAAGTGTTTAGGGGGTGCAACGCTTTAAATAACGTAAGATTTTCCTGCTAAATCACCCTCAAACGGATTAATCGGCCAAAACTTCAGCAATATGACGAACTTCAAGCTTATGGCCTTGTTTGGCCAATTTACCGCCGATATTCATTAAGCAGCCTAAATCCACACCTGTTAAAAGGTCTATATTCTCTTCTTTTATGTGATTTACCTTGGTTTCAACCATGGCATTTGATATTTCGTCGAATTTCACAGAGAACAACCCTCCGAAGCCACAACATTCTTCATTGCCGGCTAATTCTATGATTTCAGCGTCTTTTATCGTGTTTAGGAGCCTAATTGGCGCTGTGACTTTCATTTCTCGCCGTGCTGAACAGCTTTCATGATAAGCGATTTTGCCACTAAATTCTTTATTGACCTGCTTTAGGTCTCTTTGATTGTAAAGAAAATCAGTTAGTTCATAGGTGCGCTCACTTAATTTTTGGGCCTCTACCTGCCACTTTTCACTCTCTTTAGACTGATCTTCAAAAAGAGTTTTAATATGGTATTTTAACATGCCCGCACAAGATGCTGAGGGCACCACCACAGCTTCGCAAGTTCTAAAGGCATCTATTGTGACTTTTGCGATCTCTTTTGCTTCTTTTTTGCAGCCGGAATTGTAAGCGGGCTGTCCACAACAGGTTTGTTGAGGGATAGTAACTTTACACCATGATTGTTCTAGAAGTTTTACAGCCGCAAAACCGACCTCTGGCCGTGTTAAATCGACCAAACAGCTGACAAAAAGTCCGATATTACTAGATGATTTGTTCATTATTTCTCGTTAAGACTAGAAGCTGAAAGCTGTTGTAATTTTTTTAAAACGAAATCATTATTTCGTAGTATCGTACACTTGTTTTTTGAACTGCGTAAGTGATGAAGCTTGTACTAGTGATAAACCTTACGAAATTTTCTTCATAGAACCAATCCGAATACAGGATATGTTAAATGGATAATCAAGAAAGTGCAAAGATGCACTCAACTCCCCAAAATCAACAATTTGAGGCTTGCGAAAGCCGTGCAGAAATATTAGGCGAACTCCATGCACGGCCATTTGAAAAAGTTACTGTTCCTCGCCGCGTTTTCTTAATGGCATTTTTGACCACGAAAGAAGATGCCCAAATTGACAGAGAAAACATCAAGCAACTTGCCCTTACCCACGGAATGGCACCGCCGGCTGATAGCGCAAATTTTCATAGCTTGACCATTGGTAAATGGAATTTTCGCTGGGAACAGCACAATGAGTTTACAACCTATCGCTGGGATATTGAAGATAGCGAAGGAGATGATTTTAGAGGGAACGACGGTGCCCGTCTTTTATCTGAACTTGATTTTCACCCACCGGGAAAATTAATTGTTGCCACTCAACTGAAGGTGACAAAAGACATTCACCCTGTCAGTGATTACGAAGAGATCTTTACCCCCAATAGCCTTTGCATGATTAATACTGACCGAGGGAAAAGCCGGGTCATCACTGACTTTCAAGTTGATACTATGGGCTTTACCAGGTTCATTATTGAAGATCACGGCATGAGCCAATTTCGTACCGGCGCGCTTGTTCAACGGGTTTTAGAAGTTGAAACTTACCGAACGCTAGCGTTACTTGGTTTGCCAGTTGCCAAAAAAGCGCTACCTGTTGTTAACGCGACCCAAGATGGTCTGGCACAATTAACCGCAGAAATTGCAGCGGCTGAAACCATTGAGGATAATCATCAGCTTCTTCATAAGCTCACTGATTTAGCGGCAAAATTAGAGGCACAAGCAGCTGCAACTTCTTTTCGGTTTGGTGCATCAGTTGCCTATAATGATATTATCATGTCTCGTTTGCAGGCCATGCATGAAGCTCCGGTAGATGGCGCCAGACGGATTTCAAGTTTTTTCCGCAGACGGCTTTCGCCTGCGATTTCAACCTGTTCGATGGTAGAACTGAGACAGGCTGATTTGTCTCGTAAGCTAATGCGAACGGCCGAATTGTTGCGCACACGCATTCAATTTGAATTAGAGCAACAAAATCGTGACTTGCTTGAATCTATGAATAAACGGGCTCGTTTGCAGCTGCGGTTACAGCAAACAGTTGAAGGGCTTTCTGTTGCAGCAGTGAGTTACTACATCGTTGGTTTGATTAAATATATGACTGAAGGGCTTTACAAATCCGGCCTGACCTTTGGCATTAGCTCGACATTGCTCACAGCTGTTTCTGTTCCTTTTGTGATTTTTGCTATGTGGATGGTGACGCGGCAAATTCATAAAAAATTTGCGGAGCATGATTAGGAACTTTTTAGTGCTCCTTCAGTTGCCCACTAGCAACCGGCGCTGTTCTCTCTCACGGCTATTCTGCCGCCGAATGGGCAGCACTCCTTCTTCGTGTGGATGGTTTTGTGATTTCTATTTTTAAACAAAAAAAGAGGAGCCTTAAGGCTCCTCTTTTGAATTCATATCAATGAAAAAACTTATTTAGCTTCTTCTTTAGCTGGTGCTAATGATTTGAAGTAAGCAATGATTGCATTGCGATCTTTTTCTTTACGTAGACCACCAAATGCCATTTTTGTGCCTTTTAAGAATTTTCTTGGCTTTTCTAGGAAAGCAGCAAGATTTGCTTCATCCCATACAAGGCCTTCAGCTGCTTTTGCTTTTACTGCGTCTGAATATGCATAGCCTTCAGCTGTACCAGCTTTACGACCAACGATACCTACAAGGTGAGGTCCAACTTTGTTTTTAGCTTCATCAGGCACATGACATGCTTTGCACTTTTTGAAGACTTTTGAGCCTTTTTTGATTAGTTTTGCTTCATCAGCCTGAACTGATGTTGTCATTGTTCCTGAAACTGAAATCGCTAAAATTGCGGCGCCGAGGAGGGCGGTAAATTTGCTCATGTTTTTTCCCTTACTATAAATTATTCCCTATTTTTAATCTAAATAGAGTGCAGCTTATTTAAGTGCTTATTCTTATCTCTTTAATTCTAATGTCTAAAAGAGGATAAAAATAAGGTGCTGAAGTTATAACTTCCCTTATATCAATTTATTTACACTGGTCATGTTCACAATTAAAGAAGAAAATATGGCATGATTTTGGATATAATTAAAAATTACTTTTTGGGCACCATTATTCGCATTTCAGTAATTTGGCCTGATTAATCCCATCTTTGATGTTCTTCGTCTCATTTATTTTCTTTTTATCCCCTAAACTTGCAACTTGTGCCTTCGTCCCTTCTTGCCGCTACTATTCCTTCTTTTTTTCAAATTTTTCAATGCATTATAACATTTCAAACTGTATATTCTTGCCATGCGAATATTCGCGATCCCGCATGTTTTGATTGATTTTATTATGCGACAGAATATTCGTTAGTATTTGCCGGTATTGTTTGCACCCCCCTCTATTAACCTTTATTATTTCTTTATTGGGGAAAGTCCTTTTGCATTCAAGATGGTCGCCCGTGGTGACTTTTTGTCACACGCAAACTGTCACTTAAATTTCTTATGCTTCCTCATCTTGCGTGAATAGAAGGTCCTTAATGGGTATATTTAGTAAATTACAGGAAAAGATTAAGTCGGCCATCCCTCGGTCAGTGATCAGAGATCTATCTGAAGTTTTAAACCCAGATCAAATTGTTTTGGATCAAGCTGGTTTGCAGGCGTTTGAAACTGACGCCCTTACTGCTATTCAAGTACTTCCCTTTGTGGTTGTTATGCCTGAAAGCACTGCCGATGTAGCCGCTGTTGCCAAAATTTCTCATAAATATGATGTGCCTATGGTCCCACGGGGGGCGGGAACGTCTCTCGCTGGCGGAGCCATTCCATTATCTAATGCCATTGTTGTTTGTCTTTCTCGTATGAATAAAATACTTGATATCGACTTGATGAACCGCTCTGCCAAAGTGCAAGCCGGTGTGACCAACCTTGCCATTAGCGCGGCAGTTGACCGTGATGGTTTTTTCTATGCACCAGACCCTTCCAGTCAGTTGTCTTGCACAATAGCTGGGAATATTGCCATGAATTCTGGTGGCGCGCATTGTTTGAAATATGGTGTGACGACCCACAATATTCTTGGGGTAAAACTTGTGACAGCCGAGGGGAAAATTCTTGAGTTTGGCGGTCCGTTTTTCGACCCCGCCGGCTATGATTTTCTGAGCTTGATAGTTGGGTCTGAAGGTGGACTTGGTATTGTCACGGAAGCAACCGTTATGTTGCGGACCAAGCCGGAAGGTGCTCGCCCTCTGTTACTTGGGTTTGAATCACATGAACAAGCTGGTGATTGCGTGGCTGCAATTATCGGTAAAGGCTATTTACCAGTGGCCATTGAATTTATGGACAAACCTGCCATTAAAGCATGTGAAGAACATGCTCGTGCTGGCTATCCACTTGATGTAGAAGCGCTCTTAATTATTGAATTTGAGGGATCTGATGAGGAGATTGACGCCTCTTTCCAACAAATTTTACGAATTGCCAGTGGGTTTAACCCTGTTCATAAGCGCATAGCGGGTACAGCAGAGGAAGCTGAAGCCATCTGGCTTGGTCGTAAATCTGCATTTGGTGCTATTGGGCGCATTTCAGAATATTTATGTATGGATGGGGTTATCCCTTTATCAAAACTTTCGCATGTTCTTTCTAAAATTGCGGAAATTTGCAACTCTTATAAATTCCAGGTTTCTAATATTTTTCATGCTGGTGACGGGAACCTACACCCTCTCATTCTTTATGATGCCAATCGCACTGGGGAATTTCAACGGGTTGAAAAATGCGGTGCGGAAATTTTGGAACTTTGCGTTATGGCCGGTGGCTGCATTACCGGTGAGCATGGTGTTGGCCTTGAAAAGAGAGACTTAATGACTTTGCAATTTTCTGAAACGGACCTAATCAATCAGATGCGTGTGAAATTATTATTTGATCCTAACTGGGTGCTCAACCCTGATAAAGTTTTTCCGCTTGAGCTTGCTGAAACTTTTCGCCGCGATGAAAGTTCATCGCCTGATGGAGAGAGTGCTTAACATGCAAGACATGCTGACGCCCCTTGTGGATCGGGATTTGAAAGAGATGATCCTTGATGCCAAAGATAAGGGAACTTCCCTTGAAATTTTAGGGCATGGAACGAAACGTATGATCGGGCGATATTCTGAAAAGAATGTTCCTCTTACCATGCGCCGTTTTAGTGAAGTTACACTTTACGAACCAAGTGAATTAGTTATTTCAGCGCGTGCTGGCACGCCGATCATTGAGATTGAACGAGAGCTTAAAGGGTATGACCAACACCTCCCTTTCGAGTATCTTGATTTTTCAAAACTTTTTGATACAGAACCTGGCTATGGCACGATAGGGTCTTTATTTGCCACAAATTTTTCTGGCTCGCGCCGCCTGTTAAAAGGCAGCGCGCGAGATCATCTTATTGGTGTTAAAGCCATTAATGGGCGCGGTGAAAGTTTTTCATCTGGTGGCCGTGTTATGAAAAATGTTGCCGGCTATGACCTCACTAAACTGATGGCCAACAGTTGGGGAACTTTGGCTGTAATGACTGAGGTGACCATTAAACTCTTGCCTACCCCCCCTTCTGAATGCACCTTGTTTCTTTATGGTCTTGAAGAAGATATTGCATTAGAGGCTTTACGTTCTGCCATTGCGACACCTTATGAAGTATCTGGTGCCGTGCATTTAAATAAGAACCATGCTTTTCCTTGCCTTGATGGTGTGACTTACGTTCAGGATAAAGCTGTTACAGCTATTCGTCTGGAAAACACGCCGAAATCACTTGCCTATCGTAGTGAAAAAATTAGAGAGCTTCTTTCTGCTTTTGGTGAACTTTTTTATATTGATGAACCTGAAAGTAAATTATTTTGGCAAAATATGCGCCAGCTTGTTTTTCTCACAAACCGAGAAGATGCAATTTGGCGTGTTTCAACATCTCCGCAGAGGGCGTTTCAATCTGCTCGTCAAATTAAGAAACTCGTTGATAGCCAAATTTCTTATGATTGGGGTGGCGGTTTGTTATGGATTTCTACACGCGGGGTTGCTGATATGGGAAGTAGTGACATCCGTAGAATTATCGCTCAAGCAGGCGGGCATGCCACTTTGATTTACCCTGGTGATGATGCCACTCAACCAGTTAGTCCTTTTCATCCCCTTGACCCAGCGCATATGCAACTGACCAAAGGCTTGAAATCTATGTTTGATCCAGCTGGTGTACTCAATCCAGGCCGCATGTATGACGGGGTTTAATCAATGAAAACTGAATTTACGAAACGTCAGCTTCGCAATCCTGATACGCAGCTTGCTAATGATATCTTGCGTCGCTGCGTCCATTGCGGCCTTTGTACAGCGACCTGCTCAAGCTATGTTGTTTTAGGCGATGAGAGAGACAGCCCTCGTGGTCGGATTTATATGATAAAAGAGATGCTAGAGACGGGCGCTGCACCGGACCAATCTCTCACAACTCATATGGACCGCTGCTTAACTTGCCTTTCATGTATGACGACTTGCCCATCTGGGGTTGATTATATGCATCTTTCTGATTTGGCTCGGAAAGAAATTGAAACAAGAGGTCACCGCCCATTCAAGCAAAGATTTATCCGACGTCTTTTAAGTGAAACACTTCCCTACCCGAAAAGATTATCTCTTTCTTTAACTCTTGGCACTTTGGCGCGCCCCTTTCGTTCACTCATTGCTAAGATGGGCTTTAAAGAAATTGTCGCCATGTTAGAACTTTTACCCAAACGCGCTAAACGAGCGGCTGAATTTAAAGGTGGCGGTATAGCACGGCCTAGAGGCCCACAATTAAAGCGCGTTCTTTTAATGACAGGTTGTGCACAAAAGGTCATCCGCCCAGCGATCAATGATGCGAGCATTCGCTTGATGGCCCGCCAAGGCATCGAAGTTGTTATTTCTAAGAATGCGGGTTGTTGCGGTGCAATGGATCAACATATGGGACGCGAAAAAGAAGCTGTTGATCACGCCATGCGTAATTTTAAAGCTTGGCAGGCTCTTGAAGAAGAAGACCCTATTGACGGTATCATCATGAATGCCTCTGGTTGTGGTACATCTGTGAAGGACTATGATCACCTGCTATCAAAACAAAAAGGTATTGCGGAAGAAGTTAAAAAGTTCACAGACAAAGTTTTTGATATCAGCGAATTTCTTCTTAATTACGACCTGAGAACAACAGAACAATGGACTGACCTTAAAATCGCTGTGCACATGCCATGCTCTATGATGCATGGACAGCGACTGACCCATCAGCCTTTTGAACTTTTGCAAAATGCTGGGTTTACCGTCATGGCTCTGGATGAGCCGCATATTTGTTGCGGATCTGCTGGCACTTATAATATCTTGCAACCTGAGATCGCATCATCACTTGGCACTCGTAAAGCTGAACATATCAAACGTGTTAAACCAGATATTGTTGCCACAGGAAACCTTGGCTGTCTTACTCAGATGTCTCATCATTCTGATACACCGGTCGTTCATTTTGTCGAACTTCTTGATTGGGCCTATGGGGGACCATGTCCTGAAGGAGTTGAGCACCTTCAACATCGTGTTGACCGTTTGAAAACAACGGGAACCGAAAACTAAAGTCCATAATTTAAGTCTTTTTTTTGAAATTGGCCAAGTTTTTGGCCTTTTATGTCTTTTTGTGCCCTGAATCTGACCACGAATGAACTTCTTGTTAGGATTCTTGTGACTATTGTTAATCTCTTACTAAGTTTTTGGGAGATTTAACCTCATGAGTCGTGCTTTTCGCATTGAACGCTACATTGACCCAGGTGATGAACAATCATTTGAAGAAGATAATAATGATAAGCGTCATAAAGAAATCATGGATGCCTTAAGTGTTCTGCAGAAATCATTATCTCAGGGTGTGAGCCTTAAAGAGGGTGATGGTGCCGTTTCTGAAAAAGTGAGTAACTTACTCACTGATGAAGTTGAAGAAAAGCGTGAAGAGCTAAATCAACTCAGACATGAAATGGGCGAAATTTACAAAGCCATTCATGATACAAAAACACAAATCCTGACGATTAAAGAAAGCGGCGCTGATGGCCATGAGATGGCTCGTGCTGCTGAAGAATTAAGCATGATCGTTAAAGGCACAGAAGAAGCGACGAATAACATTCTACATGCCGCTGAAACTGTGGAGACAAATGCGGGTAATCTTGTAGCCAGTCTCAAGGATGAATCTCAGCAAGCTCTTGCGTGTGAAATACAGGAACAAACGGTTAGTATTTTCGAAGCTTGTAACTTTCAGGATTTAACCGGTCAACGAATAACCAAAGTTGTTAAAACTTTTTGTTTTATTGAAGCAAGAATTTTGAAAATGATCGAAATCTGGGGTGGCCCAGACAAGTTTCTTGGTGTTTCTGCTGAAGAATTGGAAAGCCGTCAAGGTGATGGCGCTCTTCTCAATGGCCCATCTTTGATGGATGAAGATAGTGTTGCCAATCAAGATGATATTGATGCCTTGTTTGATTAAAGCATTTTAAATAATTCACAAAAAAGGGTGCCTTAAAATTTAAGGCACCCTTTTTTTGTTTCACTCGCTAATTTTTCGCTGAAAAAGCAAAATGCCCTCCAACGGGGCGTCGCTAAGCGCCGGACGCCAATGGCGTCATGTCTGTGCTCTGAGGACAAAGAGCACTCCCTTCTTCAGGTAGACATTTTAAAAGCGTTTTTTTGGCGCTTCAGTTGCCCACAAACAACCGCGCTGACCAAAATCGATATCGATTTTGGAGCGAACTGATTTAAGCTTTAGAGCTTAATTTAGAAATATTTCTATTTTTTTCCGTTTACGGCCGATCCAATAAAGCCAACTGCCAACAAGACCTAAAGCAAACCAGGCTGGTAATAAAAATGCCCACTGAAAAACTGGATCCCAAACTAACGGGTGGAGACTGGTACTGATTAGATTTTCCAGGAACTTGAAGCTCGCCTCGTTGAGTGCCGCCCAATGGCCACCAAGTGACGTAATCGATATATTACCATCATTTGCCATGGTTTTCGTGCCGTCATAGACCAACGCTATAAAACCAAGGATTAATATCCATAATCCAACTATTCTTAATATGAACATGTTGCTAATCTTCTTAAAATTTATTTGTGAATAAAATCTACTATTTCTGAGTCTCTCTCTCTTGTCTATTTTTGAACACAATTATTTTTGTGTCTTTTTATATGGCTTTTATATAATTTAGAGTATGTTAACTCATTTTTTTCAAAGTCGTTCTTGCGTCTTTGCCCGACATGAGTATAGTCCCAGTTTCGACAAGCATTTTGAATGTAGAAATTCTAAAATTCTTAATGAGAATTAAGATTTTCAGTTCTAAATCTTTCGATCACCATATTTTGTTTGCAACGCATGAATTATGCCAAATTACGCTTGCTTAGTGTATTTATGTCACTGTAGCATTAATAGGCCTGCAAGTCTGACTTTTATTTTGTCTTGGTTTATTTCGGGCTTTACAGGAAAACATAGATTTGGTTGAGGGCGACTTTGTTACAGGGACGCCTAAAAATGATAGGAGAGAAGCGCCAGTGGCTGAAGGCGCTACCCAAAAATGCTAACGCATTTTACTTCTTTGATAAGCGATGCGCTTATCTTAAGCCAATCGGAGATAAATCCGATTTAAAATGATAGGAGAGGTGGCCGAGTGGCTGAAGGCGCACGCTTGGAAAGCGTGTAGGCGGGTAACCGTCTCGAGGGTTCGAATCCCTCTCTCTCCGCCATTTTTTCATAAATTACTTTTTAAATACAAGAGGTTGCACTGCCACCACTTGTTCTAGCCCCCCAATTAGCCCCCAATTTGCTATTTCAACTCTTTAATTCATAGCTCTCTAGAAATTTTCATTTCCGAAAAACGTGATGACATGGCGTCCCCTTTTGACCTGAAAAGTCAAGAACGGGCTCTATTTCGCTTATCGCTCAACCAAGCCTAAAACGCTTATCCGCTTTTTTTGTCTCGGCCCATTCGGGTCACGATCCCTGTTGCAATTTAAGTCTAAGGTTTAGACAATCAAACTTCTTCTTGTTGCATGAAACAAGAAGATAAAACTCATTACTTATCATCTCTGTTTTTGACCCACTGCAGACTAAATAACTAAGGTGATTCTCCCCCAGTGAATTGATTCATTTTGAATGTTAAAAAAATTATCCGAATGGATCAATTCACTGGGGAAGGACCAGATCCCCAACCTAGTTTATCAAATTACTTTAAATATATAGGAAATATGTTAACTTAATTTATTTCTACTCTCAATATATCCTTGAACAAAATTACCACTGCGAGAAGAAAACTTATAAAGTAATATAGTAGCATATTTCTTATACGAAGATTTAACATTGTATTGAATGTACCCCATGCGTTTTATTGGATTATCTGAATTTTCATTAGTTTTAGTTGCCTTTTGCTCTCTGATATTTATGACCTCTCAGACTAAAGAGGTTTACTCAGCAGAAGGGGGAAGTAGTTTCTATGTCCCCGGACTTTACGGCGATATTGCTATTGCTGTGGCACCTCCTCCGGGCCACTATTTATTATCAACCACAATTCATTACAAAAGCGAAGCAGCTAATTCTCTACTTCCTAACAATATTGATAAGAAAATAGAAGCCAACACGAACGCGCAATTAATACGTGGATTCTGGGTGCCAGATGAAACTTTCTTAGGGGCGACGATGATGATGGGTTTCCGAGTTGCGGCGTTTGATATTGATGTCTCCGCAGACCTTCAAACACCACTTGGAAACGTTCACATTGATGAGAACAATAAAGATTTTGGGGATTTTGCACTTATACCCCTCTCGCTTTTCTGGAAAATAGGAGACATTCATCTCAATCTATATGAAGTTATAAGTATACCAGTAGCTCAATACACCCGTAACAGTTTTACAAACACTGGATTGAATCATTGGGCTTATGATACAGTGTTATCAGCCACTTGGATGGATCCAAAATCAGGAATAGAAATTTCAGTAGCCCCCGGATTAATTTACAATACTGAAAATCCTGACACCAACTATCAGAGTGGTGTTGAGTTTCATATAGATGCAATGCTTAATCTTCATCTGAGTAATGAACTTGTTGTGGGCGTACATGGATCTTACTACAAGCAACTTACAGCAGACAAAGGAAGTGATACTTCTTTAGGGTCTTTTAAAGGACGCTCTTATTCTTTTGGGCCAGCTATTGTCTGGCATAAAAATATCGGGCAACAAAAATACTATGCATCAGCTAAATGGCTTCATGAATTTGATGCAGTAAACAAAGTTGAAGGCGACCTTACTTTGTTAAGTGTAGGAATGAAATTTTAAATTGAGTTAAGTTTAGTGTTTGTCATATTTGTTTTCTAGCATCAAGAAACGTATTCCAACTTGCGAGTAGGCTGAAGGTTCACGCGACCAGTTTTTTATCTCTTCACGAACATTGTTTAGGGGAGAGGATAATACTTGTGACAAATCTAAAACATCTACCCAAAGATGAAATAGATCTAACAATTTTGACCTTTCAAACGGTCCGACAAATGGTACGGTTGTTAGTTCGTCCTGAGCGATAGCCCATTCACTTGTTGCAGTTGCTATCATACCAAGTGAAGATAAGCGATGTCTGTTAGTATTTTTTTGTGCACTTTGCACCTCAATATCATTTAACATTTGATCAAATAAGTGCATAGCAGGTTGGTTATAATATTTATTCAAATCGGGTTCGATAATAAGTAATTTTCCACCAGGTTTTAATAATCTTTTGGCTTGTGATAATACAGAAGAAAAATCATTGAGATGTTGCACAACCAACCGCATTAAAATTAAATCAAACTCTTTTTCAGGGTGAAACGTTTCTAATGCTTTCTGCTCGAAATGAAGATTGTGGGCATCGCACTCTTTTTTTGCAATTAAAATTAGCTCTGGAGAACGATCAATCGCTGTGTAGAACTTATCGGGGAAAAACTTTGAAATATGAGAAATATACGAACCATTACCACAACCAACATCTAGTATATTAGTCGCATCTTGCCAAATTTGTGATTGTAATAAAAAGCAAATTTCATAGGGTAAAAACAATTCAGTTTGAAGACTAAGCAAACTGTGCCACTTTTCCTCTGCATTTTTTTCTGAAGTATCTAATAATGGATTTTCAATGGGTTCTATCTGTGCCATACTTGACTCCTTTTCTACGGTTTGAGGTATCATCAGAATGATCATCATTTTGCTCATTCATGCTCTGTAAAGCTTTCTGTTCTTCTACTATTAAATCTATTTCATCCAAAACTGTTGATAAAAGCTCACTCACTTCTTTCTTTTTATGGTTGTCAAATTCGCCTTTAATGTAGAAAGTCATCCTTTGTAAGCATATGATTTCATTGATAGTGAATTTCATTTTCACCTCCATATGAACTTTCCGACATAGTAATCATCTTTAAAATCTCTTCGGTAGTCATGACCTCAGCATATTGATTTATAATTTTAGATATAATTTTATGACTTTCTTTTTCAGAGAATTTACAAATTGAACTACTGGCTGAGGCATCTAGATTAAATACCATCCGATAGCCTCTATGGAAGCTATCAATGGCAGATGAAAGGCAGCTCTTTTCACCAGTTAAACCAGAAACAATCAATTCTGGTGAATAGATGGAATTGACAAATGAACTGAAGGAAGAATTAGAATAAATAGAGGGATTTTCTCTTTCAAAAACCATTTCATTTGGTCGTGGTCTCAATTCCTCAATCCAATATGAAAAATCAGTAGATTTATTAAAAAATGTTCCATCTAGCAATCTTCTGAAATGAACGATGGATAAGCCTTGTTCTCTGGCTAGTTCAAGTAGTTTCAAGCTGTTTTTTATTTCATCTTCAATATTAGCCAGCGCATACGCACGGCCAGATGATATGAATTCAATTTGCCAATCTACAAATACAAAAATTGTGTTGCTCAGATAGATGCCCTGGCGGGGAAATTGGATAAGTGACCGATTATTAGCTACCATAAGTTATGCCGCCTTTAGTTTGCGTGAGGAAGATTTTACTTTTCTATCGGCAGATTTTTCCAGTATGCCTGGTTCGTCCCAAGTGCCTTCAGTTCGTATCAGTTCGTAAGGATTAGATTCCAAACCAAGGCGCTCTGGGTGTGGATCAGTAATGAGTAGCATTTCTGTGTAGTTAAAATCTGAAAAGGTAAGTTCATCTCTGTCTTCTATTGGTTTGCCACCGAGGCGTTTCCAAAAGTTAACCACTCCATCCTGTACATGACCGTAAATTTGTACATACCCTTTCTTTCGGGCCAATTCGATGCTTGCCCGAACGAGCTTAAAAACTAAAGTTGAACGGCGAAATTCATGTCGTACAGCCAACCGCTCAAATTTTGCAAAATCTGCAAAAAATCGCAACCTAAGACAAGCGGCAGGCTCCCTTCCTACAAAGCCAATAATGTGAAGTGCACAAAAATCATTGCCATCAAACTCCTCTTCATAGGGGCATTCTTGCTCTCCCACAAACACGGCAGAACGGATGGCAACGATTTTCATCATATCGTTCAAACTATCGGCGACCTTGAAACTATAATTTTTTTTGGGGGACTGTAAATCTTGGGGTTCGCAAGCTTTATAGCTGTTATAAATAAGTTTGCTCTTGTTCATTGTTCATCAATCCTTTAGGCAGCGCGTTGCAAATTTGGATCACGATTGACAATCCTTACATATCTGTAGAGATCACCCTCTGCATTTTCTACTGGTTTAAAGCCAAGGTTAATATTGATACGCACTCCAGCATCAGTATTGGGGCGAGAAAAAAAATTGATGGTTTTATATTTACTTTGCTGTAAGAACTGGCTCATATGTCGAACGCCTTCAATTGCAAATCCAGAAGCTACAAGTCCCCACATATAAATAGCAGCAGTGTTCTCTTCCGTTTTTGACAAACACTTAAAGTCAGGATTTTTGCCATCAAATTCATCTAATAACAGACGCTCTAGGCCAAGTGGCGAAAGCATAAGCATAGCACAAAAACCTACAACCCTCTGATTTCTAGTAAAACAAAACACATTATCATTATTGTGCTGTATAATTTTCTTAATTAACAATACATCAGAAATACTATTTGGTATATTTGCTTTGCTGACATTAATAACTTCTTCCAAATTGCAATCAGATACTCTATTAAAATTTATTTTTGTATTCTTACACGGCTTCAAAAGATCAAACTCATGTTTTGCAATCTCTTCAGACTCAAACGAATTACTAGTTTCCATCTAATTTTCCTCATGGCTTGCATAATATGGTTAAACGAAGCTATTATTTCTTAGCAGACATGAAGGTGAGTTGGATGCAAAAAAGACTGAAACGACGCGTTGCAAAAACAGAACAACTAAACTCAGTACCGAATCTAAATCGTTTATCTTGGGATGATATTCGGGTGTTTTTGGCATGCGCAAAAGAACCAAGTTTTCGTCAAGCTGCAGAGAAAGTGAATATTAGTGCGTCAACAGTGGTCAGAAGAATTGAACAATTAGAAGAAGCACTTGGTGTTCGCTTATTCAATCGTTTGCCTGAAGGAGCTGAACTGACCCCAGAAGCAAGGGGCATACTAAAAAGCGCAACAGAGATGGAAAAATCTCTGTTTGAACTGGTTCATCAAAGAACACAAACTGATGATATTGCAAATGGCAGAATAAGTGTTTCCATTACCGAAGGGTTAGGCACTTATTGGCTAATGCCACAACTAGTTGACTTTCAACGGCAATTCCCAAATCTGATATTTAATGTTCAATGCGCAATGAGAAATGCTGATGTTTTAAGATTGGAGGCTGACATTGCCATTCAGTTTGAACGCCCAACTAATCCTGAACTGATTGTATCTAAACTCGGACGTCTACACTTTTATCCTTTTGCTTCTCAAAAGTATCTTCACACATATGGTGAGCCAAAGAATATTAAAGACGTTTTACAACATCGTTTTGTTCAACAGATTTCATCTAATTTAGACGAAATGATATGGGCTAAGAAACTTGGTCTCGATAGTATTGACGCCATACCTGGTGTAAGAACTAATTCCAGCGCGGCAGCGCTCTATGCTATTGAAAGAGGTGCGGGTATTGGGGTACTACCTACGTATGCTTTGGCTTTAAAAGCGCCCGCTGTTCCAGTCGATATAGGAATTCATCATTCATTCGATATATGGATGACCTATCATCCTAGTATCAAGAAAGTACCACGGAAAGTAATGATCCTCGACTGGATAAAATCAATCTTTGATACAAAGAAATATCCATGGTTTAGAGATAGTTTTATCCACCCCAACGAGTTAAAGGATCTCGTTCCTGAAGAAGCTTCCGTTTGTATTAATGATAACTATTTCACAATAGAACCCTTTAGTTGATAATTATTTCAACCAAGTAAGTCAACTAATTGCATTGCAATTTAATTTTGCAATAACGAATAAAGTTGATTATTTGAAGATCTTATTTTGGATTTTTAATTTTATAATAGTCATGATTTAATTCAACAGCATCTACAGGTTCAATCAAATATAGATATTATGATCTGATTTTGAGAGTGATTTTTTTTGGATAAAACATTATCTATCTTCATATTTCAAGTTAGCCCCCAAATATGAAACGGATACATTTAAAACTTTAGCTATTTCACATAAACGTGATGCACTGATACAGTAAGCCCCGTTTTTATTTGGATGTTCTGATAAGTAACGCCGAAAAGAGAAGGAGAAGACAGGATAAATGAATCAACCAATGAGCAAGTACATTAAATAACTAAGAATTATTTGGCTAACTTCTGAACAAGAGATATGACAAGGTCTTGAGATTCTATGTCTTTAATATCTATAAATAATTTAATTAGCTTTAATGTTCTTTCGTAAAGCTCAACATCATTATCTTTAGTGTTTAGATCAGAGAGTAATTTAGAAGTTTTAGAACTCTCCAACTGATCAAAAAATTTACTAATAGGTGCATTTAAAATAGCAGACATATCAAATAATTTGTCCGCCGGAATGCGATCAATACCATTCTCATAATTCTTAATTTTATCTACAGGAACATTAAGTAATGCAGCTAAATCTTTTTGTGAATATTCGCTAAGGTTTCTAAGATATCTCAATCTTTCACCTATCATTTGATCCATTTTTTTAAAAGGCATGCTTCCCCAAAACATATTAATTATTAGAAATAAGCCCCCCAAAACTTAATCCATTTCAGTCTTATACACTCAGTTCGCTTAAATAGAAATACTTACTAGTTTCTATAAAGAACTATAACAGTTTAAACAAACCTTAATCCATTATATTAAAAATCCAATATCCAATTGGTAGTATAATGCGAAAGAAAAATAACGAAATTAAGGAAATCTTCTAAACTCACAAAATCAGAAGATGTAGAGGTTACACTGACTTAGCAAACTTCTTAGTGATCCAATTTTTTCGATTCATAATTTTGATAGAAGTATGTCTCAACATAGTCCTTTAAAAAATCATCTCCACTATGAGCTCTTAACCAATAGAATCCCATTTCAATTAATTGTATCCCAACTGGCAAGTGCAATTTAGGTTCCTGTTCTAAAATTTCATTAATAGCCTCAAAGCAATCTATTTCTTAAAGTCTAGGCATGAGTTCAATCCTTTCGAGTAATACGCTATTGCGATTAATATAACTCACCTAAGGATGGCGGGAATAAGTTTTTCCTGAAAACATCACTTTATGCGCGAATAGATGTAAGCTTTTAATTTAATAAACGTCTTTCTAATTCTACGATTTAATTTTCTTGTTACTCGTGATCTCTTCAACTTTCTGAACGGCCACCTGCCCTGAACAATATCCTGCTCTGGTTGAACTTTTAACGTTTCTGGAAAATCTGGTTCAGGGTCATATTTCCCTTCAAAGCGTCCTCTTTTGTTTTTCTACCAGCTAATGGGGCGGTTTTTAAAGTAAGGCACTTTTTCACGAAGCATTGCAGGCTTTCCGGCCTCAATGATGTATTGACTCAGCTGCCCCCGGTTTACTACGAGATTGCATTGACCAACCAACAACACAGCGCGCATATAAATCTAGCACGACTGCCAAGTACAACCAGCCTTCATGGATTTTGATATAGGTAATACCTGTGACCCAAATCTGATCTGGCGTATTCACATTGAAAACCTGACCGACTTGATTTGTTGCAACAACGCTGGCTTTACCAGCTGAGAAGATAGGACGGTGTGTAAACCCCTAATCTTTGGGCAACATCCTGCACCGATTAGCCTCGTTCTTTGACCTGAAAAAACCGCATCCCGTTTGAACTCTTCAATGTATCTTTTTTACCCATCATTGTTTAACTCCTTGCTTTCAAATTTGTAAGGGCCAAGGTGTCGACAAATCTAGGGGTATCTCAGATGCGTGTTTAGGCAGCTAATGGCACTAAAGCGACTATCATAATCCAAGTGAATAAAGGTCACTTACTGACCCAGATCGGAAGGCCGTGATGATCCCAGTTATACTTTATGGACAAAGTATTTTTGTAAATTTGTCAATTCTGTAGATGGTGCTTTTCAAGCATAAAGAGCTTTAGGCATATATCTGAAACCGGACTTTTTAGACAAAAATCCAAGCCTAAAGGACCGAAAGTTACAATCCATTAGGAAAATTGTAACATTTTTTGCAAGAATTTTATCTCGCTAAGTCAACAATTCTATTTATAGTGGATCTTGCAAATGTTGAAATATGTAAAAAAAATACCCCCTATTTTATCGTGGCCATAACCTAATCTCAAAAAGTCGGTCCATGTTCTGTTTGCTTTAAAACTAATACAATCTGCGTTTCACTAAACTTACTGACATTCGTTGAACTTACCTCATTCTTAATACAGAATTATTAATGGAAAATTCCAGCTAAATTTGGTCCTGTTTTGGGGGAATATATCAGAGATAGATTATTTGTTTGGCACATGACTGATACCTATGAGTATTAAAAATCAAAATAAATAAATTCAGCTGAACTGTCGAGGTTGAAGGCGGCGAGGGAAAGCCACACCACTAAAATTATGCAGAACTGGGCAGCTTTTGGTAGTTTTGTAAACAAAATTTTCGTTACAGGTACTGCAGTATGTGTGTTCGGTAGACAAAATATAATTAAGAGGGCCATCGCCATTATGACGAAGGGCGCATTATCTTCTGGCATAGCCCATTGCGTCGGCAGAGAAAATAGCGCGCTGTAGATGCTTAAGGCGATCGTTATTGTCTGGGCGCGGAAAAGAACCCATAAGACTGCTACAAATACGAAAGTTACGGCAATACCTAGGATTTTTGGTGGTGTAATACGGAAATGCTTGAAGGCATGAGAGAGGCTGACCCCAACACTGTGTAAAAGGCCCCATATAATGAACGTCCAGGCTGCACCGTGCCAAAGCCCCCCTAGGAAGAATACAATAAACACATTAATAATGTTGCGGCGGAGTCCGCGCTCATTACCGCCAAGGGGAATGTATAAATAATCTCGCAACCAGCGGGAAAGCGTCATATGCCAGCGGTGCCAAAATTCAGCGACGCTTGGAGCTTTATATGGTGAGTTAAAGTTGATTGGTAAGTCTATGCCGAATATTTTGGCCAAGCCTATAGCCATATCCGTATAACCGGAAAAGTCGAAATAAATCTGGATGGTGAAAGCCAGAGTGCTAATCCAGGCTGCGGTGAACAAAATTGGCTCGCCTGCTCCGGCAGCATTGTAGATCTTGTCAACATAGGTCCCCATGGGATCAGCGATAAACAGCTTTTTAGCAATACCCGAGAATAGAAAAAACGCCCCTGTGATGAAATTATTCCAGTTAACCTTGCCGAAACTAGGTCGTTTAAATTGTGGCATCATTTCAGAATGGTGGACGATAGGACCGATAATGAGCTGCGGGAAAAACGTTACGAATAAAACATAATCACGAAAGTGAATGCTGTCCGTTTTGCAGGTGTAAGTATCTACCAGAAAGGCTATTTGCTGGAAAGTGTAAAAAGATATTGCCAGCGGCAGGACTATATTGAAGTGGGTGAAGGATTGATCTGTTAGAAAGCTGATATTGTCCAGCATAAAGTTGGTGTATTTAAAATAGAACAAAAGTCCAAGATTAAAAACAACCCCCAAAACAAAGGCAAGTTTAGAGTATACTTGTTTAAGTTCGATAGTTTGAGCGATAAAAAAATTAACGATGATCGAAAAAGAAAGCAAAGCAATGTTATAAGGGTTTTGATAGCCGTAAAAAACAAAAGAGGCTAGAATCAGCAAATGGATGATAGGCCATGAGGTCTTTGAAAAACGCCCTAGTAGAAGATAGGCGGCCAATACAACTGGGAAAAAGAGATAAAGAAAGATACTGGATGTAAAGAGCATACTTATAACTTACTGGGACTTGGTGTTTATTAAAAAAGGATACAAGATATCAGCAAACATGCTATGTGCAATGTTGTTGGGGTGAGGGTCGCTCGGCATCGTCCACAAAGATTGGGCATCATCTACTTTTTTCATAGCAGGGAGTGCGTCAACATAGATGTACCCCTTTGCCATAGAGATTTCTTGCATGATTTCATGGGCAAAATCATATTTGTAGTTACTGATATCGTGCACTTCGGGCATTATCATCAAATAGAGGCGAATGTTGTTTTGTTTGGCGTAATTAGCCAGATTTCCGAGTGCTTTATTCATCCTGATAAAGCCTGGATAGGTTTTTTTATAAGTTTCTTTATAGTGACTCAACAGGTCAGTATGGCCAAATGTGCCTTTAAGACGGTTAGCCAAAATCCAAAACGTGACGGCGAGTTGGCTGTTCCGGATAAGGACGTTCCCGCCCCCCGGCGCTAAAACCTCAGCATCGTTCAGGTAGTAATTGACCACGATATCGGTAGGGTTTAGGTCTTTATTTTTTTCTAAAAACAACGTCACGTAACGCTCAGTATTATAATTGCCGATGCCAGCATTCATAACAATGGCATTTATATTGGCGGCCTTGAATTTTTTCTGAAGCTGAGCCGAAATCGTTTTTTCTTCTTCAACACCCCATCCCAATGTTGCAGAAGAACCAATAAGCAAAATGCGCCTCTGGCCGAGACTTGCGGCAGGTAATGAGCTACCGCGCAATCCTTTCTCATTGATACGAATTTGTACGTTTTGCAGCTTAGCCGCCTTATTAGGTACATGCTCATGGCCAAGAACTGGATTGTCAGAGCGCTGCTTAAGAACGCTGGAATATTTCCACATTTCTATGTGATAGTTTTTGCCATCACTATTTTTAAACCGCAGAATTATTTCAGCGGCGGCAAGCGTTATCATTACAGAAAAAGTAGTTATAATCAGGACGAAAATTATCTTTTTCGGTATCATTGCAAGGCCCCTTTTTTGCGTAGCTTATGCTCTGCGTAAGGCGCAAGTACTTGAAAAATTTTGTTAGCGATTAATGTAGTACCAATGTCATTGTAGTGAACGGTATCATTTTTGTGAAATGGATTCTTTGACATGTCCAGGGTGTTGAAAGCGTGGCTGAGGTCATATACAGGATAAAGGGTGTTTCTTTCCGATAACTTTTTATAAAAAATTTTCTGGTAATGGGCTTTGACAATGTTTTCGCTGTCCATTTTATTAACCGGCCAATTTTTCCACAGATAAGCCGCTGGTAAGAGAACAGAGATAAACTCCATATCATGCGCATTGGCAATGTGGGCCATCATTTTATAGTTTAGTTTTTCACGGGTTAACAGGCGGTTGAAAAGCTTTTGTGTTTGTTCATCCTCTTTATAGATAAGCCAGTCTTTTTCCGTGGGGGCAGGTACCTTGTCTTCAAGGATGACTTTATCATTTACGAATTGTATCAAACGTATGGTATTAACGTTAAGTGAAAGTAAAAATTTATAAACCGTTCGAGGTATTATGTGAAATATTCCATCTGAATATTGACGCAATCGTATGGTTGGCCGTTTGTCGAAAAGGTCATAAAGCTTGTCCTTGGATTTATACTGATTAATGTTGTCTATAAAGTTATAAATGGGGAATAGACCGTTTATCGAAGACACAATATCGGCATTGATTTTCATGTCTTCAAGATACTCATAAAGTAACATCATTTCATGAAATGTAGGATAGCTTGTGATGGATAGACTCTGAATTTTGACTTTACCAGATCCGAATTTTTTGCTCATCATATGTTGGATGAGCGAGGCAATGGTTTTATCCGCGCCGGTGAACGGGAATGGTGTACCTAGAGTGGACGCGCCTGTGAGCAAAATTGTTATAGAGGGCTTTTCTAACGTCACGTCATTAAGGATGAAGCCGTTGCGGTCTGTATAAAGATTACCATGCGTATCACGGAGTTGAAAATTAGGCCGATAGGCATGATGACGCAGCGGGTGATAGATATACGGGTTCTGTGATTTTGGGGAAATGTCCAAAATTTTCAATACTGTGAAAGAGAATAGCTCAATCACTGCCAGTCCTAATAAAATTAGGGTACATGAAAAAATAATTTTCTTGGTAAGGTGCATTTTCAAATTTTCATCTACTTTTTAATCAAGTTCAAACTGATCTTTATAGTCTTCTATCAAGGACGTGTCCTGTTGCTCTTTTTTAAGGTAATAATTACCAATAACCAGTACATCCATATTTGTTCCCATAAAGCAGCGGAAAGCGTCTTCGGGAGTGCAAACGATGGGTTCTCCGCGAACATTGAAGCTAGTATTTACTAGAATTCCACAATTCGACAATGATTTAAAGTTTTGCAGCAACTCGTAAAAGCGTGGGTTTCTTTCCGTATCAACTGTTTGCACGCGTGCCGAATAATCAACATGTGTGACGGCAGGGATTTCTGAACGCTCAAGGTTAAGCTTTTCAATCCCGGTTAGGGCTTCCTGTTTTTTAGTCAGCTCCTTGCATTTATCTTTCTGTACGGGTGCTACCATCAGCATATAAGGGCTTTCAGTATTAAGCTCAAACCATTCGGAAACATCCTCATGCAGGATAGCAGGCGCAAAAGGGCGGAAAGATTCACGGAATTTGATTTTCAAATTCATAATTTTTTGTGTGTCCACCTGGGTAGGATTACCTAGAATTGAACGGTTGCCCAAAGAACGCGGACCAAATTCCATACGACCCTGAAACCATCCAACAACTTGACCGTCTTCCAGATCTTTGGCAGTGTGCTTGAAAAGGTCTTTATCATTCAATTCTTCAAATACTGCACCGGCAAGATTGAGTCTTCGTTTTGTAGCTTCGGGCGTGAAAGAGGGGCCAAGGTAGGTGCCGCGCATCAAATCTGGTTTATTAGGGGTGCGGTCTTTTTCGAAATGCTTGTGATAAGCTAAAAGGGCTGCGCCCAGTGAGCCACCTGCATCACCGGCAGCAGGCTGAACCCATAGATTTTTAAAACTCTTCGCACGGATGATTTTTCCATTAGCAACACAGTTGAGTGCTACGCCGCCGGCCATACACAAATTGTCAATTTTATATACCTTCGCGGCGTCTTGTACGAGCTTGAGAATGATTTCCTCAGTCACGGTTTGAACGGACGCTGCAACATTCATGTGAAATGTGTCAAGTTTGTCTTCTGACTTACGGACCGGCTCTCCTAATAGATTGGCGAACTTATTATTGGTCATTGTCAGGCCGGTGCAGTAGTCGAAATAATCTTGATTAAGCCAAAATGATCCGTCATCTTTTATGTCAATAACATTCTGTTTCAGCAAATCTACATACTTGGGCTGACCATAGGGGGCTAGCCCCATAACCTTATACTCTCCTGAATTGACCTTAAAGCCAAGGTAATAGGTGATGGCCGAATAGAAAAGGCCTAAAGAGTGAGGGAAATGTATTTCCTTTACAATATTGAGGTCTTTGCCTTTGCCAAGAGCCAGTGTAGCTGTAGCCCATTCGCCCACACCATCCAGCGTCAGAACAACTGCATCCTCATATGGAGATACATAAAAAGCTGAGGCTGCATGGCTCAAATGGTGTTCAGCAAACAGTAGTTTTTTTGTAGGAAAATCGGAGCTGTACCGGCGCAATTCCTTCAAGATGTTATCTTTTTGAAACAGCTTATCTTTTATCCAAACGGGGATTGCTTTTATGAAGGAGCAAAAGCCCTTAGGTGCAAAGGCAATGTAGGTTTCAAGCAAACGGTTAAAGGTCAAGATGGGTTTATCATAAAACACAACCGCATCGATATCATCCAGGGTGATCTGGCATTCGCTCAGCGCCCACTCCAGTGCTTTATGAGGAAACGCACTGTCATGCTTAATGCGGGTGAAACGTTCTTCCTGGGCAGCAGCAATGATACTGCCATCTTCTATGATAGCAACTGCACTATCATGATAGAAACAGGAAATTCCGATAATGATCATCGTTTATATTTCTTCTTTTGATGTCTCATACTAGAATACAGCGTATATAAAGGGAGCAATAGCGGAACCTTGTGCGAAGATAATTAGGGAACCCAATAAAAATGCAATAATGATAATAGGCAAAAGCCACATCTTTTTATGCATTTTGGCAAATTCGAAAAGTTCTTTGAGAAGTTCCATTTTTTTCCGTTTTATATCAAAATTGTTTATTCATAGTTTCGTTGAGAGTACTGTCTTTATTTTTCCAATACGTGCCACTTTCTTTTTTTTTCAGACTGAGGAGGTCTTTATTCAATAAACGCATGGCTATGCCGTAAGGTGTAAAAAACAAAAAAAACAAAATTCCCATAAAAATGGGCGTTATAACAAATGCCAAAAGATCAGCAAATTTCATCCATAATGTATACAACGGAGAGAGTATTTGTGGAATAAGAATGCAAATAATGGTGCAACCGAGCGCTGTGCAAATTAGATAAGTGGTTGTTTGATTACTTAAAGAATTTGAATACATCACAACACATAAAAGAACGGCGATTATAATTAGACCTATTTCTTTTCCGTGGTGTTTTTTGTCTTTCATAGGAACAATACCTTAATTTTTTAGTATTCATATATTACATACTACCTATTTGCAAACTCATAAAAGCTAAATATTATAGTTATTTATTTTAAATACTGTGCAACTCTAATTTAGGAGTGGTAATTTCTTCTTTAAGCTTATGATCCTCCCTCTATAAATTTGCCATCAAAAATACATTGTAAGAACAGGTCACATGAGATCCTAAATTAGAGAACAAACTGTCTAAAGTAAAAGTGTAGGGAAGTTGATCTGTAGGTCAACAGCTGGGACCGGTTATGGCACGAAAACGACTATCTGAATCTAAGTATATAAAGGTCACTTACTGACCCAACTCGGAAGGTTGTGATGATCCTAGTTGCCCAAGATGACCCCAATGTTTTTATCGATTAGCTTATTCTTGGAAAGGTGTATTACAAGTCAAAATAGCTTCGGATATATATCTGCAACCAGACTTCATTGACAATAAGCAAAGCCTAAAACCCTACAATGTTACAAGTCGCTAGGAGTATTGTAACATTTTTTGCAAAGAACCATCCAGCTATCCCATTGATTTTATTTGCGCTAGATTTTTGAAATGTCGAGAAATTTTACAAAATACCCCTTTTTGTAACATGGAGCATTTTCCTAGTTCAATTTACTCTCATCTAGAACAGTTAACGCCCCTTATATACCATCGTATTCTTTGATAAATTGATAAAGACATTCATGAATACATCAAATATTATGTATAAAATAAATATTCATTTTGGTGGGTTTTAGGGGTGGTATTATGGGGCGTTTGTTTTTCTATAGTCTATTTATCTTCACTTTTATTTTTTTCTCTTCACCTCTCCAAGGGCAAGAGCCCGATTTAAAGAGTTTGAACGAGAAAGTGAATCAGCTTTTTAAATCGAAGCAATATTCTAGTGCCATTCCAGTCGCCAAAATTTATTCTGAAAAAACAAAGAAAAAATACGGTGCCAGACATCAAAAATTTGCAAAAACTCTAAGTATTCTGGCTTTGCTTTATAATACTCAAGCCCAGTATGCACTTGCTGAACCTCTATTTAAACAATCTCTCTATATATATGAAAATGCTCTTGGCCCCACCCATTCCAGTTTGGCAATGCCGCTGAATGGTCTAACTGCTCTTTATACATCACAAGGTCTTTATGCGAAGGCTACTCTGTCTTATAAGCGCTCTCTGGCAATCAGTGAAGAAACCTTTGGCCCCAGCCATATAAACGTTGAACTAATGTTGAATGGCCTGGCTGTGCTTTATACAGTTCAAAAGCAATATGATAAGACAGAGCTACTTTACAAGCGTTTTCTTGCGATATACGAAAAATCTTTTGATTCCAATCATCCCAGTATTTTAAGAACGTTAGATAGCCTATCTGGTCTATATGAATCTCAAGGCCTGCACACAAAGGCAATATCGCTTTATAAACGCTCTCTTACATTAATAGAAAAAACTCTCGGATCCTCTCATCCGAGAGTAGCAAGAAAGTTGTATAAACTGGCTAGCCTTTACGCAATTCAAGGTCGACATACAGATGCTTTATCACTCTATAAACGCTCTCTTGAGATAGATAAAAAAGCTCTTGGTCTTACTCATCCCAACGTAACAAAAACATTGAATCATTTGGCTATTCTTTATGCAACTCAAGGTCAATATAAGCGGGCAGAATCACTTTTTAAGCTTTCATTTGAGATAGATAAAAAAAACCTAGGTCCCAACAATATTAACTCGGCAATCACCTTATATAATTTAGCAGAGCAATATAAAAACCAAGGTAAGTATGCGAAGGCTGAGCCACTTTATATGCGCTCACTCACATTATTTGAAAAAACTGTCGGTCCTAACCGTACTCAAATAGCAGCAACGCTAAATGGGCTGGCAAGTTTGTATGTATATCAAGGCAGGTATCCACAGGCTGAATCACTATATAAGCGTGCTCTCGCGATAGATAAAAAGAAACTAGGAACCAACCAATCTGACTTAGCAAGAACATTAGATAACCTCGCAACTCTTTATCTAATCCAAGGCCAGTACACACGGGCTGAGCCGCTATATAAACTCTCTCTAGCGATAGATGAAAAAGCCCTAGGACCTCTCCATATCAGCTTAGCAACAACGTTGAGTCATCTAGCTACTCTTTATAGTAAACAAAGGAAGTATGTGCGAGCTGAACCACTTTATAAACGCTCCCTTGCGATATATGAAAGAGCATTTGGACCCACCCATAAAAGAGTAGCAAATACTTTGTATAACCTGGGAACACTTTATTATAAACAAAGGAAGTATGTGCGAGCTGAATCGCTTTATAAACGCTCTCTCGCGATATATGAAAAAACTCTGGGCCCCAAAAATATCTACGCGGCAACACCTCTAGCGAGTCTGGCTGTTCTTTATACTTTTCAAGAAAAATATGCTCAGGCTGAGCCGCTTTTTATGCGCTCATTAGTGATAGGTGAAAAAGCTCTAGGCCTCAACCACCCAAAATTAGCAAGTACTTTAAATAACTTAGCAAATCTTTATCTAATTCGAAGTCAGTATGTTAAAGCTGAGCCACTATATAAACGCGCTCTCGCGATATATGAAAGAGCATTTGGATCCACCAATACCAAAGTGGCAACAACGCTGAAATTTTTAGCTAGACTTTATAAGAAACAAGGGCAATCAGCACAAGAGGCAGAAGTCCGTAAACGTTTAGCCCTTATGCCGCCCAAAGGTACACAACATATCTCTCTTTACGTGATGACGAATAGATCTGATGATGAGAAGAGCCATTTTGATGCTGGTATCTCGAAAATCACTTCTTTTAATCGTGTTGTCATGCGGGTTCCAGTAAACGAGATTAAAAAGCTTGGGGAAAGACAAGCTAAAAACTTAGGACTATTGGAAAACGCAAAAGAAGGGGAGCTGACAGAAGCCGAGGCTCTCAAGCTTGTCCGTGTGCGCAAATTAAAATCAGCCAAGATATTTGCAAAGTCTGCAATCGCCAGTCAGGCACGGACAGCCATCTTCAAAAAACAAGCGCTTATATTTTTACATGGTTATAATAACAGCTTTGAAGACTCTATGAAACGAGCGGCGCAACTGGGGTTTGATTTGCAGTTTGACGGGATCATGGTCCCTTATGCGTGGCCCTCTCAAGGGAGCCTTGCCGCTTATTTAAAAGACGGCTCCATGGCAACAAAGTCAGTCGAGCCACTCGTGGCTTTTTTAGATCAATTACGTGAGACGCTTCCGGGAGTAAAATTGCATTTCCTTGCTCATTCTATGGGCAATCAAATCATGGTACGGGCTTTATGCAAAATCGCGCAAAGAAAAGACGGCAAGACACATAATTTTGGTCAGGTGATTGCCGCGCACGCAGATGTCAGTCATAAAGATTTTGAAAAACTCACCAAATGTTTTAAGCCTCATGTCGACGGCATCACTCTTTATGTGAATGAAAGTGATGCGGCTCTTAGGTTGCGCTGCGCCGGGTTTCGCTGCCGAGCTGGCAATAAAGCCCAAGGCTATACAGCCGTTGATGTGATTGATACAACGAAAATGAGCAAGGGGTTGTACCGCTCATATACGAAAGGCTTTGACCATGATATTTTCATCCGCAATGCCTTATTGTTTAGTGACATTACCCGCTTGCTCCTTACAGGCCAACGCCCGGTTGAGCAACGCACTGAAGAGTTCAGACCGAAGAAGGACGATAAGGGCCAAACATTCTGGGCTTACGATAAGTCTTATGACCTGACTGCAATAGAAGATGCTATTTCTGCGAAATAGTGCAAATGGCTTATTTTATGCGTTAAATAGCTTTTACTTGTCGAAAAATGTAACCGTTTACCCCATTTTGTAACATTTTTTGACAGCGTTTACTTCATGAATGTATCTGTAAGCGGATATGGCGATCTGGATGAGAGATGCATTTGAAAGTATTATAAACTAAAAATCATTCTCAGAATCTTTAAATAATTGAAGAAGTCTCTTCATGGCACTTAGCAGACATTCTTAGTGGCTGTTGAAAAATAATTTTCCACATTGCGATTTATCCTATATCGGACGAGATAGGGGGAGAAAATCAAAGCGAGGTATCTCTGAAATATGGCCAGACAACCAATCAGCCCTCCACAATCTTTAGTCCCACCAAAAGATTTTATATTGCCCGAAGATTGGGACAAAAACTTAAAGAAAAAATTCAGTGAAGATCTAAAAAGAGATATTCAGCTAAAAGTTGATCGATACATCATCCGCAATCTATTCAATGTCCATAGCCTTAATTTTGAAGAGGTTGAATACAGATTGTCTCAGATTATTGAAGGCATAAAGTTAATCCTAAAAGGGTTTCCCTATCCACATACTAATAATATGAATGACCAAGTACATACTTTAATAGATTATGAGATCAGCCATCAATTAAATAAATCCGATGATAATGATAATCACATTATTCTTGGCATGAAAATGAATGAAATTTTGGATATGCAAAAAGCAACAATCTCTACTCTAGAAAAATTAAAAGCTGCACATCCGCCCCTTCCTGCACATAGACCATCTGATGAAAATGCAGACTGGTTAATCTACGACCTTGGACTAATATTTGAGAAGAATGATGGAAAGTTTTTTATGCCAAAAGATCCAGGGCCTAATCACCCATTCTATTGTTATCTAACTGCAATAAACAATCACATACCTATAGAGCTACAATTGAGTGATACCGGTTTAATCAACAGATCAATTAAACTAATAGGCTTTAGAAAAAACACTCAAAAAGAAACTAAAACATAGAAATAAAAAATTTCAATCGATTCAACTTTTAACTTGTCAAGGGGACTAACTCAAAAAAGATATTTTAGGTTAGTCCCCTAATTCAATTGGATATTTTAGGACAACTTTGCTTCAGCTTAAACAATAGTGGAGCAAAACATTATGGTCTCTCTACCTGAAACTGGCTTTGTCAGATTACCTCATGTCCTGAAAGTCTATCCCGTTAGCAAGTCCACTTGGTGGGCAGGGATTAAAGAAGGGCGCTACCCCAAGCCTGTCAAACTAGGGCCAAAGATCACGGCCTGGCGCGTTGAAGACATTCGAACCCTCATTGATACGACCGAGGGTTAAGCCATGTCCAAACGACTCTATACCCATAGACGGCTGCGGTATTGGTATGCCTATGACATTGACGAAATTTGCTCTGTCTTTTCCGATAAGGTGTTGCACCCTCAAACCGTACGTACCTGGATTAAAGCCGGTCTGAAGACCATCGACAAGGGGAAGCCATCATTAGTTTACGGTAATGATCTGATCACCTTCTTGAAAAAACGTAATGATCAAAACAAATGCTCAACCTCGTTTGATCAGTTCTATTGCTTCAAGTGCAGGGATTCCCGGTCGGTTTTTCAAAATAGAATTTCTATCGAACAAGAAGGTCAGTTCATAAAAGCCAAAGGTCACTGCAGGCAATGTAAAACTCGTATGTGTAAAAGCTACAGCCTGGCTGCTTACCCGCAGTTGCGTCAGACCTTCAAGCTGGTTGGGGTTTCGGAATTATACGATTGTTCGGCCTCCGCCGATAAGACTCACTTAGATACAGAAGACAAAACGGCTCCAACTGAGTCAGATCAGGGGAGTTTGTTTTGATGAACTGGGACAAAAAGCGAAACCAATATTCAGCGGCTAACGAAAGATCAAAGTTTAAATACAGACGGCACCTGCGACGGGTCGCGCAAAAGGATGAGAAGACAGTCTTGGCAATATTAAGGCACATCCGTGAGTTTGAGCTGTTTATCAACTTTGCCGGTTTTGAAACCTTCAATGCGGATATTGCCGACAAATACATTCAGTACCTGTTTCATAGGTCACTGTCTCTGTCTTTTATACAAGACAACATTCGCACCCTAAAAGAATTCCTGAAATGGCTGGAACGTCAACATGGTTACCGCAGCAAAATTAATTACAATCATATTGACTATCTCAATATTTCACAAAATCAGAAAAACGCAGCCAAGGCGTCTGAGTATCAGAAGTCTTATAAGTTTCAGCAAATTATCAACACTATCCGCCATATGCCAAGCACATCAGACAAAGAAAAGCGGGACAAGGCCCTCATCTCCCTTCAAGCTTTGTGTGCCCTTCGTATTTCAGAGCTCAGGACAGTAAAAATCAAAAACCTGATCCAGGAAGATGACGTTTATTTTATTTACGTTTCACCCAAAAACATGACGGTGAAGTTTGGAAAAACTCGAAGTACGAATTTCATACCATTGCCAAAGGATATCATCCAAAATGTCATTACGTGGCGGGACTACTTACTCTCACTTAGTTTTAAGGAAACCAGCCCTTTGTTTCCACGTATCGACAATCGTTTTGCTGAGACAAATCTTCTAGAGCAGACCTTGCAAAGTGACTGCATCAGATCAGGCACGACCATACGCAATATTTTTAAGAGGGCCTTTGAAACCGCCGGTTATGAATACATTAACCCCCATAGCTTTCGCAAAACCCTGGCACGATACGCTGAAACGCAAAGCCCAGCTTTCTTAAACGCGGTTAGGCAAAACCTTGGTCATAATTCAATTGATACTACCCTTAACAGCTATGGTCAGCTCTCTGAGCCTGAGCAGAGGCGGATAATTGCAGGCAACAAATTTGAAGATAAGCTCTGAGCCATGCAGCATCCATCACCTACTGACTATTCATCCAACCACAGGTCAATACCGAAAATGGCTTTTCTGTATGGCCTATGCGGCCTGTTGGCATTCTCAGTCGATCAGACTCTGAATTGGGAATTTATGATCCGGCAGGAAAAAACCGTAACCGCATTGGTGATTGCTGTGCCCATCGCTGGCCTTCTATGTGCCGTTGCCTGGCCTGCAATCTGGATCAGTCTGAGGCGTAGAGATATACCCAGTACTTTTTTATTTGTTTTTATTTTTATGTTTCTAGCCATGTTCAGCCTGGGGGCCAGCTTCAACCGGGCCGGTGAAAGTTACGATCTCAAAATATTTCATTTGAAGAAAGACAATTATGCCCGCTTGCAAGCCATGCAACATCTGAAAGAAGCCAAACAGAACTGGATCAGGAAAGACCAAGCCGTTCAGGCTGAACTGAATAAAGGTGGGTGTGGGCGTATTTGCAAAGACAAGAAAGTCAGTGCCCAGGAAGCAGAAAGATACCTTCAGGTAGTGAAAGAGCGTGTCAGAGAACTGGGGGGACCGACTACTACAGTTGACCCTCTAGCCCGTCGTATTGCTTTACTTACTGGTTTGTCTCAAGACTGGATACAGTTGGTTTACCCTCTCCTGCTACCAATTGGGATCTGGTTGGCCAGCATTGGGTTCACAGGGGCTGCATTCAATGAGTTAAACCTTGCACAGAATAAAAAACACCAACCACCTGAGCATCAACCCATGAAAAAACGGATTGCTGACTGGATGGCTCAACAACAGAAGCAAATTGGACGACTTCCAACACAAAAAGAAGCCGCGCAATATTTTGAAATTTCTGAAAGCACCGTAAGCAGAAAACTTGCAGAGATGCAATTCAATTGCAAGTGACTGAATTTCATTATTTATTCAACAATCTACAAAATAGGTATTATTTTTATAGGCAAATATAGTAGGTCGGAAAAATAATTACTCTGAGAGCTAATAGCTTGACGAGCACTCAAGAAATCAGCTTTTACCGTCATAAGTGCCCCTTCATAACCGCGCCTATTAGGGCCAAACTGAATGCAATAGAGTTCCATATAGGTCCAACACGCCAGACATGCCGGAATATTTATATCCCCAGACTACAGCAAATGCGAGAAAGTCAACAAACGCTGTAAACAAAGCGCATAACACAGCAGCAATAATGAGCTTAACCCAAAAATTAGTTTCATGATCGGGGGACGGTCTTACTAGAATGGAAGCGAATAAGAGAGCGAAAAAAGGATCCCCACAAATATTTTTGGGGTTCAATCAAACTCATATTTTTTAGAAAACACAAAGCAATAAAAAACACAACAGTGAGTAACTGCCAAAAAAATTCATCTATCTCTCGACGAGCTTCATGTACCACTTTTTTATTTTCATTCATCTTAAATTCTTAGACGGAAAATCACTGATTTTGCAACCCACCTCATACCGATTTTATATGAAAATCTTACATTTCATACGTGTTCTATGTCCTCAACAAATAAAAAAGGAGAAGAAATAGATTATTAACAATCATAGACTCAATCTATTCAGTTCGCATCGTGAGATATGAGGTAACTTTCCCAGGCTTGCATCATATTACGGCGTTTATTAAATAAATTGCCTCGGCGATAAGCAGCTTCTACTTTATCCTTAATAGTATGAGCCAAAGCCATTTCTGCTACATCACGAGGAAAGCTAGAAACCTCCCCAGACCAATCCCGGAAACTGGACCGAAATCCATGAGGCACATAATTACCCCTTACCCCATTAACACCATACCCCATACCACGCATAAGTTGGAGCAATGCCATATTTGATAGTGGTTTGCCGTATCTCGCACCCGGAAAGAGATATTCATTCCCCTCTAATTTCGGAAGTGCTTTGAGATCAGCCAACATAAGTTTAGTTAGAGGCACTCTATGCTCACGCTTTGCTTTCATTCTATCGGCTGGAATTGTCCAGACAGCAGCTTCAAATTCTATTTCTGACCATTGCGCTTTTAACAATTCGTTAGTGCGAACTGCCGTCATGATCAACAGACGAAGCGCCAGAGCTGAAACACTTTTGTTTGTAGTCAGTTCAATCATAAAAGCAGGGACTTCATCATATGGCATAGCAGGATGATGACGGATCGTTTTCACCCGTGAGGGCTTCGGCAGCAACATATCCAGATGGCCACGCCACCGAGCAGGATTAGACGCATCCCGGTATTTATGGGCGGCTGCAAAATCCAATACGTTCTCTATTCGACCCTGAACACGTTTGGCTGTTTCTGTTTTTTCATTCCATATAGGGGATAAAATTTTTAAGATATCTTCAGTGGTGATCTTATCTACTTGTTTTGAACCAATATCGGGCCTTGCATATGTTTTAAGGGTCCTAACCCACTGCCTTGCATGCTTGGCATTTTTCCAACCCTTGCGGTGAGCCTTAATATACTTGGCAGCGCAACTGGTAAAACAAGGGATCTCCTCAACATCAATTCTTCTGGCCTCGATTGGATCAATGCCATCACGCACCAGATTTCTATATTCAGAAGCTTTAGCGCGAGCCATCGCTAATTCAATATCTGGATAACTACCTAACCCCATTTCCCTCCGCTTACCATTGAGAGTAAAGCGTAACACCCACTTCTTTGCCCCGGCTTCTGAGACAATCAAGCGGAGCCCAGCGCCATCTTCATATTTACCGACTTTTGCTGTTTCAACTTGTCGAGATGATAATTTGTGAATAGCCATAAAAGAATAATCCATCAGTGAAGACTGAAGGCTAATCCCCCACTCAGTCCCCCAATTATTTTGGATTTAATGATATGACTATGGATGGTAATAATCAATAACATATTAAAACAAAAGAAATTATTCCTCTTTATAAATACAGATAAACGTTATATCGGCGGACTCTCTCTCCGCCATTTTTTCTTTCACTTAAGAATCTTAAGTTTCAAGCTGAATAATCTTCAAGAACTAAACTTAGCCCTATGCTTAATTTAGATAATAACACCCTAAACTTCATAAACCAGCTATTACTCAAGAATATTCATAATTGATATTTAAGAAACAAAATTTTATATTACATATTGTTTTTTCTCAAAACACTATGAACACTTGGTCTAATTGTAGCACTATTCTGTATCATAGTATGATTGTATATTGGTGCATTTTAATTGCTTAATTTTGGTATTGATTATGTATAAAATTAGAGTTTCTTTCTTTTTGCGTTTAATAACATTCGCAATTACTTACGGCCTAATAAATATGGCATGCTTAAGAGCATATGCCGTAGAGTCTGGTGTTAGTTTTTATCTCCCTGGTACCTATGGAGATATAATGGCAGCCGCTGCACCAGCTCCAGGTACATATCTTTTATCCACTTCCATACATTATAAATCAAACGCTTCAGACGCCGTACTTCCGAATGGAATAGATAAGAGAATTGAAGCTGAAGCATATGCTGAACTAGTAAGAGGCTTTTGGGTACCCGATGCAAAATTTCTAGATGGGCAAATTTTAATGGGCTTTCGAGTCTCAGCCTTAAAACAAGATGTATTGGCTGAAGTCGAAACAAATGCTGGCTTGCTGGAGTTTCAAGATGATATCAAAGGGATAGGCGATCTTAGTATTATCCCTCTCTCAGTTTACTGGCAATTGGGTGATCTCTACATTAACCTTTATGAAGCAGTTAGCATACCTACTGCTAATTTTGACAAAAGCAGACTAGCGAATATCTCACTCAATCGATGGGTTTTTGATACGGTCCTGGCCATGACCTATCTCGATAAATCAACAGGTATAGAAATCTCTGCCACACCTGGAATAATATATAATACCGAGAATACTAAGACAAAATACCATTCAGGGATTGAATTCCATATGGATGCGATGGTGAATTGGCATGTCTCTTCTTCATTATCAATAGGAATGCACGGAAGTGTTTATAAACAACTGACTAAAGATACAGGTGAAGGCGCGACCCTTGGATCATTTAAAGGAAGATCATATTCAATTGGGCCTGCCATTGTGTGGCATAAGAACATTGAAAGTCGGAAATACCTATTATCCGCAAAATGGCTGCATGAATTTGATGCTGAGAATAAAATTTTTGGTGATTTAACCGTGTTTACACTTGGTATTAAATTCTGAAAAGAAAGATGCTGTTTCCACTAACTGGAGCTTCATACAGGAGCTTATGACCGAAACACCTCGATTCTAACACCCACTCCAAATGATTAAATTTTACTCACCTGCATATAACGAGGTTAAATATTAGGCAGAAATAAATTTCATAGTACCAAATTTATGGCTTTTTTCTTCTCATGACCTGTACATCTGTATGCTTTTTCAAAAAACTGCGTATTTTTCCAATTGGCATAATGGTTGCGAAAGAGTGATTATAAATTAGCTGCTTGCCTATTTTTATGGCGACCCTCTTTCATTGGAGATAAAATGTCTGAGACCTCTTCCTCACGGCTTAATCTTTTTTCATCTGAGCCTAAGATTAAAACTTTACACCTAACCTGGATTGCTTTTTTTATCAGTTTTTATGTTTGGTTTAATTTTGCCCCTCTTCTCTCGTCTATTCGTGAGACGTTTGACTTATCTGACCAAGACATTAAAGCCCTCCTCATTTTAAACGTTGCGCTTACCATTCCAGCACGTATTGCCATTGGTATTGCTGTTGACCGGTTTGGACCTCGGCTAACTTATAGTGGCTTACTTCTTCTTTCAGGACTTCTTTGTTTGGCATTTGCTTTTGCGCAAGACTTTGAAACCTTAGCCATAACCCGCTTCCTACTTGGTTTCGTTGGTGCTGGATTTGTCATTGGCATTCGCATGGTTGGTGAATGGTTCCCGGCAAAACAAGTTGGTATTGCTGAGGGCATTTATGGTGGCTGGGGCAATTTTGGCTCGGCAGCTGCTGCGATGTCTATTCCGACTATTGCTCTCTTCTATGGTGGTGATGAAGGCTGGCGCTATGCTGTTGCTTCAACTGGCGTGATTGCAATGATTTACGGGGTTATTTATTTCTTTTCGGTAAGTGACACACCTAAGGGTGCGACTTATTTTAAACCAAAGAAATCTGGTGCGCTTGAGGTGACCAGCAAAGGTGACTTCTTCCTTTATATCATTATGCAGGCACCGCTTCTGTTGGCACTAGCTGTACTCACATGGAAGCTTGGTCCATCTAATCTGAATATGATTGATGGTTTAAGTGAAATCATTATTTATGGTGTTCTTGTGTTTTTATATACTTATCAGGTGTTTCAAGCTTATAGAATTAACAAGGATGTGTTTACAACTGAGGTTGCTGATATTCATAAATATGAGTTTCGCCAGGTTGCTGTTTTGAACCTTGCTTACCTTGTTACATTTGGTTCTGAGCTTGCTGTTGTCTCTATGCTACCACTTTTCTTTAAAGATACCTTTGGTCTTAGTCAGGTTTTGGCTGGACTACTAGCTTCAGGTTATGCTTTTATGAATTTAGCAGCACGGCCAGGAGGTGGGTATATTTCAGATAAATTTGGTCGCCGTAAAACTTTGCTTATTCTGCTTGCCGGATTGACACTTGGTTATTTTGGTATGTCTCAGATTAATTCTGATTTTTGGTTACCGCTTGCTGTTGTTATGACCATGTGTTGCTCGTTCTTTGTACAAGCTGGTGAAGGGGCTGTTTTTGCTATGGTTCCTATTATCAAGCGACGGATGACTGGTCAAATAGCTGGCATGGTCGGGGCATATGGTAATGTGGGAGCCGTTTGTTTCTTAACTGTGCTTTCATTTGTTGAACCGCAGGTCTTCTTCCTTGTAATTGCGGCAGCTGCTATTTTCACCTTTATCATCACTTTCTTCTTCTTGAAGGAACCTGAAGGTCAGATGGCTGAAGTGATGCCTGATGGCTCTGTGCAAATGATTGATGTCACTTAACGTTCTGATCATTTCTTACTAAATTACAGATGAAGGCCCGCAGTTTGATTGAATGCGGGCCTTTTTCAAATTAAGCTGTTTTATTCCCTCACGATGGATTAGGGATGTGAATGAATGGAGACCGATTTTAATGAAACTTCCTGATATTTCTATCGGCCAATATTCTGACAAGGGCTTAAAGGACCGTAATGATGACTCATACGGTGTTGTCATACCTGAACCTCCTTTGTTGATGAACAAAGGGATTGCCATGGCTATTGCTGATGGTATGAGCACCAGTGAGGCTGCGAAAGAGGCTAGTGAAAGTTGCATCAAGAGTTTTTTGATGGATTATTACTCCACTCATGATAGCTGGACGGTTCAAACATCTGTTGCTCGTGTGCTCACTGCGACCAATCGCTGGCTTTATGGTCAAGGACAAACGCAATATTTATCTGACCGCGGGATGGTTAGCACATTCTCTGGTTTGGTTCTCAAGTCTGGGATTGCCTACATTTTTCATGCGGGTGACAGTCGTATTTCGCTCTTGCGGCAAGGCTCTGTTGAACCGTTGACCAATGAGCACCGGACAAGGTTATCTCGTAGTGAAGAGGTACTTTCTCGTGCATTTGGTATCGACCCTGAATTAGAAATCGATTATAAATCCGTCCCACTTAGAGATGATGACATCCTGATTTTTACAACCGATGGCATTCATGATTTTGTAAACTCACAAGAAATCATCACTACGATTAATGAACAAGATGATTTAAACATTGCTGCAAAAGCTCTTTCTCTTTTGGCGATAAAAAATGGCAGCGAAGATAATGTTACATGTCAGATTGTGCACATCACTTCTATTGGCGAAGCGGATGCCAATTCCCGGCAAACTATTTTAGCCTCTCTTCCCTTTCCTCCTGACCTTGAGCCTGGGACTAAGTTTGAGGGTTACGAAATCATCAAGCTTTTACATGCAAGCAATAAGACACAAATCTATTTAGCTAACATTGAAGCAACTGGGCAACGTGTTGTTCTAAAAACGCCTTCAGTGAATTTTGAGGATGATCCTTTATATATTGAGCATTTTACACGGGAAGAATGGATTGGCCGTTCACTGAATTCCGATCATGTTGTGAAGGTGATTGAACCTCCTCAACAAAGACGTGCGCTTTATTACACAACGGAGCACATTGAGGGCATTACACTTGCTCAATGGATGAATGATAATCCTCAACCATCTGTGCATGAAGTTCGTGAAATTATTGTTCAAATAGCAAAAGGTTTGCGCGCCTTTCATCGCAAGGAAATGCTGCACCAAGACCTAAAACCTGACAACATCATGATTGATAAAAACGGGATTGTGAAACTGGTTGATTTTGGGTCTACCTGGGTTGCTGGCCTTGAAGAAATCACCCGCTCTGATGATTTGCAAATGCGTGGCACTGTTGATTATACTGCGCCGGAATATCACTCAGGATACAAACCAAGCAACAAAGCCGACATCTATTCACTTGGTGTTTTGGCCTATGAAATGCTGACCCATAAACTCCCCTTTGGGAAAGGGTTTGCGACCAAGGGAATGGTTGAGAAATTAAAGCATACACTTGCTCATCATCGCCGCGAGGATATTCCTTATTGGGTTTCTGCAGCATTACGAAAGGCTGTTCGCCGAAACCCTTCTTTTCGCTATGACACACTTTCAGCTTTCGAACAGGACCTCTACAAACCAAATCCTAAATTCTTAAACGACACCAATGTTCCATTACTCGAAAAAAACCCAATTGTCTTTTGGCAGGCAGTTTCATTGATCTTGTTTGTTATTAATCTGGCTTTATTGTTCCAACTCATTCGCTAAAGCGGGAACCCTAAACGTCTTTTTTGCTATATTCCAAATGCTTGATTTCGCTGCGCTGTTTCATAAACGCTCCGAGCTTTCTCTCTCAACGATTTTATCTCGTCTTAATTCCAAATAACCTGACTTACGAAAAGGTAACCTGCACCATAAACAGTTTTAATCAACGCTGGTTTTCTTGGGTCATCTTCTAACTTCGAACGTAATCTAGAAATTCTCACATCTACACTTCGGTCAAAATTCAAGTCTGGATCGTCAGTTATCTGATCAAGGATTTGAGACCTGGAAAGGAGCCGGTTCGGATTATCGACAAAAACCTTCAAGATTGCAGCTTCACCATGTGAGAGATAGATGGTGGCAGTTTCTTTTTCAGTTTCTCCGACCCAGCTCAGTTTGTAGGTATTAAAATCTATTTCCCAATTGCCAAAGGCAGCAATGACGTTTGATTTTTCTGAAGTGACTTTTGTACGTCTTGTTCTTCGCAAGACGGCATGGACCCTTGCAACGACCTCATTTGGCTCGAACGGTTTCTCTACATAATCATCAGCACCTAATTTTAATGCTGCAATTTTTTCTTCAGCGTCCGACCGGCCTGAAATGATAATTGTGGCGGCCCCTGTTGATGAGATAATCGTGTCCATTAATTCCATGCCATCTTGATCGGACAAACCTAAATCAACCAGACATACATCAGGTTTGATTTTATCCAGGACACTTAAAAAAGACGCCCCGTTACCAAAGCTCGACGTGCGAAACCCATCCAGCTGCAAAGATGTTTGCAATAGGGCTGAGATATGGGGATCACCTTCTATTATAGCCACATGACTATCATTTTTATTGTCTACCATTTGGACTCTGACCATTTATTTTTAGTATTATATTTTAAAACAGTTATACGATTTATTTCGTCAATGATTGATGAATAGTGTTTGGCAATTTTGTATTGTCAAAAGGTTTCTCAATGTCTGAAATTCCTTAACGGCATCTCACCATATTTCTTCTGTTTCAGCTAACGCCCTCATTCGTATGACTTTCATATCGCGTAGAATTTTTTAGTCGGTCCTGCGAGAGATAAAGGCTCTGAATTGAACCAGGCCTAGTGGTATCTGAGATAAGCAATATTGGGTCAATAGTACTAAATATTTTCAAAGTTGACACATCTTTATCTTCTTTGATCACAATATCTTCAAGACCATTGTTCATTGCTGGTAGTTATGTGCATCTTTGCGTCTTTTCCAAGTTCACTTACAATCCCAATGGAGTAAGCGCACAGAATAATCCCCTGTGCCAAAAGAGCCATTTTGCATATTGCGAAATGCTTCTGTTGCCAGCAATTATTGGCTAAAAGGGCAAGCTCTCATTTTGGCATTGTTTTTAGCTCTG
>Ga0209344_10000308_pt1 | contig 94232 bp, 81 predicted proteins | sample Cruoilmetagenom6_FD_187293 | JGI IMG/M metagenome (GOLD analysis project Ga0209344, IMG submission 187293) | Oil polluted marine microbial communities from Coal Oil Point, Santa Barbara, California, USA - Santa Barbara Oil Seep Sample 6 (SPAdes)... | ecosystem: Environmental > Aquatic > Marine... | reverse complement strand
CCACGGTCACCACGATCACCGCGATCTCCACGATCACCACGATCACCGCGATCACCGCGATCACCACGTCCGCCACGATCCCGGCGATCACCAGTCGACGAAACCTCTCCGTCCCCGACAAGACCATCAGGGCCGGATACTGGCAGAAGAGTTACCTTGCCTTGCTGGTCGATGCCATCGACCAGCACTCGGACTGAGTCTCCAACTTTGAGGATGTCTTCGACTCGACCGATACGGCGGCTTCCGCCAATTTTTGAAATATGCAGCAGGCCGTCACGTCCAGGAAGAATATTAATGAAAGCCCCAAAAGGCGTAATATTCACTACTCTTCCATCGTATTCGGCTCCCACCTCTGCCATAGGCGGGTTGATAATCTGGTCAATCCAGTCAATGGCCTTTTGCGCAGACTCACGATCGGCAGCACCAACACGCACAACACCGTCATCGTCAATGTCAATGTCTGCGCCAGTGTCCCGCACAATCTGCTGGATAATCTTGCCCTTTGGACCGATGATGTCACCGATCTTGTCAACAGGGACTTCCACGACATGGAGACGAGGAGCCGTATCACGCAGATCTTCACGTGGTCCAGAAATAGCGTCGAGCATCACCTCGAGAACTTTTGCCCGGGCTTGTTTTGCCTTACGGAGGCCTTCTCCAAGCACCTCAGAAGGAAGCCCCTGCAACTTCGTGTCAAGCTGCAGCGCGGTCACAAACTCGGCGGTGCCGGCGACTTTGAAGTCCATGTCACCCATGGCATCTTCAGCACCAAGGATATCCGTCAGGGTGACATATTTGTCTCCCTCATGGATAAGTCCCATCGCAATGCCGGCCACAGGAGACCTGATAGGAACCCCAGCATCCATCAAAGAAAGAGAGGATGCACATACCGATGCCATCGAGGTCGATCCGTTTGAACTGATCGCCTCAGAAACCAACCGGTACACATAAGGAAAATCTGGCTCAGGCGGAATAACAGGGAGAAGAGCACGCTCTGCAAGCGCACCATGCCCGATCTCACGCCGCTTCGGCCCACGCATCACCCCAGCTTCACCCGTGGAATAGGGGGGGAAGTTGTAGTTGTGCATGTAACGCTTCGAGTCGACAACTCCGAGAGTGTCGAGAGTCTGCGCCATACGGGGCATACCCAGGGTTGCCACATTGAGGACTTGCGTCTCGCCCCGCTCAAAAAGCCCTGATCCGTGGACCCGCGGCAATAAACCTACCTCGGCTGACAAAGATCGAATATCTTCCGGACCCCGCCCGTCAAGACGTTTGCCCTCATTCAGGACACGTTCCCGCATGAGTTTCTTCTGTGTGGACTCAAAAGCAGCACGAATACCTGCTGCTTGTTCAGGAAATGCCTCTGCGAGTTCTTCTTGTACAGCAATGAGAATTTCAGCGATGAGCTTCCCACGCTCTTTCTTGCCAAAAATCGTGAGCGCCTCACGTATACGATCCCCTGCGGTCTCCTCCACCTTGGCAAGAAGATCATCGTCATACGACATCTGCAGAGAAAAGGCTGCTTTCTCTGGCTTCACAAGGCCAACCAGCTCAGTTTGCAGATCGACCAGATTGCGAATACCAACTTTTGCAATCTCCAGACCTTCTACAATCACCTCTTCGGTAGGAGCACATTGCCCATCTTCTACGACAAATGACCAGGCATCCTCTGTCGCACCACCCTCAACCATCATGATGTCGATCTCACCCGACTCATTCTGGCTTCCGGCCACCACAAGGTCGAAAACACTGTTTTCCATGTCTTCGTGCGTGGGATTCGTTACCCATTCCCCTTCGCGCAACACCATGCGAACCGCGCCGATCGGCCCATCAAAAGGGATATCCGACACGCAAAGAGCAGCTGACGCAGCGTTCAGCGCAACAACATCGTATTGGTTTAATTGGTCAGCAGAGAGGATGGTCAGGACAACCTGCACCTCATTGCGAAACCCGCGGGGGAAGGAGGGACGTAAGGGCCGATCTGCGAGCCGGCAAAGCAGAATAGCCTGCTCTGACGCCCGCCCTTCACGACGGAAAAAAGACCCCGGAATCTTCCCGATCGCGTACATCTTCTCTTCGACATCGACAGTAAGCGGAAAGAAACTCTGTCCCTCGCGCAAATTGGCATTCGCCGTGGCAGTGGCGAGGACAACAGTTTCTCCCAGGGTAACGGTGACAGCACCGCCCGCCTGTACAGCCAACCGTCCCGTTTCAAAAAGCCATTCCGCCCCTGCGGCCTGGCCTTGCGATTTAATTGTACCTTTCATCTTCCTCTTCTTCGGCAGGAAGCGTCATGGCAAAGCCAACCAGTTCATGAACCTTTGTTCGACAACGCAAATTGCTTTCTTCGCAGAAGCGAACCCGCGTCGGAAAGGGTCGGCGCCTCGTGACGCCTGCACAAAAAGAGGGACCACATGGTCCCTCTTTGTCATACTCAGCGGCGAAGCCCGAGTTTGTCACGAACGGCTCGATATCGCTCGATATCCTGCTCACGCAGGTAATTGAGCAATCGACGACGCCGGCCAACAAGCATCAACAACCCACGCCGGGTATGATGATCCTTTTTATGCGCCCGCAGATGTTCCGTCAGATGGTTAATCCGTTTCGTCAGGAGGGCAATCTGCACTTCCGGGCTACCGGTATCAGAATCGTGGAGCCGGTATTCTTCGATGGTCTCCATCTTGATCGGCAAGGACGCTCCTTGCATCAGTACCATTTTCTTCTAGGTTTTTCTTCTCGTTCAATGGGGCGATAGTGACCACGTCGCTTCTCATAGTAAACCTGCCTTTTTCCAGACAAGCCACAAACAGACAGGAAGCTGCATAGCAACAACTAGAAAACACTAACGCGGAAACCTAAAAATGATTCGCCCCGGGTGGACAAGACTCTAGCAGATCCCACAGAGAGGACAACTCGCCCCTCTTCCCCGCAGGCCTTTCCATTCTCTTTATTGCTGGATTTGTGACAGCAGATACTTCTTCGCTTCCTCGGCGTCTGCTGCTATTTGCGTGACCAAAGCTTGAGTATTCTCAAAACGCTTTTCATCCCGCATTTTCTTTACAAACCCAATATCGACAATCTTACCGTATAAATCCCCCGAAAAATCCAGTAGATGGGCCTCGATTATCGGGCGAACTTCGTTCTCCTTGCCGGAAGCCTGCGTAGGGACACGAAAAGTCGGACGCACACCGAGATTCACAACCGCATCATGCCAGTTGTCTTCCCACTTTTCTCCCCCAAGCACACGTACACGCCCAACATAAACACCGACTGGAGGAATACACGCCCGCTGCGATAAAGCCACATTTGCAGTGGGATAGCCAAGCGTTTGACCGCGCTGATCTCCTACAATAACTTCTCCTCGCAACTCATGTGACCGCCCCAGCCCAGCAGCCGCCCGCTCCATATTCCCATCTCGTACAGCAGCACGAATTGCAGTCGAAGAAAAAACGCCTTCTGTGTCTGTCACGAGATCGAGCGGCACTGTTGCAAAACCCGCCTCTCGTCCGATCTCTCGAAGCAAGCTGATATCGCCCTTTGCACCATGACCAAAACGAAAATCTCGCCCGGTCATCACTGCCCGCGCCCGCAAACATCCCACCAGCACTTCATCCACAAAATCTTCAGGGGGCTGGAGCACACGACTCTCATCAAAATCGAGCACCATCAGGTAATCAAGACCAGTCTCCCGAAGAAGCTCGATCTTTCGGGCAGGATCCGTTAACCGCTGTGGTGCCTCTTTCGGACGCACCACCTCCATCGTGTGCGGCTCAAAAGTCACGACTGCCGTGTGGGCATGAATTCGATCGGCATATGACCGCATCGACTGGATCACCGACCGGTGCCCACGATGCACTCCATCGAAATTCCCCACAGTAATCACGCATCCTGCTGGTGGGGATGGTGACAGTTTCAAATGCTCAATGACTTCCATTATGCCCAACGACTTTCATCGGCTTGTCCATAGGTCCATAAGTCCATAGGCTCGTCCATAGCTCGCCTTATTCTGTCTGCATCCTCTTCTTCATAGTTTCGGACTCCTGCCTCTGTCTCCAGCACATCTGTCTTCGTTCCTCGCGTCTTTTGCCGGGGTTTCATGACGGGATCTCAAACCAGAGTCATACATGGTGGGGTCCTGCAAGCACACAGCCGATTTTCACCTGACTGTCCGCTGTGTTTCCCCCAGAAGATTCAACAGTGTTCCAACCGTTCTAACCAGATGACAAGCGGATTGACAATTCTGGAACCACCATCTCTGCTTTGGCAAAGTCTTCTCCCGCGAGATGCGAATACACTCCGAGAAAAACGTCCGCAGCAGGAGAAGCCTCTTCTTCCTTCGCCTCTGCACCCTCCGGCTCTTCTTCCTTTGACTGCACGACCGCAAAAAAAGGACCGACCGGATCAGTCACCGGAAGAGGACGACCGTGGCGCACAGCATCGGCTGCTGCTTTCCCCACAACGAGACGAGGCACATGGGGAAGTAACCCAAGCGGCGGCAAAAGAGCTCCTCGCCCGTATTGAAAGAGGGGATCAAGCCCAATGGCGTCTTCTACCTCATGCGACCCAATTGAAATCCGCCGCAGTCCCGACAAATAGGCCACTCCGCCAAGAGCACGACCCAAATCATCAGCCAAAACCCGAACATACGTGCCAGAGGAACAGCAAACCTTGAGTGTCGCCTTTCCTTCCCCAAACCCCATCAGATCTATTGCAGATATGGTCACCTGCCGCGGCATACGTGCAACCTCTTCACCACGACGCGCCTTGCGGTAAAGAGCTTCTCCCCCGACTTTCACAGCCGAGACCATCGGAGGAAGCTGTGTAATCGTTCCGGTAAAATTCTTTAGTGCATCCCGCAATTCCACTTCGCCCACGGCCATCACAGCCTCGGCAGTCACTTTTCCTTGCGCGTCCATCGTGTCAGTCGCCTGCCCGAAGGTCACTTCAGCACAGTAAGTTTTCATCGTTTCCCCGGTAAAACGGAGAAGACGTGTCACCCATCCGACTCCGACAAGCAAGAGGCCTGTCGCCATTGGGTCAAGCGTTCCGCTGTGACCCACACGATGCACATCAACAGCCCGTCGCACGCGAGCCACGACATCATGACTCGTCATCCCTCCAGGCTTGTCAATACGAAGAAACCCGGCGACCGCCAGATCGTCTCGTGAGCGACGACGGGCCATGTCTCTTCACTCCATTCTGTTGCTCGCTCGCGCCTTTTTTCTCGATCTTCTCGAGAAAACGCATGAGAAACACTGATACAGGCAGGACCCCTCGCGTCTCACCTCAAAGGTCCCCAAAGCAAAACCCGAAACAACAAACCCCCGCAAGGCACACAGGGGTGTAATAATCGATCTACAGAGCGGGATCCCCATCTGTTCCCAACAGTTCCACAAGAGGAGAAGCAGTCTCAACCACTTCAGGAGAAGCAGTCTCAACCACTTCCATCTTGCGAAGAAGAGTATCGATACGTTCCCCGCGGAGAATGCCATCATCAGGACGAAAAGCGAGCTTGGGAGTCCGCTTCATCGTCGTATGCTCCGCCACATAGGTCTGAAGACGTTTCCGCGCTCTTTTAAAGGCAGTTCCCGCAGCCACCAGCTCTTCCGCAGAACCCAGTATCGAGTAATAGACCAAAGCTGTTGACAGATCGCCAGAAACTTCAACTGCGGTAATCGTGGCATACCGCAAACGTGGATCAGTGAACCCGGCAAGCCCCTCAGCCAAGATCTCTCTCAAGGACTCGCCAACTCGATCCGCACGCAACGACATGTGCACTCCTCCCAGGGAGATTCCCCGATTGATAAGCTCAGACTCTTCTCACGCTCATCTCTCGCACACGATTATTCCGGGACCAAATGCCCGAGTTCAATACTGAGCACTTCAATCTCCGGATGCTCGTAAAGCCATCGTTCTATGGCACTACAGATCTTGCGCAGCTGAAATGACTCTCCCGACACAAGCGCCAAACCCAAGGCAGCACGCCGGTGTTGATTCTGAAAGTCGACTTCGGCTACAGCCACTTCAAATTTTGACCGTAAGCCGGATTCCAGCCTTTTAATTATCCGCCTCTTCTCTTTCAGAGAATTGACCAACGGAATACGAATATCGACACGCAACGCTACTGCATGCATAAAAGCAGCGTAGCTGGAGAAAAGCGCCAGTACCTCTGACATTTTCCTAAATTTTCTCTGTTTCCCTCCGTAAAAGAGAACACAAAGAAAAAACTACAATGTAGCAACACGCTCTTCAATCTCGAATGCCTCGATGATGTCTCCTTCTTTGAGGTCTTGGAAGTTCGTCACGCCAATCCCGCACTCATAGCCTGTCGCCACTTCTCGGACATCCTCTTTGAAACGCTTGAGCGAACTCACCCCGCTCTCAAAGACAACAACACCATCACGCACGACCCGCGCTTTCGCGTTCCTCGTGACACGCCCCTCTTGCACGTAACAACCAGCAACCTTGCCGATTCGAGGAACATGGAACACACGCCGAACTTCGGCTTGTCCCAACAATTTCTCGTGAAGTTCAGGCTCGAGCAGTCCAACCATTGCATTCTTGACCGCGTCCACCGCTTCATAAATCACACGGTAGGAACGGATCTCAACTCCGGCTTTCTCTGCAACTGCGCGTGCTTTCCGATCCGGGCGCACATTGAAACCAACAATGATGCCGCCAGATGCTTCGGCCAAGCGCACATCATTCTCGGTAATGCCACCGACTGCCTTGTGAATAATGGCAACCCGCACCTCGCTCGTGGAGAGCTTGGTAAGCGACTCGCTCAAGGCCTCGATAGAACCCTGGGCGTCTGCTTTCAAGACGAGGCTCAGCTCGGTGACTTCTCCAGCCTGCACAGAACTAAAAAGCTGTTCCAGCGTCAGACCCGAACGCGCTGGTGCTTGATTTACCCTGCGATCCTTCTCACGACGGACAAGCGCGCGATGCCGGGCAGTACGCTCGCCATCTACAACATCAAAACGGTCACCGGCTTCTGGGACAGAGTCCAAACCCAAGATCTGAACCGGGGTAGAAGGCCCGGCTTTATCCATAGGGGCACCCGAGTCGTCGAGGATGGCACGCACTTTGCCATATGCGCTACCACACACAACAGCCACACCTCGTCGCAAGGTGCCCTGCTGCACAATAACCGTGACGATTGGGCCTCGACCCTTATCGAGATGGGCTTCAATTGCAACTCCAAGAGCGGGAACTTCGGGATTCCCTTTGAACTCTTCAAGTTCGGCAATCAAGAAAATAGTCTCGATCAGATCCTCTATATGCAAACCTGCTTTTGCCGACACATCGACAAATTCAATTTCCCCACCCCATTCAGAGGGGATGAGGTCATGCTCGGCAAGTTGCTGACGCACTCGAACAGGATCAGCATCCTCTCGGTCGATCTTGTTGACCGCCACGACAATCGGCACACCCGCAGCGCGCGCGTGGTCAATCGCCTCGACCGTTTGGGGCATCACCCCATCATCGGCTGCAACAACAAGCACCACGATATCCGTCACAGAAGCACCACGTGCCCGCATCGCGGTAAATGCCTCATGACCAGGTGTATCAATAAAAGTAATGGCAGAATCGCCATGTTTAATTTGGTACGCACCAATATGCTGAGTAATACCGCCAGCTTCGCTATCCGCGACTTTTGCTTCGCGAATACGATCCAAAATACTGGTCTTGCCATGATCAACATGGCCCATCACGGTAACAACTGGAGGACGAATAACTGCCAGATCGCTTTTCACTAGTTCAGCGACCTCAGCAGCAGTTTCCTCAGCATCTTGTTCAGCGGGTGACACAATCCGCACAGCCACACCCAACTCCTCGGCAAGCAGCTCAACCTCGTCGTCGGCCAACAATTCGTTCGCCGTTTTCATCTCGCCCATTTCCATGAGCATCTTCACAATCTGGGCCGGAGTCTTCCCGGCAGCAACCGCAAATTCGGCCACGGTCATACCGTGTCGGAGAATGATAGTTTCACGCTCCGGTCCTCTTTCCGCTACGGCAGACACGCCGGCTGACACTTCTGGAGTGCCAGGACGGTCACCGCTTGTTCGTTCCGAGGATTCTTGCCGCGTTTTTGGGTCGCGTGGAGGGCCAGCCTGTTTCCTTGGTTTTTGCCCTGTCTGGCTTATCCTTTGGTCTGGCACTGATACTGTGGGGATTTTCTCTCCTTGCTTGCTACCAAACTCATTTTTGTCTTTGTTCCCAAGAAAAGCCTGGATCAACTGCGCCTGCTCATCAGTGACGGTGCTCGAGTGCGACTTGGCCTCGATCCCAAGCTCATCACATTTGCTGAGAAGCTCTTTGTTTGACATCCCGAGCTGTTTCGCCAGCTCGTATATCCGGATCTTCGCCACTCGTACCTTCTCCGCTTCCGATCAAATTCTTAAACTCACATCGCAAACCCGGCGTCATTCCAACAGACATCAAGCCAGCCTCTGTTTTTTTTCGGTGCAGGGCTCGCACAAGAAGTTTCTTACTCACAGCGAGATCGAAACAATCCGCAGAAGGACACAACCAGACGCCGCGACCAGGAGCAGACTTCCTAATGTCCAATGACACGAGGTGAGCGTTCAGTACGAAGCGCACTAATTCTGAACGCATGGCCTTACGTCGACATCCGATACAAGTTCGCTCTGCCAAAGCCTACTCCGACAGGAGGCTACTCCGAAGTGGCCTCAGGTGAGGACTTCACAGAAATGCCAGACTCTCCGCTTAAGATTTTTGGCGCTGTCGCCAAAGAATCATCAGCATTCAATATCTCTCCGCCAGAAAGAACATTCTCTGGCAAAGAAATAGTTGTACTAGGGATTTCTTCAACTGACGACCCAGGTGACGACTGCTCAAGAGAACCGTCTGCCGACTTCGCAGGGCTCTCCGCAAGACTGTCCTCAGAACCGTCCGCTGTTTCACTCCCCTGACTCTTCTCATCCAATGCAATATCATGTGACTCAGCAACTCCACCCTCAGAAGGATCTCCCTCCGCGACCAGAGCAGTATCCTCAGCTTCTACAACATTCTCGGTCTCAACTTCAACTTCAGCTTCGTTCTTTGTTTCAACCTCAGCTTCCGTCTCAGCAGCATCAGAGCGAATGTCGACCCGCCATCCAGTAAGACGAGCAGCTAGTCGGGCATTCTGCCCTTCTTTTCCAATAGCGAGAGAAAGCTGATAATCAGGAACAACAACTTCTGCGGTTCTTGTCTCTTCATCAACCCGAACTTCCCGCACTTTTGCAGGAGCCAGGGCCTTTGCCACATACTCTCGGATATCTTCAGAGAACGGAACAATATCTACTTTTTCGCCGCGTAGCTCATTCACTACCATGCGAACCCGACTACCGCGAGCTCCAACGCACGCCCCAACAGGATCGACATTGTCGTCATTGGACGCCACAGCGATCTTGGTTCGGGCACCCGGTTCTCGGGCAATTGCTTTGATTTCGACAATGCCATCAGCGATTTCCGGCACTTCCAAGTCGAACAACCGCACAACAAGACCAGGATGCGTACGAGACACAACGATCTGAGGACCACGCATGGTCTTACGAACTTCTACAATATACGCTTTCAAGCGAGCGCCTTGTTCATACCGCTCAAAAGCACAGCGTTCAGCCTGAGGAAGAAGGGCTTCCACTTTTCCCAGATCAAACAGGGTGTAGCGTTGATCCTTCTGTTGCACTATCCCGGTAACAATATCGCCTTCTCGCCCTTGATACTCCTTGTATTTCAGTTCTCGTTCTGCAACTTGCAACCGTTGAGTTAATACTTGTTTCGCCGTCTGGGCAGCAATTCGCCCAAAATCTTTGGGGGTATCATCCCATTCCCGAACAACATTGCCCTCTTCATCGAGTTCCAATGCCCAAACTCGCATGCCCTCTTCTATCGTGACACGGGCATCTTCTGCTGCTGACGGCATCCGCTTATAGGCCGAGACAAGTGCCGCTTCCAATGCTTCAACAAGCGTGCTGTAATCAAGGCCCTTCTCTCGGGCCACGAGTTGCAAACTTTCGACGATCTCGTTGTTACTCACGGTCTTCCCCTCTGGTCAGGTACAGCGACGGAGGACGACCGAGAGTCGGGGATTTCCGCCCGTCAACCGCCGCGTCTGGGCGGAATCATTGTTTTGCGCGCTCTTTTGACAATCGCTTCGCCTGCTTCGATCGTCTCATTTCCTCTTCCCAGTTAATGATACGCCGAGCACGTACCACTTCCTGTAGTGGAACAGTGGCCGGCCCATCCGGTGTGTCAATCGTGACAGATTGATCATCAACACATTGCAGCGCGCCTCGAAACGGCTTTTTACCATGACACTTCACATAAATGTCATGTCCCAGAACGCGAGAAAAATCTGCAGAGGTACGGAGAGGACGTTCAAGTCCAGGCGACTCCACTTCAAGGGAGTAACGGCCAGCGATCGGGTCTTCGGCATCAAGCAAGCGTGAAACTGCCCGAGATACCTGCACGCAATCGTCGCTTGTCACTCCGCCTGGTTTATCAATAACCAGAGTGACAACCCCACCACTAGCGGAAGTCTCTACCTGTCCAGAAATGCGAAGATCCACAAGCTCATAGCTTGTATCGTCGAGCACGCGCGTCACAAGGCCTCGCACAACGCCGACCAGACCTTCCTCGGCACGCATTCTCACCTCCGCTAGAACTCCTGTACACCTGTACTCGAAACGAATATCGCACTCGCAAGTAACACTCATAAAGTAACAACAAGGAGGGCGAACTTGATACTGTGTCGCCCCCCAGACAAAAAGAACGCGGACCCTAGGCCCACGTCCCTTCGATAGCGCTCGCCACAGGTGAACTTCCGTTCTGGATCGTAGCACAACCCCACTCGACGTGAATCGGAAAAGAAAGCACTTGCATGAGACTTCTCTTTCGCATTTCTCTCGTCAGTGTCTTCTCAGCGTCTTCGACACGCCTTTTCACAAAACACGAGAAAATCTCAACTCTTCTGCTGGGCAGCAAGGCGCACACGCACCACACGTTTTTTTGCCGCATTTGGATCGTCGTCTTCTTGCAAACGCTGTTCCCGCAAAAAATCACCTTCGACCGAAGCCCGCGCATCTGCGGCAGCAAGACGGGCCGCAAAACCCTCATCTCGCAACTTTTCCGCCTCATCAACGAGGGCATCAACCATTTGCGCCTCTGGGACAACACGAACAACTTCACCACGAATGAACAAATGACCCTTCCCGTTCCCTGCAGCAATGCCAAGATCAGCACTGCGAGCTTCTCCAGGGCCGTTCACCACACACCCCATTACCGCCACCTGATATGGAATTCCTGCCTTCTCCAAACGTTGCTGGGCTTGTTCTGCCACTTCCACAACATTGATCTCGGCCCGACCACAAGAAGGACACGCAATAAGGTCAACTCCTTTCCGCTCGCGCAGACCAAGAGATTCCAGGAGTTTCCGACCGGCTTTCGCCTCCTCGATTGGATCAGCAGTCAGGCTAAAACGAATCGTATCGCCGATCCCCTCCAGCAAAAGCGCACCAATACCAGCCGTGCTTTTGATAAGACCAGCAGGTAAAGGACCTGCTTCCGTCACTCCAAGGTGCAATGGATAATCGACAGATGCGGAAAGCAAACGATAGGCGGCAACCATAAGGGGAACATCTGACGCCTTCACAGAGATTTTGATGTCATCAAAGTCCACTTCACGAAAGTACGAGATTTCGCGTAACGCTGACTCCACAAGAGCCTCGGGCGTCGCTGCACCGTGCTTCTCCAAGATCTCTTTGTCGAGACTCCCTGCATTCACGCCAATCCGGATAGGGACGCCTCGGTCTTTCGCTTCACGCGCGACTGCTTTGATGTGCAATGGGTTTCGAATATTCCCCGGATTCAGACGAAGAGCAGGCACTCCTGCTTCAAGCGCAGCCAAAGCCAGTGAGTGCTGAAAGTGGATATCTGCGATGATGGGGACAGGCGATCGATCCACAATATGGGCCAACCCGACAGCAGCATCTTCATCATTGCATGTCACACGCACAAGATCAGCGCCGGCAGCTGCCAAAGCGTAGATCTGGGCGAGAGTACCGTCCACATTGGCTGTCTTCGTCGTCGTCATGGATTGCACTGAGACAGGAGCATCGCCACCCACCTCAACATTTCCCACGAAAACAGAAGAAGTTTTCTTACGGGGCAAAATATGATTATTCATCTGCATATTCGAAAAAAGCCTAAAGAGCAGAAAGAACACTTTCTGAGTTTTTTACCCTAGCAAAAGGGTCTTATCACGGTTCTCTCTCCCACTATTCCAGTGTAAGTCTCAAAAGAACAGCACAAAAGCAGAGAACAGCATCGGAAGCGTCGCAACAAGGGGTATCCCCACACAAAATCAGCTCTACGCAAAATCCCTCCGCGCGTTACACTCCGAGGCAAGAAGCCTCTGTGCCGGCAGGTACCTGACTGGAACGCTCTGCGCTCCTGCAGTCTTCTCATTTCTTTCTCGGATCGACTGCCTGAACCATTCGCAAGAGCACTATTCCAGAAAAGTACCGGTCTCAAAAAGTCGGTCTTCACGGCAAGAAAGAGAGGAACAGAGGAAAAAAGAAGGCCAAGCGTCTTCACCAGAAAAGAACGCCGATATCCCAAGCGCTCGCTTCGGCACTCGCTTGGGATTGTTCTTTGGATTAGCGGCAGGCTTCTCCACACGCAAGATAAGTTTTCTGGACAGCGCCTTTTCTTTACTGGCACTTTCCTCCTTGGCCGCCGCATTATCCATCCAGTTATCAGTCACCGGCAATTCCCCAAGGCAGGTTTTTGTGCTCCGTGGCGATCTTGCAAACGAGCTGGCCCGTCGCATCGCAGACGCGGCGAAAGAGGCCTTCTCTCTAGATATTACCCTTCAGCAAGCGGTCATCCGTCCATCTACTCCAGATCGTGGCGCCGACTACCAAAGCAACGCAGCATTTGGCCTCGCGAAAAAAATCGGGATTTCACCCCGGGAAACCGCCACCCGTATCACGGAACATTTCCACACTGGGGACATGCTCGACCCTCCCGAGGTAAGCGGGGCGGGCTTTGTAAATCTCACGCTACAAGACACTTGGTTAGCACACCATATAGAAGCGCTCGCCACAGACAAACGACTCGGAACGCCAGAAGTACCCACACCTCAACGCATCATCGTGGATTACAGCGGACCAAACGTTGCAAAAGAAATGCACGTCGGGCATTTGAGAAGCACAATCATCGGAGACTCGCTCACCCGACTCTTGCGTTTTCAAGGGCATGAGGTGGTCCCACAAAATCATTTGGGAGATTGGGGCACTCCCTTTGGCATGTTGATCGAACACCTTTCCGAAAAAGCGCGTGAAACCAGCAAGGGTGAGACGGGCAACAGCACTCCCACACACAGCACCCAAAGCAATATTGCTGACCTGAATGTGTTCTATCAAGAAGCCCGGCAAAAGTTTGACGCCGACCCGGAATTTGCCGATCGCGCGCGCACACGTGTTCTCGCACTGCAAAGCGGAGACCAAAAAACCCAATCCTTGTGGAAGGATCTTGTCGCCGAATCAGAACGCCACTTCCAAGAGGTCTACGACCTGTTACACATCGATCTCACACCCGAAAACGCTCGCGGCGAAAGCTTCTACAACCAGTATCTCCCCGGCATCGTGGCAGAACTCGAAGAAAAAAACCTGGCCGTGATGAGCGAAGGGGCAGTCTGTGTTTTCCCCGACGGTTTCACAAACGGCGACAACACTCCGGTACCCCTGATCATACGTAAAAGCGATGGCGGCTATACCTATGACACAACCGACCTTGGAGCATTGCGTTTTCGTGCGCAAAAACTCGCCGCATCTCAAATTTTCTACGTGGTCGGAACACCGCAGCGCCTGCACTTCAAGATGGTTTTTGCCACAGCCCAACAAGCAGGCTGGCTCACTGAAAATATGCGGGCAGAGCACATTGGTTTTGGGTCAGTTTTAGGAGAAGACGGAAAAATACTGCGGACCAGGGCAGGAGGTTCCGTCAAGCTCATGGACTTGCTACGCGAAGCCATCGATCGAGCCACAGTCATTCTCGCGGAACGAAGCGAACTCAACGCGCAAGAACGCCAAGATGTCGCACATGCAGTTGGAATTGGGGCAGTGAAGTACGCGGATCTCTGCAACGACCGCAAAAAAGACTACGTCTTTTCCTGGAAGAGAATGCTCGCGATGGAAGGCAACACTGCCGTCTACCTACAGTATGCAAACGCCCGAATAAAATCTGTTGTGCGTAAATCAAACAACAAAGTACCTGCTGATACTTCCATCGTGTTCGCACACCCCGCAGAACGCAACTTGGCAATCAAACTCTCGCGCTTCCCTGCCGCAATTGAGGCCGCCACGACAGGACGAGAACCACACAAACTCTGCAACTACTTATACGAAACAGCAACGGCCTTTTCTGGTTTCTACGAAAACTGTCCTGTGTTGCATCCTGAAAATGAAGAGCTACGCGCTTCTCGCTTGATGCTCTGCGCATTGGCCTCGAACATCATCGAGAAGGGCCTTGACCTTCTCGGCATCGAGGCCCCTGCACGCCTCTGAAGGGACCCCTGCACGCTGCACAGCATAGGAGGGGTCCGGCCCTTTTTCCGGTTTTGCGCGCACAGCTCCTCCCTCGTCCAACACCATGCATACTGGGACAATCACGTTAGGGGAGACGAAGCGGATCGACGATGTCGAGGTAGAAGGTGCCCAGGAACAGGAGCAGGAAGAATCCCATCACGCCCACAGTCAAGGGCATGAGGTCAACAGGATCGATAGTGACCTCTCGTCGTAGGACACGTGACGCGATCCGTCCCACAAACAACACCGCCAAATGTCCCCCATCCAAGGGCGGCAGCGGCATAAGGTTCAGCGCCCCCACAACCACGTTCACCATGATGAGCAGAAAAAGAAACGCGTAGAGTCCTACCTCGCGAGACTGGTCAGCAACTTGACTCACCCCAAGAAGGGAAGTTGGACGCACTTCGGTACTGCACTCGCCTCCTGTCAAACGGTTCCCAATACAACGAAGATTTTCTCCTTCAAACATCTCGCCAAAGCCTTCCACATTGGCCACCACGATATCTTTAATCAGGACAAAGGAGTTGGGAATCGCGGAGAAAATCGACTCTGTCTCGAGTTCCCCTTCTTGGCGCACAGGCTCTACTCCAAGAAAGCCCCTGCCTGAAAAGGTCGGACTTTCCGACAAAGTCACCTGGACTGTTTGGGGTGCGCCATCTCGTTCAATCAGGACAGGCACAGTCTGACCGGCAAGCCCATCAAGCGCTTTCACCAGATCATCCCATTCAGCAATTTCGTCCCCGGCAATACGCTGCACAGTATCCCCAGAGATGATGCCGGCTTCAGCAGCAGAAGAACCTTCTTGTACAAAATTTACTGTGGTGAGAGAAGTTGTTTCGCCAGGAAGTCCCACAAAAGCCAGCAAGACAAAAGACAACACCAGGGCCGTCACAAAATTGGCCGTTGACCCTGCCGACAAAATAACACTCCGGGCAAGAGGGGACGCGTCCAGAAAAGTACGCCCTTCGTCTTCGGGTCGCACTTCTTCATACCGGCTCATGCCGACAATCTTTACGTAGCCCCCCAAAGGGAAAAAAGCCTTAACACCATATTCAGTCTCCCCACGACGGAAAGACCACAAACGCGGACCAAACCCAACAAAAAACTCGCGCACCGCCACACCGGAACGTTTCGCTGTGATGTAGTGGCCCCACTCGTGAAACACCACCATAGGGATGACAATGAGCATCATCATGCCCACAGTTGTCAACCAACTACCCAGAAAAACCTCGCCAAAGACCACAACAGCCACCATGATGGCAAGAATTTTCCACCCTTCAGAAGCATCAACGGGTGCCTCCGGCGAAGACGATGAAGGAACAGCGCTGTCCTCAGTCTTCTCAGGAAAATCTTTCACGGCCTCGGTAGAGTCCTCCACACGCGAAGACCCCACAAACGCAACATTGCTTGTCTCGTCAGCGGCACTTGCCGCAACAGTGTCGGGATCACTCTTCACTCTCACGACCCTCTTTTGTCTTCACCCGTTTCATTGAGCAATCTGTTTTTTGTCCCTGCCGGCACTTCGCTTTTTTCCAACAATCACCCGCAACCATGACAAGCTGCAAAGCGTCGTGAAATCATGACAGACAAATCAGAACTCTCACTATTCATATATCGCATTTCCTCGTCCGCACTCGATATCTTTCTTCTTCTTTGTTTTCCCAACAATATCAGGCAAATTTTTCCCAGAGAATCAAAAGCAGCAAGCAGAAAAAAGCAGCAAAGAAACCTCAATCCCCCAACAATCCCTGTGCCGTGGTACGCGCCCAGGCATCTGCATGAAGCACATCGTCAAGATCACGCGGCTCCATCACATCATGACGGGATAAAACCTCTTCGACAATACGAGGAATATCCAAAAAAACCCCACAACCGTTCAGATACGCATGCACTGCGACCTCATTCGCGGCATTCAGAACTGCGGTGGCTGTTCCTCCGTCTTTCCCCGCTGCAAAAGCAAGACCCAACGCCGGAAAAGCGTCAAGGTCAGGCGGCTCAAAAACAAGTGGCGGCAAATCTGCCCAGCGAACTGCGCCAATAGGGTCGTGCAGTCTCTCAGGCGAGGCGAGCGCCCAGCCGATAGGCTGACGCATATCCGCCAGTCCTACCTGCGCTTTTGCTGACCCATCGCACATCTCCAAAATAGCGTGCACAATCGACTGAGGATGGACAACCACACCAATACGGTCCATTTCCAGATCGAAAAGGTAATGTGCCTCAATAATCTCAAGTCCCTTGTTAAACAAGGTGGCAGAATCGATAGTGATCTTCGCGCCCATCTTCCATGTCGGATGTTGCAGCGCCTCTTCCCGTGTCACATGCGCTAATTCAGCACGAGACCGGCCACGAAAAGGACCACCTGAGGCAGTCAAAACAAGACGGGCAATCTCCTCAGGATCTTCCCCACGCAATAATTGGGCAGACGCCGCATGCTCAGAATCCACCGGAACAATACGACCACCCCCTGAGGCAAGAGCCCGAAGAAGAACCGGACCTCCTGCCACAATGCTTTCTTTGTTGGCAAGGGCAAGCACAGACCCCGTCTCAAGGGCAGCAAGAGAAGCCGGTAGACCAGCTGCCCCTACAACAGCATTTAGTACCAGATCAGCACCACATTCCACACCCAAGCATGCCAACGCTTCAGGACCACGGGAGAGCGCAACAGATGAAGGGAGATCATCAGGTGAAAGAGGTGCATCGCTCACGACACAGACCCGTTCAGGTTTGAACTCCTTTGCCTGCGCGACAAGCGCCTGCACGCTCTGCCCAACCGCTAAACCCACGACATCAAACAAGTCAGGATGACGGCGACAAACGTCAAGGGCTTGTACCCCAATCGAACCTGTCGATCCAAGTATCACCACACGGCGCATATCGTCTTCGCCTCGCTTTCAGGAGCAGCGCCTCGTTCATTCTCGCCGCTTGGCCAAAGAAGGCTCGCTTTTTCGGGCCTGGGTTCCCTGCCATCTCTCCCCGTGTGCGGCCTCACGCGTGCCCAACAAACTACCCGTCGCATCCTCATCCCTGTTCTCTTGGCTGAGTTCTCTTGACGGCTCTGATTGAAAACAGACTGCGTCTTCCTTTCAGGCCTCGCCCAATGACTGCCAATCCAGCATGCGGCGTCTTTGCAAAAGCCTGAGGCCACAAAACTGAGAGGAAAATCTCGTGGGGAGAACTTCACTGCAATCCCCACAAGAGGAATACTGCGTATGCGCATGGTAAGACAAAAAGGACTGCATCAAACCGGTCAAAAAAACCACCATGACCAGGCAAAACATTGCCCATATCCTTGATACCAAGACTGCGTTTGACCAGAGACTCCGCCAAATCACCCACAGTTCCCGCAAACCCCACTACCGTCGCGAGAACCATCACACGCACAGAACTCGTAAAGAACTCTACTGAATGCAAAGATGGAAAAATAGTGGAACGCGCGATCATACTGAGAACAAAAGAGCACAGCAACAAGGTACCTACCGCACCAAAAAGTCCCTCCAGGCTCTTGTTCGGACTCACTTTTGGCGCAAGTGGATGTTTCCCAAAAGAGGAACCCCACGCATACGCCGCCACATCCAGCACAATCGTCGATGCCAGCGTGAGAACAAGTAACGAAAAGCCGTGTTCCAAACGCAGAATGAGCATGGCGCAGGCTCCCCCAGCCCCAACATGCACCACACCTGCCACATTTCCTGCCAAATCCACAAGACGTTCCAGCCCAAGACTGGATGTACCCAAAGCAAATGTCTTGTCAGCGAAAGAAGCCCCCATCCATACGACTCCAACACTGAGGACCGCTCCAAGGGCCTCCACCCCATACAGGTAACTCAGCACCGCTCCGGCCAGCGTGGAAGCGACACCAATCAACACAGGAAAAATCATTACTGCTTGTGCAGCTACACGCCCTGCTTCCTGCTTTTTCGCCACTTCTTGTCCTGTGGCTCTTTCCAATCGCAGAGAACGCAAAGCAGAGTGATACTCAAACGACACGAGGCCCAACAAGACCGTGACAAGACTCGCAAAGGCAGCACTTCCCAAAGAAATAATCGCCAAAGCCACAAGAGCAAAGGCAACTCCCGTCGCAGTCTTGACGATGCCTTTCGGGGGAGGGGGTGGGGAAGTCTCTTTCTTTGCACCGTGTGCGTCTCCTCCATCCCGACGGACTTCTTCCCCTTCAGACTGACTTTCCTCAATCACACCAGTACCAACAGCATCAGATTTCTGCGAAAAATGGCCTTCTCTCTCCTTCTCCCCTTTTTGAAAAGACGCGTCCTGCCGGCCCATTGCCTCAACAGCACTATTCACTTTTGCTTGGTTTGCAAAACTCGTCGGGTTTTTTCCCTGCCTGTTCTGCAAATCCAGCGCGCCGGCAAAATCACCTCTGCCCGAAACCTCATCTCGGATCTCATTTCCCTTGAGAGAATCTTCTAGAGAATCTTCTTTGTTCGAAGGAACAACGGGGAGATCCCCGGTAATGGAAGAAGGCCCAAGAAGACGTACCGAACGAGGACGCTTCTTCCCCAGTAGAGGAACGTCAGTAATCGTGTCCTCGTCATAGGCGTCAATATCGATTTCGTCTTCATAAAAAAAACTTTTTTTCTGCTGAGATCGAGCAATGGAAAGAGACTTGTCATTCTCTCCTGCCCCCACAACAGGCGCTTCCTGATCATCAGAAGAAAACGAAAAAACCGGCATCCCCTGGTTTTTTTCTTCTTGCTCTTCCCAGGAATTCTTTTCCCGATTTACTTCGCGATTGACCATGTGCTCACCGCTTTTCGAAGAAAGCACATCACTCGTCTTCTTCTGCTCTTGAGAACGAGCAGAAGAGTCATCAGGGATGCCTCTCCGACGATCCGACATGGCCCAACCTCCTCGCCGGACTTCCACTGTTGGGCATCCGCCCTATTGCGCACAACCCTTTCAAGGGAATCTCTCTGAGTTGAGAGATTCCCTCAGGAATGGCATCTTTTTCCTGCATGACCATGGAAAACCCTGCGGAATCCAGTCAAAAAAGACAGTGGCCTGTCTCCCGCCCTCTCCTCCAATATCAGCCCAGGTAGGCGGCATTCTACACGGTACAGAAGAGAGAGTTCCTTCTCCGTCTGCTCACAGTCAGAACAACCTATCAAAAACCATCAACACAGGGGCTTTCCCAAGAAATACCCCAAAAAGCGTCAGACAGTTTTTCCCACAGACAAGTTTCTCAGGGAAAAATATGAAAAGCGAGAAAACAGGGGTTCACTTCCCATTTTTCTGGGAACCAGCACGAAAGACACAGGACTGCACAGGGCAATCAGTCTCCTCTCGATAGGCTTTCTCGGAGAAAGCCTATCGAGAGGATCTCAGTCTTCGATCAGTTCTTTCTCTTTGTGCTGAAGAAGCACATCAACAGCACCCGTGTACTTATCCGTGACCGATTGCAGTTCTTTCTCCGCTCGACGCAAGTCATCTTGAGAGATCTCACTGTCTTTTTCGAGGCGTTCGAGCTTCTCCCGTCCCGCGCGGCGCAGGTTCCGGATCACGATCTTGCTGTCTTCTGACTTCGCCTTCACAAGTTTCACCAATTGCCGGCGTCGCTCTTTCGTGAGGAGCGGGAAAGACAACCGAATGACGTTCCCATCGACCGAAGGGTTTAAGCCCAAATCAGACTCACGGATCGTTCTCTCGACCGCTCCAACAGCAGTTTTGTCATACACATTAATGAGCAATACCCTGTTCTCAGGAACAGAGATATTCGCAATTTGTTGTAGTGGAGTTTCCGTCCCGTAATAGTCAACTCGCAACCGTTCGACCAGGGCAGGTGAAGCACGCCCCGTTCGCACGCCGGCAAAATCGCTTTTCGTGACCTCCACCGCCTTGGCCATCTTCTCTTCGTTTTCCGACAGGATCCCTGCGATACTCACGATTCTCTTCCTTCGACAACACGGGTCCCTATATTCTCACCACGAACCGCACTTCGAAGATTTCCGTCACAAGTCAAATCAAAGACCACAATCGGAATTGCATTATCCCGACACAGGGCAATAGCAGCAGCGTCCATAACCTTTAGATCTCGATGCAACACTTCTGTGAAACTGATTTTTGATAGTTTGCGAGCGTCAGGGACCTTTTTCGGATCCGCATTATAGACACCATCTACATTGGTCGCTTTAAACACGACCTCTGCACCGATCTCTGCAGCACGCAGAGCTGCCGTTGTGTCGGTCGTAAAATACGGGTTCCCCGTACCGCCGGCGAAAATCACTACCCGACCTTTTTCAAGGTGGTGCAGCGCACGGCGGCGGATAAAAGGCTCAGCGATTTCCTGCATGGAGATGGCCGACTGTACTCGGGTCGCAACCCCTGTACGTTCGAGCGCATCATGTAATGCCAGAGCGTTCATCACGGTGGCAAGCATTCCCATGTAGTCAGCAGTGACTCGGTCCATGCCAACTGCCGCATCCGAAAGACCCCGCCATAGATTGCCGCCACCGACAACAACAGCAATTTCGATGCCCTCTGCCTGTAAACTCCCAAGTTGCTGCGCGTATCCTTCGACGACACCGGGGTCAATACCCCGCCCGTTCCCACTAACAGGAGCAAACGCTTCACCTGACAATTTGACAAGTACTCGCTTCCACTTCTGAGGAGATGAGGAAGCCGGTCCCCTGTGTGCAGGGCCAATTCCTCTCGTCTCTATCTCAGTGTGGACCTCAGTCTGGTTCTCATCGTCGTCAGGGTCATCCTCGCCTTCAGACTGCACCGTTTCTACAGGACCCCCGTCCCTGTTCACACCACAGCACCATTATCAATCTGACCGGTTTCCTGACCAACTTCGAAACGGCTGTAACGGACAATAGACGCTTTCCCGCCAGACTCTTGCGCGAGCCACTTCTCCACAGTCTTCTTGTCGTCTTTCACAAAAAACTGTCGGGTCAATACCCGTTCTTTCAAATATTTTTGCACAGCTCCTTCCACAATACGAGGGATGATCTTCTCAGGTTTGCCGTCGTTCAGGGCTTTCGCCTGCGCAAGCCGGCGCTCCGATTCCAATACTTCTTCGGGTACTTCTTCCGCGGTCAGATAGTCAGGACACGCAAACTGCACATGCAACGCGAGCTCATGCCCAAGCTTCTGCAAGGTCTCCACATCAAGATCCCCTGCCAGCTCAATAAGAACTCCCTTACGCGCCCAACCTCCGGTTTTATGGAGATAGGCATGCACCACGCCCTGATCTGTCGCGAAATAAGCAGCCTTACGAAAAGCCAATTTCTCCCGGATCTCAATCGCCGCGTTTTCCACTAAAGTGTAGATTTCTTCGCCGAGAGGACCCTCAATCTGACCAGTCTCTGCGGCAAAAATTTTGTCAGCCACATCGGCAGCCAAAGACGCGAACACGTCGCCTTTCGCAACGAAGTCCGTTTCACAGTCGATTTCCACCATGACACCGCGTCGACCGTCTTCATGCACAAGAGCGGCCACGAGTCCTTCGGCAGTCACTCGGTTCGCCCGCTTCGTCAGGCTCGCCAGTCCTTTTTCTCGAAGAATCTCAACGGCCTTCTCGAAATCTCCTACGGCAGTCTCAAGAGCGCGCTTGCAATCCATCATTCCAGCGCCTGTTTGGGCGCGTAGCTTCTTAACCTCAAGTGCGGAAACACTCATCTTGTCTCCAAATTTTCATGAGAAGGAAAAACAGTAGGGAAAAAACCTACTTTCGCGAACCCTTTGAACGAGCCGCGCGTAAAGAAGTCCCCTCTTCAACCGCATCAGCGATAATCCGCGTCAAGAGCACACCAGCCCGGATCGCATCGTCATTCGCAGGAATCCCATAGTCAACTTCATCTGGATCACAGTTTGTGTCCAAAGCAGCGATAATCGAAACACCTTTTTTTCTTGCTTCCACCACAGCAATATGCTCTTTTCGGGTATCCACCACGAAAATTGCGTCAGGAACGGCATCGAGGCTTTTCATACCCCCCATATAACGCTCGAGCTTTACCTTCTCACGGCGCAAACGCAATGCTTCTTTCTTTTTCATCTCCTCGAAAACGCCAGTTTCTTCCATCATCTCAAGGTCACGCAAGTGGTTGATCCGACCTTTGATGGTGGTGAAGTTTGTCAACATCCCGCCTAACCAACGGTAGTTGACATAGGGCATGCCACAACGTAAGGCAGATTCGGCAACAGCATCGGTCATCTGCCGTTTCGTGCTCACAAACATGACGACACCATCGCGAGCCACGAGGTCCCTCACATAGGTGTATGCATTCTCAATGCCCTTGAGGGTCGCCGCGAGGTCAATGATGTAGATGCCACCCCGTTCGCCATAGATGTAGCGTTTCATCTTGGGGTTCCAACGGCGAGTTTGATGACCAAAATGGACACCAGCCTCGAGAAGCTCTTTCATTGTGACCACGCTCGAACGCGTGTCTACAGTAGTTTGCATGTTTTCTCCTTCAGGAGATATGTATGGTTTTTCCTCCGTCACGCCGTGGCAGCATGTAACTTGACACGCGCAAACGCGCAAAAATGCTTTCTCTCACCCGGACCTCTTGCGCATGACCGCTTCCGCAGAAAAGAGAGCAGAAAACACGGGGAAACGCAGCAGGCACCGCCGGATGAAATGGGCGGACGTGTGTAATTTCTCGGAAGATAGCAGCCCCGCAGAGAAAAAGCGCAGACTTCGATCCCAAAAGATGCCGTTCTCATTCCGGTGAGTTCGCAGTGTACCTCGATTGGGAAAGAAACAAAGAGAGAAATCAGCTTTCGCATCAAAAAAAGATTGGGAGAACCCCAATCTTTTTTCTCGTGCAGAAAAGCGAAAGGGGAAATATGCGTTTTTCACCGAACTGACTTAGGCGTCCTGCAAACGAGAGCGCAATACAAGGACAGCCTTGGTGTGCATTTGACAGACTCGGGACTCGGTAACTCCGAGCACTTGCCCGATTTCTGCAAGAGTAAGGCCTTCATAGTAATAGAGAGTGATAACGATCTTCTCTCGGTCAGGCAAGCGGTTAATCGCTTCCGCAAGCTGATGACGCAACTCTTCGACCTCAAAAGCGGTCGTGGGATCCTGCCCCTGCGTGTCAGCAAGGGTATCGCCGAGAGTGAGCGAATCACCCTTGTCATTTCCCAGACCAATCAGCTCATCCAAAGCAACCAGACTCACAAAAGAAATCTGATTAAAAATCTGCTGGACTTCACGGTCGCTCACTCCGAGTTCTACAGCGACTTCATGATCCGTCGGGGTTCGACCAAACTTGTTCTCAAGCGTGCTGTACGCCCGTTCTACAGTACGAGCTTTTGCTCGTACACTACGAGGAACCCAATCATAAGACCGCAATTCATCGATAATCGCACCCCTTATGCGACTGATCGCATAAGTCTCAAATTTGATCCCGCGTTGGAAATCAAACTTGTCGATTGCGTCAATCAGACCGAACATCCCGTAGCTCACGAGGTCGGCTTGTTCAACATTAGAGGGCAATCCAACAGAGACCCGGCCAGCCACATACTTTACAAGTGGCGCGTAATGCACAATAAGGCGATTTCGTGCATCTTTTTCGCCGGCCTCTTTATAACAAGCCCAGAGGTCTTGAATGTCATTCTGATCGTCCACACTCACGCTAGGTCAATCACTCCGGTCGGCATAGTGCATTCATGCGACCACTATGAGTAGTGGCGCCCGGTGGGAGTATAGAGGTCGGGAACCTCGTCTCCTGCGGAATCACGCCCAAAGGTGGAAATAATTGCAACGCCCAGAAAAAAATCTGTGCCGCCAGAGAAAAATCCCTTTTTTCTGGCCTCGAATGCCCGAATTACGAAGTAAGCACTGCCTACCGGAACACCGCGTCTGCGAAAAAAAAACGTGTCACCCCAATGGCTTTTCCCCACAAACGGAAATTCTTTCTTCACAGGAAGGGCAAACAGCAAAAGGGCACAAGAAAAATCTGGCAAAAAACAGTCCCACCACGCCCCCGCTTCTTCGCCCTGCCCTCAAAGATCAGAGAAAGGAAAAATTCGCCTGCACCCAGAACACGCGACACATCCCCGCCTCGTTCCTCTCACGAAGAAGGCCAGAGTCAAAAAAGCATGGGAACGGTGCTTGTCATAGTGTCATTCCTCAAAGAAAGAAGGGAAGAGTCAACAAATAGACGGATAAAAGCAACAAACCCTCTGAACGGCCAACTTTACGGCGTGATCTTAGAAGCACCAGAACAAACACCCCGATGATTGCCATGACAACACCGCCAGTTTTGGCAAAAACCATATCGACAGCAGGACCAGTGCTGACTACCGCGGTGATCCCCCCCACAGCAAAACTGTTGAACACATTCGACCCAAAAAGGTTGCCCAAAATAAGATCTACTTGGCCTCTTCGTACAGCCACTATCGACGTGGCAAGTTCTGGCAACGAAGTCCCGAGTGCCACCAGGGTGAATCCCACAAGCCCTTGCTTGAGCGACATCTCTTCCGAAATCCCAAGGGCGCCCCAAATCAAAACCCAAGCTCCCGTAAGAGTGGCAACAAGACCGAAAAACATTCTCAGCATTTCTAGGCTCACCTCCCCTAATTGCCGATTTTTCTCCAGATTTCGTACACCTGCCTCTAATCCGGTAGCCCCTTCCAGAGTCCGGCCGCCACGGACTATGTAAACCAGCAACACTCCTAAAAATGCCAGCAGTATGAGCCCTGTCAGCAGAGAAACCGACCAAAAAAGAACCAGTGCGTAGATCAAAACGGCAAATGTCGCGAAGGGAATCTCCCAACGTAAAGCCGACGGGGAAACTTCGAGCGGATGAACTGCAGCAACTATTCCCATCACCAGCGTGAGATTCGTCACGTTGGAACCAATCACATTTCCAACTGCAATGTCAATCTCACCTCTCCACGAAGCAAGACCTGACACAAAAATCTCGGGGGCACTCGTCCCGAAACCCATAATGACAGCCCCCACCACTATGGGTGAAAGCGCGAGCAATGACGAAAGACGAGAAGCGCCATTTACAAGATGATCTGCACCTTTTATAAGGAAAAATGCCCCCATAACGAGTGCGCAAATATAGAAAGGCATCAAAGTCTGCCCATACTGTTTTCAACTCTTCCTGATGACCTGCAACCTGTAAAAACGTCATTCTTCCGAATAATGCATTTTGCAGGCATAACTGCAACAGTGCAGATCACGGGGCACCGTGCAGTCTTTGCACAGTTGCCGGAGATGGGAAAACCACTTGCCCAAGCGCTTCCAGCTCGATCAGAATCCCCAGAACTTCACGTACAGAACAATTTGAGCGCATCGCCACGCTCTCCAAAGAATCCGGTCGGTAATACACCTGATCCAGCACAAACGCCCATTCAGGAGCCAGACCTGCTCCTTCCCCAATCGCAGAACATTCAGGAAGGAAACTCTCCCCAGGCTGCAGTACCGGCATCCGCATCTTATGCTGCACCCTCACTTTCTCCCTCATTCTTATTCCTAACACTTCCATCACGTCCTTCGGGCCACAACACAATCCAGCCCCGTCCCGTAACAGCTGGTTCACCCCTATCGCATGACCATCGTCAGGAAAACCCGGCACTGCCAGTACTTCACGACCTAAATCGCGAGCGTGCCGGGCAGTCGAGAGGGCTCCTCCTGTTTCTGCAGCCTCCACAACCACAACAGCATCCGCAAGACCAGCGATAAGACGGTTGCGGATTGGAAAACGCCAGCCATAAGGAACCGTATCCGGCAGCAAATGACTCACCAGTGCCCCGCCTCCTTCCACAAGTCTGCGCGCGAGACGAAAATGGCTGCGAGGGGTGATGCGAGAAAGACCTCCTGCCATTATGGCCACCCCCTTTCCACCTGCCGCAAGCACACCCTCATGCGCAGCCGCGTCAATACCAAAAGCCAGACCGCTCACGACAATCAGGCCTTGGCGGGCAAGGGCAGCGCCCAATCTCCACGCAAAGTCTTTGCCATGAGGGGACGCCTTGCGCATCCCTACAATCGCAACAGCCGTACCTGATGGAATACGTCCGGCAACGGTGAGGACCGGTGGCCAATCCTCGACTGGGCGCAAAGAAGCAGGGAAATCGACATGCCCCGCCCGCGTCAGAGTAACCCCTTGCGGAAGCGTCAAAGGCAAAGCATCCCACTCCTGACTATGCAAGACGCGTCGTACCGCTTTCCGGTCTGCCTCCCGCACAAAAGAGGAAACAGCGGGAGCAGACGCGTGCAATAAAGACACCGCTTGCAGCGCGTCCGGACATACCTGATGTAAGCGCCCCAAAACCTGGAAAGGAAGACGCGTGCATGACGCCAAGTACAGCCAGCGGCAAGAATCTTCTTGCAATAGGTCTTTCGGAGCAGAGCACGCAGATGAGCGGGAGTCCGACATACCAGTATTCCTGACCTGGTCAGCAGCCTTTTGCTCAGCATAAACAGTATCTCGGGAATTCTGAGCTGCACGATTCCTGCCATGCCCTATCTTGTGATCAAGACCGGTCCGGGTTTCCGTACTCTCCCCGCTCTCGGATCTGTCCCGGTATAAATGGTGAAGGCCGTCGCCAGTCTCACTCATGCACCGCCCCTTGCCCCGAAACGTTCGTCCTCTCCTGGACAACGTCGAAACGCCACAGCTTCTCGCATGTGCTGACGTGTGACATCTCGCGCGCCATCAAGGTCTGCAATCGTGCGCGCGACTTTACGCGCTGATACCAGCCCACGACTCGACCAACGACGAGCACACAACCTCAACAAGACAGACGCCTCTTCCGAGAGAGGAGCATAACGCTCCAGCTCTGCCTCCCCGAGGGCTGCATTCAATATTCCACCGTTGCGTTCCAACTGCCGTTCTCTGGCTGCTGCCACATCTTTTGCCATCTGGTCAGAAAGTGGGGCAGATCGAAAAGCAAGAAGCTGTCCTGGCGATACAGGCGTCACAGGAATGGTGAGATCAATTCGGTCACGCAACGGCCCTCCTAAACGGCTTTGATACCGCCGCAAAGCACCCATATCGCAAATACACGCCGCCGTGGCCGAGCCATCGTAACCACAGGGACAAGGGTTTGCCGCCCCCACAAACCACACACGCGCGGGTAACACGACATTTACCCCAAAGCGAGCAATACGCACTTCCCCCGATTCCAAGGGTTCACGCAACATATTCAACACAGAAGCAGGGAATTCCCCGAGTTCATCAAGAAAGAGCACCCCATTGTGCGCCAGAGACAACTCCCCCGGTCGTACTCTGCGTCCCCCACCCCCGACCCCACCGCCACCAACCAAAGCCGCTGCCGACACACTGTGGTGAGGAGACCGAAAAGGACGCGCATACAGGAGCCCACCAGAGAGTTCCCCGGCAAGAGAGTGCACTGCAGAAGCCTCAAGCCGCTCATTCTCATCAAGTAATGGCAGCAAACGGGGGAGGCGGCGCGCCAGCATGGTCTTGCCACTGCCCGGCTCCCCCAGCAAGAGGCAATGGTGTCCACCAGCAGCAGCGACCTGTAAACCAAACTTGGCAAATTCTTGACCCGCAACATCACCCATATCCGGAAGAGAAGACGCTATAGGTGGAGCAGGTACACTCGACACAGTCGCAGGAGAAGGCAGACCACTCGCCAAATCGGTAAGCGTTCCTACCGGAACGGCCTTCCCCCCAGGCACCGACGCGGCTTCTGCAACATTGTCCTCTGGGACGAGCAACCCCTGCCGTCCTTCCCGACGGGCACAGATTGCCGCTGATAAAACCCCCGGCACAGAAGCTGTAGAGCCTGATAATGCCAGCTCACCAACAACCAGATACCCCTCACAAAGGTCTGCGGTAAAAACCCCAGCAGCTGTCAGAATGCCGAGAGCAATCGGTAAATCAAACCAGCTTCCAGACTTCGGCACCCCGGCAGGAGCAAGATTCACCACAATTCTGCGTTGTGGCCATTGAAACCCTGCTGCCACAACGGCCGCACGGACACGCTCTCGTGCTTCCCGCACGGAAGTATCAGGAAGACCAACAATGACAAAAGCGGGCAATCCGCGTGTCAGGCTCACCTCTACACGCACAAGGTCGCCCCGCAGGCCAAGCAAAGCAACAGACTCCACAACCGAAAACATGAACTTTCCCCAAAAAGCGCAACCAGGCTGCTTCTTGTGCCAAGGAGAAAAGGAAAAGCGCAGAAAAAGGCAAAGCTGAGCGAGGAAGTGAAAAGAGCAGGTATTCACCTCGCCTGATTAAGAACTAATGCGTTCAACGGGAAGAGTGAAGTCTAGTTTAGCAGTTCGTATTTAGATTCGCCCATCACGAAGAAGCCATAAATAGGACATATGACCACATCGACATCGAATACTAAAACCCTTTTTTTTAGGCCATAATTTTCATAAAAGCCTACAAGAGTGTCATAATTCATTATTATGACACATAAACCGGTCAAAACTGATTTCTCTGCAAAAGAAATCATACAGGCAATTGTCTTCTCAGCAGTTGTGATTCTCGCCTTTCTGGCCGTAACATTCGCATAGTGCTCAAAAGGCATTCTCGAGATGTTCGATTTCAACAACTCCCCCCCCAGCCACAATGCCGATCACGTCAAAACGTACTTCGTTCGTTCGAGGCTGTTCTCGCATGAGAAACTCTCTCGCCACTAACCGAAGACGCCGTTGTTTTTGGTATCCGACAGCTTCTGTCGGATACCCCCACTCTGTTCCATGCCTCGTCTTGACTTCACAAAACACCAACAGGCAAGAGGAACAGTCCGCGAAAGCAACGAGGTCGAGCTCTCCCTGGTCCCCAGTCCAGTTCCGCGCAATCACTCGATAGCCTTTTTCCTGTAAATACACAGCGGCAAATGCTTCCCCTGCCCTGCCAAGCCGTTGGGACTGCCGCTTCGCGCTCTTCCCATGTGCGTTCCCCACACCGATCTCCCGCATTACAACGCGCTCTTTCCGAAAAGCTGCGTAGCCGGACTGCAGGCAGCTGATCATTCCTCCCAATCACGCGGCGGGAAAATTGGGCTTCATCACAAAAGAGACGAAAGAATCGCCTTAGAATCCGTCTTTTCTCACGAGCTCCTCGATATTCACATCACGAAAAGTAGCAACACGGACTTTCGCTACAAAGCGAGCTGGTCGATACATGTCCCAGACCCAAGCGTCCTCTAATTGCAGCTCAAAATACACGCGCCCATCAGCATTGCACACTTTCATGTCAACACCGTTTGCCAGATAGAACCGGCGCTCTGTTTCGACGACATATTGAAACATAGGGAGCACATCTCGATACTCCTTGTACAACTGGAGTTCAATCTCCGTCTCGTACTGTTCGAGTTCTTCTTCTGCGCTCACCCTCGCCTCCTGATAGGAACGGTTCTCCCGAAAAAAGAGGTACCGAGCAAAAACCCTCTCTTCGGCTGGATGCTGAGCCTGGTGAGTTTATTGCCCCGGCGGACACGACATCTCAAAAGCACCGTCCTTCGGGCCTTGTAGCCCGCCAAATCGACTTGGCGGCCAAAACCGCAGAAACGTTTTTCCGACAATAGCGTCAACATCAACAAACTGTCCGTCGGGATCTCTCCGGGAATCCTCAGAATTATTGCGGTGGTCACCCATCGCAAAAACTTTCCCCTCAGGCACAGTTACGGGACCAAAATCGGCATAGCGATCATCGCCATCCACAAAAATGTAGGGTTCTTCTTGGAGAACGTCTTTTCCGTCCGGCCCGCGCAGATACACCTTGCTGTCACGAACCAAAAAAGTGTCACCAGGAATAGCCACAACACGTTTGATAAGGTCAGGCCTTTTTGATCTTCCGATTCCCACTCCTTCTCGTAGGGAAGTCGTCACAAACTTCCAAATGGAAGGAGTAGGGACATCACGCCCGACGACTTCCCAGTCGCGGAACACAATCACATCCCGACGCTGCACGTCTTGATACAGATATGCCAGTCGGTTCACCAGCACACGATCGTCACAATCCAAGGTCATTTGCATGGAACCCGATGGAATAAAAAAGGGCTGCAGTATAAAAGACCTGAGAAGAACAACAATACCGAACCCGAGGAGAAGCAGAAACGGAAGTTCCTTAAAAAAAGAAGGGGGTTCTTTTTTTCGGAGTTCCTGCCGAGTCGCTATCGGAGTCGCGTCATCAGGAACAAGAAGATCATCGGAAGCAAAAGAGCTGGTTTGCAGAAAGAAGTCCTCAGTTTCCCCGTCAGGAATCCCAATCCTGCCTGACCTCTGCGGGATCTTCAGAAAATCCGCCCCTATTTTCTGCTCGCTACGCGCTCTTCCCGTCTGGTCTGCTTCAACGCGAAGTCCAGGAAAAGGGGATCCTGCCTCTCCTTCAGGCTGCGACAACTCGGGATCCTCAACACCGTGCAAGGTTCCGGGAGACACTCCTCCCAGAGGGGTCTGCCTTCTTTCCAGAGGATCGGAAGCATCCGACAGGGGAGGAAAAAATTCTGCCCCAGGCTTCCCATATGCAGGGACATCAGCAGGAGGACACGTTTTTGTTGTCAGCATTTCCTCCGACGAGGAGGGATCTTCCGGCAAAGGAAAAAAAGATGAGGAAGATGCCCCTCCTTGCGGAAGGTTGTGCGGGGATTCCAAGGGAGTACTTGGTCCCTCCCCCAAGCCATGTTCGGCATTCTCGCGATCGTCCGCCATTGCCTCACTCTCGCCAGCTTTTATGCCGACTCGCCACGCATCCTGAACACACATTTGGGAAAGCCAAAAGCTGCATGCTCTCCGATCGCAGCATCACCAGCAACACTAGCAAGCTCCCCACAGCCATCTTTCTTCGCCCCGACCTGCCCCAGTCCCAAGGCAAATTTCCGGAAAGCATCAAACAGCAAGTGAGAGCTGGAATTTGTTAGCGTTTTTCTTTAATTTTCGCCGCCTTACCTATGCGATCCCTCAGATAGTAAAGCTTGGCTCGGCGCACATCTCCACGCGTCACAGGTTCAATCAGATCGATCACCGGCGAGTGCACTGGGAAAGTCCGTTCAACACCCACTCCAAAACTCACTTTTCGCACCGTGAAGGTCTCACGCACACCGGCACCATGTCGCCGGATTACAGCGCCCTGAAACACCTGCACACGTTCACGACCACCCTCTTTCACCTTCACATGCACTTTTATAGTGTCACCTGGAGAAAAATTCGGGATATCGTCACGGAGATACTGCTGATCAACAATGTCGGTCGGGTTCACTGAGACTCCTCAAACAATCAGCGGGGAATTATAGCACTGAGATCCACGGCCATTTCGGCCTCAACTTCAGAGATGACACGCTCTTCAAGTGCACGGCGCAACAAATCAGGTCGGTTCGCAACAGTGCGGCGAAGTGATTCTTCTCGCCGCCAGCGCGCAATAGCAGCGTGGTTTCCGCTCAGCAAAACAGGAGGAACCGAATGCCCTTCCCATACAGCGGGACGGGTGTAGCACGGCGCTTCCAACAACGGTACTGTAAAAGATTCTTCTTCTGCAGAATCCTGGTTGCCCATCACTCCAGGAAGCAACCGAGAAACACCTTCGATGAGCGCCATCGCTCCTATTTCTCCTCCGGAAACCACATAGTCTCCCAAAGAAACCTCTTCAAATGCACATGCTTCTACGACTCGCTGATCGATTCCCTCATAGCGACCACACAGAAGCATCAAGGCATCAGCATCACGCGCCAACTCTCGCAGCATTTCCTGGGTAAGAGGGTGCCCTGCAGGAGAAAAACAAATACGACGGCAAATACCGGATTCTTCTTTCTCGGCCCAAGACACTGCCCGAGCTACTACATCAGGTTTCAGCACCATACCTGGCCCGCCGCCAAATACCTCGTCATCAACCTGACGGTATCTCCCGAGAGCATGCTCTCGCAGATCAATAGCGCGCACCTGCAGCAGGCCCGCTTCTCTGGCGCGCCCAAGAATTCCTGTAGAGGCATGTATCTCTACAAGATCTGGGAACAGACTGATCACGTCAAACCGCACAAGATTCCTTTCCCCAGTTTCCGCGTGGGCAAAGAACGAAAGAACAAAGCAGCGGCGCCTGCCAAAAAAAACGGAAGGGCAGGACACGTTACAGATTGAGACCGGCAGGGATGGTAAGGATAGCCCCACCACGCAAGATTAGCGTGAACTCTGCAAGATTGGTATCTCCCAGGCCGGCAGAAATGCTTACCCCACGCACGAAACCGCTCTTTTCCTGGAAATTTCTCTTTCGAGAACTCCTCCTAGCACTGTTCCTTTTGAAACACGGCACCTCACTGCTTTTCTTGCGAAATGAACGGGCCGAGCGCATTCCCTCTGGTCTCAAAAAAACAGCACGAAAATGGGTCAGGCCCCATGGATACGCAGCATCATTCAGGCAACAGACCAGGTATAGCCCGAATACGCACTATACCCTCGTCAGCCTGAAGTGCCTCGATGAACTCCGTAACCATGGAGACATACCACTCTCGACCCTCACTATCCACACGACACTGCAGTGTCGACAAAGTGAGCAAGCGCCAAGTGAACGGGCCCAACTCATTACCTGGTCTCAAAAAAACAGCACGAAAATGGGTCAGGCCCCATGGATACGCAGCATCATTCAGGCAACAGACCAGGTATAGCCCGAATACGCACTATACCCTCGTCAACGTCAAGTGCCTCGATGAACTCCGTAACCATAGGGACATACCACTCTCGGCCTTCGTTATCTACGCACACCAGCAGGTTATGCGCTGGATTGTCCATGACTGCCGTGACTTTTCCCAAAGGATGATCGTCAATGTCTGTCACAGGAAGACCCACAAGGGTATAGGACCAAAACTCACCTTTAGGCGGATCTCCTACATCTTCCGTCGGAATAGCCAATACCTGCCCTTGCACATGCTGGGCAGCAGTACGGTCAGAACAACCATCTACACGCACGAGAAGACGACCCTTGTAAGGGCTGACCTCTTCTATTGTGACTGTGTCACGGTCAGGGCCAAGATAAAACTTCGCACCGGATTTGAACCTTTCAGGTCGGTTCGTTATGACATCCACAATAAAAGCACCGTGCACGCCATGCGCGCGGAGAACCCGTCCAACCTCCAAGTAGTCAGGCACGACAGAACTCTCCATCAGACCTTCTCAATTGTCTTCAATAGACCTCAGCCAATAGTGCTTATTTCAATCATCAATTTCCACAGTAGCGTGAATCCCGTCCAACGCTCCTGCTGCTTTGATCAAAGTACGTAGGGCATTGGCAACCCGGCCACGCTTGCCAATGATCTTTCCCATATCGCTTGGTGCCACACGCACATGCAGCGCCATACGCTGCTCTGTCTCGTCAATGTCAATGTCCACGGCATCAAGCTCGTCCACAATGGATCGAACGCATACGTCGAGAACTCGTTCCGGACAGCTCATTTCGTCGAATTCGTCGTACTCCTCATCTTCTCCATCTTCAGGAGAAGAATCTTCATCGAAGAATTCGTCTTCGGCGCCATCCTCGATTTTGATGTCAGCAGGCTCTGTCGTCATCCAGTTTTGAACTCCGCCATTGCGCCACTGATCTCCAGCAACTTTGCAGCGGCATCTGTGGGTTGTGCTCCATTACGAAGCCACGACACAGCCTTCTCATTATTAACGACAATTGTCGAGGGCTCAGTCCGAGGGTTGTAATGACCAAGCACTTCTATAAAACGACCGTCGCGGGGGGAACGAGCGTCGGCAACCACCATACGGTACATAGGTTGCTTCTTCTTCCCCGTCCGCATCAGGCGGATCTTCACCGCCATGTAAACTCCTTTCGAAGCGAAAACGAGGCTCAGGGAAAAAATCCAGGAAAAAACGTTCCGCCCGGTATATGGAAAGCCCACACTGCAACACTTGAAGCGCGTACTTCACAAAGCGCGTATTCTCATAGCAAGTGCCGACAGCGCACTTTCCTTCTTCTTCACGCCAAACACATTGTGCTTGGCCCGTACTGCCCTTTCACAAGGCTTTCTATTCACAACCCCGAGAAGAGAACATTATTCTAGGGAAGAAATTACGTTTCCGCGCTTTCTTCCTTCGTATCTCACCTCGGGAAATCTGTCATCTCGCTCATATTGCCAAGATTCGCACCACGCAGCCGTCGGAATTTCCCCTTCTGCCCGCTAGGGCCAAGAAGTCCCTTCATCATGGTCTGCACTTCTCGGAACTCTCGCAAAAGAGCATTTACATCTTGCACCGAGGAGCCGGCACCTCTGGCAATACGCTGCCGCCTGCTCCCATTGATAATGTCTGGGTTACGGCGCTCCTCTGGTGTCATTGACTGAATAATACACTCAACTCGCACGATCTCCGCATCATCGAGGCTTACTCCCTTGAGCTGTGCCCCCATCCCCGGGATCAATTTCACGAGGTTCGTCAGAGACCCCATCTTCTTGACCTGCTGCATCTGCTCGAGAAAGTCCTCCAAAGTAAACTGGGCCTGACGGAGTTTACGCTCCATCTCTTGTGCCTGCTCGGCATCAAACGCCTCTTCAGCCTTCTCGATCAGGGTCAAGACGTCGCCCATCCCTAGAATCCGGCCCGCAAGCCGGTCAGGATAAAACGCCTCAAAATCCTCGAGCTTTTCGCCCAATCCGACAAAGTAAATCGGCTTTCCCACTACTTCTCGCACAGAGAGAGCCGCACCACCACGGGCATCACCGTCGAGTTTGGTCAGGATCACACCCTCTATCGGAATCTTTTCATTAAAATGCTCCGCAGTCGTGACCGCATCCTGCCCCACCATGGCATCCACGACGAGGAAAGTGTAATGCGGATCCACTGTTGCGACAATCTGCTCCAGCTGCAGCATCAATTCTTCATCAATCGCAAGTCGACCTGCCGTGTCAAAGATCACGATATCGCGTCCGAGCCGCTTCGCTTCTTCGAGTCCAGCCCTTGCCACGGCGATGGAATCGCCTCCCGTTTCGGCCCCTTCCGCGAAAACAGGTACCTCGATTCCTTCACCCAAGATCTGCAGCTGCCGTACTGCAGCAGGACGTTGGAGGTCACAAGCGACAAGCAGCGGATGGTTCCCTTTCTTTTTGAGCTGCAACGCGAGTTTTCCGCAATGGGTCGTCTTTCCAGACCCTTGCAGACCGGCCATGACAATGCTCGTAGGAGGTTGGGAAGCCAGCTTGAGCTTCACTGCCTCCCCGCCAAGAACTTCGATCAGTTCTGCATGAACGATCTTCACAATCTGCTGAGCAGGCGTCAGACTCTTTGATACGTTTTCTTCCGTCGCTCGCTCTTTGATACGCCTTACAAAGGTCTTCACAACCTTAAAATTAACATCGGCTTCGAGAAGAGCTATGCGCACTTCACGCAAAGTCGCGTCGATGTCTTTCTCTGTCAGCTTGCCCTTTGAACGCAGCTTGTCAAGAGTTCCCTGCAAACGGTCGGCAAGGGATTCAAACACCCAGCCGCCCTCCTTCGTCAGTCACAAGGCCACGCCATTCTCCAGGCTTCAGGCCCCAAGCCTCAGGCTCCGGACGCAACCTTACCGGCCCCTTGCCGGCCCCTCCGCAGGTATCTTGCGCCGCACAATCCCCCGGACTCTTCCCGGTGGGTTTCTCTCGTTTTGTCACTCGGTTTTCTCCGCGAGATTGCACCTTACACCATCTCATTCGAAGAGCGCTTCGACAAACTCTTTTGCATCAAAGACAACGAGGTCGTCTTCACCTTCTCCCAAGCCCACAAGCTTAATGGGAATATCGAATTCCTGCTCGATTGCAAAGGCGATACCACCCTTCGCAGTACCGTCAAGTTTCGTAAGGACCACACCAGTGATCGAGGCTGCCCTGGCAAACTCTCGCGCCTGGATCAAACCATTCTGTCCTGTCGTCGCATCAAGCACGAGTAATACTTCATCCGGCGTTGCTCCTGCTTTCTCAATCACCCGAAAGATCTTCCGCAACTCCTCCATCAAATTCGTTTTGGTATGAAGTCGTCCCGCCGTGTCTATGAGAAGAAGATCCATTTTCTTGGCCGTGGCAAAACTCAACGCATCAAAAACAACTGCTCCGGGATCAGCTCCTTCCTGTCCACGAACCAATTCTGCCCGGCTCCGAGCTGCCCACACTTCCAGCTGTTCTGCAGCAGCCGCCCGAAAAGTATCCGCAGCAGCAAGCACGCACTTTCGCCCCTGCACGCTTTCCGATTTCGCGAGTTTTCCAACCGTCGTCGTCTTGCCCGTTCCGTTCACGCCCACCATCACCCACAAAGTAGTGTCAGGATTCGAGGAGAGCGAACGATCGACATCTTTACCTGCCAAACGCTCAATCATCACCTCTTTCAAGGCGTCAAGTACTTCGGTTGGGGTTTCTGCCTTCTCGGTCGCAGCCCGCTGCCGGGCGGTCTCGACAAGGTCCAGCGCCATATCTGCACCTAGATCCGCCAGGATAAGTGCTTCTTCGAGGTCTTCCCAGACCTCATCATCGATCTTTCGACGCAAACGAATATCAGAAAAATGCTCGGTAAGTGCCTTGCGCGTGCGCGTTAAACGCTCACGAAACGAAGGTTTGGCAGGGAGACCAATCGCGCTTTCGTCCTGTCGAGCCGCTTGAGCGGCCTCAAGAGCCGCTTCCGCCTCAGCGACGAGGTTCCCAACAGACTCGGCCACTTCCTTGTCGATACTGGCGTCGATGCCGGCATCGTCAATACCCGCCTCGAGAGCAATATCCGGACCAAACCCAATCTCAGACTCAGCACGACTGTCAAGTAAGGCCACGCCCGAAGAAGGCCCGTCAAGCACATCATCAGGAGGCTGATCAGAGGACTCATCCTGTTTTGTCAGGGAAGACTCGCCTGCTGTCTCTGCCTCAGCGGCGAGAATAGCCTCCGCGGCCTGCACAACTTCTTCTGAGTCCGGGGAGAGAATATCCTCTTCTGAGTCCGGGGAGAGAATATCCTCTTCTGAGTCCGGGGAGAGAATGTCCTCGGAAACATCCTTCTGGTCTACCTGATCTTCTGCAGAAGAGACGTCCTCGGATTTCTCCCGCGGGAAAACCGAAGAAGCCAATCTTCCTGGTGCATCGGGGACATCCGGATAACCTGCAATTTGTTCAGGCGGAGGACGGCGAGAACGAAAGAAGAAAAATGCAGTCATGCCGAAAATTAGGATGATAAAAAACAGAAAAAAAAGAATCGGACTCATCGCACAGTGTCAGCCTTGCAGTGTCAGCGTTACAGTGTCAGCCTTGCAGTGTCAGCCTTGCAGTGTCAGCCTCATCGGTTTCGTCAACTTTCCCAAGCCTGGTGCCCTCGAAATGAAACCCAAGAAACCTGTCCGAGAAAACACCTTCAACAGCACAAAAAGCCTTGGTCTTCGAACACCCCTGGGATGCTGCACGCACAGTCATCGCCATGAGGATACTGCATAGCCCACTCCCCACCATGCCAGACGATGAAGGAAAAACAAACCAAAAGTTAAGACTCCACGCCAATGTCCTTCAGACGGTGCGACAAAACCAAAGAAGTACCATCTTCTCCAAGGGAAACACCGTAAATCACTTCAGCAGTCTCCATAGTTGGCTTTTGATGCGTGACAATAATCACTTGGGCATCTTGCCCAAATTCTCGAAGAAGATTACAGAATCTCTGCAAGTTCCGATCATCAAGTGCCGCCTCTACTTCATCGAGCACGTAAAAAGGACTCGGACGCGCCCGGAACACAGCGAATAAGAAAGCAATCGCCGAAAGAGTACGCTCTCCACCTGAAAGAAGAGAAAGCCGTTTCAAGCTCTTTCCGCTTGGCCGGGCCTCGATCTCAATTCCCGTTTCCAGCAGGTTTTCGGGCTCGGTGATCGTAAGACGCCCCTCTCCACCAGGAAAGAGCACTGCAAAAAGGGCAGCAAAATGTGTGCTTGTCTCTGCGTACGCGGAGACAAGCATCTCTTCCACACTCTTATCTATCTGGTACATCACCTTGCCAAGTTCTTTTTTTGCGTGGGTCACATCCGCAAGCTCCGCATCAAGGGTGTCAGCTCGTTCTTTCAGCTCCCTGTATTCCTCAACCGCGAGCGGATTTACCGGACCAAGCCGCTTCAATTGCTTCTCCATAGTGGCAATACGGTCATCCACCTCCCCCGCTTGCTTATCCGGAGGCAGAGAGGCCGACAGGGCTTCCTCCAGGGTGACACGAAGTTCTCGACGTGGAGCATCTTCTGCTGCTTCCACGCGCGCGCTTGCTTGCGCTTCAGACAGGGCGAGCGTATGCAGCGCCTCATTCTGCACAACACAAACATTCTCTGCTTGCGTAAATGCTTCTCGAGCCTGCGCGGCCTCCGTCCGGACCTCTTGCAGAAAATTGCGTCCTTCCTGCACATCTGCTCGTACACTGTCGCGACGACGCACGGACTCTGCACATCCGCGGCTCACCAGACCACGTACTTGAGCGAGCGCGCGCGACAACCCTTCAATACGAGATTGTTCGGCAGCATCGGCACGTTCTTGACGCTTTTGTTCTTCATCTTTCACCGACAATTCCACCAAACGGTCATCGTACTGACGGCGTCGCTCGATATCACGAGCGTCTTCCCGTTCGAAAGCCACAAGACGGTTCCGCAGCTCACGCCCCTGGGATCCGAGAGTCTCCCGGCGATGTTGCAAGGTGGCCTGTTCTTCTTCCGTCACAATAGGAGCAGCTAAGCGCACACTTTCGGCGAGTTCAACCTCACGGTTTTTTTCTCGGTCGCGCTGGCGCTCGAGCAGAGAAACCTGCTCCTCGATACTGCTTGCTTCCTTCGCGAGGTCCTCTTGCTCTCTTGCAAGCCTTGCCCTCCTCCGAAGGTGATCCTGTAAAAGATTTTTTGCCTCCGTCAGAGAACAGGTTATCTCCTCGACAGCAGTCCGCAGGGAATTGCGCTCCTCGCGCCAGCGCACAACCATATTCGCACAGAGCCCCGCCCGCACGGCAGCGCGATCCGCTTCTGTCTGCGCTTGCACCGCGCCAAATGCGGAATCTCCCTTCCTCCCGGCCTCGTTCGAGCGCAAGACCATGATTCCTCCACGGAACCTGTCTCCAGAAAAAGTGACAAACTCATCTGACGGTCGCGCGCGCGACAGCGCGAGCGCTTGCTCCGCCTCACCCACCAGAAATACTCCGGATCCATGCCGCAAGAGCAAGCTTTGCACCGCTTCAGCCTGGGGGCCAGGAAGAGTAGAGACAAAATCCAGCACACAGAACACGCGCGAACTGCCGGACAGGGCCAAAGACTTTTCTGTCGCATTGACTGCGTCAAGAAGACCACTTTTCGCGGCTTCTTCTGCTTCTTCTGCTTGGGGAGCTACCTGCTCCGCCATCACAAGAGAGGCGCCTTTTACCCCACGTACAGTCCCGATGGCACTGGCTGCTACTCCATCCGGCACAAGCAGCGCGTCCATAAGGTCTTTCAACACAGAAGCAACCGCGCGCGCCATTCTCTCGTCCACCTGCACAAGGTCACGGACACGCGGGAGCGGACCATGCTGGGTGCGCAAAGCGGTTCGCGCGGCTTTCGCGGCTTTTGATTCGGAGACAGCAGAGGCAAGAGATTCTGCTCGCGCCTGCAGAGAAGACGCCTTCTTTCCCCATTGTCGTTCCTGCTCTTCGAGTCGAGCAAGCTCTCGCGAAGCACGAGAAAGTAAGCCCGAAAGAGCAATCTTTCGGGCTTGTAATCCTGCAAAAAGAGCGTCTTCGTCGTGGCCGGAAGAGGGGAACGCCTCTTGCTCCATCCGTACTTCTCCACGGCGCCGCTGTGTCGCTTGCAAGCGGTCCACAAGACGAGCATGCTCATGTCCGAGGCGATCCAATGACGCACGGACCGCTTCATGCTGGGCCACCAAAGCAGCACGCCGATCGTCATCGTCAAGGCCGGCAGCACGCCAAGCAGCCTCTACTTCTGCCAAACTCGCCTGGATAGCTGCAAGCTCACCCTCTATCGCCTCTCGTTGTTCCCGACGCCGCTCCCCTGCCATTGCAAGATCGCCCAAGTTCTCTTCCACCTTGGCACGGGCCGCCGAAACATCGATCTTCCCACCGTCTCTCGCGCGCGCGTCAAGACGGCTGAGGCGCTCTGTGAATCCCCGTTCCCGTTCAGCGCACACATCATTGATCCCCTGATAGCGGGTGACGATACGCTCCATGTCTCCCTGGAGCGCTATCCCCGCTTCAAGTGCCTCTTCGCCTTCTCTGCACCCCTGCTCCGCCGCGCGGTGACGGAGCGCGGCGGTATCGCGTTCGCGTTCGAGTTTCTGCTTGCGGTCTTCTTTTTGCTGTTTTTCATCGCGTATCGCGTGCAGTTCCTTCCGGCGTCTGCGCACGGCTTCCCCTGCCCGCCAACGTGACAAAATATCTAGTTCCGCGGACAGTTCCTCATAGCGAACCGCCCCTTCCAACTGCCGCTGCAAAGGCCGCAGACGCCGACCCAATTCCCTGCGCAAATCTTCCAGGCGAACCAGGTCGCTTTCTACTTCTTCAAGGCGTCTCGCCGCGCGCCGTCTGCGTTGACGGTGCTTGAGCACACCAGCAGCTTCCTCGATCACCAAGCGGCGTTCTTGCGGCGAGGCCGCTAAAACAGCGTCGATCCGCCCCTGTCCCACAATATTGTGCATGGTGCGGCCCACACCGGCATCCGAGAGAAGCTCCACCACATCGACGAGACGAGAAGACTGCCCGTTCAATGAGTACCGACTCTCCCCCGAGCGGTAAAGCACACGCCCAAAGGAGAGCTCAACAAGATCAACAGGAATCCGACCTGAGGAGTTATCGATCACAAGCTCGACTTCGGCACGCCCTAAAGGTTGACGTTTGGGCGTGCCGGCAAAAATCACATCTTCCATTTTGGCGCCGCGCAATTGCCGCACCACCTGGGTACCCATCACCCAGGAAAGAGAGTCCACCACATTGGATTTGCCAGAACCATTTGGTCCGACCACCACATTGATGCCAGGAGCAAACTCAATATCTGTTTTATCGGCGAAAGACTTAAACCCCCGCAAACGGAGACGCTTCAACAGCATGAACAACCTTTTCGCGCGTCTCGCAGAGAACAAACACAGGCACTGCCACACTCAAGAAAGTACGCGCTTTTCAGGCTGTGTTCCGGCGAACCTTCCTGCTCGGTTTTTTGCGGCTTTCATTAGGTTTTCCTGCGCACGAAGGCAGCATCAGCTGCCTTCGTGTCTTGCCGAAAACACTGTCAATCTTTTTTCCGCACTGCTTGCACACGCCTGGTTAGGATTGACATGCAGGACAAAAGAAATGATAACGCTTCTGAAATTTCACGCGCCCAACCGGACGGCGACAACGCTGACATGCCTTTTCAAAGCGCTGGAAGACCTTCAGTTGGTCGGTATATTCGCCCCGGGCCCCGAACATATCCCGGTCATTCTCGTCAAAAGAAATACCCCGATATTTAATGGCATCGGTGAGCGTCTCGAGCATGGCACGCTGAAAACGTCGAATCTCGTGAGCAGAGAGAGAATCTGGCGTACGGTCGTACATAAGGCCAGCGTTAAACAGAATTTCATCTGAATAAACAGGCCCAATTCCTGCGAAAACCCGCGGGTTTACCAGGAGAGCTTTCAGCTTCGAGCGATGGCTACGCAGAATGGCACCAAGTTTTGTCCAGGGTATTGGGACATCCAAAAGGTCAATCCCCATGTCCTGGACTTCCTGTAGCTCCAAAAACTCGCTCTTGGGCATACAAAAAACTTCAGCAGTCGCCCGGGCATCACCGAGACGAATACCTCCGCCCTGCGTGAAGTGAATGGTCACTTTCGTTTGCTCGCTCGGGGCAGGTTTCACGCCTTTGACGCGCACCATATGACCCGAACTTCCTAAATTCACGACAAGCAGATTTGAGTCATCAAGCTTCCCTAAGATGTTCAACCCTTTTCGGTCAAACGACTTGATCTTGCATCCTTCGATCATCGACACGAATTCGTCACTAGATTTATGACGCGAAAAAATAGCCGCATCACGTACTTCCACTGACTTGATCTTTCGACCAGCAATTTCGCGATCGAGATCCCGACGCATCACTTCAACTTCAGGCAGTTCCGGCATCGGCATCCTCCTCAATGAATGTCCCAGTCCTCACCGGATCAGATTCAACAACAGGAGACAGGCGAGCGCCCGTCTTGGAAAACACTGCCCCCACTGCTTCTGTCTGCAAACTGTCAGGAGAAACCAGCACGTCGACTGTATTATTTTCTTCGACCTGACCCCGACCACGAGGACCAAAAGCTTCGCAGTCCTGTTCGAGGATTTCCCAGGCAGCACGAGCAGCAGCTTGTTCTGCCTGTTTCTTTGATCTCCCGTTTCCTGATCCTGCAGAAATCCCATTCAAAACAACTTCTGCCTCAAAGTGCTTCGCATGATCCGGTCCATGCGCCTGCACTGTATACACAGGAAGTTGCGACCATCGTTGCGCAGACGCTTCTTGCAATCGCGTCTTGTAGTCCTTGCTACCTTCTCCGGTAACTGCGTCTGCGAGGCGACCATCCACAAGAATAATGACAAACTCCTTCGCCGCCTCAATCCCGCCATCAAGGTAGAGAGCGCCGATCAAAGCCTCAAGGGCATCTGCCAAGATCGATGGTTTTTCACGCCCACCAGAGGTCTCTTCGCCCTTCCCAAGAGCGAGAAAATCTCCCAACTGGTACCGAGCAGCTGCCTCGGCCAAAAACTCTGAACTCACCACAGCCGCCCGCGCCTTTGCAAGCGCCCCTTCAGGAAGATCCGGCCAACGACGAAACAGGACATCAGTGATGATAATCCCAAGCACCGCATCACCGAGAAACTCAAGCCGCTCATTCGACTCAATTCCCGAGTGTTCCGCGACAAAAGACCTGTGATGCAAGGCTTGCCGCAGCAGACTTTCATTCTTGAATTGGTAGCCCACTTTCTCCTCAAGCAGAGGAAGTGGGCAAGGACGCTCCACACGAGCAGTGTGAAAATCTTTTTCTTTCACACTCTTGCAATCAGACATCACACGTTCCTATTGCACTTTGCAGACAAATGCACTCTTCCACAAAAGCCCGAACGTCTCCAAGCGTCTCCCACTCGTTCATCTCATCATCGATGTCAAACCCGAGGGCGCGTTCGGCAAGATCCTCCTCGCACCGCCTCACAAGTTCCATGACTCCCAAAGCATCTTCTTTCAGGGGAGTCTCATCGGAGAGTACCGCCTCCGACACACCCCATATATCGGCAGCGTGCTCATGCAACACACTACGCACTTCTTCTCTGTTTATTTCACGATAGGAGTGTGTTTCCGCAGGCATCCTCATGTCCTCTCCGGCAGACCAGCATCCGGCAAATTCAGAACATGATCGGTTTTTGTTTGCTCCGAAAGAACATCTCTACCTTTTCGCACGTCCCTGCTCCACCGACTCGCGTGAGGCGCCAGCTCAATCCGTAAGTTGTCAACGACACCAAGACGCACTGCGCGAGCCGCTTGGCCAACAGCATTACACACTGCATCAGCACTCGCTGCACCATGTCCAACAACGCACACACCGCCCACTCCAAGAAGGAGAGAACCTCCCACGGCATCCGGTAGATCGACGTCGCCAAACGGGCTGCTCTGGGCTGGTAGCAATGACGCAAGCTGTCTTGCCATGAAACGAGACACTCCTTCTGCTGTTTTCAACGCGACATTCCCGGTGAATCCATCGGTCACGACCACGTCAGCAGGACCGTCGAAAAGCTCCCAACCCTCAACATTCCCAATAAATTGCATTTCTGAAAATTCAAGCAGGCGGTACGCCTCACGCAGCGCATGGCTGCCCTTATGTCGCTCCGCCCCTGCATTCAAAAGACCTACAACAGGAGACCAATCAGGAGATCCTGCGACGGGAAACTCTCGTGAGCCATCAAGCCACACACGCGCAAAAGCCACACCCAGCCTGGCAAACTCAAGCAGCGAAGCTGGTTTTGGTGACAAATGTGCACCAGTATCAAGAAGAATCCGGCCTCGTCGCGACAATCCGTCTGGCAAAACCGAAGCAATTGCAGGTCGGCGCACACCGGGCAGACGACCAAGTTCGATACGAGCCGCTGCCACTGTGGCACCGGTCGGACCAGCCGACACAACCGCGTCAGCAATCCCATCTCGCACTGCCCGGCACGCTACGGCCACGCTGGCATGGCGCTGTCTGCGTAATTGCTTCACAGGGTCATCGGACATACCGATAGCCCCCTGAGACGGCAGCACAGAGATTCCTGGCTCCAGGTAAACTTGAGTAGGCAAAAGATCAACCGGGCCGACAAAAAGAATGTCTACATCTTCTTTACGCGCGGCACGGCTTGCACCCGCAACGATTTCATCGGGAGCATTCTCGCCTCCTACCGCATCGACGGCGATAATCGGTCGTCGCTGCGTCATGCCTCGATCCTTCGCAAAGCGGACACGCGCTCCAGATTCATTATCTGAACCCGTATCACGATCCAACACGCAGCCTCAAACTTATCCCAGACCGCGAATCCTGCCCGCATACTTCGTCTTCACAGGAGGAACATTCGAGAGAAACAAGCCGCCGGCCTGATCTCTCTCAAAAGATGTTCTCCCTAATTCTTTCTCGTTATATCACCCCTCGTCATATCATCCCATGTCTACAGCAGTACGCCCCTTGTAATAGCCGCAGTTTTCGCAGACATGATGGGGTCGAATCGCCGAGTGGCATCGTGGACATGACGCGTAAGGAGGGGGGGAGGCTTTAAAATTAGAACGACGGTGTCGAGTGCGCCGCCGCGACTTCCGTTGTTTCGGAACCGCCATCAACACTCCTTATCAGATTCTACAAACAACACATTGAGGACATCCCACCGGGGATCGGTCTTTACCTTGGCCACAGGGTCACCATTGCCCGAAACAAAGAGAACTTTATCACTAAGTACCGAAGGTGAACCTTGCGCGCATCTCCCGGCATGCTCCGCTCCACACCAAGCAATATCAGGCAGATGGAGCAGTATCACATCCCGTACAAGCTGTTCCATATCAATCTCAAGCCCCTCGACTTTATAGGATTCATCGTCTTCCAAAAGCCCAGAGTCCGTCGTGAACAACTCCGATACGTGGATCTGGATCGCTCGCCGGAAATCAGTAAGACACCGAGAGCACTGCACATCAACAACAGTGTGCACATCACCGATTACCAGTATTCCGTCTTCCACCCCCTCAAGCTGTAAATCGAGATGGATGGATTCGTTCACCTCACAAAGCGAGAGCGACAAGTCTTCTAGTTGCACATCGCTTACATAGGGACGAACCTCGCCGGAAACACCGAATATTCCGCCAACATGTACACGTGAACTCATTCCCCTCCCAAAAAGGGGCACTGAGTACAGCTACTCAAACCCACACTATAACAGAATATCATACTGGTCCTATTCTACCAGCCAATCAATCTCAGCACCGTTTGCCTTTTACCCGGGCATCCTTTTGCCCAGGCATCCTGTTCTCACACTTCACAGGTATTTTAGAGCCTTCTTCTCCCCACCTTCTGTATGCGACACCTTCCCGCATCTACATACCCCATGTCAAGACCCATCTACACGCCCAACTCAGGGCACATCTTGATCGAAAAAAGGACCTACAGCATCCTGCGCATGGCGTGAATCAGGCGAAAAATCATCAAATTCCTCGCCTTCTTCCTCACCAAAATATTCTTCTGCAAAATCGGCATCGACCTCAGCACCCCTACGCAACTTCACACGCGCGGCATCAATCGTTTCCAAGGTCTTCAGCAAGGACGCTTCAAACTGGCTGAGCTTCTGATCAACATAATCCTCAGCTTGCAAAATTTTCGTACGCGCCCCATCTTTTGCATCATCAAGCAGCTCTTGGGCGGTTCTCGCAGCCTTTTTCACAATTTCTTGCTGCGACACCACATGGTTGGCCTCTTCCAATGCTTCAGACATAATCCGATCTGCATCCCGTCGCGCGCGGTCAAGTAGTTCATCGCGTTCCTTCATGATCCATCGCGCGCGTTTGAACTCTTCAGGTAGCGATTCGATCACATCTTCAATCAAATACACCACAGCATTCGGATTTACCATGACAGACGCCGACAAAGGCACAGGACGAGCAGTGATAATGTGCTCACGCACCTGTTCAAGAATGGCTGCGACATCTTTGAGTTCTTCATTCATCGGATACCTCCGAAGCGGAACACGTGACGAAAACGCAGAAGAAAACCATACCCAGATTTCTTTGGCCACCAAAGGCCTTGGCACACTCTTCGGTTCCGACAGGACAGACTGGACGCATGGAGCGTACAACAAGCACCCCTCGTTGCGATCCGAGAACGCAGCAGCTATCACAGGAGAGATACCAAAGACTATTTACAATTAGCCAGTAAATTTCATCCTGAGCGCCTCTTCAACCGGTGGAGGCACAAGACCTTCCACCTTCCCGCCATAGCGAGCAATTTCCCGGACGAGAGAAGCCGACAAATAGGAGTGTTCATTGCGAGCCGGAAAAAAACAGGTGTCAATCCCCGAAAGTCGACAATTCATTTGAGCCATTTGAATTTCATAGTCGAAATCAGTCACAGCCCGCAGCCCCTTCACGATAACGTCAACGTTTTCGCGCGAGGCATAATCCACAAGCAAGCCCTCAAAAGAATCAACACGACAATTCTCATAGATACTCAATACTGATGCGAGAATCTTTTGACGCTCAGTCAGACTAAAAAGAGAATTCTTGGATGGATTCGCGACAACCGCAACAAGCACCTGGTCAAAATGGGCTGACGCCCGCTCCAGAATGTCAAGATGCCCATTTGTCACAGGGTCAAAGGATCCGGGGCACAGCGCCAAAGTCACGTCGCCTACTCCTTGAGTCCACCCTTAACAATCTTACCGGTTCTGTCCATTACCCACTCCTCCTCATACTGGCGTTTCACTCGATACCAACACGAAACACGTCTTGTGATCGAACCCCCAACACCATACTTGGTCGCAAAATCAGACATCTTCCTCGGACACTCTTTCCATTACATACAGTGTCGTCTGTCCATATGCACGCTCGACAACAACCCCGAAACCCTGCGGGAGAGGAGGCGGTCCATCGCCGGTTCTGCGTTCAAACACAAGACGCGCCGTCGGCCCCAACTGGCCAGAAGAGGACAGCAAAACCGCCATTTCTGTGAGATAGCTTATATTTAGGTCATAGGGAGGGTCAATGAAGACAAGATCCCACTTCTCCTCCGCTGTACCCCCAGCCTGACGCAAAAAACGGTTCACATCCATCTTGCACATTCGTGCACGGTCTGCCAACCCACAGACATCGAGATTACGTTGCTGGTGTTGGGTTGCCCCTGCATTGTCATCCACCAGGACAGCCTGGCGTGCACCCCGGCTTAACGCCTCAATCGCAAGGCTGCCGGACCCTGCAAACAAATCCACAACATAGTCACCTTCCACATCAAAAAGAATATTGAAGAGAGACCCTTTCAAACGATCGGTTGCAGGTCGCACGACTTTTCCGGACGGAGCAGTAAGACGCCGCCCTTTCGCACTGCCTGTAATTACTCTCATGGACACGCTGTATCAGCCTCCTCAAAAAAACCCAGGATCAAGAACGAAGCAACCATTCCACATCCTCCCCGAGCAGCATTCCTACTTCTTCACGCAGCAGCGCGTGACGAGACGCAAGCAAACACGGATCAGTCGCGACAAGTGCAAAAGCATCTTCACGCGCTCGTTCCACCCAATGGAAATCTTTTATGAGTCGTGTCACACGCAGATCACTCGCTCCCGACTGTCGAGCCCCAAACAACGAGCCCTCCCCCCGGATTTCCAAATCCACTTCAGCGAGGGCAAACCCGTCAGTAAAGCGAGTCATTGCGTCAATCCGCTTTTGCGCGTCGGGAGTCTGCGGATCACAAAAGAGATAGCAAATAGAAGAGTGGAGTCCTCTCCCCACTCGCCCTCGCAACTGGTGCAACTGCGAGAGGCCAAAGCGATCAGCGTCCTCGATCACAATAACCGTGGCATTTGGCACATCCACCCCGACTTCCACGACTGTTGTCGCCACCAGCACATCAATTTTACCGGAATAGAAACGCGCCATGATCTCATGTTTTTCAGGGGAACGCATCTGCCCATGTAAAAGGCCGAGACGCGCCTCCGCAAGAGGCCCTTCCCGTAAACGGTCATACTCCGCCACTGCAGACGTCGCGTCGAGTGCCTCGGAATCCTCAACAAGCGGACAAATAACATAGGCCTGACGACCTGCTGCAACTTCTTCGAGTAGATATTGGTAGACCCGATCCCGCCTCCGTCCCGGACGTACTGCCCGCGTCACAATAGGGTGACGGCCTGGCGGCAGCTCATCTAATACGGACACATCCAAATCGCCATACAAGGTCATGGAAAGAGTACGGGGAATGGGTGTCGCAGTCATGATGAGCACATCCGGAACAAGCAGGGGTTCCGCCGGGGCACCCTGGCTCGCGGCCTCTCCTGATGCGACCTCCCCTGGCAGGAAAGGCAACGCTCCCGACTTTCTCTCTGCAGCCTCGGGCACAGCACTGCCCATTGGCTGCAGAGAAAGTGCACTCTCTGCGCTCACCCCAGCCTTGTCTTTCAATGCAACCCGTTGATGCACTCCAAAACGATGCTGTTCGTCGATCACCGCCACACCGAGACGCGGAATGGAGACACCCTCTTGGATAAGGGCATGCGTCCCAATCAAAATGTCCACCTGTGCCGCGGCACTTGCCTGCAAGACCGCACGACGCTGCGCCCCTGTGGTGCGGTTCGTCAGAAGTTCGATACACAAAGGCCGTTCTCCAAGGAGGCCCTCTTGGCAAGAGACCATAAGGCCCTCCAAAAGGGAAGAGATGCCCTCATAGTGCTGTTCAGCCAGCACTTCAGTTGGAGCCATAATCGCAGCTTGGCGACCTGAGTCAACAGCGCAAAGCAGCGCACACGCGGCAACAACAGTCTTGCCAGAGCCCACATCTCCCTGCAAAAGGCGATGCATTGGCAGAGAGGAAGCGAGATCTTTCTCAATTTCTGCCAAAGCACGCGTCTGCGCGCCCGTCAGAGAAAAAGGCAGCCGATCAATTAAAACCTGGCGAAGAGGGCCGTTCACCGTATGAGAGATTCCCGTTCCCGTCTCGGCCAGATGCCGCTTTCGAATCGCCAGCCCTGCCTCAAGCAGAAAAAGCTCGTCATATACAAGACGTTCCCGGGCTCTGCGCGCCTCCCCCAAATCGTCAGGAAAATGAATCTGACGAAACGCCTCTGTGCGAGAGAGAAGACGGTATTGCTGCAAGAGGTCCGGCGGGATGGGATCCCGCAGCGGCCCCGCCCGCTGCAAAGTCTCGCGCACCAAAGTGCGCACAATTTCAGGTCCAACTTCTTTTGACGCGGCATGCACCGGCACGATTCGCCCGGTTGCCCCCACCACTCCTACCGGCTCCAACGCGTGCACTTCAAGAGAAGGACGCCCCCGATACCACCCAAGATTGCCACTGCACGCAACAGTCTGGCCCGGTGCAGCAAGCCGCTCCCACCCTTTGCGATTAAACCAAGTTGCACGCAAACGCCCCGTCTCATCAGTCAAGGTCGCTTCATACAGAGTGAGACGTCTGCGAATCTGACGTTTCCGCAGACGCTCGATTGTGGCAATCAACGTGAGCTGCTCGCCATCAGCCGGCTGTACGGTATGCAGCTCCGCAATCGGCGTCTGCCGGCTTCGGTCCAGGTAGCGTCGCGGCACATGCCAGAGCAGATCAAGGATATTGTGCACTCCAAGCTTTTTCAGGCCTCGTGCCCGACTTGGCCCCACCCCTTGCAACTCTGTCACAGGAACAGCCGCAAGACTCGCCAGTCGCCGCGAGCGCTGCGAGGTCGTCTTCCCTCCGGGATGCCCGGATCCCGTTCTGGTCATCCTGCCCTCCCTGCGAAGCACTGTGCGCACTGTGCGCACTGCGAAATAACCGGCCACACAGGATGTCCGGATCCTGTTCTGGTCATCTTGCCGCTCCTTTCGGCCGCAGCGACTTCCCAAACTTTCTTCGCCCGCCCACAAGTACCACCCTCTCGCGCCCTGCTCCTGTCCTTGGGGCCTCCCCCAGCTCGATCGCATCTCACCAAGAGCACATCCTCATCGCAATCGCAATCGCACACATTTTTACAGAGCACGTTTTTGCGGCAGTGGAGAAACTCGCAGAAGGCCAGTAGACAACCAGATTTCTCTGGCAAACCTCTCTCTCACGCAAATGCGTGGCCCGGCACGTCCTGTTCTTGTGCCAGATCACAACAGACCAAGCCAATTTTACTGAGGCGATCCTATCGAAGAGTTCAGCCTTACAAAAGCAAAGGTCCCCTTCACGCCAGGTTCTTCATAAACTCTTGGCATGAGGCAATACAGGTCACGTTCCAACAGGACTCAAAACAAGAGAGAGGAGAAGAAACAAAAGAGAATGGGCCAGAGGGGAGAGACAAGAAGCAACACACAACAAAAATACGCCCCAAGAACTCAAGAGCAACCAGAGAAAAGCATTGACGGCACTCCGAATTCAGGGTGTGAGAAGGTTCCAGCGGAATTGGCCGCCACAAGAAATGCGCACACCCGAAATATTCATGGGACAAGCTTGTCCCATGAATCGTGTAGACGCGCTTGCGCGTCTACACGATTCAGCAGCCTCCGCTCTGGGCGCGATAGTCATTGCAAGGGTGATAGTCGGTGTGTCGTTCTATCCAGCGGACCACATCGAACTCGCTGCTGGCATTCGGCCAGAGCGGAGGGGCCAGGTACTCCAGCTCTGGATAAAAGGAATACTGCCGGTTCGCAAACATGACGACGCCCGGCGAAAGGAAGGAGTACCAAGAGCCAAAAAAGTCGAGCGTATCTTTCGCGCAGATCTTGCCTGCACCATTCCAAGAACTTGCGTCAATGGTGCATCCCGACGAGGGAAACCCGGCTGCATCCACCGCATACGAGTCATGGTAACTGCCTTCTTCCGCGATCGCAGCTGCTCTGATGTGCAGCACACCTGCCTGTTTTGCCCAGGCAGGAATAATAATCTCGCTGCGGGCATGAAGACCCAATACGTAAGAGTCCAGATCGCTGTCGCTCTCATTGTCATCTGTCCCATAATAGATATCCCCACCAATGTAGATATCCTGGTCAGAAAGCATATTCCCACGGGCAGTCACAAAACCTTCCACCAGCAAAGACATGGGAGAATACACGAAAAACTGCCCCCCCTGACTATAGGGAGTACCTGACACGGGAGCCGCGTTGCAGTCGATCGAGTCCTCAAAATAGTTCAGTGTCCCTGGCGGATCCGAAGCACTTCCCCGGGCACCTTGTTGCGGGGCGGGAATAACCCTCTCACGGCAAACATAAGCAGTGATTTGGTCTCCACTCAGCACAAGCCGGTAGCCCCGATCAGGAGCAGACAAAGCAGGCAGATACAAGCCGCTGCCCCCAATCACCTTGTCTCGCAGCGCTTCCCGGGCCGCCCGCACGTTACTGAAGTCAGGGGCAGCCCCACCGTCATCAAAGTCATGACAAGACCCCACCGGCTTTGTCTTGTGATCAAAAAACGCCTCGGTCACGCCACACGCCCCCGCAGCAAGACGGCCTTTGCTGCCAAGGACCCATGTCGCTCCTGCCCTCCAGTCACCACTTGGAAGGGTAAAACCAGCACAGCCCCCAGGATCAGTACAGCCTGCCACATCATTGGCGATGACACGGTTGCGCACCTGCCCCGAGTGATACACAGTCTGGGCAGAAAAGATCTCACCTTCGGTCACTGTGCCGGGGTTCACCACAATGTCTCCCTGCGAAATCATCTGGTATTTCGCAAAAGACGAAGGCCGCACAAGTGCTTCGATCACACGAACCGCACCCTGGTTCAGCGTCTGGTCAGACCGCGCCCCGGCAACTTGCACCACAAGATCATTGCCACGACGCGGTTGCACAGCCACTGAATACATATAAATGTCGTCGCCGGCACCGGCCGTCCCGGCTTGCACCATTGGCCAGTCATCGGGATCAACTGGGTACCAATTGTCAAAGCCACAGGGAAACCACCAGTCCACGGCGTTGGCAGCAAACCAAGACGTCTGGGTCAGGCTTGCGTGCGCAGCAGTGATGTCGTCAGCATCTCCGCACACAGTATTTCCCGACCGCGTTGCCTCCCCATTCACAATCATGGTCTTGTCGAGGTCCGTGCGCTGCACAAGCAGACCGAGGTAGTTCTCCAAGCCCGCTTCCGCCGCAGCCTGGGCTTTTTTCCCATCAATCGACCGCGCAGTACTGTTGTACTGAGACATTCCCATCTGGACGAGAAGCAGGGCAAAAAGAGTGAGCGCAAATGCCGCACCAAGCACAGTGATCACAGCAAGACCCGCATCGTGTTCGCTGTTTCCTCTCGGCCTCGTCCGCGGCCGGACCCCTTGCACACACAACGGGTCTTCCCTTGCCATCACACGCCCCCTGGCCGCGTTGTGGTTGTGGTCGTGGTTGTGGTTGTCGTCGTGGTCGTGGTCGAAGACGGCGGTGCATTCGTACTCGTGGTCGTGCTCGTGCTCGTCGTCGTCCCTCCCCCACCACCGGAACAAGCCTGGTTCACCTGCACATATTCATGCCGACCCGACCTCAAATACGAATTGGTGTAAGGGGCAGAGCTGTTATGGGTACTCCAAGTCCAAACAGAGCTTCTCGCCTGGCGGCGCTCCTGCCAGTAACTGCGCCCGCGTACTCTGGCAAAGTTGCATGCCGAGGAAGAAGTCCGCAACTGAATGGTCCCGACTTCTCTCCAAGACCTCTGTTGTGCTGCAACAGTTGGCAGATAGATATTGACCCACCTATTGCCGGAATCCCACACGCAGGACACCCCCGACCCTGTACATTGTGGTCTGTAACCCGTATCCCAGTTCGCATTGTTGTCCCGATCGAGACGGATCCAAATGCGAGGATTCGTGACATTGACAGTGGCCGTGGAAACAGGATTCTCGTGATAGCCGGTCCGTACCCAGATCTTGAAGGTCACCCTGGAACGCTGCCCCACACTGCCACCTTGTCGATCAAGGCGCACATGGAGACAGGGCCGGATGCGGTGTCGCCAAGTCCCGCCGTTCCCCCCAATCGTGGCATCGTTCACCTGGGTAGGGTACTGATCGGCCAAAAAGGCGAAACGTAAGGAATTGTACCGTCCACAAGGATACGCTGTGCGACTGTTGTCAAGGTTGACAGGCTTCACCGAAATCGTCGTCTGGGCACTTGCCCCAGGATTCAGTGTCCCCACATTCCATTCCCAACGGCGCGGGTAGGTCGCGCTGCCATTGTTCGAATCACTGGTACACAGCACCCCGCCATCGCTCTGGAACTGACCGGCTCCGGCATCGACACAGGCGTACCTACGACTGATGGCATAGGCAGTTCCGTCTTCTCTCGAAGCGCCCGGGGGCACAAAGACCACGACATTTGTCGCAGGTCCGGGACCTGTGTTTTCAATCGTGACGGTATAGCGAATTTCCTGCCCAATACCGACATACCAGTTGTACAGCACACTGCTCGCCGATCGGATCACAAGATTCGGCTGGGGATCCTGCACACGGAGAGAGATCACTGAAGAATCGACAGGATCCCCATCGTAGGGCACCGTCACCCCTTCGGCACTTTTCATCTCATTCACCGTAAAGCGCACGCGATTTCGCACGACAGTCCCAGAGGGGGTGTTGGCTTTCACTCGCGTACGCACAGTCATGACGGCCTCACCGCCACCGGCAGCAATTGACCCAGTGCTCAAAGAGACATTCCCATCAACACACGTGGAACCAGCGGCATGACCAGTACATCCAAGAACAGTCAGCCAGGGGTCAAGCAGAATTTCCGTGACTGCGCCCGAGACAATAGGAACACCTCCCGCTGGATAAGCACGAATCTCCCACACCACTTCATGCCCAGCTTCGGTGCAACAATCGCTCCCTACAGGGATACTCTGGCCATTGGTGGAACGCACCCGCAGCTGCACTTGCGGCACTGGATCCGCGGTGATCTCCTCACCTGCATTCTCCGCATTGGGGTTGCGCCAGCTGATATTTGTCAGAAGCACAAAAGGATCAGGATCTTCTACCAAATCGGCGTCCAACGCCAAACAAACGGTGAGACTGCTGGTAAGCTGCCCCGTTGGATCAGCGCTCGCCCAGTCTCCAGCCGCGACCTCACAACCTTCACCCACTGAATTCGGATCGATTGTCGACAAGAGAAACAGCGGACGGATCGGACTGCCATCCCCTGGCACCGCATTGAGAACGTCCCCTGACACCTGCACCTTGCCGGTATCCCAGACAGGAATAACATCAGGTTCCCTCCAAATCTGGTTATCGACGAAGACCATGTCATAGGAACTCCGCCAAAGAACATTGTTCTCCACCCAATAGCGCACCTTCTTCAAGGCAGGCGAAGTCCCCGCATCGAGCATGTCAACAGCTCGGTCAAGCTGGAAAAAAGTAACAGAAGTCCCATCCACAGACTCCACAGACCAGCGATCTTCGGCATCCGGCGCAAAAATATTGGGCGAATGCGCAGACCGCAGCTCCCGCGTCAGACGGTCCATTGCAAGCCGCCCATCGCTCTCATAAGAAGCCAGTTCCGACCCAAACCCAAAGGCCCCGAGCACACCATTGAAAAACCCACCCACCACAAGAATCAGCATGCCCAAAAGGGCAACGGTCATCATCACTTCAGGGATGGAAAAACCACGATCCCTCTGCGCGAGAGCCCTGCGTGGGAAAAGCAGTTGACTGTCGGTCTGTCGCAACATGGAGCCGGGCATGGGCCTCTCCGGGGACACGCGCGAGTCTCCTGCCGTTTGCCCTCGCCCGACCTCGTGACCTGCGACTCTCCCCCTCTTCGTCACTGTCTTCCTCATCGTCACCTCGCCACCTGAAAGTCCTCTGTGACAGGAGTGCCTTGCGTGAGGGTCACCGTCTTTGTCTGGGAGGTAACTCCGATCGCAGTTACCTGATAAACACCCGGCTCAAGATGCAATGAAACGGTGCCGGCGCTGCCCGTCAGTGCGTAACGCAACACATCGGTACCCGTGGCCGCGTCCTGCACTCGCACCAGGGCTTGAAAGCCCGCAGGCGGCGAGCTTGTGTCGAAAACCCTGACAGTAAGCGCCTCGGTCACCGCAGGAACAAGCCCAACACTGTGCGCGTGAGTAGTCTGCAGTATCCCGCTTGGATAGCTCGTTGGGGCAAGAAAACTCACAGTGGCAGGACGGTATCCGGCAGCCCACACAGAAAAGTTATACGACATATTTCCCACAACATCTGTCCCGTTCGGGAATGCAGAAATCGTCCACAGAGATGCGTTTTTCTCGCTCGCACTCGTAGAAGACCAGAGCCCTTGTCGCACAGAAAAACGCCCGGCAGGCTCCATATGCAGCGCCACCCAGTAGGGATCAGGGAGCTGGGTCCCAGTGGTGGAGTCAAACACGTCAAGCTCCAGCGTGAGCAGCTGGTAAACGTGCAGTTCTTTTGTAATCTTGTCCAATGAACTGGGAGAAGCCGTCACACCTGCCGGCTCTTCTGTTTTCCAGGCCACATCATCGAGCTCGATGGTGTAAGGAACACCCGTGGCTTCCGTTCCTTCAAGACCTGCAAATGTCAGCCGGCCCACAGTATCCGTAAGGCCTGAACGCGAATCAAAACCATTGCGGTGCAGACGTATTCCCACCCCTGTTGCCACACTATTGTCACTGGAGTCAGCCACACGCACAACCACTGTCGCTGGGGTTGTCGACTCTTGCGGAGTCAGAATCGAGCGCATGCGCACCGCGTTTTCCATCCCGTCCGCAGTGGGATAAACCGAAACACTGAGAAGCTTGGCGCTGGCATCTGGGTTGTCTCCTCCAATGCCCGTCGTGTCCTCCACATATTCCACATCAGTCACGATGGTGAACTCCACACCCCGTACAGTGCGTGTCTGCTTGGCAACAAGCACACCGGGCACTACCCCACCCGTCACCCCAATATTCTGATAGGGAAAAGACGCCCGATCCCGCACACGCTCAAGCTCTCCTTCGGCAATATTCGTGGCAATCTCGCCGGTTTTCGCCTCTCGTACCAAACGAAGCCCCGTCCCCACAGCGCTCGTCACCGCCAAAATCACAATGGCAAGCAGAGAGAAGGCCACAACCGTCTCAAGCAGAGAGAAACCCCGATCGTCACACCGGCGACCGCTGTCCATTCAGAACGCCCCGCTTCTCGCCGCGGGCCGAAAAACAGCAAAGGCCCTGCTCGCGTTTTCCGAGCCGGCATACACCGGCCGAACATGTCGCAGGTTTTGCTGAGACACTTGCGAAATACTCGCCCCCTGTCCCTTCGTCACCGTCACACCTCTCTACACTTTTTTGCCGCAGTACTCCCTCGCTTTCGCATCTCATCTCGGCGTTTTTCTCCACTTTTCTTGAGCGTTTCTTCCCTTTTTGCACGAACCATTTGTCTCCCACACTCTCATCACAGCGAGCAGGAGACGAGCATGGAAAGAACTGGAGAGACGTGCGCTGGGGCTTCACCCATCTGCCGATCATGCTTCATCACTTCACCACCGCCCGGCGCATGGGTATACTCCGTCAAATGGCACAGGGAACCGTTAAGTCCTATGACTCCATCACCCAAACCGGATTTATCCTGGATGACACAGGCGACAATCTCGCCATTGCAAAAAATGCCCTTGAAGGCTCGATCTTTATCACATTACGACAAGGGCAGCGAGTGAACTACGACACCATCGACGAGAATGGTTTCGTTCTCGCCACGCATATCAGAATCGGACAAGATGGCTATTGACAGGCATTAAGATGGCTTTCCCGCCGCTTTCACTGCACACAAGAGTCTCTTCCCGGGCAGAATAACCAGGGTCTTCCTCGATTTCTCTTTTGCACATCTCGCAATGAGAGAGAAGTGACGAATGCTGTGCGATGGGAGAGAAGTAACGAACTCCGAGAAGACAGTCAATTGGCTATCATGCTTCTACGAGATATCACACTTCTACAAAGCAGCTGCATGCACACGGTGAAGAGAGGACACCAGGGTGATCGAAGCGTACGTGCTCATTCAAACTGAAGTCGGCAAAGCCGGCGATGTCGTACAGGAGGTTGCCACGATAGAGGGCATCATCTCCGCTGCCGATGTCACTGGCCCATACGACGCAATTATTCTGGCAAAAGCCGAGAATATGGATGACTTGGGAAAGCTTGTCGTCGCAAAAATTCAAAAGGTAAAGGGCATCACGCGCACTCTTACTTGCCCGGTTGTACACCTGATTTAGCAAGGCCAGTCAGAAAACACCGCTCCTTCCTCCCTGTTTTTTCTGCATTCCTCTCCCTTGCAGAAGGGCAGGCCGGCTCGCCTCTTATTGCACATCTGCTGCCCCGCTCCCTGCGGTCCGGCTGACCTGATATCCAGATCAGCCAGACCAAGATGTAGCGGTTAGGCCAGCTCAACCGGCTTGCTGATAACGGGGTCTGTTGCTCGCCGCGTCAGGAGCGCGTGACGCTCAACTGCCAAGTCCAACAGTCTTGTAATGAGGTCCTCGTAGGGCACTCCCGTCGCCGCCCACATCTTTGCGTACATAGAGATTGAGGTGAAGCCAGGCAAGGTATTCACTTCATTCACCCAATACGCGTCACGCGCGGCGTCATAGAAGAAGTCGACCCGCGCGAGCCCCCAAGCGTTTACTGCCCGGAAAGCCAGTTCCGCAAGGCGGCGCAATTCTGCAATTGCCCGTTCCGGCAAGTCTGCCGGAACAATCGTACGTGCAACATTTGGAAGGAGATACTTGGCTGCATAATCGTAGAAACCACGCCCTTCCACCAGGATTTCTCCGGGTAGAGAAGTCTCGATCAGGCGTCCGCCCAGCACACCGCACTCAATTTCGCGGCTTTGGATTTCCGATTCAATAATAAAAACGTCGTCATATCTCAAGGCTTCGTGGACTGCGGTTTCCAGGTCAATCGGGTCAGTCACCTTTGACACCCCAACCGAAGACCCCATATTTGCCGGTTTTACAAAGACGGTAGGGCCCAGCTCGTCGAACAAAGCCTGCGGCGAAGGAACGGTCGCTGCAGCGGAACAGTCCTGCCACTGTGTCTCGGTAAACGAACGCCAAGGAACAACGGGAAGCCCTTCCGCGATTAAGGCACGCTTTGTCGCGACTTTGTCCATCGCGACTGCCGACCCCAACACGCCAGACCCCACGTAGGGAACCCCCAGCATTTCCAGCATTCCCTGCACGGTACCGTCTTCACCAAAGGGGCCATGCAGGACGGGAAACACAAGGTCCACAAGCGCCAGAGGGCGCGTCGGGTCATCGGGCGCCACCACAGCAATCTGCCCCGACTCCTCGCCCCAGGTAAGAATCACTTCGCGTCCGGTAGGAACGAGACGCCTTGCCAGAGCCGTCTCGTTCTCATTCCCACCAGAGACCGCAGGACCACCGGTGCGTGCAGCAGGAACAGACGCAAGCAGGTCCGCCACTTTCTCATGGTCGGGCAGCACAAAACGACCGCTACGTGTGATCCCGACAGGAACCGCACTTCGCCCAATGCGCTGCAAAGCCGACAGAACAGACAGAGCCGAAGCACATGAGACATCATGCTCGGAAGAACGACCGCCAAAGAGCACAGCGATCTGCCAGTCAGGTTGTGTCACAGGTCACCTCCACAAGTGAGAAAACAAACACAGAGGAGGGGGCAGACGGAGAAGCAGTCGCTCACACGACTTGCAGAACCGCTCTTATGCCAAGCCCCATTATGAAAAGGCTCAAGAGACCGTCAAACATTTGCCTACGGTCCTGCACCCACTCGGTCTCACGAGCGTAGATATACCCCAAACAGAGGGCGATGACAGCCACAACACCATAAAAAAGGTGCATCGTCATGGATGAAGGGTCAATATCCCTCAATTCCGTGAGAATCACCCCAAAAACTACTTGCAGGACAACAGAACCGTGCGCCACATTCCGCCACCAATCCAAAGCCGGAGTCGCAAGTTGAGCAGCGGGTGTCCACAAAGTGAGAAGCATCCAAACACCCACAAGTCCATTTGCAAAGATGAGAAACCAGCCCATTCCCTGGTGCGCTTCAAACATGGAAAGAGCTTACGTCGAAACAGAGAAAAAATCACAGCGAGTGAGATCAATCGAGAAAGGAGGCAGGAAAAGTCAAGGAAGAAGAACACAAAGAGTTGAGCGTTCTCGGCCTCGGCTACTCTGGGAAACATGCAATGGGATTGGGCAAATGGCAGCGTCGAAGCACTCCAACGTACAAAAAATATGGACGAACGGATACTAAATGCTGTCCGTCAGGCCGGGGAAAGTCCCTCTGCCTCCCCCATGGCGTCCGCACTGTTCAGCTCTGACACGACGCAAATCACACTGGCTGCCACAGGAAGTTACGGCAGAGGGGAACTCTGCTCTCATTCCGACATCGATATATTGGTCCTGCATTCTTTACGCGACCAAGCTGCAGTTGAGGACCTCGCAAAAGCCATTCTCTACCCTCTCTGGGACGAAGGCCTGGAGCTCGGGTACGCGGTACGCACTCCTAGTGATTGTCTGCAGCAGGCCAAACAAGATCCGGTCATCGCCACGACCCTGTTCGACGTGAGATTTCTCGCAGGCGCACCTGACCTCACAACAGAGCTTGCGGAAAAGCTCGCAAAATGGCAGCGGAAAAATAAAAAATCCCTCGAAAAATCGCTTTTGCTGACGTTATCAGAGCGACACGCCCAGTACGGCGACGCCGGCAAAGACCTCGAACCCCACATCAAAGAGGGAAAAGGCGGACTACGCGACCTCCATACCCTGCGCTGGCTTGAAGACAGTTACGACACGGAACCCGCTCTCAATCTGCTCCTCTCCGTACGCGACACCTTACACAAAACAGCAGAACGGCGCGAGGACCGGATACGACGGGACCAGATAGAGCCGATGGCAAAAACCCTGAAATGTCAGGGAAACGACCCGCGAGAGACCCTGATGGAAGCCATCTTTCTCACGAGTCGGGAAATCGGAGCTCGCCTCTCCTGGAAAAAAAAGCGTCGCACCCAAAATCTCAAACAGGCAGCAAAAAACGCACTGCTCCCCGCTGATTTCTCGGTCGACAAAAATGGCTTGCACCGGGTTTCCACCTCTCGCCCACCTTCAGTGGATCCCACAGCGGGCTTTCTCACCGCCTTGGCTGCCGCACAAATCCCACCGTCGGAGAGTCTTGTCGCATGGGCAGGCGGGAACTCTGCATCACAGCAAAATCCCATTCAATGGCAGCAAGACACCCGAGACGCCTTTATTGCTGTCCTGGAAAAGGGCACAAAACAGAGCTGGGAATTCCTCGACATCACTGGTCTCTGGCGACGGTACCTGCCCGAGCTCACAACATCTCACGCCAGAATGCAGCACAATCCTCTGCATCACCTGTCGGTGGACGCCCATTGCTGGGAAGTTGTCTGCGCCGCCCGCTCGATCGCACACGACACCGAGCTTCCCATAGCGAAAACAGCCTATGCAGACCTGAAAAACCCCTGGCTCCTGCTCATCGCGGCCTTTCTGCACGACATAGGAAAAGGCAGCGGGAATGACCACTGCCGACAAGGGGTCATTTTGGCAAGACGAGCCATGACCCGCATGGGTTTCGGCGCGGGCGCCGAAGAGACAATCGCCTTTCTCATCCAGCATCATCTGCTCCTCATTGACTTCGCGACACATCGAGATCTCAATGACGAAGAGTTGGTCCTCGGTCTCGCAGCCAGAATCCGCGACCCGCAACGGCTGCGTCTGCTCTTCTTATTGTCGATTGCAGACGCTCGCGCCACAGGACCCGCCACTTGGTCGTCATGGAAAAAACAGCTTCTGAACGAGCTCTTCGTAAAACTCGCAGCAGTCATCGACAGCGGCGATCTTGTCGGCAGAGAAGCGCAAAACAGGATTGCCCGCAAAGAAGCGGAGCTACACCACATCCTCGGTCCAGAGATAAATGCCTATGCACTGCTTGACGAGTTCCCCTGGCGTTACCGCAACACTGTCCCCGTTGATCTGATCCTCACCCACTTACGACTGCTCGACGAGCTCCACCTTGCACAAAAAACAAGTGGCGACTCACAAGACTTGTTTCAGCTGCATATTTCGGAAGAAACAATCTCTCTGATCAGCGAGAACAAGCCAGGACTCATCAGTATTCTGGCTGGAGTTCTTGCCGTACACGGAGTCAATGTCTTCACTGCCGATATCTACACACGTTCGGATGATCTCGCCGTCGACGTCGTCACCGCCAAAGACGCCCATAATGACAAAATCCCGGGAGAAAAATGGCAGAAAATCGAGCGTGACCTTTCCGCGGCTTTCTCCGGAAAATTTGATGTGGAGCAGGCTCTCACCCAACGAAGTGCAGTCTATGACACGAAATCCCACACACAAACAAACACTGCACAGGTCGCGGTAGAAATCGATAATGCCTCATCTGCCTGGTACAGCCTTATTGAAGTACGATGCGCTGACCGCGTCGGCTTGCTGCATACTGTTGCCTGCATTCTGAGCGAACTCGGCTGTGATATCCACTACGCCAAGGTCGACACTGCCGCAGGACAAGCCTGCGATACCTTCTCCGTGCGCAACACCAACGGAGAAAAACTCAACAACATACCCCGCGTGACAGCCGAAATAGAAGCAGCGATAAGAAAAAGTCTTTTTTCTCCTCAGCCCTCTTCCCAGTCCTGAGACAGTGAAAGTTGCGAAACCGTATTTCCCGGAAATCTTACGGTTTCTTTACAACTCTCTCCCTCTTTTCTTACACCTGACAGAGATGATGTGTCCTACAAGGAACAACGACGCTGTCTTCTTCGCAGTAAACATCCCTGCGGCGACAGTCAAGGAGTAGACAATGGCACATCCTGGAAAATGGGCAGTAGGAGCTTTCATGGCAGCAGTCCTCACGGTTGGAACAGGAACAGCCCTGGCAGACGATTCCTCGACAACAGCCGATAGTGCAACAGAAACAACAAGCGAGCAGTCCCAAGCCCGCTTCGACAACACAAAAGAGCACACAGACCAGCAGCGTGAAAGACACGAAGAAGACCGGACGCGCAGAGGACACCGAGGGCGCCAGGGACACGAAGAAGACCGAGGGCACAAAGGACACCGGGGACGCGAAGGGCGCCCGATACGCGGAGACATAACCGTCCTCACTCCGAAGAAGACCACAAAAGCCATACACTTCGAAACCGGTATGGTCACGCAAGCAGATGAGGAATCCCTGCTTCTTACCGCTCCTGACCAGACCATTGTCAGCATCAACCTGAACGACGACACAAAGATATTCCCCGAAGGCACGAAGGCATCCGACCTCGAGGGCAAGCCTGTACGCATAGTGGCAGATTCTCAGGAGAGTGGGGTCTGGGAAGCAGACTCCGTGTTCTCTCGCACGAAAGCGCCAAAGAATCAGAAACATCAGCAAAACTGAAAAAGCGGGGTTGAGGAGACGCCTACTTGATTGTACAGAACAAGAGGTTGTACAGAACGGGAGTTCCTCAGGAAAAACCCATATTTCTTCCCACATCCCATAAATGACCGGCAGTAAAAAAGCGGGGCGAAAAACTTGAAGTTTTTCGCCCCGCTCGGCCCCCAAATCCCATCCCAGGACAAGCCACCAAAGACCTTCGTTTTCAGGTCACGCCCTCGGCCTCTTTCGCGTCTTCTGTGCAGCCTCTCAGGTTTCTTTCGGTTCTCGCTCGACGCGAAAGCTGTACTCGTCACGCGCTTCGCGCGTCTCAGCCTGCAGATAATCGCGCATCATATCCCAGAAATTTCTCGCTGGATAGGGCTTGTTGTTCTTTTCGGTCGACAAAAAAGAAAAGGCAGGGGAACGGTCCGGAAAATGCCGCTCTTCCTCCCAGGTTGCCCCTATCACACTGGCTCTTCACACACCAACTACCCGTTTGTGTCCTCGTTTGTGTCCTCGTTTGCAAAGGCAGCCGCGCCGGAGTCCACAGGTGTGGCCTGCACTGGAAAACGGGTCGCTTGCAGCCCCGCGCCGAGTAACCCAAAAAAGAGAAGCACGAAACACAATGGGGGCACCCATGCCCCCATGCGGTTGTACAGGGTTCGTCCTGTCACCACAGGCAGGGAGAAAACTCCAACACCTGTCTCGTTTGTCGTGATACGGAGAAGATTCCGGCCGCTGGGAGAAAAAGCCGCCGATTCCCCGGTAAGTGTGGAATGCACAACGGAACGCCCTGTTTCAACCGCACGCACCGCGGCAATACTCGCGTGTTGCTCAGGAGCCCACGTCTCCTGAAAAGTGTTGGTGTTCGACTGCACCACAAGAAAATCAGCCCCCATCACAACAAGTGCCCGACTCTGATCCGGAAAAGCTGATTCGAAACACACCAGGGGGCCCAGCTTGTGGCCGTTTAGATGCAATAAGACGTGCTCTGCTCCGCGGTGACGATCCTCGTCAGCAGCATCGGAAAAGGCAGTGATCCATCCCAGCAACCCTCGCATAGGTATATATTCCCCGAAAGGAACAAGTCGCATCTTGTCATATCGACCCCGCACGCCTTCTGCATCGACAAGAACCGAACTCTTTCTTATCCCGTCTTCCCCAGGACGGCGCGCGTCCACGTTGACAAGAATGGCGGCACCCACATCACGCGAAAGTTCGGTGAGGCGCGATAAAAAAAGCGGCTCGTTCTCAAGATCAAAACCCACGCTGCTCTCTCCCCACACCACAAGATCAACCCCTTGTCCCTGCAATGTCGCCGTGAGTTCTTCTCCCCGCGCAAAACGCCCCTCCTCTCCGAGTTTTGCTCCCGGCTGCACAAGTGCCACGTTCACTTCATCGACCACTTCCGCCTCACCTCGCAAGAAGTGCCAGGCCGGTCCAACAAAAAAAGCGGCAAGGCTCACGCATACCGCCATCACGCGCAGCGCACGTGAACCTCCGGACAAAGCCAGCACTATCCCCGTATTTGCCAAAAGCACAAGCAAGCTCACAAGCCACACACCACCTAGGGATGCGGCAGCAAGCGTCGGACGGTACGACCATTGGGACGCCCCCAACAGTCCCCAAGGTCCGCCAAGGTATTCCCATGAACGTATCGTTTCCAAGACCACCCATCCAGACGGAATCAGCGCGCACGCCACCCAAAAACGCCGGGCCTGGTAGGGAGGAGACAGCAGGGCCCGCACGGCAGCCCCCCAAAACAAAAAAGGCAACGCAAGCAGCACGCCAAACACCAGCAAAAAAGGACCAAGCTGCGGCACCAGCCAAAAATGGGAAAGCACGAGAAATCCCACACCTCCCCACCAGGCCCGAACGGCCCCTTCTCGTCCGGTCGGAGACGATTGGACAAGAAGGAGAAGGGGAACGAGACCCACCCAGGCGAGCCACCAAAAACCAGGCTCAGGAAACGAGAAAAGCAACAGGGCACCAGAAAAAAAAGCTGCAAGGCGACCGCTCCACACGCGCCCTTGCAAAAGCCTCGCGACCACACCCGCGGCACCGTCACACGCCACATCCTCCACAGCGAAGGGCCCCAGCAGCGTGCCAGGCGCTTCCCCAGGCGGGAGCACACAAGCATCCGCGCGCGCTTGCACCGTCATTGCCTGGTCATTTGCCTGTTCCGGTTGCCCCTTTGAGGCTTGCCTCCTTTTCCCTGTTTCCTTTGCACTGCCCCTTCGCGCCCGCACTCGCGAAAACGGCCAATCGTTCCCTGTCCAGGCGAAAATCCCCCAGGCAAAGAAGAAGGCCAATGCCTGCCAAGCAATCAGGACTTCTGCTCGGTCGAACTCCCAAAGGGGAATCATCAGCAAAGCTGCCAAAACAAAAGCAACATTGTAGAAAAGGTCATAGGCTGCAAAAACACGACCACGCACGGCATTCGCGGCAGCCTTTCCCACCATCGCGTCAACAAGCACTTTTAAGGTCTGAAAGGCCCAGGATGCCACGGCAAGCGCGAGAAGCAGCGTCCCAAGATTCATCACGAAAGCCGCAACAAGTACCGCGGGCACAGGCAACAAAAAAGCAAACGGTAAAAGTTTTTCTGCCCGATAATGCTGCGCGAGCACAGGTGCCCCCACGCTTCCAATAAAAGAAGCAAGACCACTTACACCAAGACCCAGCGCGTAACCAGAGACTTCAAAACCGTACTTTGCATCCGCAACAAGGAGAAGAATGATAAAGCCTGCACCCAGCAGCAGGCGATGCGCCCATACCGCATAAAGGGGACGCCGTACCCGCGCATCCACAAAAACAGAACGCGCCCCTTCCACCAGGTCAGCCCCACCTCGCCTCAAGGCCTCCCGATAGGTGACGCGCTGCTCTCCTCCACCGACATCAGGCAAACGACGAAAACTCATCAGCCCCAATAAATACAGGATGACTGCCACCACAAAACCAGCGCTTGTTGCCCATGCAATCACTGCAGCCGCCAAAACAGCTGCAAGAAAAGCAGACGTCATTCCGGCCAAGCCAGAGATCGCGTTTGCAGGAACCAATTCTTCAGGTCGCACAGTGGCCGGCAACGCGGCACCCTTCGCCGCCAGCACAAAACGCGAGGACGAGAGGAGGAGAAGGAGCAGCGCATAGGCCAGCAATTCTGAGCGCCATGCCACAGCCACAACGCCCAGGGCTCCGATTCCGATACGCGCAAAAGACGCAACCACAAGCACTGAACGGCGTGGCCACCGGTCAATAATCACACCGGCAAACGGCCCTATCACAGAAAAGGGCAACAAAGTCACTGCAAGATACGTGGCAATTTCTCCAGGAGTAGCGCCTTGATCGACTTCAAACAACACAAGCTGCGCAACAGCAAGCTGCGCAAAAGAATCCCCCGCTTGCCCAAGAGACTGCCCCGTCACCAGGAGACGAAGCGCCCCCCGCAAAAGACGCCGGGCGTCACGCCACCCCGCCTTACTCTGAGCAGGAGCAATCGGCACTTCTGATGCCACACCTCCTTCTGCCGTTGTCATGGACCGTCCCCTCCTGTTCTCTTCCTGGTCATCCTTGTTGTCCGTGCTCTCCGCGTCATCCATGTCACCTGTGTCATCCGCACACTACAAGATTTATCCGTACATCGAATAGACCGGAAAACCCACCGAAGCCAATTAAAAATGCTTGTTCCCCGAAAGCACTTTTTCCAAATATTTCGCCGGCCACCGGTCACACAATCTCGCGCGCACTGCAAAAGAAAAGACAGAAAAGTGCCCCGCTTCTCTTCTCCAAAAACCACAATAAAATACGTTTGCTTATCAAGAATTACACAGGACACATACTGCTTTCAAATATAACCGATGACACACCAACAGACTCCGTACGACAACTTGCTCATTTGAGAAAAACCGAACCACTCACAAGAAAAAAACTGCAATCTTCACGTCTTCACAAAACCAAAAAAGTGCCCTTTGCAGTCGCGAGAACTCCGACGACCTCCTCCGGATATCCGGCGACATCTTCTCCAACAACATGTGAGATCTTTCCTCACAACAAGAGACCGTGTCCCAGATCATCCCCCCCAACGGCACCTATGGCGGAAAGAGGCTTTCAGTCATTCCCCTCGGATTCCGAACACTTCAAAAGGCGCTCTACGCGCCGGGCGCACAAGACCCCAGGGATCTGTGGCCCCACAGGATCCCAACCTTCCGCGAGAACTGGCCAGACAGGCAGAGAAAACGGATGGTCCCCCACAGCCCTGAGCGAGAGGCACATGGACGACCTGTCAGATCCATTGGTTGCGACGGCCTTTGCCAATCCATTTACCACAGACACAGCCTTATTACGGGCAACTGCTGCGGGAAGCCGGCAGGCCTTTGCGCTCTTCGTCCGCCGATACCATACAGCGGCGTATGCATGGTCATCCCATGCCTTGGACAACCCTGCACTGAGGGCACGTTTCTGCGAAATAGTCTTTCGCAAAGCACGCGACAGAGCCACTGAAGCCCCTTCGGACGTATCTCGATGGCTACTCGAAATCGGTTTCGATACTGCGGCCCAACTCGGTGTGCCAAACGCAAGTACCCAACAAGATCTCAAAGCCCTCTGGATCGGGGGAGTTGTGAAAGAGGCTCTCAGCCATTTGGAGCCGCTGGATCGAGAACTTCTGCAACGACCCGAACTCGCCATCGACGAGATCGACCAATCCCGCATAACCGCTGCACTTGGCAAACTTCGCGCCCTACTTGCTGCCCGCGGGGTCCTCAGAAAGGCCGGATAAATGGGCTGGGATCCCCCCCAACACGGCCACCCCACACACAAACTCGGCATTTACGCGCTCGGTGGCCTCTCTCCAGCCGACGAACAAACAACCCGTCGTCACCTCGAAAACTGTTCCCTCTGTCGCGCGCAGATAAGCGATTTGGAAGGAGTAGCCGAGCTGCTCTCTGCTGCAGAACTCGTCCCAGACATTCCTCCCGGTCTCGCTGCCCGCATTCTCACTACCCATCCCCCGCAGAAAGGGCCAGAATCTGCGCCTCTCTCCCGCACAGACTCTCTCCCCAGCGATGGCGAACAAAAAAATATGGGAGAGAAAACAGCCCGAGAAAAAACCTCCAAAGAAAAAGTCTGGCGAGACCACAAAGAGGAAATACTGCCCCGTTCCATCTCCTTCCCAGAGAACAGAAAACCAGACGCGCAACAATCGCCGGATTCCCCATTGCCCGAAGCGGACCCATCCCGAGAACATCTACCCAGAACCGAGACGCACCGATTAAACACAAAACATCCGGACACAAAACATCAGCCCAGCTCTCTCGGTCCAACCATGTCCTCTGCCGCTTCTCCGAGAGAAAACACGCACACTCCTCCCGAGCCTATCCCAGGCACTTGGTCACCCTTCCCCCTCGCCCATTCCGGCAGAGACCCCGCAGAAGAGACTGCACGTTCACCAGACACCACAGACCCCCGCAATCCCCCCTTTTCAGGGGATACTCAGCTCTCTTCCTCTTCCTCAGGACTATCTCCCGACCAGGTCCGAGAACTCCTCAACCAGATGCCCGTGAAAAAAACCCTCGGACGTCTCGCCACAATACGAAGAAGTATCGGGATCGTCGTCTTCGCCCTTGCGACCAGCACTCTGTTCCTCACGATCTTCGTCTTGCAATCTCGCTCCCCTGACCATGCCTTATCGCTCTCAACAAACACAGACGAGATATCAGGCATTTTGCATGTGCGCACAAACGCATCGGGCAGCCTCCTCCACCTCGAAGCGAAAGACTTCCCCGAAGGCATCTACACCGTAGAAATCATGCCGGAGAAAACACCATCAGAAAAGAACGTCTTTCCCGAAAATTCTGCGATAAGTGCCGGGAGTTTCCAGGTAGTAAAAGGGAAAAAAACCATAGTCGATCTGCATACTGCAGCGAAACACGGCGAATTTCGCATTCTCTCATTACATTCAAACATCCCAATCGCAACAGCAGAAATTCCGGAGTAACACCGAGCCACTCTGGCAGCTGACACGTGCAATCTCTCTTACGAAAAAGACTGAGGAAGGCCCGAGGCTATCGCTTGCTCACTCGCTCGCCAGTGTTCTCCATTCTGCCCCAAGACAGTTTCTGCGGTCGCTGCCGTCGCAGGACGGCCAAGAAAATACCCCTGAGCGTAATCACACCCCAGCCCTTTCAGGGCATCAAACTGTTCAAAAGTCTCGACTCCCTCTGCCACTATTTCCAAGCCAAGAGCATGACCCAGGTTGACAGTGGCCTTCACAATCGCCGTGTCTTCAAAGTCTTTTCCTACCCCACTCACAAAAGAACGATCAATCTTCAACACGTCTATCGGGAACTTTTTCAAATAAGAAAGCGAAGCGTAGCCTGTCCCAAAATCATCGATACTCAAGCGAATACCGAGACTCCTTAACTCTTTCAAGCGTTGCAAAGAGATATCCGGATCATCCATCAGGACGGTTTCAGTGATTTCAAGCCCAAGACTATACGGCACGCAACCCGTCTCATCGAGCACATCAGCCACGACATCCACAAGATCTGACCGGGAAAGCTGGCGTGCCGACAGGTTGACATTGACCCGCAAGCTATGCTCCTCCCAAAGCCGAGCCTGCTTGCAAGCTTCCCGCAACACCCAATGGCCAATAGGAACAATAAGACCGATCTCTTCGGCTAAACGAATAAAAGTCGCGGGACTACACATCTTGTGACCTGAACGGTTCCAACGCAGCAGAGCCTCAAAACCCGAGGTTCTTTCCGTCCCTATATTCACAATATTTTGATAATAAACACTGAACTCATTACGTTCAATTGCGCGACGTAAAGCATTTTCCATATACAGACGACGACGAACCACCCCGCGCATACGATCATCAAAGACCTCGTATTTCGAACGCCCTCTTTCTTTTGCCTGATACATTGCCGCATCTGCATGACGAAGAAGATCTTCCGGACTGTCACCCGGATCAGTCGCCATCGCGATGCCAATGCTCATCGTGGCAAAAATCTCATGCTCTACTCCGTTACGCGTGACAGAAAAGGGATTCGTAAACATCTCGTGCACTTGACACACAACGCCAATTGCCTCTTCGATTTCCTGCACGTCCTCAAGAAGAAGAACAAATTCGTCTCCCCCGAAACGCGCAAGGGTTTGCTCTGGCGAAATCATGTTCCCCAAGCGAGAAGCCACGGCTTGCAAAAGACGGTCACCTGTATCATGACCGAGACTGTCGTTCACGATTTTGAACTGGTCTAAATCAAGAAAACACACTACAGTTACGCTTTTGTCTGCTCTACTTTTCTCCGCTTCCTTCTTTGCTGCGGAACGCTTGAGCGCAATATACAAACAGTCCATAAAGCGTTTTCGGTTCGGCAAACCAGTCAGCGAATCACGCAAAGCAAGACGAGCAAGCTGAGTATTCGCCTCCCGCAATGCAGCAGTGCGCTCCACCACACGCTGCTCAAGTTTCGCAGCTTGTTCACTAATGAGGGTTTCTCGATCTAATAAGGCAGCGAGATGTGCATCTGTCACACGACGAGACGTCACTCCCAGAGCAAAAATTACAAGCAATAAGAGGATCTGGGCCGCATATTTGTCGAGTATTGTCGGCGGTCCTCCATCTGGAACGATGAAGAAAAAACTGCTGCTCGCCACTACTGTGACTGCCGCAGCCGCCGCGCATATTGTCCACCCTGCTGCGGCACGCGCCCCGAGCAAGTGCGAAGCAATCAAGGGGATGGCCACAAGCCACCATCTGGAATTTGCTTCGTCTTGTCCCCCCACCATCGCCTGAGAGAAAACAATCAGGGCAAACAAACCGACAGTGCAGTGGGCGAGCAAACGGCGCTGCCATACTCCTGTTGATCGTCGCACTGCCAGCGCCAGCAGCAGTGCCGCCCCAACAAAAAAAATAGAGAGAAACACCATACGGGAATAGCCAAAAAAAATCTGTACACCTGCAACAAGAAGGCCACACCCTGCTCCCACAACCAGAAAGGCCTGTAGCTCGCGTCGAAGAAACACCATCTCCGACTTTGTTTGAAAGTTCGCAGACTCCAAGGGAACTTGGGGAAAAACAGCCATGCCACCTGACATGCTCATCGATCAGCGATTCGCGACCAGCAATTAGCGATCATCAATTAGCGATCATCAAGCATATGTGTCATACGAGCATATGGCAGTCGCCCACAACAAAGACACGACCTCACACATAACTGCAAAAACACGGGAAAAACCGCAGAAGAACCCCGGTCAAGCTGGGGAAAGACCTTCAGACCATCACGTGAAAAACACATGAGAAAAATGCAGAAAACCCAGAGCAGAAAATCCCCAACCATTCATTTGCGCGTGCCAATCGGGCGAGCGGGCACGCCTCCCACAATCGTATAGGGAGCAACATCTTTTTTCACGACAGCCCCTGCGGCCACAATTGCGCCCTTCCCAATGCGCACCCCACGCAAAATCACAACAGACGCCCCAATCCACACGTCTTCTTCGATCACAACATCACCGATTGGGCCTGTCTGAAGACGCATCGGAAGGTCTCGTCCCATCCCATGGTCAATCGTGTGAATCGAAACATACGGACCAAGCATGCTCCACTCCCCAATCCGAAGATCTCCCCCAAAAGCATTCAGAAAATTGTAAGGACCAATCGCAACATTGTCAGCGAGGGAGAGCGTGGCATCACAGGCAACAGCGAGACGGGCCCCGACTTCCACCGAAACACCAGCCCCTACAACTATCTGCCCATTGTCACGAGCCTGAAAGTCACAGCCCTGAGGAGCAAAAAAACGCGTGCCGATATTGATCTGCCCCGCATCGGTCACTGACACCAAGACTCGGCCTCCTGCCCATGCCCCTCTCTCGAGTGCAACACGAGAATGGCCAAAGAGCTGGGCATGCCGCCAGCACGCGAGAGGATCCTTCCACAACAGCCGAAGAAGACGGGGATTCTTGCGTATCCCCGCAAAAAAACGCTGCACACTTTCTCCAACAGGTGACCGGGACAACACACCTCCAGGCTATCGCGCACTCTGGCACAGACATTGCACTCTTACACGCACTCTTGCACACATTCCTGGACGGCCCGCTCCCTCCGTCTCCCAGTCACCGCGCGCCGCGTGAAAAGAGAAAACACGCTACGGGCAAAAAACCTGGCAAACCCAGGAGAAACGCCGACTGCAACGAGAAATCGAGCAAAGCTCAGGGAAGGTGATTCAAGAGCTCGGCCTTGATACGAGCAAATTCCTCATCAGAAATATGTCCTTTTTCGCGAAGCGCAGCCAGCTCAGCCAGTTGGGCTGGAAGGTCTCTCGCCCCCAAACCACTACGAAGCCCGCTTTCCCCCGAATCGTGGACGTCTTCCCGGTCCGACTCCTCACCCTTTTCCGGAAAAATTATGGCAGGCCGGCGTACACCGGAAAGACGCTCATCACGCGCATCGATTGCCCGATACACCTCATTATGCACAAATTCCGGACGGCACACGCTTGAAAAATGGCTGTCACCGTCTTCGCTGCCCGATTGCACCACCAGGGACCCCGTCCCCAACAAGCGCTCCCACACAGTTTGCGAAAAAGTAATATCATTAATACGGTCCAGGGGAATATCTTTCGCCTTTTTTGCAAAGACTCCGGACCGCGTAATAAGACGCTCACTCGTGAGTACAAAATGCGTGGTGGAATGCTTCAAGAATCGCACACCGAACGTGCTAAACACAGCAATCATCCACAAGACAAAAATCACGATTAACTTCGGAGTGTCATTGTCCGGGGGGATCCATAAAAGAAACACCGCAACAAGCGTTGCAAGCGCTGCCCAGCCCGCCGACCCCACCAAATCCACCCAATGCGGACGGAGATCAAGCACAATATCCTCGTCATCATTCAATAGATGTCTTGGGTAGCCCATTTTGCCTCCTTCAGCGGCGCACTTATTGTGCGCAACACCCCGCACAAAGGACAGCGGGCGATCATGATCGGCACTTTAGTGGGCACTTCGCGAATACTGTGCACATGTTTTTTGCCAAAGGCTACTCAAACCCATCCCAACAGTTGAAGAACATCGCGAGCTTTTCCCACAAAAAGACCAGGCGCACATCACGCCCACATGAACACATAAATAATGTGAAAAAGATCGACATTTCTCGCCCTTGAGCTTCTGCCTCTCTTCATTACGGAACTTCCCTTTTTCCCAGAAAACAAAATGTCAACAAAACAAAAATTACAGGGAAGTCACAGCAGGATTTACGCGCTTGTACCGAGAATCGCACTCTTGACAAGCAAGAGCATCGGTTGTAAGAACACGATAAGTGTGCGCATTCCTGCTCTGTTCATGTCACACGTCCCTTCTATAGTGACCAGCATGTTCGAGCTACGTCTCTCTCCAAGCCGAGCGTCCGATTTTAAAATCTGCCCGCAGCTGTACAAATTTCGCGCGGTAGACCGGCGTCCGGAACCCCCCTCCCCCGCAGCAATCAAAGGATCGATCGTTCACCTTGCCCTGCAAGCTCTTTTCGATCTTCCCGCTTCGCAGCGCGACCTGCAGGCTGTCACCCCCCTGGCCACTACCGCTTGGGAAACCACCATGGCAGCTCTCTCCGTACAACATGCAAAAGAAAAACTGTCCGGAGAAGAAATACTCTTCTCCTCTCCCGATGAAAGAACACAGGCTCGCCAGGAAGTTCTTGCCTGCATACAAAATTATTTCTCCCTGGAAAACCCACAAAACATCGAACCCTCTGGCAGAGAATTACGCCTTTCCCTGCCGCTCGGCAGGATTTCTCATCAGCAGTACCCGAAAAAAAAGTCCCGGGTCTCTCCCCTCAACGCTCCCATCAACCAAAAAAACCAACAGAGCGAAACCAAGCAGCACAGCGAAAACAAGCCTCCGGGCAAAAGAGCACCCTCACGCGATACTGCACCTGCCAAATCTCCAGAAAAAGACAGGACAAACAGCGAAACTCTCGAAAATCCAGGAGAAACCAGTGCGGAAAATCCTATCGAGTTGACGCTTGTCGGCGTGCTCGACCGAGTCGAACAAAGCCCGGACAAAAAGTGGGTTATCTCGGACTACAAAACTGGGCAAGTTCCACCGGCAAACCGCGTGCTCTCTCGTTTCTCCGCCATGCAAGCCTATGCACTTCTCTGGCAAGAGACCTTTCACAGCCTCCCCCACCAGCTCCGTCTGATCTATCTCCGTTCGCCTTCCCCTCAGGTCATTGTGTACACGCCAACACCTGCGGATCTCACTGCGACCAGACGTCTCTTGCAAGCGCTCGGTCAAGCCATACTGCGCGCCCGGGAAACGCAAGATTGGCGCCCACGACCCAGCGGATTTTGCCGGGTATGCTCATTTCACGATATTTGCCCGGCTTTTACAGGAGATGAGAAAGCTTTGCAACAGACACCTTCTGCTTCTTCAGGGTCTCCTTCTCCTTTGCCGCGTTCTTTTTCTCCCACGCCACATCACCCCCCTCGACACTCATGAACCCTTCTCCCCACCCCCCCCAACGCTCTGTGCCACAAGCTTCGTCACCCCCGGAAACAGGCTTTCAAGGCACTTCAGAGGTGTTCCACAGTGCTGCACGAGACACAGGATTCGGCACCGGACACATCAGAGAAAGTGACCACAGCACAGAACACGACGCGATGATTGCACATCTCGTGACAGGTCTCACAAAAACCCAACGCGAAGCAGTCCTCACGAACGCGCCCTATCTCTGCATTCTCGCAGGTGCCGGTTCGGGAAAAACACGTGTCCTCACGCGCCGCATTGCACGCCGCGTTTTCGATGGCAGCGCTGCTCCTGCTGCGACCCTCGCAGTCACTTTTACCCGCAAGGCCGCCACAGAAATGCAGACACGGCTGCGACGGCTCGGCATCGAGGGCATCCGGTGTGGCACTTTTCACAGCATCGCGTATGCCATGCTACGAAGACAGTGGGAAGTAAATGGCGAGTGGTCTCGGTCTGTGCTTGAGTACAAAACGGGACTCGTCTCTTGGGCAATCAAACAGACCGGCACACGCCCGACTCCGCCTTTGATCAAAGAAACTGCGTCCGAAATCGAACGCTCAAAGAGTCGCTCCATTTCACATCTCACATATGCTGCACACGCCCGACAAGCCGGCCAAAAAACCACGACGCTCTCTCCCGAACACATTGCCCGAATCTATTATCTCTACGAGACAGAAAAACGCCGGTCAGGAAAAATCGATCTCGAAGACATGATCGTGCAACTCAAACAGGTCCTACAAACGGACAAAGGCTTCGCGCACGTCGTACGGCGTGCGACTCGCCATATTTATGTGGACGAGTTCCAAGACGTGAACGCCTCACAGTTCTCTTTGTTGTGGTTATGGACACGCACGCACGATACTGACGCCACTCCTGCTGATCTCTGTGTCGTTGGCGATGACGACCAGGCCATTTACAGCTTCCGGGGAGCAGACCCTCGCTACCTTACCTCCTTCACGCAAAAGTGGCCCGGCGCCCAGTGTGTCCTGCTCAAAGAGAATTTTCGCTGTTCTCCTCAGATCCTTCATGTGGCAAACCGCGTGCTCGCCGAAGGTGGACGGTCCCAGGAGAAAGAACAACACCCCACAAGAGAAGACGGCCCGGCACCTCTCAGTGTCGGGCATATTTCAGCAGAAGAAGAGGCGAAATGGGCGGCCTCTGTGCTACGAGAACAATGGCATCTCGGCCGAAGATGGTCGGATATGGCAGTTCTCATACGAACGCATGTACAGTCTGCTTCCTTCGAAAGGGCATTCACGACAGCGCGCATTCCCTTTACGACAACGGGAGGAGGGGCCTTTCTTGCCCTCCCGGAAATCCACGCAGTCCTCAATCACATGCACGATTCCCCACTTCCACCAGGCCAACCCCTTGCTTCCTTTACTGCGGACATCGCAGCAGAAATCGCAGAGAGCTTCGCACCTCCAAAAATAGGTATCAACACATCCAATAGCAGAGAAAACAAGAACAAACTCGCCAATCTCGCCACACTCGTGCAACTTGCCGAAGAACACGGAAAAATGCGCAGTATCATTAGTTTCGAGCGTCCCGATTGCACGACGAATCAAATATCTGCAAACGAGAAATCACGTACCGACCTTGTGGCAGACTTTATTGCCTATGTAAAAACAGAAGTATCTGGAGACCCCCGACCAGGCACTCGACCAGACGCCGTCTCCATTCTCACCATACATCGTGCCAAAGGCCTCGAATTCGACACAGTGATTGTGGCTGGGCTCGAAGAGGGATTGATTCCCATCTGGCACGCCACAACCCCTGCGGGCAGGGAAGAAGAACGACGCCTCTTTTATGTGGCGATGACCCGTGCGAAACGACAACTCTGCTTAAGCTGGTCCGAGCGTCGCGCCACCGATAAAAAAGGCGCGCCCCCCCGCCGACCCTCAGCTTTTTGGCATACAACCGAAAAAGCAATCCAAGAACTCTCCACCATCGATACCCACAATGCGCAGGACAAAACATCGGCAACTCGTCGCGCAAAAGAATCCATGGCGATTCTCACTTCCATGGCTGCCGCTCCTCGGGTCGCCCCAGAATATGTCCCTCTTTATCAGGCTCTCCACGCATGGCGAGCAACACAATCCCAGACTGATAATGTGCGACCAAGCCAAATTCTGCCCGAATACATCCTGCAACGACTCGCCATCGCCTGTCCGCAAACTCACGCAGATCTCGCCCGCCTGCTCGACACAGTCAAGTTTCACCGGCACGGCAACGACATCCTCCGACTCTGCACAGAGAGTGCCCCCAAGCATCACGAGAAAAATGAGCACGAGAGCGAACACGAAAGCGGGGAAACCAAAACGCTCGAAAGCGTTCTTCACAGCAACACGGCAGGTGGAAACAAGAAAATTACGCGAGGGGAAGCTCCCAAAACCGACAGCTCAGAACCCCACATGACAAAGGAGATTATGAATCACAGCGAGAACGCCAGCTAAGGTAGATTCCCGACAAACAATCAGATTTTTCCCAAAGATCTTCAAAAACAAAGGAGTCCTGAACGGAGTCACGAAAGCACACCTTTACGGCAAACCAAAGACAAGTACTCTCTGTTCAGGCACGATCTACTCACTCTGACCATGACACCTGCACTTTCAGGCCAGCAGAAGAAAAGACCGAAGGATTCATGTGGACCGCAACAAGGTCTTAATTATCACAGCCGGCATCCTGGGGGGTCTTTTGCTCCTCGCGATCGGACCAGGAATCGCTTTCTACACCGACTACCTTTGGTACGATGACGTCGGGCACTCCAAATTCTTTATGACACGTCTGACGACCCAGCTCATCCTCTTTTTTCTCGGAGCAGGAATTTTCAGTCTGATCGCAGGCATCAACATCTTCCTCGCGCGCAAACTCAGCCCACTCCGGCCTCTCGCCATCACAAACGACTTCCTCTTCAATCTGCGCCGGCAAATGGATCCTGTCATCAGATGGGTAATCCTGGGCACCATCGCAGCAGGAGCACTCGTCTTTGGCACTACGGCCTTTCCGCAGTGGCAGGAGTTTCTTCTCTATCTCAATGCCCAAGACTTCGGCGTGAAAGATCCCCAGTTTTCCAAAGACATTTCCTTCTATATTTTTTCTCTCCCCATCTGGAACTTCGTCTTCAGCTGGCTTTTCGGGACACTCATCGTCTGCGTGCTCGCCGTCACCGCGGTCTACGCGTATGCCGGAGCGATTGGGCCAAACCAGCCGGAAGGCGGCTACCTCGCACCCCAACCCCGCACTCATATTTCTATCCTGTTGGGCCTTCTGCTCCTCTTGAAGGCAGCGGGTTATCAGATTGGACAATGGGAGCTGCTCTATTCCTCTCGGGGTGTCGTGACTGGCGCCTCTTACACTGATGTGCACGCGCAGGTTCCAGCTTTTCAGGTTCTCTTCTGGATCGCGATCATCTCAGCATGCCTGCTTTTTGCGAATTTCTGGATCAAGCGCCTGTTCTTGCCTGTGGTTGCCGTCATGCTTATGGCAACTGCCGCCATTGTGGTAGGTGGAGCCTACCCATGGTTCGTCCAGCAATTCCAAGTAAACCCAAACGAAATCGAAAAAGAAGAGCCCTACGCACAAAGAAATATCGAGGCAACCCTCCAGGCCTATGGCCTCGATAATGTGCAAAGAATCAAGTATGATCCGCGCACTTCTCTTTCACATGAAGAACTCACAGACAACATCACAGTTCTCGAAAGCGTGCGACTCTGGGACGACCTCCCACTGCTCACTTCGATCCAGCAAACACAAGAACTCCGCCCCTATTACCACTTCAGCACTATTGGGGTAGATCGCTATGACATCGAGGGAAAAGAAACCCAAGTACTGGTTTCAGCGCGAGAAGTGAAAACCAGCCAGCTCGAAGAACGCAACAAAACCTGGCAAAACATCCACCTCGCATATACACATGGGTATGCTTCTGTCATTGTGCGTTCAAATAACGCCGACAAAAACGGGAATCCCCAATTCATCGTAAAAAACCTTCCTCCCGAAAACCTGACGGACACTCCGGCCCTCGATCTCGCACAACCTCGCATTTACTTCGGACAACTCACCAACCAATTTGTCATCGTCAATACGACTCTCGATGAAATTGACCCTCCTCCCATCACAGAAGAGGAACAAACACCCACAGAAAACGGGGACTCATCAAACACAACCCCAACTGATGAGACGTCAACCGAAGAAACCAGCGAAAGTGCCACACCAGACAACGAGGCACCAGAGGAGACCAGAACTTCAGACGAAGAAAAATCCTACAGATATGATGCAGATGCTGGTATCAAGCTTGATTCTTTTCTGAAAAAACTTGCTTTTACCATCAAATTCCAAGATCCAAAGTTTCTGCTGTCCAACAATATCCAACCTGAGAGCAGGCTTCTCTACAACCGGGACATCATCACAAGAATCGAAAAGATTGCTCCTTTTCTCATCCTCGACTCTTCCCCATACATGGCCATCTTCGATGGCAGAATCCAATGGATCGTCGACGCGTATACCTCTACTGACCTCTATCCCTATTCAGAGTTCATGACACCCAGGGGACAAATCCCTCGGCTGAACTATATTCGGAACTCCGTGAAAGTCATTGTCGACGCGTACACCGGCAAAACGACCTTCTACCGCATGGACCAGAAAAATCGCGATCCCTTGATCGAAGCCTGGGCATCAACGCTACCCGATATGTTCACAGACATACCGCTTGTTGAAGAGGGCGCTACCCCAAGTCGCCTCCAGGCCGATTTCGCGAGGCTGCAATCGCATTTCCGCTACCCGCAAACTCTTTTCCGCATACAGCTCGACACGTACCGGAAATACCATGTCAAAGATCCAAAAGCGCTGATTCGGCAAGACGACGAATGGCAAATCTCTGAACGAGCTGCAGATGAGCGCGGACAAGAGCTGCAAGAAACAAAGCTCGCCCGTTCCCAATACCTTCAAATGAAGCTGCCCCTGCAAAACGGGAAAGAAGGAGACGAAGAGTTCGTCCTCTTCAACAGCTACACCCCAAAGAACAAGAACAACCTGATCTCTCTGCTTGTCGCGCGTTCTGCCCCACAAACGTATGGCGAACTCGTGAACCTGGTCCTGCCCTCCAACAAGCAGGTGAACGGCCCTGCCCAAGTCGAGGCACAAATCCGTCAGGAACCAGAGATTTCTCGACAAATCACATTACTCGACCAAGCAGGTTCACGCGTCAGTCGCGGCCAAATACGCGTAATTCCCATTGCCGGCAGTCTGCTCTACGTGCAATCAATGTACGTGCAATCGACAGAAAAGGCTCGTCCGGAACTGAAGTTTGTGCTGGCCTCATTCAATAACGAAGCCACGATGGCTCCTACTCTCGACCAAGCTCTCCTGCAACTTTTCGGTTACTCCCCGCTCGAAGGGGAAAGCAACCGAGAAGACGAGACGGAGACCGAGCCAAGCGAGCCCACAGACAACGAGCAGCAAGAAACGGAAGAAACCACGCCTGCAGTTCCCTCAACGCCTGGGAGCAGCAAAGAAATCACCTCTCTGGCAAATGAGATCAACACCACCTACCAAGAGATGCAAAAGGCTCTGGCAGACGGGGATCTCCTACGTTATGCCACGCTCGAAAAAGAACTCGGCATTCTCATCACCCGACTCGCAGAAATATCGGGAAAGGCCTAACCCGTAAGGGTGCATTGTCTGGGGGGAGTGTCTTTCCTCCCAGACGTACACAGCTGCAGCTTGCTGTTTTCGCCGCTGCCGCACTGCATTCCGGGTGATTGTCACTCCGTTTCGGCCTGCCCATTCAGACAAGGCCGTTCTCCCCAGCCGGCGAGGGGATCAGCTCCACCTCATCAACACGATGCCCATCCATACAGCGGATCCGTAGCGTCCAGCCACCATATTCAATCTCGTCTCCTGCTTCTGGAATGCGCCCAAGTTGATCGAGCAGGAAGCCTCCGAGTGTGTCGTATTCGCCGGCAGGCAGCGACAAACCTATCTCACGCTCTATCTCGTCCGGACGAAGTATCCCCCGGGCAATAAAGTTCTCAGTTTCCATCCGAATATGGTCTTCCGGCTCGTCATACTCGTCGCGGATTTCTCCTACCAGCTCTTCCAAAATGTCTTCGAGCGTCACGATTCCCTCAGTGCTGCCATGTTCATTCACGACCAGCGCAATATGAGTACCGTGTTTGCGCATGTCAACAAGAAGCGGACCAAGCTTCCGCATAGAGGGCACAACCCACGCTTTCCGCAAAAGATCAGGTGAAATCGCTTGATCTCTTTCTGCCAATCCCACTTCCAACAGGTCTTTTGCATAGACAAGACCAACAATATGGTCAAAATCCGTGTCACAAACCGGAATGCGACTGTGGCCCTTCTCCACAACAACGCGTTCTATCTCGGCAGGCGTGGCATGCAGATCAACCGTCACAACCTCCATACGAGACACCATCACATCCGCGGCATCTTTCGCCCCAAAACGCAAAGCATCGTTCAAAAGCCGATGCTCAAAATCAGCAATCGCACCTTCTTCCCGTGAATCTTCCAGCATACGGGCAATCTGGTCAGCGTCATGCACCGCAAATATCTCATCCACAGGAGCCACTCCCATGAGACGCACGCCAATATTGGCCAGGGCATTCAAACTGCCGATCAGTGGTCGGAATATCTTGACAAAAAGCTGAAAGGGAATGGTAAGCGCAAGTGCCGACCGCACTGGAGTCGTGATCGCGATGTTCTTTGGCACCATTTCCCCAAAAACCATATGAAGGAAAGTCACAACGCTCAGCGCCAGCACGAACGACAAAGTATGCAAAACAGCGGTCGGAAGAGTCACCCCCACATTCTGCAAGCTTGTGGTAATCAAGTCGGCAAACAAGGGCTCTGCCACAAAACCAAGACCAAGCGAAGCCATGGTAATACCAAGCTGGGCACCTGCCAGCATAAGAGAAAGCCGCCGCAAGCCAAGAAGGTGGCGTTCTGCTCGTTTGTTTCCCTGGGCAGCAAGATTTTGCACATGCGTTTCTTGGGCTGCCACAAACGCAAACTCAGCCGCGACAAAAAAAGCATTGGCCAACAGCAAAATCACAGACACAATTGCACGAGCAATCATGAGGATTTGTCCTCGCCCTTCGTATCCCTCGTCCGGGAATCCCCGGTCGCCTCTGTATCCTGTTGGCCTGAGCGCATACTCGGCGGCAAGCTCACATGCACGCGAGCGACACGCCGCTTGTCCATTTCGATAACCTCGAGTATCCAGCCCTCGGTCTCTACCTGATCACCCCGGCGAGGAATACGTTCCAATTTCCATAAGAGAAAACCGGCAAGCGTCTCCCATTCGCCACGGGGCAGATGAAAACCACACTGATCAAGCAGTTCATCATGGTGCAGACCACCGTCCACAAGCCAGGTTCCTGGCGAAAGTTCCGTCGTGTCTCCCTCGGAAACATCGTATTCGTCTTCGATGGAACCCACAATCTCCTCGAGCAGATCCTCGAGTGTAATGATGCCGGCCGTTCCACCATACTCATCAATAACGACTGCCATTTGCCTGCCGCGCTGGCGCCCTCGCCCCCGTAAGTCCCGGATCAACCATTCGAGTCTGCGCGATTCGGGCACCGAATACACAGGTGCAGCCACTTCCCCCACAACTCTGGTTGCCCGCTCCGCAAAAGGCACCCCATACGCATCTTTCACATGCAGCATGCCGACAATATCGTCAAGATCTTCGTTGTACACAGGAAAACGCGAAAAGCCTGTCGCGACTGCAAGAGAAATCAGGTCCTCTATTGTTTCGTCCACTTGCAGGGCTTGTAGCGCGGTGCGAGGCACCATCACATCTTGCGCGGTTTTCCCCTTAAACCCGATAACCCGGCGCAACATCGCGACTTCGCCCTCTTCAAGCGCGCCACTTTGTGCCGAGGATCGAAAGAGCAATTCAAACTCATCAAGCGACCGCACACGCGTGAGCGACTCACTTGGCTCTATCCCAAAACGACGCACTGTCCAGTTTGCAGTCCCATTGAATACCTTGATAACAGGTTTCATCAGGGTATTGGCACGGCGCATCAGGTTCCCCACGGAGAGGGCCGACTCAAGCGGACGCGCCAAAGCCAGATTTTTCGGGATAAGCTCACCAAACACCATCTGGAAAACTGTGATCGCCACAAACCCCACCCCAAGCGACAGCATGCGTGAATCATCCACACCGGGAAGGCTTTCCAAAGGGCCCTCAAAAAAACGGGCAACTGCTTCATCGGCAAAAAACCCGAGCGCAAGTGAGGTTACAGTAATCCCAAGCTGTGCGCCGGAAAGCTGAAACGACAAGCTCTCAAGCCCCACGAGCACCCCACGCGCGGAAGTATTTCCGTGACGCGCCAAATCTCGCACATGACTCTGATCAACGGCAACAAAAGCAAACTCGCCATTCACGAAAAAGGCATTCACCAACACCAAAATGAAGACAAGGGCGAATGCTGCCGCACTCCCCGGCGCAAACGGGGCAGCCACAATCACAGCCAACACACCAATAACAACAGTACCGGGAATAAAACTCACACGGCCTCCGGGGGACAACCCAGACAATCTATCAAGAATAAAACAAGCCACAAACGAAAGTTGCCATGAGGAGAAGTTATTCTTTCCTCCCTTGCCTTTCCGCAAGCACCTGTCTCGAATACGTCAGAGAGAAAAAGAGCCGGGCAAAGGAAAGCACGTGGTCTTCTCGGCCTTCTCTTCCCTGTGACTCCTCTCACACTCCGATTCCTCCATGCAAACTGGCCGAAAAGACAGCAAGCATTTTGTCTGGGTGCGGACAAACCAGGGTAGACCTTCTCGGCATCTGTGAAGCTTTGCAACATCCACACGAGCACCTCGAGAGCGAGCAAAGTACCGCGGCCCATCCTCGTTTCATTGTCTCTCAGCCCAGTTTACGCCAAGAGGCGAGTCCGCATTTTTCGCGCCGCAGCTGCCAAAAGAGGCAGCGGAAAGAGCAAAATACAGGAGACATGCACCACGTCAATAATGCCCAGATCTCCAAAAGAAAGGTGCCGCAAAAGACGCACGCCGTGGAACAAAGGAGTCCCCCACGCCAGAATACCTGCCCAATCAGGCAACTCGTCGAGCGGAAAAAAAATACCCGACAACAAGAAAAAGGGAGTCAGGACCAGGGTGAAATAATAAGAATACACATCAGCATTCTTGACATATGAAGTACACAAAAGGCCTAATGCCCCAAAACACCAGGCAACCAAAAAAGCAGCCACCGGCATGAAGATCGCCCAAGGCGAGTGCAAGGCCCCAATCAAAATGAGCACCAACAAGAAGCATGAAGAAGAGACCAGCCCCCGTGTGGCAGCCCACAGGCTCTCGCCCAAGACCACATCCTCGGGCTGCAAGGGTGTCGAGACCATTGCATAGTAGGTCTTATTGGTATCCAACTTCCAAAAGGCCACCCAAGTCGTCTCAAATGAGGCTTGAAACATCGCCCCCGAGGCCATAAGGCCAGGCCCAATAAAGTCCCGGTAGGACTCTCCCTCGAACCCATCCAGGTATTCCCCAAGGCCAAACCCCATTGCGAACAGATAGACAACAGGATCGACAAGACTGGGAATCAGGACCCATTGTATCCGGTGCCAGAAAACAATACTATCGCGTCGCCATATACGCATGGCTCCGCGCGGAAGAGTCGACCGCACTGTCGCAGTATCAAAAGGAGTCATTCGGTCAGCGTCCTCCCTGTCAACTGCAAAAACAGGTCTTCAAGAGACGCCATACGCAGCAAAAGGGCATGCCGGTCGACTCCCCGATTTTCGAGCAAAAGAACCGACTGCTCGGCATCGCCCGTGTGCACCTGATACCGATCCGAAAGTTCCCGCACGACTTCGCCAACCCCGTCCAGACTCGCGCTGTTCAACACCCTCTTTGGAACTTCCACCACATGCGAGGGCAGATGTTCGCGCACGAGACGCGCCGGTACTCCCTGTAATACCATCTTGGCCCGGTCCATAATGACAAGGCGATCACACAGATTGGCAGCTTCCTCCATATAGTGTGTCGTCAGCAAAAGGGTGACACCAGCGTCCCGCAGAGAACGCAAACGCTCCCAAATATGGTGGCGTGCTTGCGGATCCAACCCTGTGGTGGGCTCGTCCAACAAGATCAAATCAGGTTCGTTCACCAGAGCACGCGCGATCACAAGCCGACGCCGCATCCCACCGGACAGGACCCTGACCTTGTTTTCCGCCCGGTCTCCCAACGACATCCACTCGAGCAGCTCTTGCGCGCGCGCTCGCGCCGCACGCCTGTGCATACCAAAAAATCCCGCATGGACAATAAGGTTGTCGATCACACTGAGGTCATCGTCGAGACAGTCTTCCTGGGGAACCACCCCAAGGCGGGCTTTGATCTGGCGTGGATGCAGACCGACATCCTTGCCAAAGACTTCCAGACTTCCCGCAGAAAGAGGGGAAACACACCCCACCATGCGCATGGTGGTCGTTTTCCCTGCCCCGTTTGGGCCGAGAACCCCGAAACACTCGCCGCTGAAAACCTCGAAGTCCAGCGCGTCAACAGCAACAAAGTCGCCGTAGTGTTTCGCTACTTCTCGTGCGAAAATGACCGGGGGCATGCCGAAAAACACAACCTTTCACACCCAGAAAACTCAACATATGGAAAATCACGAAAACCAGGAGAGCAACTTTGCGGCCCCGCTCCCGTCAGGAGCAATCAGATGCCTTTGATGGCATCAGATGCCATCAAACAAATCGGTTTCCAGCTCAACAATTTCCCTGCCGGCTCGATCACGAATCAACACATAATCTTCCCAGGGATACAATTCGCGCACTCGCTCATCAGAGATACGCAGCCAGTGGGAAGATGGATCGATCTGCGTACGGTGTGCCAGGAGCGACAAACGCCGTCGCTCCAAATAGGCGCCAACGTCAACACGCGTCGTGACTCGCTCATCAAGATTGTCGCGGCTGTCCGCCCATTTCGAGAAGGGGGACTCCCAGCCCAGACGGCGCATCTCCTCGGCCATGACTTTCATACGCGCCACAGACCAGTGGAACCAGTAAAGCCGCTGCACTTCCCAAGGAGGCCCGAGCGCAATCCCTTCACAAGAAAAATCCGGATCTGCAGCGGCATCCCACACGGCCATTGTGATCTCGTGCGCCTTCACATGATCGGGATGCGGATACATTTTGTGCTCGTCGTAGCCCAGAATCACATGGGGACGTTCGGCACGAACAATAGCCACAAGACGAGCGAGCGCTTCACGATCAGGACTCTGAGCGAAAGCCTCGTCATGCTCGTTATGATGGCTATCAGGCATGCCTGAATCTCGATACCCCAACATATAGGCAACTGCATACTCGTTATGATCAACCGACTCGGCGAGCTCTCGCATTCGCACATTGGCAAGATCAGCCCGTACTTCAGGGTGATTCATCGCCTCGTTTAAGATATCTCCCGCTTCGCCCCCTGTACAACACACCAAAGAGGCGCGGATACCCTGGGCAACATAATAAGGAACGGTTCCCGACCCTTTCGACGCTTCATCGTCAGGATGAGCGTGGATGGCCATGAGCCGACGGTCAAAAGCAAGAATTTCCGCGTCAGGAGGATGAACATCCCAGGGTCGAAGCCGTCCGGGAAATTCGCGAAGAAGAAATGAACTGGGTTCCGCTTCTCCTGGGTTCGCCCCTTCCGAGTCAGCGGCAAGAAATCGTGGCGCACGCATGATGTCAGGCTAGCCGGATTTCCCGGCTCGCGAAGCATCTTTTGAGGGAATGCAACAACTGACCACAAAACACCTAAACCCGTTATCTGCGAATACCTCATACCCGCCGAAATACCGATAAAGACAGAGGAAAAAGCATTCGCTGCATTCTCTCACCACATCCCCTTGAGAGAAAAGTCCCAAGGCGTCCGGTTGTCGAGAACACAACAGCGAGAGCTACCCTAAGTACAGAAAGCGAGAATGATCAGCAACTACAGGGTACCCTTCCCTTCTGCCGACATAACGGCCGATAACGGATTCATATATATTCAAAACCTAATTGAGCGGGAACAAGAAAGCGTGATTCCAAGTACCGCCCAAAGCCATATATCCGAGTTCCAGCCGCCGATCATCGTGTCGGCGTCTTTTGCCCATCCCGATGTACCAGTACACGAGCGGGAACGTTTGGCAATCCCGGAAGAGCGTCTCCCTGACGCTTTGGCTAGAGGGGCCTCCCATCTCCCCGGAAAAAGAAAAGAGCTCGTTGTTGTCTCGACCTGCCTCCGGCATGAGGTCACAACGGTCGGCATCGATCACGACGAGCTCAAACGGCTGATTTGCATCATGTCCGGCGTGGACCGCTTACCCGAAGGTGGCCAGTTCCTCTACGGACGTAAAAGCGTCGAACACGTTTTCCGTGTGACCGCAGGCATGCTCTCTCCGGTCGTAGGAGAGCCAGAAGTACTCGGCCAGGTACGCAGCGCACACAGGGCGGCACGGAAAGCCGGACTCGTCGGTCCAAGCCTCGACGAGCTCTTTCGTGAGGCGATTCGCACTGGACGCGACAGCCGCGACGTGCTTCCCGCACAAGACACGGGCAGTATCGCAACGATTGCTGCAAAACACCTGTCCGACCTACCACGTTTACCACAGAAACGCCTTGCCCTTGTCGGCGCTGGGGCAATGGCAAACGCGGTGTTTCAGCGTCTCGCCCACACAGAGTGGGAGATTGAGCGTTTCACCCGCACACCGGAACGGCTCGGCCCGGACGCTCTTGGCTTCGACAAGCTTGAGCAAAGCCTCTCGAGTGTGGACGCGGTCGTCACCGCCGTGCGCGCTCCGCTCCCCCTCGTCACACGTGACATGCTGCAGCGTTTACAGGAACAACGGGAAAAAATCCTGCTCCTGCTCGATCTCGGCATGCCCTCCAATGTTGCGCATCACGCAGACCTTATAGGGCTCGACAAAATCGACTACTTTGACATCGACAGACTTGCGACGGACAAACGCTGGGTTGTCTCCACCGCACAGTCCGAAGCACTCATCGCAACTCGGGCAGTGGAAACCCATGCCCGCATCGTGAACTCCAGCCTCACCCCCCTCATCAAAGCATTGCGCGAAAAAGCCTCACAAGCAGTTGAAGAGGAGTTGTCACAAGCCTTTTCCCGTCTTGGTGACCTCACGCAAACCCAGAAAAACGTCATCCAACAAATGGGACAAACCCTAGCGAACCGCCTGTTGCACGATCCCCTGCTCTATCTTTCGTCCCATCCGCAAGCCGTCGCCACCTCTGGAACAGCAGAGCGCATTCTTGGCATCAGTAGCACCTCGAAAGCGGATGCCTGCCCAGATGTCGACCATACCGAACTCCCCGCAAAAGACACAGAGAACACTTCACCCAAATGACTCCGACAGCGTTGCGCCTCGGATCTTCACCCCTCTATCCTTCATGTCCCCATCCATATTTCCACCCATCATCCGACCCATGTCCCCATTTTCCATCTCCCTATCGACCTCTTTGCCGGCTATTGCTTCCGCCTCCCTCTCGACCTCAAAACCAGCTTCAAGACCAGCTTCGGACTTGACTTCCCTGCCGGCCTCTACCATTTCCTTCTCTTTGCGACTGCTCCCTCAAACCAAAGTGCCTGCACAACAAGGCCCAGTATGAAAATTCTTCGTGTTGCAACCCGCCGTTCCCCTCTCGCCCGCCGGCAGACCAGTTGGGTAACCGAACGCCTTGCCAAGGCGCACCCCGGCCTTTCAATCGAACTTGTCGAGATCTCCTCTTCCGGCGACAAAGACCGACACACTCCTCTGACTGCGCTGCCTGAAATCGGCGCATTCACAAAAGCGCTGCAAGAAGCCCTGCACGACAAGAAAGCCGACTGTGCCGTTCACTCTTTAAAGGACTTGCCAGTACAAGAACCGGCAGGACTAATCATTGCAGCCATCCCGACACGAGAAGACCCACGCGATGCGCTCGTGAGCGCACACCAAGAAAAACTTGCAGATCTCCCCGAAAAAGCTGTCGTAGGCACTGGCAGTCCGCGTCGCGCCCAACAACTGCTTGAATTCCGTCCCGATCTCATCATCCGAGAAATCCGCGGCAATGTCGGCACACGCCTGCAAAAAACATATGGGGGAACATACGACGCAACCGTGCTTGCGCTCGCAGGCCTTCGCCGCCTCGGCCAAGAAGCAGTCGTCAGTGAGATTCTTCAGATCTTGCCCGCACCCGGCCAAGGTGCGCTCGCCCTGGAATGCCGGGCTGATGACACCAGGACACGATCACTTCTCTCCTGCTTACACAATCCACATACCGCAAACCTCGTCACAGCAGAGCGATCCTGGCTGGGCGCAACCGGGGCAGGATGCCGCACTTCAGCAGCTGCCTGGGCTGTCCTGCAGAAGGGCACACACCATCAACCCGATCACGAACCGGAGAGAGGCCCACACGAAACCCTCCAGTTACGCTGGTTCTTCAATGGGAAACGCGGAGAAATTATCGGTCCCTGCGCCGACGCCGCTGCACTCGGGCGACGTGCTTGCGAACACACGTTCTGACCTCAGCAGGAAGCCCACCATCAACCTCACACCTCCCGACCTCAGCACCGATGACCCCGACAGCAACCGGCACCTCATGTGCCCTTCCTCTTCCTCCTCTGCTTCGAGGCAGGCTCGCCCCTTCCTCGTTGCCGTCACGCGTCCCGAACCTCCCACAGGACCACTCTGCACGGCCTTGCGCCACACCGGAGTAAGGCCGCTTTTAAGCCCGACCATTTGTTTTACGACTGTGCCAACTTGCCCGACTGCCACAGAAATCACGACATACGATTGGGCAATATGGACAAGCGCCCATACCGTACGCACGGTGCGCCCCGTCTCTTCTCCCCGGACACGCCACGCAGCAATCGGGCAAGCCACCGCCCGTGCTTTGTCGGAAAGGGGCATCACAATAGACCTGATGGGAACAACCGATGCCAAAGGACTCGCGAGTTCCCTTCTCCTTCGACTGGCCCCCACACAGCGCGTGATTCATCCCCGGTCCCAACAGGCTGATGGCTCTCTTGCGGCGCGCCTTGCCTTGGCCGGAGTCCAGATTCACGACCCCATCGCGTACGATAGTACTGTGGCCAACCCTGCCCCAGTACTTGCAGCTCTCACTGCCCCGCTTGCCGCTATAACCTTTACGAGCGGATCAGCGGTCACCGGCTTTCGCGCCATCGTGAAAAAAACCACAATACGTGCTGCCGAAACGCAAGAACGCAGAGCTGCTCCAACCGGCAGGCAAAGTTATCGAAAGAAGGGGAACAACGTCTTTGGCGCTGACACGGGAAACGCTTGCCAGGCCATACAAAACCTGCTTGTCGCAAGCATCGGCCCAACAACAAGCGCAGTACTCCGAGAGCAGCTTCGTCCTCCGGATATCGAAGCACCTGTCCCATCCTTCGCGGCGCTCGCCGCCGCCGTCGCCCACGCCCTGACGCAGCGGAACTTCTCCCCGTAGGAACGCCACAGAAACTGCCACAGTCACCGAAAACGGCGAAGAGCGACAAAAAACCAGGGCAAACGAGGAGCCCATTCCTATGAACTTCGACAGCAACAACTCGACACAGGTTTCACAAGACGACCCTTTCGGCGGGAACCTCCTGGACCGAGCCAAACGAGTATTGCCTGGCGGCGTCAACTCTCCTGTGCGAGCCTTTCAAGGAGTAGAAGGGGATCCTCCCTTTCTTCATTCGGCGCAAGGCGCACGTGTACGCGACGAAGACGGGCGAGAGTGGATCGACTACATCTCCTCCTGGGGTGCCATCTTGCTCGGGCACGCGCATCCTGATCTTATCGAGGCAGTCTGCAATGCCGCAGGACGAGGCACAAATTTCGGACTCACGACAGAAGCCGAGATAGACCTCGCCGAACTCGTGTGTGACCTCGTGCCTTCCATCGAAATGTTGCGCATGGTCTCAAGTGGCACGGAAGCCACAATGAGCGCGGTACGATTGGCGCGGGCTGCAACGGGAAGAGACAAAATCCTCAAGTTTGCGGGGGGCTATCACGGCCACGCCGATTCTTTTTTAGTGGCAGCAGGCTCCGGGAACGCCACTTTCAGCACCCCAGACTCCGACGGAGTGCTGAAAGCCGTGGCAGAAAACACCTTGATTGCCCGCTTTAACGACCTGAACTCAGTACAACAAGCGTTTGACGCAGCCCCTCTTGCCGCAGTCATCCTGGAACCAGTCGCAGGAAACATGGGGTGCATTCCGCCGGAAAGAGAATTCCTGGAAAACATACGGGGCCTCTGCGACGAACATGGCACCCTGCTCATTTTTGACGAGGTCATGACTGGCTTCCGCCTCGCCGCAGGAGGAGCCCAAGAAGTTTTCCAGATAATGCCCGACCTCACGACTCTCGGAAAAATCCTCGGGCACGGGCTTCCCGCAGCCGCGTATGGGGGGCGGCGCGACCTCATGCAGATGATCTCTCCCCTCGGCAGCGTGTACCAGGCCGGCACGCTCTCAGGGAATCCTCTCGCAATCGCAGCAGGGCTGATCGCCCTGGAAGCAATTGTGGAAGACCCTTCGCTGTACAATGACCTTGAAGAAAACGCCGCCCGACTTGAAAAAGGGCTTTGGCACGCCATCAACTCTCGCGGGTTTCCCTGCAATGTGCAACGGGTAGGTTCCATGTGGACACTCTTTTTCACCGAAGAAAAAGTACGGGAGTTTGAGGACGCCCAACTCGCAGACACACAAGCATTCGCCCGTTTTCACCACTATGCCATGCAAAATGGCGTCCTGCTTCCGCCCTCGGCTTTTGAAACCGCCTTTCTCACACTGGCACACGACACCGAAACCATCGACGAAACGATCGACGCCCTCGTTGACGCAATCGAACGGACTTACACGTGACGTCTTCCCAACCCAGCGCCCCCCACATCACGTCTGCTCCGTGTCGAATCCCCACTTCCGCCACAAAGCAGAAGAAAAATTGCCGTTTCCTCGACGCGGTGGCCCAACAGCCTCTCGATCGTCCACCCGTCTGGATGATGCGCCAAGCAGGCCGTTACCTGCCGGAATACCGGAAATTACGGACCCGGGTCAGCTTTCAAGACGCGATCCGCCAACCAGAAGTAGCTGCCGAGATCACACTGCAACCTCTACAGCGTTTTCCTCTTGATGCCGCCATTCTCTTCGCCGACATCATGACCCCCCTCGAAAGTATGGGGCCGGAAATCACATTTGCACCTGGGCCACGCCTCACCACCCCGGTACAAAACGTGCAGGAACTTCGCCCCTTTGTACCACACACCGGGACACCCTTCGTTCTCGAAACCCTCTCTCTCGTCCGGCATGCTCTCCCTCACGAAGTCGCCCTCATCGGTTTTTGCGGCGCCCCCTTCACCCTTGCCGCATACCTTATAGAAGGCAACAGCTCCCGAGACTTTCTCTCGATCCGCTCCATGTCCGCAAAAGCACCAGAACAGCTAAAAGAACTCTTGAGTTTCTTGGCAGACGCCATGGCCGATTATCTCGCGGCCCAATTCGAAGCAGGAGCAGACGCCGTACAAATCTTCGATTCCTGGGCAGGTCTACAATCTGCCCCAACCTTCCGCCAGTTTGGCCTCCCTGCAGTACAACGCCTGCTTTCACGCTTGCACAACCTGCACAATGTGACAGGACCGGTCACTTATTTCGCCCCTGATGCCGCCCATTTACTCGACGATATTGCCACACTCAACGTGACAATGGTCGGCGTGGACTGGCGCTTCCCAATCGACAAGGCGTGGGAATGTCTTCCAGGGAAGGCCATTCAGGGTAACCTCGACCCGGCAGTTTTACTCGCAGGACCAGAGGCCACACGCGCGTCAACAACAGACATTCTGCGCCGCGTGAACGGTCGTCCCGGTCATGTTTTCAATCTTGGCCACGGCATTGCGCCCACAACGCCTCTCGACGGAGTCACCGCTCTGCTTGAAACCGTTACTTCTTGGAACAGCAACCTATGACACCTTCACAGACACCCGAAAAAAAACCCTCAAGAACACCACGTGCCGCCCAGCTGCCCGACCTCCACACCGTGGTTGTGGGCGGGGGCGTCGCAGGACTCGCCGCAGCCCTCGAAGCCGGCGAATACGGTGACACAATCCTCTTGGAAGCATCAGACCGTCCCGGCGGACAGCTTCGCTCGGAGCGCTTCCCTGCCCCCTCCGGCGGATCCTGGCTCTGCGAAGCTGCCGCAAGTGCCTTCTCGCTTCCTGCCCCAGGGATCTCCACCTTGCTGGCCACAACAGGTGCGACCAGCGACCTCATCCCCGCCGATCCGGCATCTCGTCGCCGCTGGATCCACGAAGAAAACGGCCTGCAAGAAGTCCCCGCCTCCCCCCTCGACTTTTTGCGGACCAATATTGTTTCACCTTGGGCAAAACTCGGCCTCTTCGTCGAACCCTTCGTAGGAAATCCCCCAAAAGACGAAAAAGAAGAAACTGTTCTACAGTTTTTTACACGTCGTTTTGGCGCAGAAGTCGCAAAAAAAGTAGCCCAGCCCATGGTCACCGGAATCTTCGCCGGAAACGCCTCCGCGATTTCGGCCGACGCGGCCTTCCCTGCCCTGCGAGAACTCGAAACCGCACAAGGTAGCGTCCTGCTCGGAGGAATACGCCGGTCACGCAAAAGCCGCAAGGCGCAAGCCCCCCGGCCCCAGATGCACAGCTTTGCCGAAGGAATGGAAAGCCTGCCACGACACTTCGCAGATGCACTCGGCAAAAAAGCCTTGTTTTCTTCGCCGGTAACCGAAATACATCAAGAAAAAGACAACTGGATCGTAGAAACCGAAGGAGAAACCCGACGCTGCCGTTGCCTCATCCTCGCAAGCGGCGCACGAGAAACAGCCCGGCTTCTCGGCCAAGGAAGCCGGCCGATCAACACCAACCTGACCCGCATAGTACAAGAAATCCGCTCAGCACCCGTCGTCATGTTACAAATGGGCGTAGCCGCAGAAACACTCGACCACTGGAACGGCTTCGGGTTTCTCACACACCCAAAAGGAGGCCTACGCATCCTCGGCGCCATGTTCGAGTCCCAAATGTTCCCCGGCCGGGCACCAAGCGGACACCACCTCATCCGTGTCGTCATGGGAGGAGCCCTCAAACCAGAAACCATCGACCAAAACGACGACACCCTCTTGACAACCGCAGCGGAAGACGTGAGCCAGGCCCTACAAACCCCCCTCACCCCAATATTCTCACATATCGTGCGACACCGCCCCGGCATCCCCCAATACACACTCGGCCACAAAACCCACATGGAAGCCATAGCCGCAAACCAACCAGCAAAACTCGGCCTCACCGGCTGGTCCTACCGCGGAATCGGCGTCAACAGCGTGATCGCAGACGCCTGCGCCGTCGCCCGCGCAACCTGCTCCTGACAAGCAGCCTCCCCGAAATCACACGCACCACCGGCATTCCCCATCCCGACCCTGACACCACGAAAACCCGCTCTTTCTGCTGAACCATTGGCACAGGAAATGAGCGGTAGTTTTTCCGAGAGTCCGTCTCCTGGCAACTGTGACGTGTTCCTCGAGGGGGACGAAGATCCGTCTCTTGGCAACTGTGACGTGCTCCTCGAGGGGGACGAAGATCTGCCTGTTGATGAGTACGACGTGTTGTTGGTTGCCGCAATACTCGGTACTTCTGAGGAATTCGTGCTCGAGTTGTATGAGA
>Ga0209344_10000307_pt1 | contig 94245 bp, 86 predicted proteins | sample Cruoilmetagenom6_FD_187293 | JGI IMG/M metagenome (GOLD analysis project Ga0209344, IMG submission 187293) | Oil polluted marine microbial communities from Coal Oil Point, Santa Barbara, California, USA - Santa Barbara Oil Seep Sample 6 (SPAdes)... | ecosystem: Environmental > Aquatic > Marine... | reverse complement strand
TCTCAACTTACCGTTCGACTTGCATGTGTTAGGCCTGCCGCTAGCGTTCATCCTGAGCCAGGATCAAACTCTTCATTGTAAAAAAAGTTTAATGCTTTCTAGCTCAATTTTCAAGTCAACCTAAATTAACTAAAGTATTTACTATACTTTTACTTATACTTCAATATTTTCAAAGAACTTTCGTGCCGTTTCCAACACTTACATTCTATTTATCTCGTAGCTAATTAAAGCTCACTCAATCTTGTTTAGAACTCCCGTTTTTTAAGGGGCTGCAAATGTAATAATTCATTTTAATTACCACAAGCTTTTTTTCAAAACTTTTATTCGCAACTTTTCAAACCTTTCAATTCCCGTTTTTCGGGTCGACAAAAGTAATACTATTTTTTAATTCGTAGTAGCACTTTTAAGAAAAAAATAACTTTTTTTTCAACCATAAAAACTCGAATATTAAATGAACGTTTCCTTGAACGGGAGGCCAAAATTAAAACTAAATATTGATTCTGCAAGCATTTTTTTAATTTAATTTAAAACAAATTTAAAGCTCCCTTAATATCAACTATTTAATTTTTATCAATCATTCCTATGGTGTAGAATTGGATACGGGAAGAACTTTTCCATTGTAAACACTTCCCGCATTAACTGCAAAATCACAAATATAACTTGCCATATCAGCAGGTGAATTTGGTGAAATATAACCTGGAAAAGCATTCCTTAGCATTTCAGTATTTATAGAACCAAGAGCTAACGCATTAACATTAATAGAAGTATCTAGTAATTCTTCTGCTAGACATTCCGTTATATTGGACAATGCAGCCTTCGAAGAACTGTATAACGAAAGACCCGGAAATTTTGAACTCCCTTGAAACCCACCCATACTGCTAATATTTACAACATGTGCTCTGACTGATTTTTTAAGTAAGGGTAGTAGTGCTTGAGTCAAAAAATAAGGCGCGAGTGTGTTTACCTTATATATGGTAAGAGCATCATAGTAGGTATTTTCAAGAAATGCCTTATTGAATAAGATAGCCGAATTATTAATCAATATATCAACTGAGTCAAATTGCTTTGAAAACTTCTCCTTTATATATTCAAATGGAAGTTCTCTATTAAAATCAATTTTTTCAGTTGTTATGTCAATTCCATACTTATTCTTACAAATCGACTTTAGATTATTTAGTTTATCAACAGATCTAGCAATAGCCATCATATTCACTTCTGGGTAAAGGCTACAAAAGCGTAAAACTAACTCAAACCCGAGACCTTGACTTGCACCTGTTATTATAACATTCATTAGACTTTTGTTGGAGTTTGGTTAAGGTATGCATTCAAACCATTATTAATCAATGTAGCAATCTCAGGACGTTTATCACTTAGTTGGTATAAATGTCTTGTTATTTCATCTACAACTTCAGGACTTGATTTTTCCTTTGAAAGTAACTCAGCAATTTCTAATGGCAACAACCATTCGTTAAAATAATCTTTTTTAAGAATTGACCAAATTTCAAGCAAGGCCTCTTCAGAAAAAACATCTTCACGTATTTGCCTTACTTTACGATATAATGCATGTAACTTTTTTTCCTTATCGTTAAATATAATTTTCTGAGTTTTCTCTTCAGGAACCTTAAACTCAAGCTTAAATGCTTCCGCATCAGAAGGCCCATTGAAGACTGACTTAATTTGCGCACCAACAGCCATATCGTATAACCCCCAATCAGGACTGAAAAGAATTCGATCTCCATAGGTGACCGTACACTCTTTTAATGTCATGAGGATAACGTTTCCGTAGCGATTTTTTCTTAGCAAGTACAAATAGCCTTCTATTTTGACTCCACTTTCAAACTCCATTTTAATGGTTCGACCTGTTTCAATACCTTTTTCTTTTAATTCCGCATAAGACATTTTTTCGATGGGTTTTGTATAACCCAATAACATTCCGACGGGAGAGCCAAATCCATCACCATGCGCGTCTTTTCCATGTCCCACTAAAGCTTGATCGTAATATGCGAGCATTGTGGGACCAGTAGTTTGGACATATGCTAACTCTTCATTTTCATCAGTTATATAGTCAGTAAAAACCCCACATATCTGTAATCCTGAAGAATACTCGGCAGTAGCAACAGCCTTGGAATCAACTGCTAATTTAAGCCCATAAGCTCCTCCTCTCCTTAAGGCCATGGTATCGGCAAATTCATTCAGAACCCTAGTTAAGGTATTGAATGAGGGAGTAACATACAATTGAGGCTGAGGCTTAGTTATGTCAAAAGCCTGATCAGCCGCTGCTATTGAATATGGAATTTTCTTAACATCATCTTGCATGCAGGAATAACTCTCTCCAATAGACGAAAGTAAACCTGCCCCATAAATCTTTGGATCTTCAAGAGTTCCTATTAAACCATATTCTACCGTCCACCAATGCAGATTTCTAATTCTACTCATTTCAGAAGGCTCACCCATATTGGCAGAAATTTCGTCTACCCATTTTTCTGCTTTTACGATGTCTTCTTCTTTAGTATTTGGGTTTTCTTTAATAATAGAAAGGTGACGAATTGCCTCATATAATTCATAGTCTTTGGCTGAGGACATAGCCTTCGCTCCTATTTCTCCAAAAAATCTCAAATACTCTGCATATTGAGGATCCGCTATAATTGGAGCATGACCAGCAGATTCGTGAATAATATCTGGTGCAGGTGTATATTCAATATGATCTATAGTACGAATATCTGCTGCAATAACTAAAACTTTATAAGCTTGAAATTCCATAAATGCTGATGGAGGGATAAATCCATCTACAGCAACTGCGGCCCAACCAATTTCTTTAAGAATCCGGTTCATGCCATACATTTCTGGGATTTCTTCAATATCGATACCTGTTTTCGCTAGCCCTTCTAAGTATGATCCATGGGCCACCTTAGAGAGGTAGTTTACGTTTTGTCTCATCACATACCTCCATACAGCTTGGTCTTGCGCCGTATAATCAGCGCTACTTTGCTCCACAATAAATTGCTTCAAATGCGATGGCAATCTATCTATCAACGGGTTACTTTCCATAATCTTACTTTTACAACGATAAAATTAAGCAATTGAGTAGTCAGATTCAATAATAACCATGAAAACAAAAGCATTTTAGAAGATGAGAGTTCAATAATTTCTTAATGAATAAAAATTACATTCAACATAAATAATGAGCTAAATTACTTCTGCATTTTTAAAACTAAAATCAACACCTTTTGACTAATTTTACCGCCATTAAATAATATTCTATGTTCAGTAGTGGTCAGTTTTACTTCGCAATATTCTTTTTAGTCGCTTTTGTCATTGGAATGATTTTCGCTTACCGAAAAGATATTCAGAAAAATCCAAAGTATTTCAAAGGCTCGTTCAAAATTCTGATCAGTTTCCTTATCATATACGGAATCTATTTTATTCTCACTCGAGTGTTAGTCTAATAAATCGATTAACTCTTGCACAATCATTGCTGTTGCTCCCCAAACAATTCGGTTATTGAATTGAAAACAGGGAACTTTTAACTTTGCTCCATTTGGAAGTGATATGGTAGTAGTCGTTAAATATTCATTTCCTAAAATATCATGAATAGGCACCTCTATAATTTCTGCCACTTCATACTCATCTTTGACGAAAGAGGGTCTTGTATTTGTATAGCCGATAAAAGGCGAAATGAGAAAATTACTTGGAGGAACATACAATTCTGAAAGTTCTCCAATTATGAAGACTTCTTTATCTAATATTTTCAGTTCCTCATTAGCTTCTCTTAATGCTGTTTGGACTAAGTCTCTATCCGTTTCTTCTTTTTTTCCGCCAGGAAACCCGACTTGAGCTGAATGAACGCCATCATAACTTTGTCTCAGAATAAAAACAACATGAGGAATTTCGTTTATGGGATAGAATAAAATTAATACCGCACTTTCGCGATATGCCTTGTTCCTTTTGACTTCTGATGCCAATGGTCGATTGTAAGACATCATCTTCTGATGCGCCAAATCTCCTGGCAACTCATTATTCAAACGATTCTTTAAATCGGTAATAAAAAATTCAAATTTTGAGTTTACTTCCACACGATTTGTCCCTTTATTCTATTATAAACTTCAACTGAGTTTAATGTAGCACATTTAATTAAATTCTCGTCGATCACTTCAATAGACTGATAATATTTCGGCAAAATAGGAACGAAATCCATGGATAATAGATTCTTCTCCATACCCTTTTCAACCAAATACCCTAACTTGTCTATCCATTTTATCGAATTGTATTCAAATGGAAGCAATTGTTTACCATCTTCATTTATGATGCCGAAGCCCATATCATTTCTTACAATTGCTTTTCCATTGATAAATTCACCTGCAAATTCATAATCATAAGAAATTACCAATCTAGTTTCCGGGTTCATATATCCCCATTTACCTTTTTTCTTAACAGCAGTTAAGCCTTTTGGGAGATAAACTCCAATGGCGTCGAATATGGCTGGAACAACTTTCTCTCCTGTTGTATCAATTATCCCAATCTTACCCTTAGTTATTACCTTGGCAAATCCTTCTTTCGAAAATTTACTAAAACTTAGGGCTTCAGGAATAAAGTCAAAACTCATGGTTGAAATCAATTTACCTATCTCGTTAATAAAAGAATATTTGTTAGTAGAATCGGCAACCAAAGCATATCCATTGGAAAATTCAGATATATTTTCGAATTGAAAATCTACAATCATAGAGCCATTATTGGCAAAAACTCCATATTTCGACCCAACTCTAGCCCGTGCTAAACCATCAACATTAAAAGGCTCTATCCAATCCGCAATAAAATCAATAACAGCCTCACCTTTTAAATTAATAATCCCCTTCTTACCGTTCATTTCAGCATAAGCATATCCATTTTGGAATGCCCCAGCTGATTGATAAATAAGTGGTATTTCTATCACTCCATTTTTACCAATATATCCAAAGTAATTATTTTTTGAAATTAAAGCCAAACCGTCATTAAAAATCCCAATTTCATCGTATTCTAAAGGTAAAATCAATTGATTGAGTTTGTTGATCAATCCAAATTTCCCTTGTTTGCTTACCACCGCTATTCCATTATTGAAACGCTCTATTTCTGAATATTCAAATGGAATGATTACGGTTCCTTGCTTATTAATAGCTCCTACAAAGTCATCCTTTTCAACAATAGCAATCCCTTCAGAGAAAAAATCTGCCCAATCAAACTCAAAAGGTAACATTTCAGAACCTTCTTTATCAATAAACCCATACTTATTATCTCGTTTAATAGGGTAAAATTTCTTTGCTGCTAATTCAAAATCAACCATCAACTCATCCATGAAAGGATAATTGGGGTAATCCAAACGGAACTCTGCAATTTTCTCTGCGGTATACTCACGGGTATACAATTTATAGATATTCCGCCAAGCAATATTAACATTCCTATTGGACGGATAATTTTTAACGAACTCTACATAATCTTTGACTTGCCCCTTTGCAGTTGTTCTCTTATAGATTTCATCTTGTGCCTTATTTGCAAACGGGCTTTCTGGATATTGTTCTAAAAAAGTGGAATAGCTTTCAATTGATTGACTATGTGTAATGGATTCATACAAACTTAACTCATAATTAGCTCTAGCTTCAGACAGTTGAGAAGCATTGGGATATCTTTCCATAAACATAAAATAAGCTTCTGGTGTACCGATTTCTTTAGTTTGCTCAAATGCTAACTCATTTCTTAAGGAAACAACAACTTCTAATTGTTTTGCATCAGAATAGTTTGAGATAAAGTGATTGTATCCCTTAATGCTATTTTTCTTAAGTACTTCTTTAAACTTTTTATGATGAATAGAATCTTTTAATAGCAAAATTGCAGTAGAATCAAATCCATACTCTTTGTACTTTTGCAACTTTCGATCGGACACATTTGGAAAGAACTGTTCAGATAATTGAATGTATTTTTTTGCAGAATCGAGGGCATAAAATGGATTATTATTTGTTGAGTAAATAATAGATAAACCATAAGCTGCAGCAGCATCATGTCGATTTACTTTTTTCTCAAAAAGCTCCTTTGCTTTAAAATAATTATAAATTTCTAATGCTTTAAAAGCACGTTCTACTTTTCCTGCGAAAGAAACTGAAGAGAAAAGTAGTATATTAGTAAATAGAAGTAGTAACTGCTTTTGCATGATTACGTATATAAATTGACTGCGAAATTAATTAAACAAAATAGATGCTACATCTCTCTTAACTTCTTATATGATTAATCGATTTTCATTTTTACTTGGCATATACTCCATTCTTTTAATAGGATTATTACTTGCCTGTGGTGACAAAAAAACACCGAAAATTGAGCAAAAAGAAGCTAAACAAAAATATGACATAGAGACCATCAAAGAAAAGGGAGTCTTACGTGCATTAATCGACTACAGCTCAACAAGCTACTTTGTTTATAAAGGCCAGCCGATGGGGTATGAATACGAGCTACTTGAGACCTTCGCTAATTATATTGATGTAGACTTAGAAGTTATTCCTGTAAAAAACTTAGACGATATTATTACTCTACTCAACACCTACCAAGGAGATGTAATTGCAGCGAATTGGACAGTAACTAAAGAGCGTGCAAAAGAAGTTAAGTTCACCCAACTGAATAATCTAACCGAACAAGTTTTGATACAGCGAAAACCTGATGGCTATCAGAACATGAGTAAAGCTAAATTAAATTCTCTATTGTTAACTTCTGTAACAGAATTGGCAGGCAAAGAAGTCTATGTTCGTAAAAACTCCTCATTTTACTCTAGATTAGTGAACCTATCAGATGAGATTGGTGCAGAAATAGATATAAAAACCGTGGACGGTGACATTAGTACGGAAACATTAATTGAACAAGTATCTAAAGGAGAAATTGACTATACTATCGCCGATAGGAATATCGCAAGGATTAATACTTCCTTCTTTAATAATATTGATATTAGCTTATCTGTTAGTTTAAAACAACGAATTTCGTGGGCTGTACGAAAAAACTCTCCAGAATTAGCAGCTGCTATTGACGAATGGCTAACAGAGTTTAAAAAAACAGTTGAATTTAAATACCTCTATCAAAAATACTTTAAAAATATCTATTCCTACAGGAATCGTGTGATAAGTGACTTTTATAGTGCCAAAAGTGGAATCATTTCTCCATTTGACGATATTATAAAAGACAAAACCAAGGCGATCAATTGGGATTGGCGTTTAATTGCAGCTTTAATCTATCAAGAATCACAATTTGACCCATCAGTAGTTTCATGGGCTGGAGCATCAGGCCTTATGCAATTAATGCCGACTACTGCCCAACAATTTGGAATAGACAGCAACTCTACCAACGCTGATCAGATTGAAGCAGGAATTAAATATTTAAAATACTTAGACAACGAATTAAAGGAAAAGGTATTTGACCCCAATGAGAGAATCAAATTTGTTTTGGCTGCCTATAATGTGGGGTTAGGTCATATTTGGGATGCTATGCGTTTGGCAGAAAAATACGAGTTAGATCCAATGGTTTGGGATGGAAATGTGGCAGAAATGCTCAAAAATAAATCAAAACCCAAATACTATAAAGATCCAGTAGTAAGGCATGGTTACTGTCGAGGAAGAGAACCTTATTACTATGTGAAAGAAGTGATAGAAAGATTCAAGCACTATGAAAATGTAACTGATTCTATCAATTCAAAGTGAAATAGAAGTATTGAACTATAAAACTTCCATACAATATAATACATTCTCCTAGTATTTATGTTCTTTATCAATAAAATAGAAGTCAATAAATCAAACGAAGACGACTGTAAAGCTATAGCTAATAAAGCAAACATTAGAATTAAAAAATTCTCCATTCCTCAATTATTCTAGAGCGCACCCTATCAATGAAATTGATGAGAATCAATTAAGCGTTAAATTTGGTTTATCTTATGAGTTGATTCCGGCGAACTAAACCATATTTTTGCAATATGGAATTTGTAATATTTGAACTAGAGAACGGGATTCGAGTAGTTCACAAACAAGTAAAATCAACAAAAGTTGCCCACCTTGGGCTTTTCATTAATGCAGGTTCAAGAGATGAGCAGGATAGTGAAAAGGGATTGGCACATTTTATAGAACACACCATTTTTAAAGGAACTAAAAAAAGGAAGTCGTTTCACATTTTAAATCGCTTGGATAGTGTAGGTGGAGAATTGGAAGCATACACCACTAAGGAAGAAACGGTGTTTCATGCTTCATTCTTAAAGGAACATTTAAATAGGGCTGCGGAACTCATCGCCGACATCACCTTCAACTCCGTTTTTCCAAAAAAAGAGATTATTAAAGAGAAAGATGTCATTATTGATGAAATCGCATCTTATTTAGATAGTCCTTATGATCAGATTTATGATGACTTCGAAGAGTTAGTTTTTGGAAAACATCCTTTAGGAAGTAATATTCTTGGAACAGAAAAGCATTTAAAATCTTTTACTCAACAAAGTATCCATAATTTTATGAATCGATTGTATGCCACTGAAGAAATGGTGATCAGTTCAGTTGGTGCTTTTTCGGAGAAGAGATTAAAGGAAACTTTGGAAAAACATTTCAATGCTCCTATACAGAGAAAAAGAAATCATCAACGTGAAACTTTTGAAACCTATCGAAAAGTAGAACAATCTATTCAAAAAGACCATTACCAAAGTCATTACATCTGCGGAAATATGGCTTATAGCACAGTCGAAGACAAAAAGAATGGGATGATTCTTTTGAATAATCTGATTGGAGGACCTGCAATGAATAGTATACTAAACATGGAAGTAAGGGAACGATTAGGTTATACGTATAATATAGAATCCAATTATTCCATTTATTCAGATTGTGGGCTATTCTCCATTTATTTAGGGACGGATCAACAGTATTTGGATAAAACAATTGCCGTTGTGAATAAAGCATTAAAGAAATTGAGAGAAAATAAGCTAAGTGTTAGAAAGCTATCACAAGCTAAAAAGCAAATTATAGGACAAATGGCCTTAGGAAGAGAAAATAATCAAGCCTTGATGTTGTCTTATGGAAAAAGTTTGATGGTACACAATAGAATTTCTACTTTAGAGGAAATCATTGCCAAAGTAGAATCAATTACGGCACAAGAAGTATTAACGATAGCGAATGAAATTTTAAATACCAACAACTTTAGTCATTTGGCTTATATCAATAAATAAAAATGGATTTTTTACCAGAAAACATATCAAATTACTCAGACCAACACACCTCTAATGAATCCGACCTTCTGTATCGATTAAATAGAGAAACACATCTGAATGTTTTACAACCACGAATGTTGAGTGGACATCTTCAAGGAAGAACATTGAGTATGCTTTCAAAAATGATGCGTCCAAAAAATATTCTTGAAATAGGAACCTACACAGGATACTCTGCATTATGTTTAGCTGAAGGACTAGCTCCGGATGGCACTTTACACACCATCGATATCAACGAAGAGTTAGAAACAATCTCCAATAAGTACTTTAAAGATTCTCCATACTCAGATCAGATACAGCAGCACATTGGAAATGCGCTAGAAATCATTCCAGGTCTTAGCGTAGATTTTGATTTAATATTCATAGATGCTGATAAAGAGAATTACCTCAATTACTATAAACTATTAATCGAAAAAGTTAAACCAGGTACAGTGCTCATTGCAGACAATGTACTTTGGAGTGGAAAAGTAACAGAAAAAGCGAAACCAAAGGACATAGAAACTATTGCACTGCAGGAATTTAATACTGCCATTCAAAATGATGAGCGTGTAGAGAATATATTATTCCCAATTCGTGATGGCTTAATGATCATCAGAAAAATATAAGATTTGAGCATCAACAAAAACATAAGACAATTAACTAAAGTACGTAAAGAATACTCAACTTCAGAAATACTAAAAGGGATTCTTTCAAGGGACATTACCTTCTTGAGTATAGCTATTACTTTGGTTGAAAGTAGTCGCTTTGACGATAAGCAAAAAGCTCATGAAATCATAGATGCTTGTTTGCCCTATTCTGGAAAATCTAAGAGAATCGGAATTACTGGAGTGCCGGGTGTAGGAAAAAGTACATTCATTGAAAGTTTTGGTCAGTATTTAATCAAAGAAAAAAACAAAAGAGTAGCAGTTTTAGCTGTAGACCCAAGTAGCAACCGTAATAAGGGTAGTATTCTTGGAGATAAAACCCGAATGGAAACACTTTCTAATTTGGAAGGAGCATTTATACGACCATCTCCATCAATGGGGTCATTGGGAGGAGTAAGTAAAGCCACTAGAGAAACTATCATTTTATGTGAAGCCGCAGGATTTGATACGATACTTATCGAAACTGTAGGAGTTGGGCAAAGTGAAGTTGAAGTAAAAAGCATGGTAGACTTCTTTCTATTGTTAATGTTAGCCGGTGCAGGTGATGAACTTCAAGGAATAAAAAGGGGAATTATGGAAATGGCAGACCTTTTAGTGATCAATAAGGCAGAAGGAGAAAATCTAAAACCAGCAAGAAGAGCTCGGACGGAATATAAAAATGCGTTGCATTTGTTTCCGGCTACTACTAGTGGTTGGATTCCTAAAGTAGAAACTTGTTCTGCTTTAGAAGCATCCAATATTGATTTAGTCTACAATATAACATTACAATATTTCGATTTAATCGAAAAAAACGGTTTTTTTGAAAAACAGCGAAAAGGCCAAGCTCTTGAATGGTTTCGTAAAGCATTAGAACATGAAATCATTCAACAATTCATGCAAAACGAATCCAATAAGATTCGATCTAAGGCACTAGAAAAATTAGTTATCGAAGGGAAAAGAAGTCCATTTTCTGCAGTAGACGAGTTAATCAAGAATGCAAACTAAATAGATATCTAAATTTAAAAATGGCATTAACAAAAAAGGTCTCTAGCAGAAGCTAGAGACCTTTTTATTGGTGTTAAAATCCGATTTTGGATTAACCTCCAAAATCATCAAATGATACATTTTCTTCAGGTACACCCCAATCATCACACATTTTGATAACAGCAGCATTCATCATAGGTGGTCCACAGAAATAAAACTCTATTTCATCTGGAGCTTCATGCTTTGATAAATAATTATCAATAAATGCCTGGTGAACAAATCCTGTAAACCCATCACCTTCATCTTCCATACTGCTCTTTGCTTTCCAGTTATCTTCTGGTAGTGGCTCAGACAATACAATGTGAAACTTAAAGTTCGGGAATTCCTTTTCAATTTTTCTAAAATGATCGATGTAGAATAGCTCTCTTTTAGAACGTCCACCATACCAATACGAAACTTTTCTACCGGTTTTTAATGTATGGAATAAGTGGAAAATATGAGCTCTTAATGGAGCCATTCCAGCACCACCACCAACATACACCATTTCTGCGTCAGTTTCCTTGATAAAGAATTCTCCATAAGGTCCTGACACCACTACTTTATCTCCAGGCTTTCTACTAAATACGTAAGAAGAACAAACTCCAGGATTAACATTCATCCATGCATTGTTCGCTCTATCCCATGGTGGAGTAGCGATACGAATATTCAACATGACAATATTACCTTCAGCTGGGTGGTTGGCCATTGAGTAAGCTCTAAAAATTGGCTCAGGGTTAACCATTTTCAGATCCCATAATCCAAATTTATCCCAATCCTCTTGGTACTTATTTGGACCTGCAGGATCATCTGGAAGTGGCTTAATATCGATATCTTTAAAGTCAACTGTGATAGCAGGTACATCTAGCTGAATATAACCTCCTGCTTCGAAATCCAACGTTTCTCCTTCTGGTAATTTTACAACAAACTCTTTAATAAAAGTGGCAACATTATAGTTAGAAACAACCTCACATTCCCATTTCTTAATTCCAAAAATCTCTTCAGGAATTTTAATTTCCATGTCTTGTTTTACCTTCACTTGACAACCTAATCTCCAGTTATCAGCAATTTCTTTTCTCGAGAAGTAAGGTTTTTCTGTAGGAAGGATCTCACCGCCTCCAGAAATTACTTGACACTTACACATGGCACAAGTACCACCACCACCACAAGCAGATGGAAGGAAAATCTTCTCATTACCTAATGTTGCTAGTATTGTGCTACCGGCATTCACTTCTACTGTTTTTTCTCCATTGATTACCAACTTTACAGGTCCAGAAGCTGTTAATTTTGCTTTAGCCCATAACAATAAGGAAACCAAAAGTAGAACAACAATAAATACTACGACGATTGCCGTAAAGATTGTGGTTGTATTAATCGCTAAAAACATATTTTCTGTTTTTCTTTAAATGACTATTATAATTCGATTCCCATAAACGACATGAAGGCAATACCCATCAAACCTGTTATGATAAAAGTGATTCCAAGACCTCTTAATGGAGCAGGAACATTTGAATATCTAATTTTTTCTCTAATGGCTGCAATTGCAACAATGGCTAAAAACCAACCCACTCCTGAACCTAATCCAAAAACAGTAGCTTCACCTAAACTAGAATATTGTCTTTCTTGCATAAATAAAGAACCTCCCAAGATAGAACAGTTTACAGCGATCAAAGGCAAGAAAATACCTAAAGCACCATATAATGCAGGAGCAAATTTTTCTACCACCATCTCTACTAACTGAACAATAGAAGCAATAACAGCAATAAACATAATAAAACTCAAAAAGCTTAAGTCTACAGAAGCAAACTCCTCACCCATCCAAGTCATAGCACCTTCTTTCAAAATGTAATTTTCCAATAAGAAGTTGATTGGAACAGTAATTCCCAATACAAAAATAACTGCTGCTCCAAGACCTACACCTGTTTTCACTGTTTTCGAAACAGCCAAATAAGAGCACATGCCTAAGAAATAGGCGAAAATCATATTCTCAACGAATATTGATTTGACGAATATATTAATGTAATCCATGATAATATTATTTCTTAGTTAGACTCGATTAATTTTGTATTTCTTGAACGCTGAACCCAAATAATGATTCCAACTGTGATCAATGCCATTGGAGGTAAAATCATCAAACCATTATTAAAGTATCCAAAATCATAAAATGATTGAGGGATAACTTGAATTCCCCATAGTTTTCCACTTCCAAAGAACTCTCTAAAAACAGCTACAACAATTAGAATCCATCCGTATCCTGCAGCGTTACCAATCGCATCTAAAATAGATGGAAAAGGTTTATTAGCTAATGCAAATGCTTCCAAACGACCCATGATAATACAGTTGGTAATAATCAAACCAACAAATACTGAAAGTTGTTTTGAAACATCGTATACAAATGCTTTTAACACCTGATCTACCAGTATTACTAAAGCTGCTACAATAACCAATTGTACAATAATTCGAACTCTTGAAGGAATCAAGTTTCTCATTAAAGAAACGATAAGGTTAGAGAAAATCATAACGACCAATACAGATAAAGCCATTACGAATGCTTGTTTTACTTGAACGGTAATCGCTAATGCAGAACAGATACCTAATACTTGAATAGTAATCGGGTTATCATCATTTAATGGATCTGTTAATAGCTTTTTATTTTTCTTTGAAAATAAAGGTTCTTTTACTTTCACTTCTGCAGTTTCACTCATGATACTGTATTATTAAATAATAATTATAGACTTGCTTTAGGGTTGCTTTTAAAATAAGGGACATAAACGCTGAGCGTTCTTTCCATCATTTCACCTACACCCACACTTGTAATTGTTCCTCCTGAAATACCATCCACTTTATGCGGAGAATCCCATGGTTGACCACCTTTAACGATTTCAACAGAAACAAATTCGTCGCCTTCAAAAATGGTTTTTCCAATGAATTTCTCTGTAAAGAATTTTTCTTTAATCTCAGCACCTAGACCAGGCGTTTCAGTTTTGTGATCAAATGTTGAACCTGCAATAGTATTCATATCTTCTGCAAAAGCAACATATCCCCAAATTGGCCCCCAAAGACCTTTTCCTGCCATTGGAACAATATATCTTTTTCCTTCTTCATTCTGAAAAGTGAATAGTGGATAATACTTTTCTGAATCCGATAAGTTCTTGTCTTTATATTGTTTTACTGCGTCTATATCAAATGCAGATAAACCATCTTTTTCAACCACTTTACCTTCATGGTTCAATAACTTTTGGTCCACAATGTATTGATCAAATAATTTACCTGCTTCCTTTGGAGTTGCTTCAACACCAACAGAAGCCAAGATATTTTGCATTTTTTCTATTCTTACATTTTCCGTCTGCATTGGCTTCAAGCTCTCTGCAGCAAATGAAAGGATAGCAGCTACTACAATTACCAAAATTGCAGAGAAGCCGAAAATATAACTGTTCTTATTTACATCCATGTCTTTTATTTTTTATGAGCTTATGCAGCTACTTTAACTCTTTTTAAACGCTTGCTAACATTTCCTCTAATTACATAATGATCGATAAGCGGAGCCATTACATTCATGAATAAAATTGCTAACATTACTCCTTCTGGATACGCTGGGTTAAATACTCGAATCATAATTGCAAATATTCCAATTAGGAATCCGTAGATCCACTTCCCTCTGGTAGTCTGCGCTGCTGTAACAGGATCTGTTGCCATAAACACAATTCCAAATGCAAACCCACCAAAAACTAGTTGATTGATAGCAGGCACTTCCATGAATGGGTTTACTGCAAATGCATTAAATATTAATGACATTACTAATCCACCAATCACGCCTGACAACATAATTCTCCAGCTTCCAATACCTGTGTAGATTAAAATTGCAGCACCAATTAAGATCGCTAAAACTGAAGTCTCTCCGATAGAACCGGGAATAGTCCCCATAAACGCCGCTGAGAAAACATCAGTAAATTGAACGCCGGCTGCATTTACATAGTTGGTAGCGCTCTCAGTAGACTGAGCCAATAAAGTTGCTCCTGTATAACCATCAGCTAGTGTTTCTCCAGCTGCAGTAGTGGTATCTATCCACACTTTATCTCCTGACATTAATGTTGGATAAGCGAAGAACAAAAATGCACGTGCTGTTAAAGCAACGTTCAAAATGTTCATTCCTGTTCCTCCAAAAACTTCTTTTCCAATTACAACTGCAAATAATGTAGCAACAGCAACCATCCACAATGGAATACCTACTGGTAAACATAGAGGAATTAACATACCAGTCACCAAGAAGCCCTCATTAATGCTATGACCATTTATGATACCGAATACGAATTCAACACCAAGTCCTACTGCATAAGAAACGATAACAATTGGAAGTACTTTCATAGCTCCAAAAGCAATCATGTCCATAAAGGCAGTATCAGGCTGACCCAATGCTAAAAAGTGTTGGTAACCGGTATTCCATATCCCGAATAGTAATGCAGGAATCATGGCGATCACAACAGTAATCATCGTTCTCTTCAAATCTATTGCGTCACGAATGTGAGCACCTGTATTAGCCGTATGTCCTGGAACGAACAAAAATGTTTCGAATGCATCGTATGCTGGATAAAACTTCTCCAACTTACCACCTTTCTCAAAGTTTGGCTTTACAGAATCTAATAACTTTCTAAATATATTCACTTTGTATATCTTTTAGATAATAATTTATAACGATTCAATTCTTAATTTTTCAAGACCTTTTCTTACAGTTGACTGCAACGGCAATTTAGAAGTACAAACTACTTCACATAGCGCAAAGTCCTCAGGAGCCACTTCGTATATTCCTAATTCTTCCATTGCTTCTATGTCATCTATCATTATTGATTTAATCAACTGTTGTGGGTAGATGTCGAACGGAAACACTTCTTCGTATTGCCCCGTTACAACGAACGCTCTTTCTTCGCCGTTCATTTTGGAGTCCAACTTATACTCTTTATTAGGCATTAGCCAAGAAAATAAAGCTCTTGAATTACTCCATTTACCGAAATTAGGCATGATCCAACCGAATAACTCTGGCTCATGATTTTCAGGAATAACAGTAAACTGATGATCGTAAAAACCTAAATATCCATCCATTTCAATTCTAGTTCCAGTCAATACATTTCCTGAAATGTATCTATTAGAACCTTCCTTTACGTTGTTGGTAAAGATACTCTTTGCGGATGCTCCAATAACAGTTCTGTAATACTTGGCATTAGTTACCTCAGAACCAGCCAATGCAACAATTCTACTAGCGTCGTACTGCCCTGATATAAAAAACTTTCCAATTGTTACTACATCTTGCGGATTCACAAACCAAATGGTTTCCCCTTTAGACAATGGCTCTAATTGATGAATCTGAACACCTACATTTCCAACAGGGTGTGGTCCAACAAATTTGTTCAACTGAACACCTTTGGCCGCAGTAAAAGCTTCATCAGCTCTGGTTGCTCCGTTGATATTCAAATGCACTTTCCCAGTTGTTAACTTAGCGATAGCATCAATTCCTGCTTGAAAAGCTGCCGACTGACCATGTAATATAAAGTCGTAATCTGGAGCCAAAGGACTTGAATCAAAAGCAGAGATAAAAATTGCTTTTGGCGCTTCCTTCGGATTGGCAATTACATCGAATGGACGTTGTCTAACCATTGGCCAAAGACCTGAAGATAGCATCAATTCTTTTACTTTATCACTTGATAAGCTAGTACCTACTTCGTATTTCTCGTAAGCAATCTCTGAATCTGCAGTAATAATCACTTCTAAAATAACGCGCTTAGCACCTCTTTTAATTTCAGCAATTTTCCCACTAACTGGCGAAACGAATTTCACTTCTTCATTATTCTTATCGAAGAAGATAGGAGTTCCTGCCTTAACAACATCGCCTTCTTTAACCAACATTTTAGGTCTAATTCCAATAAAATCTGAAGGTTTAAGGGCTACCGTTTCTGAACGTAAACCATTGGCGTGTATCTTCTCTGCAGAACCTACAAGCTTAATGTCTTTACCGCGTTTGATTTTTATCTCTCTTGACATAGTAATTGTTTCAATATACAAATCGGGCGCAAATTTAATTATTACTAAACTATAGGCAAGTTTTTTTGTAAAACTTTTATACAAGATTTTTAACCTAAACTTAATGTTTCATAAAAATTATTAAACTATGACATCGATGGAGTCCAATAATAAAGGAAACAAATCGTTTTCAAATTGGTTTGAATATATTTGTTTCGTACTCAAACAAGACTAAATGCGAAAAATCCAACTAAGTATATTGTGTGTAATTCTACTTGCCTGTAACCCATCAAAAAACGCGAGCAAGCCACCAAAAGAGATAACATCAAATGACAATGTTAGCAGCACAACTAACGATAATACGGATTATTACGAAGAAAACTTCTTGCGATATGAAGACCATATTTACAAGGAAAATGTCAAAACGGTAAAGTTGTTTCAGAAAGACTTTCCGATGACCTACCCTTTGTTGTTTATGCGAGACAATGGCCAATTGACTTTGAGTTTTGATGTTATGGGCAAAAAGTTTGAAACGTATAATTATAGTTTCGTGCATTGCGATGCCAACTGGGAGCCATCTATTCTTATTCAACCGGAATATATGAGTGGTTTTGCTAATGGTTTTGTAGAGGATTATAAATTTTCATTCAACACCACTCAGCCTTACATTAATTACCAACTAAACTTTCCAACAAACGATTTTAAATTCATAAAGTCAGGCAATTACCTTTTGAAGGTTTACTCCAATGGTAACGAAGAAGACTTGTTACTAACCAAACAATTTTATGTCGTGGACAACAAGGTAGAAGTTGTTGCCAATGTTAAGGCTGCCACTCTAGCTCGTTACAGGGACTTTAAGCATGAAGTAGACTTTTCAATACTCCATCCGGACTACACCATCAATGACCCCTTTCAAGAATTGAATGTTGTGATTCGTCAAAACTTTAGATGGGATAATGCCATAACGGGATTGAAGCCATTATACATGAAAGGCGGAGAATTAGATTATAACTATGAGGACAAAAATCTTTTTTGGGCAGGAAATGAATTTCGAAATTTTGACATCAAAGATCTGAGATACCAATCGATGAATGTAGGGAGCATAGCCTACGAAGAAGATAATAAATACCACGTTTATTTATTCCCTGAAAACTCAAGAGCCCATATTCGTTATTTGACTCAACAAGATTTAAATGGTCAATTTTTAGTAAAAAGAGACGACAGTCGTGATAGTTTCAATGAGGCCGACTATGCCAATGTGCACTTCAACTTAAAAATGGAACAACCATTAGCAAATGGCGACTTATATGTATTTGGTCGATTGACCAATTGGGAATTTAATGAAGAGTTTAAAATGCAATACGACTATGAAAACAAAGCCTATACCGCTTCCCCCTATTTAAAACAAGGCTATTATAATTATATATATGCCTTTCTGCCAGATGGAGAAAAGGAAGGTGATTTATTCACTGTTGAAGGCTCCCATTTTGAAACACAAAACGAATATTACATATTTGTCTATCACCGGCCAATGGGCACGGTTTACGACCAATTGATTAGTGTATCGTTTAATTAATGATTAATTCGCTATATTTGAGTGTCATCCAAAAGAATGAGTTATGGTAAGCAAACTAACAAACAATATTAAAATAAGCACGATAACTAGGTTCAACTCTAGAGAATCAAAACCATTGAATGGAATCTATTATTTTGATTATTTTATTACGATAGAAAACAATTCTGACAAACCCTTTCAGCTTTTGAGGAGACACTGGGACATTTTAGATTCTATAGGGCAGAAATACTCTGTGGATGGTGAAGGTGTAGTAGGTCAACAACCCACGATTTTACCCAATGAAAAGTACGCTTATCAATCTGCTTGTCGATTAAAATCAGACATTGGTTTGATGAAAGGAAAATACCTATTCAAAAACTTAGAAGAAGAGAAACTATTTGAAGTTGACATCGATCCATTTCGATTCATAACGCCTTATCGATTGAATTGAGGAAAAAAACACATCAACACAAAAATGCCGATGAATCATTGAAATAGATTCATCGGCTTTTTTAATATTGGTTAAACGTTCTATTGTTTTATAAACACATTAGCTCGATAGGTTTGTTGTTGACTTCCCAATTGCAGAATGTAGCTTCCTTGTTTTAGAGCGGCTACATTAATCGATTTCTCATTGGTAAGAATACCTTCTTGCATCAGTTGACCTGAAACAGAGACTACTCGATAAGTCTCGCCACTTTTTGCTCCATCTACTTTTAGTAAATCCATTGTAGGATTTGGAAATACTCGAACAGAAGTGATTTGAGGATTATTCTCTTTAATTCCAATTAAAAACGAATTTGGAATCTTAGTGACCACTGTAAATATACTGTCATCTGTCCATGCGCTGGAATATTGGCTTAATGCAAAGACGTCATCATTGTCATCAATTAGCAAATCCATCCCTAGATGGTTCTTATCACCATAAAACAATAAACTATCTCTATACGTTGGTGATTGCTTTAAAACCATTAATTTTCGATACTCTCTAGCATAGTAACCTTGAATTCTGCATGGAGATGATCCTACATAATATTCCGCATTGTTTTTTACCACATATTCATAGGTACGTTCATCAACCGTATCACTACCAAACTCCTCTGCTTTTAGAACCTGGCCATTGTAATCCATTTCAATTTTGAACATGGCAAAATCCTTCTCTAAACTTGGCAACGAACGAAATTGGCTGCAATAACCTGCCATAACAAATGAATTATTGTAGAAAGCATAACTAGACGGAAATTTCGTCAACCAGCCCATCGTATTGGTTAAATTTGCACCTTGAACTCCATCAAGAGTAACAAAAGGCTTTTTCATCATAGTGTACCGATTTATAATCTGAATTCCATATCCATAAGTATAATAAGGCAAAATCAATAAAGAATCATTTGTCGGATGAACTAAAATTGACTGTGCTAAAACTGGAACACCTCCAATTAAGGGATCATTTGCAAAAAAATTATGCGCATATGTTCTCAACCTCAGCAATTGACCTGAAAGGTCATAAATTTTAAATACAGTAGAATCCCTTGTTGAATCCACACTAAAAGTGTGAATCATATTATCATAGATAAAGGGATCATTCACCAGTGATTCAAACTGTTGATTGAATGAACCAACGATATTTCCTTTTAGATAATCATTGTCTGCTGAATAAATACTGCAATGTTGTGTGTAGTTAGTATCTATGTAGGCTTCAAATATGAAATTAACATTGCTTCTATCATCTTTCAAAAAGAAATTGATCGGAACTGAAGTAAAGTTTTGAGAAAGATCATTTACAACATTTAACTTATTCAAATTCCATACAGTATCTATTCGATTTATCGCCAAATCAGATTTGGAAAGAGTATAACGCACACCAAATTTAACCGTACTACCAGTATCTTTCGACCCTACTAAATAACTTAACAATGAATCATTGATGTCATCCAAACGATGCGTATAATACAACATATCATTGGAATTAGCAGTAAATCCTGACGAAAAAGTTCTATCAATCACTGTATTCTGAGAGAAAGTAGTGATTGTAAACAAAAGTGATAGAATAAATAGTAATGGTGTATTGAATCTATTCATGTGTAGTTTTTTGAAGGTTAGCTTATTAACTAACAAACATAATAAAAAAACAAACCGACAAGTCTCTTTTTGTCACCCCTTGCAAGAGAAAATAATAATCAACTACCTCAAAATGTAGTAAATACCAATACTACCTAGGCTTTCAGCTTATACTCATTATTTACTAACAATCAAAAATTTAACATTTTGATTATCAATTTCTGAGAATAAAAAAAGGCTACATCACCTAATACAGCCTTTCAAATTTATATAGTTCTCTACTATTTCTTAAACGCTTCATGCGTTGCTTTCAAAATAGCGAAAGCTCCTTCAGTTGTTTTCGATTCGGCATAGGTTCTCAATACCGGTTCTGTACCTGAAGGACGTATCATTACCCATTCGTCATTCGCGAAGTAAAATTTAAACCCATCAACATCTTCTACTTTTTCTACTTTGTATTCACCAAAGCTTTTGTATTTTCCATCGATGCAGTTTTGCATGATTCTTAATTTGTCGCTTTCCTCTAGATGCAAATCAATTCGTTCAAATTTGAAAGCACCCACGATTTTATAAACTTCGTCAATTAAATCATCTAATGATTTACCTGATTTTACCATGTATTCCCAAATCACCAATCCCATCCAAATACCATCTCTCTCAGGAATGTGTCCTTTTATAGCAATACCACCAGACTCTTCTCCACCAACTAATACATCTTCATTCACCATATGACCTGCAATGTATTTAAAACCGATTTTAGTCACTTGGTATTCTAAACCTAGAGCATCACATAACTTTTTTACTTTTGGAGAAACCGAAAACGCATTGACCACTTTACCTGTCATTTTCTTTTCCTTCGCCAAGTAATACGTTAGCAACAAAATGATGTGATGAGAATCAATAAACTCTCCTCTTGAATTGTATAATCCAATTCTATCTGCATCTCCATCTACTGCTAAACCACAATCTAAGTCCCCCTCAGATAACTTCAGTAATTCCGAGAACTCCGTTAAGTTTCTGTGAATTGGCTCTGGTGCTTGACCTTCGAATCCTGGATTATGTTCACAATGTAAGAAGGTAATGTCCGGCAATAATCGTCGCATTACATCTTGACCTGCCCCAAACATCGCATCAAAAGCAAAGTGCATATCCGAATTACGGATAGCCTCCATGTCGAAGTTTGCTTCTACATGCTCCACATACATGGTTTCCAAATCTATATACTCCACTTTCCCCTTCTTTTCTAATTCGTCCCAGCGAATGGCATCTAAGTCGATTGTATTTTCATCAGGAATTAAATCTTCTACTTCCTGAACTTGAGCGGGCAACAATGGTCCACCAAAATGGCCCTTTAATTTAAATCCATTGTAGGAAGGTGGGTTATGAGATGCAGTTATAACAATTCCTAAACTAGATTGGGTTTTCAAGGTTCCTAAAGAAACCATTGGAGTGGAAACAAATCCTTTAGCAATATAAACCTTTACACCAGAGTCGGCTAACACTTTTGCTGCTGTTTCTGCGAACATCTCCCCTGCATATCTACAGTCGTGACCTATTACTACAGAAGGATTTTCAAAATTCAATTTCAACCAATTGGCTGTACCTATGCTCACTCGAGCTACATTTTCTACAGTATAATCTTTAGCAATAATTGCTCTCCAACCATCTGTCCCAAACTTAATTTTTGTCATAATAATATATCTAAATATCTAATTTTCATCTATTTTCTCAAACGGCGACAAATATACAAAATTATCGATTTATCCGTCTACGGCTAAGCTCTCTCTGGTATTCTCGTGCATACACATTATGTTGACTCAAATTGGTTGCAAAATTGTGATAGGCTGAGAAGTCTGCTTTTGCGCACATGTATAAGTATTTATGCTTTTCAGCATTGAGTACTGCATCAATTGAAGAAATCTCTGGAACGTTAATAGGTCCAGGCGGAAGACCAGCATACTTATAAGTATTGTATTTAGAATCTATCTCCATGTCCTTATTCAACACTCTTTTAATAGTAAAATCTCCGATGGCAAAAATCAAAGTGGGATCCGATTGCAACCGCATCCCTAATCTTAATCGGTTTAAATATAATCCTGCAATTTTTGGTCGCTCGTCAGGACGCATCAATTGCTCTGCTTGAACAATAGAAGCTAAAGTTGATACTTCTGACTGCTTCATTCCCAATGCTCCTGCTTTAGCAACTCGACTTTCATTCCAAAAGTTCTTGTATTCCTTTGCCATTCTTTTTATAAATCCTTCCGCAGTAGTATTCCAATAAAATTCATAAGAATTAGGTATAAACATGCTAATAAAGGTTTGGCTATTGAACCCATAACTTCTAGCTACTTCGTCATTTTTCAATAAGGCTAAAATCTCCTCTTCAGTAGCCTCTATATATGTGCTTACTTTAGCTGCTAGCTCTTTTTTTGTCCTCACATTATTAAATGTCAACTGAATAGGCTCCTGGATTCCCGAACGCAATAAGTCAACCAATGCGTTATTGCTCATTTTTTTTTCAATCTTGTATCGGCCTGGATACACATGATTATGGTAATTCTTTTTTTGGGCTACCCATCCAAAACTGGCGGTATCCTTTATAATTTCTTTCTCGGCAAGGGCCCTTTTGACATCTTGTAAATTGGCTCCAGTTTTAATATATAAGTATGTTGTTTCATTGATTTTTACATTAGGCATATACACTTTCTCGTAAACAATCATACCAATAACCAGACCTATCACAGTAAAAATCGCAAAAGCAATCAGTATCGCTTTCTTCGTTGCGCTTCCTTTTTTTTTCTTCATAGTTTCTTTTGATACATAGCTTCATCCGTCCATTTACCTTGGATAAACTGCCAATCCTTCTTCACACCTATTAATTCAAAACCTGATTGCTCAAACAATTTAAGGCTCGCTTTATTATCTATCATAATATTGCAAAACAACTGATGTAGATTCAACGTATTTTTTGCATAAGAAGCCAATGCAGCCAAAGCACTCGTGCCATACCCTTTACCTTTATCATTTTCATCAGCTATCAATATTCCAACTCCAGCTCTTCTGCTCAATGCATCGTATTCAAACAAATCAACACAACCAACACAACGGTTTGAATCTTCTAATGAAATCATCAATCGCAACTGCTTATTGGTAAAAATATCTTGAGGTGATGCAATAAACTGGGACAACATATATTTAGAAAATGGAGCAAGAGTACCACTTACAGGCCAATTGTCAGGATTATTCTCCCAACTGAATAGCAACTCCAAATCTTGGGGCTCCATAGCTCTTAAAATAACTTTGGGATGTTCTTGCATGCTGCAAAAGTATTAAAATACAATCACCGTCTATTTATTTTGTAACCATTAATACCGATTGCACTATCAAATATCGTATACTTTTCTTCATTTACTTAAAGCCTTTATTGAGTATGATTGTATTGATCAATGTGTATTTCTGTACAGAGAATAAACGATCATATTCTCATAAGTTAGTAGCTCGGCATTTACCAATTATACTAATCTAATCAAAATGTTTTAGAGTTTAGACAGAGTTTAAAAGGTTAATTGGTATAACTTTGTCCACTTCAATTAATGAAAGCAAAATGAGAATTGACATCATCACCGTTTTACCTGAGTTAGTAGAAAGTCCATTTTCTGCATCCATATTGAAGCGAGCACAAGAAAAAGGGTTAGTAGAGATTCACTTACATAACTTAAGAGACTACTCTGAGAAAAAATTCAAGCAAGTAGATGATTATGCATATGGTGGCGGAGCAGGAATGGTGATGTCTATTGTTCCATTCTCAAAATGCATCGAGCAGCTGAAATCGGAAAGGAGTTATGATGAAATAATATTTATGACCCCTGATGGTGTTCGATTAAACCAACAAATTGCCAACAATCTTTCTTTAAAAGGAAACATAATGATATTGGCCGGCCACTATAAGGGAATTGACCAACGAATTAGAGATCATTACGTTACTTTAGAAATTTCAATTGGCGATTATGTACTTTCTGGTGGTGAGTTACCCGCTGCAGTATTGTCAGACGCTATTATTCGATTATTACCGGGAGTTTTGAACGACGAAACCTCAGCTTTGAGCGATTCATTCCAAGATAATTTGTTGGCTCCTCCAGTTTATACACGTCCTGCAGACTTTAAAGGTTTAAAAGTTCCTGAAATTTTACGCTCAGGAGATGATAAAAAGATAGAAGAATGGCGCCATGAGCAAGCCATGGAGCGAACTTTGGCGCGCCGACCAGATTTATTAAAAAATAATTCATCAGAGTAGTTTGCAGATTTAATTTTAATAGCTACTTTTGCAGACCAATTTTATTAGAGGTAAAGTTTACAAGATATGAACGCAATACAATTTGTTGAAAACGATTTAAGCAGCAACAACAACATTCCTGATTTTAAAGCAGGTGATACAATTGCTGTAGACTATAAGATTAAAGAAGGAAACAAAGAAAGAATTCAAACTTTCCAAGGAGTAGTTCTTCAAAGAAGAAGCAGCGGTAACACTGAGACTTTTACAGTTAGAAAAATGTCAGGAAGTGTTGGCGTAGAAAGAATTTTTGCTTGTAACTCTCCTTTTATTGAAGGAATAAAGGTTACTAAGAAGGGTCATGTTAGAAGAGCACGTATTTTCTATTTGAGAGACTTAACAGGAAAATCTGCAAGAATCAAAGAAAAGATTGTTGTAAAAAAATAATAAGATCAAATTGCTTGATTAAAAAAACCTTCGCTCTTCGCGAAGGTTTTTTTTTGGAATATACTGAACTCTCTTACCGTTCATCTGTTCTTCAAGCAGTTCATAAAAATTAATGTTTCATTTACAAGTGAAGCATTACATTTGCGCTTTTAAAAATAATCCCATGAAACACATTACTTTCATTTCTCTTTTTCTCCTATTTTTCAGCTCTATCGCTCAACAAAACTTTACGATAAGCGGAACGATAAAATCAGCAAGCAATGGGGAAGAACTTATTGGAGCTTCGGTCTACTGTAAAGCACTTTCTCTCGGAACCACTGCAAATGTATACGGTTTCTATTCTTTAACACTACCAAAAGGCACTTATGAAATCACTTATTCTTTTATTGGTTTAGAAGATCAAGTTAAAACCATTAATGTTACCTCTAATGGCCAGTATAATATTGAGCTAGCTGAAACTGCAAATGAAATTGGAGAAGTGATAGTAACGGGTGAACGTAGCGATGCCAATGTAAAAGAGATTGAAATGAGCGTTGCCAAAATGGACTCCAAACAAATCAAAAAGATTCCGGCATTATTAGGTGAAGCTGATGTCATCAAAAGTATTCAACTATTACCAGGTGTAAGCACCGTTGGTGAAGGAAGTACTGGTTTTAATGTGAGAGGAGGAGGAATAGATCAGAACCTTGTGATTTTAGATGAAGCTCCTGTGTTTAATTCTTCTCATTTATTGGGTTTTTTCTCCGTTTTTAATCCTGATGCTGTGAAAAATGTGACCCTTATAAAGGGAGGCATTCCTTCTGAATATGGTGGCCGCTTATCTTCGATATTGGACGTAAGAATGAATGAAGGAAATTCTAAAGAATTTGAGGGCTCCGGTGGTGTTGGTGTTATATTTAGTCGATTGGCGCTACAAGGTCCAATCAAAAAAGATAAGGCTTCTTTTTTAATTGCAGGAAGGAGATCTTACGCTGACATTTTAGCGAAACCATTTTTAAGGGATGACTTAAAGGACAGCAAGTTCTACTTTTATGATTTAACCGCGAAAGTTAATTACCAGATTAACGACAAAAACAGATTATTCCTTTCGGGCTTTTTTGGACGAGATGTATTTGGAAGCGGTTTCTTTTTTGACTGGGGAAATGCGACCTCAACCCTTAGGTGGAATCATATCTTTAACGAGAAATTATTCTTAAACCTGTCCGCATATTACAGTAATTATGACTACAAATTAGGTGTCAACATTCCAGAAGAGCCATTGGACAATTTTGACTGGAATTCAAAAATTATCAATTACAGTATTAAACCAGACTTCACCTATTTTCTGAATAATAACAATACTCTGAAATTTGGAGGACAATCTATTTATTACATTTTTAAACCTGCAGATGCCTCCTTTACTACAGGTGGAGATGGTAGCTCTGTTACTCTTCCAGAAAAATATGCAGTTGAAAATGCCGTATACCTTCAGAATGAACAAAAAATTGGTTCAAGAATCACATTGCAATATGGTATCCGACTTTCGAATTTCGCTCAACTTGGAAAAGGAGAAGCACGGTATTATCGAGACACCGTTCCAGGTGTTAGAAAAGAGCTAGATCGTATAGAAAATTATGATGATAATGAAGTCATCGCCTCCTACATTAATCCAGAACCGCGCTTTTCTATTAATTATTCCTTAGATGAAGTAAGCTCTTTAAAAGGAAGTTATAATCGAATGGCTCAATATTTACACCTAATTTCCAATACGGTAGCCTCGACACCAGTGGATATATGGTTGCCTACCAACAACAATTTAAAACCTCAACTCGTAGACCAGGTTGCAATTGGATACTTTAGAAACTTACAAAAGAACACTTATGAAACCTCAGCAGAAGTTTTTTATAAGGACTTCCAGAATCAAATTGATTATATTGACAATGCAAATATTTTCTTCAATCAAGACCTAGATGCTGACCTACTAAGTGGGGACGGTAGAGCCTACGGATTGGAACTATATGTTAAAAAAGTTAAAGGCCAACTCAATGGGTTTGTTAGCTACACTTTATCCAGAAGTGAACGCAAAGTAGACGGAATCAATAAAAACGAATGGTACGCTACCCGATTTGATAAGACACATATTCTTAATGTCGTAGCTAGTTATGATTGGACTAAAAAGTGGAGTTTTTCAGCAAACTTTGTGTTATCATCAGGCACACCAACGACTTTTCCTACAAGCCGATATGAAGTTCAAGGAGCAGTAGTGCCTCATAACTCAGAAGAAAGCAGAAATAATGTTCGTATCCCTGCTTATCATCGTCTAGATGTTTCTGCCACCCTTAATTTGAACCCTGACAAAACAAAAAAGTGGGATTCAGAGTTGGTTTTTTCTGTCTATAACCTATATGCTAGAAAAAATCCTTTTAGTATTTATTTCCAGCAAAATGAAGACGATAGAAGAGTAACCGAAGCTATTCAGTACTCTGTAATCGGCACTCTAGTTCCTGCTATTTCCTATAACTTTAACTTTTAGAAGATGAAATATACATACCTTACCCTCCTTCTACTTTCTCTTTCACTAATTGCTTGTGAAGATGTAGTGGATATAGAATTACAAAATGGAGAAACCTTATACGTTGCAGACGCTTTCCTTACTAATGAAAGTACGGAGCAATTAATTCGTTTAACTACAACCGCCTCCTACTTTGACAATAGCGCTCCTCCAGCAATAAAAGGCGCGACTGTTGCAGTGACTGGTAGTGATGGCACGCTCTACAATTTTACAGAAAGTTTAAATGGCTATTATGTTTGGTCTCCCGCTTTCCCAGGTGATAAAATTGATAGCTTAGGCGAAACATACACCTTAAATATAACTATTGGAAATGAATTCTTTCAAGCTACTTCAGTTTTAAATCCGGTGCCTCCAATTGATAGTATTGCATTCGAATTTGATGATGACCCCAAAGATGAAGACGATGAAGGATATACTGCTGAATTTTTTGCGACTGATATCCCAAATAGAGTAGATTACTATTGGATAAAAGCCTATAAAAATGGCCAAAGAGTGGGTGGTGAAGGAAACTTTAGTCTAACCGATAAAGATGCAGCTTTTGGAGATGTTGACATCGATGGAAGGTTATTTATTTTCCCACTACGAGTTTTTACTATAAACGAAGACGATTATTATTACCAGATCAATGATACTTTAAGGGTAGAATTGTATAGCATAAATGCTGAAACTCATGAATTTTTAGAGGCAGTAAGTGTTCAAACCAATAATGGAGGCTTATTTGCTACACCTCCTGCAAATGTATACGGCAATATAAGAGATGCTAACAATCAACCCCAAAAGAAAATGTTAGGTGCTTTTAACATATCGTCTGTTTCAAAGAAAACAGCGATTGTTACTCCATAAAAAAGATAGAGTCATTTATTGCCGACTCCTTTAATAATGGCTAATGATTTTGTGACGTGTTCTTGATCTCTAAATAGTGCATTGAAAACCATTTTTACAATACCTTCTGGACTAATCACAAAGGTTACTCTAGAAGGTATAATACCAAAAAGTTGCTTCGCACCATATTTTTGACGGACCAGTTGATTCGTGTCGCTCAACAGAATAAAAGGAAGTCGATACTCCTCAACAAATTGACGATGGCTTTTCTGATCATCAGAGCTGATACCGATTACAACTGCTCCAGCATCTTTAAAATCCTCAAACTGATCTCTAAAAGCGCATGCCTGTTTGGTACATACGGCAGTATTATCTTTGGGATAAAAATACAGCACCACCCAATCTCCTCTATAGTCAGATAACTGATGAACGACTCCATTATGATCGCTTAAAGAAAAATCAGGTGCTATTACTCCAACTTCTATTTTTTTAGCCATCTAACTTAAGTTCTAATAATTTCTAGTTAATTCTAATCTCAATAAATTTAATGCAGCAATTGCTGATCGCTGTATATTCCTTCCCCTATTTTTCTCTAGCTGAAGTTTTTTAGAAATCACTCTACCATCTGGAGTCGCAAGTGCAATCCATACTGTTCCAACAGGTTTTTCGTCAGTTCCTCCATCAGGACCTGCTACTCCGGAGGTTGATAAAGCGTAATCTACTTTTAATTTCTTCTTTACCCCTTTAGCCATCTGCTCTACAGTCTGTTGACTTACAGCACCATATTTTAATAAGTCAATCGACTTCACACCCAATTCGTTTATCTTTACTTCATTGGAATATGAAATAACACTTCCTTGATAATAACTAGAACTCCCCGGGATAGAAGTAATTAAGTGAGCCAAAAATCCACCGGTACAACTTTCGGCAGTACCAACGGATACTCCGGCGCTCAAAAGTAAATTCCCAATGGCCTTTTCCAATGGTTCATCATCATATCCATAAACGAACTCTGGAATAATTTGAAGTAGCTCCATCACCTTTCTATCGATACGCTCTTGAGCATTTTCTCTGTCTTCTGAAACAATACTCAATCTTATCTTAACCACTCCGCTAGAGGGAAGGTAGGCAATATGAATATCTTCTTGATCTAACGTATTCTCCCAATCTTTGATACGGTCCGCCAAAAAAGACTCTCCAGCTCCCGAAGTCATCACTGTTTTATGAATAATAGAAGGGGTCTTAAAGGTAGCCTTGATTTTATCTAACACTCCATTTTGCATCAGATACTCCATCTCATAGGGAACTCCAGGCATAGAAATCACCACCTTTCCATTTCTTTCAAACCACATACCACTTGCCGTTCCTATTTTATTAGGAATAATAAAACAGTCCTTTGGCAGATTTGCTTGCATGAGGTTGACTTCTAATATGGGTAAGTTACGCCGCTCGAATATTTCTTGAATTGTAACCCTTATCTCAGGGTAAGTAATTAATTCTGTATTGAAATATTCCGTTAAGGTTAGCTTTGTAATATCATCTCTAGTTGGCCCCAAACCTCCGGTTGCAATTACTAAGTTGGTTCTAGATTGGGCTTCCTGAATAGCGCGTATTATTTCTTCTTTTGTATCACTTATAGATGTGATTCTACTTATGGAAACCCCTATGAGGTTTAGTGCTTTTGCCATATATGCAGAATTAGTGTCAATCGTCTGCCCGATTAAAATTTCATCACCTATGGTAATAATCTCTGCTGTCATGAATGAAAATAAAAAAAGGGGGCGATGCCCCCTTTGAATTTTAAACTATATTAAACTCCAAAAGGACGATAATCTCCTCCTAAATTTCTTTGAGAAAATGACTGTACAATACCTAGTGGCGTAATTGCTAACACTGGAATTCTAGAATGGTTCACAATACGTTGAGCATACTGACCCATAAACAAACCTGTAGAAGCTTCTTGTTCCGTCATGATTATAATCAAATCAATATTTTCCTTTTTTGCTTCTGCTAAAGTCATCTCAGCGATATCATCTCCGTATATAAAATCCGAAGAATATTTAATTCCTTGGCTTGCGAAAAGTTCTTCTGTCTGCTGTACTTTCAAGTTAAAAATGTTCTTTTCCTCTTCGTGGTTTGGAGTAATTAATGCCCTAATCAATATTTCTGAATCGAACGCTTTTGCCATAGCTACTGCATATCTCACCTTATCTCTTGTATGAGGAGAGCTATCTAGTGGCAATAAAATTCGTTTTGCTCCCAGCTCCTTTGTATTGGATTGAACGGTCAGTACTGGACACATTGCAGCTGTTACTACTCTATAGGCATTACTTCCCATAAAAAACTCCTGAAATCCACTAACCCCGTGAGTTCCCATCATAATTAAGTCGATATCCAATTCATTTGCTGTATCCACAACTTGACTCGCCACATTTCCTTCTGCTAGTACTATTTCGTAATCCACACCAGTGTCTGCCTTGAATTTTGAACCTATCTGATTCATTCTAGAAGAAATCTCATCTCTAAGCTCCACGCCTTCTCCACCAGAAGTTAAGCTTGGCAAAATATTGCTGTAAGAACCTGATTTTAAAACGTGAATCAAAACTACTTTTGAACCCTCAATTTTAGCCAAATGGGTCGCATGATCAAGCGCTAACAAAGAGGTTTCAGAAAAATCTATAGGTATTAATATTTTTTTTATGACAACTTGGTTTTCCATAATTTTCATTTTATTAGGATACAATATGATTACCTACCAAAGATAGTAAGAAGCATTTACCCATAAAACTGTTTATTTCTTTTTCTTTGCAGTAATTAGAAATTTTAATACGATTTAATGAAAAAGTTAGCCCCTTCCGAATTGGTATTGAATCCTGACGGTTCTGTTTACCATTTAAAATTAAAGCCAGAGCATATTGGCCAAAAAATCATTGTTGTTGGTGACCCCGGAAGAGTGGCCTTAATTTCGTCTTATTTTGATACCATTGAATGTAAAATTTCGAATCGAGAATTCGTTACCCATACAGGGGTGTATAATGGGGAAAGAGTATCTGCTATTGCTACAGGTATCGGTACAGACAACATCGACATTGTTTTAAATGAACTAGATGCTTTGGTAAATATCGACCTTGAAAGTAGAACAGTCAAAACCGAATTAACTTCACTTGATATAGTTCGTATTGGCACTTGTGGAGCTATGCAGAAAGACCTACCAGTAGATTCTTTTGTAATGAGTCAATATGGATTTGGAATGGATGGCTTATTGAATTTTTATCAATTCACACCCGACAAGGAAGAAGAAACTCTTCTTCATGAGCTGATGCTGCAAACGGCATACAGCCAAAAAATCACAAAACCTTATTTAGTAAAAGGATCTAGTAAATTGATTGAAAAACTGGGAGAAGGTATTGTAAAAGGAATTACAGCAACGGCACCTGGTTTTTATGGCCCACAAGGTAGAGTTCTGAGGTTAGCTTTAAATGATGGCCAGCTAAATGATAAATTTACTGCCTTTCAATCAGAAGAAAATCGAGTGGTTAATTTTGAAATGGAAACTTCCGCTTTATACGGTCTCAGCAAACTACTTGGTCACGAAGCTTGCACCCTATGTGTAATAGTAGCCAATCGGTTAGCTAATGAATTCAGTAAGGATTACCACCCCGCAATGACCAAACTTATTCAATTGGTATTAGCTCGATTAACATCTAAAGGTTAATAAATCAGAAATTACCAACTGTTTCCACTTTAAAAGCGTTGTATTTTTGTGACAATGCACTCGGAGACTAAAATTAAAGCGTTAATCGAATTATTGGATGATCCTGATGAGTTTGTCTTCTCCCAGGTGGAGCAAGAATTGAAACTGATTGGGAACGATATTGTGCCCATTTTAGAATATGCATGGGGCAATTCATTCAATAATATCCTACAACAACGCATTGAGAATTTGATTCATCAGATTCAATTTGAAAGAGTGCTAAAAGATTTAACCCAGTGGAAAAACAGCCAAGGAAGAGATCTTTTAGATGGCGCCTTAATTATTGCACGTTACCAATATCCAGATCTTGACATCGGAGAAATGGAGCGATTTTTTGAGCAGTTGGTCAAAGAAGTTTGGCTAGAACTCAATCCAAATTATACTGCTCTTGAAAAGGCAAGAATTATAAGCCGTGTATTATTTGAAATCTATGGATTTTCTGGAAATAAGAAAAACTTTCACTCTCCCCAAAACAGTTTTATTAATCATGTAATAGAAAGTAAAAAAGGGAATCCGATTACTTTATCACTGATTTATTTAATTATTGCGAAAGAGCTTAAACTTCCTATATATGGAGTGAATCTGCCTGAACATTTTGTTTTGGCTTATACCATTCTACCAGAAGACTTTGTTGATGAATTCCTCCAAGAAGATGTTTTGTTTTACATCAACCCGTTTAATGGAGGAACTATTTTTAACGAAGAGGAAATCAAGACCTTTTTAGCCCAACTAAAAATCGAAGAGGAAGATTCTTTTTTTCTTCCATGCTCCAATCTAAAAGTAATTGAACGAATACTCAACAACCTTATTTTCTGTTTTGGTAAAGCCGGAGTAATGGATAAAGTGGAGGAGTTGAAACAACTACTCCACATCATAAAATCTTAGCGCTTTACCAACTTATTATCCATCGCAAACTTTACAAGTGATATGGAGTTTTTAACTCTTGCTTTCTGAAAGAGGTTTCTACGGTGGGTTTCTACTGTTCTTTTTGAAATGTCTAATTCCCTAGAAATATCCTGACTAGTCATGCCTTTTACAATAAAGCCCATTATCTGTAATTCTCTTTTGGTAAAAACTGCATCTACTCCACTGTTAGTACCTTCAGAATCAGAATTACTTGAAATTAAATTATCAATCAATTTCACAGAAACGGAATTATTCAGATACTTTCCTCCTTTATAAACTGTTTCAATTCCTTTTATTAATTCGGACCTACCACTTTCTTTAAGCATGTAACCCTTTGCGCCAATTTGAAGCATATTCAAGATATAAGCTTCTTCATTATGCATAGTCAAAGCAATCACTTTGAGATCGGGTTTTACCTTCAACAACTCTTCAGTTGCCTCAATCCCGTTCATCTCAGGCATCTGAATATCCATTAAAACGACATCGACATCTGAATTTAAAATCATAGGAATACCTTCTTCAGCATTGGAGGCTTCTCCCACAAAATTAATAGGACCTGCAGTTCCAATCAATGCTTTAATTCCATCACGAATAATATCGTGATCGTCTACTAAAAATATATTAATCTTCTTTTTCATCTTGATTTCTATTTATTGGTAGATACAACGTATACGAACAACCTCTATCCTCCGCTGCTTCTATTAAGAACTGTCCTCCTAAAAAGACCACCCTCGATTTTATATTTTGTATCCCAATACCTGTTTTTTTATTGGCTTCTAGTTTTACTAAGTTGAACCCTACTCCATTATCCTTGTACAACACAAAAAGTAGGTTTTCTGTTAATTTTTTAATCTTAATTCCAATTTCTGTTGCTTTGGAATGCTTTAGAGTGTTATTAAACAACTCTTGGACAATTCGATAAACCCCGATTTCCAAGTCGTGATCGAACCGAATTTTTGACACTTCATTTTCTACTCGTATAGTTACATCACGAAGGTTAACAAAACTCTTAATCATTTCATTTATTGCATCCGAAAGTCCATATCTTTTCAGAGTGTTGGACATTAAACTATGAGAAATCGCACGAGTTTCGTGAATTGCATTCATTAATAAATCGACAGACTTGGTATGCAGCATTCCCACCTTGGTATCCTCATCCAAATCACCTTTCATGGCCAATAGGTTCATCTTAGCGGCTAGGAGTTTCTGCCCTAGTCCATCATGCAAGTCTTGTGCAAACCGACTACGCTCAGACTCCTGAGTATTAATAATTGCACTCATTAATAACTCATTTGTTTTCCTTCTTTCAGTAACATCTTGGACAATCCCGACAAATATGGTTTTGTTCAGTTCTTCATCATATACAGGAATAGAAACCATGCTATTCCAGTATTCTTCTCCATTCATTCTTCTACATAGAAAAATGCCTTCGAAACGAGTTTTATTCTTGATCGAATCGATGTAGGCCCTTTCCATCTTTTTTTGAGATTCTCCTACAAAAAACAATTCACTATAAGGTTCATCAAACAAGCTGATCTCGCCACCTAAAATTTGTGAAGAACTAAATCCGATGATGTCATAGTATGCGTTATTGGCATAAAGAAAGTATTGATTTTCATAATCAATAACATAAGTTCCTATCGGAGAATTCTCAATGGCTTTGTTTTTCAGATTCAACTCAAACTCCTTCCCTTGCCGATCTGTATCATCTCTCAAGATTAAAATTAATTCTTGCCGATGATTGAGAAGAAGGGTTCCTTTAAAAAAGAGCACCAAGCCATCGACATCCTTCGCTAAATTTAAATGTTCAATCTCTCCACCACTTGATACTCGATTGATAGCTTGCTCAATATGAACCGCATACTCGGAATCGAAAAAACTTAAAAAGTATTCCCCAGACTTATTTTGGGGAGCAACATATTCATTCACACCAAGTTGTTGAAGCACAAGACCACTTTTATCTAAAGTAAAAATCACCTCAAATGAAGACTCTGCAGTAAATTGCTTGTCTGAAATTCTGCTTCTCTCTCTTTTCTTTACAACTCTCGTGCTACACACAAAGATGTATTTATGAAACTGAACAGGAATAAAAAAGAGATTAATTCCATTTACTTCTGTTACATCAAATACTCCTTCGAATGTAGCATCTATGTATGGCTGAAGAGCCAATTTACATCCTAATAACGAACTTTTTTCCTCATCAGAATCAAAGAAAGCCTTGTAAATTGGGAAATACTCAAACTCCAATTTATTAGTACTTACGATGGACAAGTTTCTATCTACAATAATATAGTTGTAGCCACTTAGCTTAAAAACTAAATCATTCAAGTTGCGATTTTCAATTAATAAACTGTCCATAATTCGTTTATTTGTCCACGAAATTAAACAATCCTTTTTGTTCGATTTAGGTAGAAATACAATTCATATTAAATTTCAAAAAACTTATCTTGGCTGATTGAATTAAATCACAAACCAAATATGGAAAAAACAGTATTGATTGCCAATGATGCAGTTATATTAGGAATATTAATGATCATTTTAGCTGTCATTTTTGTTACCTCAAGCAGTCAAAATAAAACACTTAAACGATTTTATACCGTTATACCCGCACTATTGCTGTGCTACTTCGTTCCTAGTCTGCTCAATACTTTTGGAATTGTAGATGCTGAAGCTTCTAACTTGTATTATGTTGCTTCTAGGTATTTATTGCCTGCAAGTTTAGTTTTGCTCTGTTTGAGTATTGACATTAAGGGTATTCTAAAACTGGGTCCCAAAGCGGTCATTATGTTCTTAACAGGTACTTTAGGAATAATTCTAGGAGGACCTATTGCCATTTTAGTACTTTCCCTCTTTTCTCCTGATTTAGTGGGCGGCGCAGGACCTGATGAAGTATGGAGAGGTTTATCTACTGTTGCTGGGAGCTGGATTGGCGGTGGCGCCAACCAAACGGCAATGAAAGAAATTTATGGACCAAGTGATGAGTTATTCTCTGCTATGGTAACTGTAGATGTAATTGTTGCAAACATTTGGATGGCATTCTTATTATATGGTGCAGGAATCTCAGAAAGAGTAGACAAATTTTTAAAAGCTGATTCCTCAGCAATCGCGGAAGTAAAAAAAGGTATTGAAGATTATCGGTCAAGTGTTAATAGAAACCCATCTGTATCGGATATGTTTGCCATTATTGCTATTGGATTTGGAGGTACTGCCTTGGCACACTTTGGTTCAGATTTAATTACTCCCTTTATGGAACAACATCAGGCTACTCTTGATACTTATCGTTTAAGTTCATTAGCTAGTGGATTCTTTTGGCTGGTTATTATAGCTACTATAGCAGGCTTAGCATTAAGTTTCACCAAACTTAAATCTTATGAAGGTGCAGGTGCATCCAAGTTTGGAAGTGTTTTCCTTTATGTTTTGGTTGCCACTATTGGAATGAAAATGGACGTCACCGCAATATTCGATAATTTAGGCTTTTTCGCTATCGGATTAGTGTGGATGTTGGTTCACGTTATTGTTCTTTTGGTGGTTGCAAAATTAATAAAAGCTCCATTTTTCTTTGTGGCTGTAGGTAGCCAAGCTAACGTGGGTGGAGCTGCTTCGGCACCAATTGTTGCTTCAGCTTTTAGCTCTTCCTTGGCTCCCGTTGGAGTTTTACTAGCCGTATTTGGATACGCAGTAGGAACTTTTGGAGCCATTTTCTGTGCTCAATTAATGGAAATTGTTAGTCCTTAAAATATATAATTATGAAAATAGTAGCCAAAATATTCGCAAGTGCATTAGCCGTTATTTTATCGGCTTATATACTTCCAGGAGTGCATGTAGAGGATTTTATTACTGCCATTATTGTAGCAGTTGTTCTTTCCTTGGTCAATTTCTTTGTTAAACCCTTATTAATTATTATTACAATACCCGTCACGATCCTTACCCTCGGATTATTCTTATTGGCCATAAATGCCTTTATGATTTTAATGGTAGATAGCTTTGTAGACGGATTTGCAGTAGATGGCTTTTGGTGGGCACTAATCTATAGTTTAGTACTATCCATTGTCAGCTCAATTTTTGGTATTAACGATAAAAAAGAAGATTGATGATAAAGTATACAGACCCAATGTTTAAAGCCAATGAATTGGCAGGAAAAACAATAATTGTAACAGGTGGCGGAACCGGCTTAGGCCGATCAATGACCACTTACTTTCTTACTTTAGGTGCAAATGTGGTCATCTGTAGTCGAAAAGATGAAGTGATTCAGCAAACGGCAAAAGAACTAAAAGATGAAACAGGTGGAAATATTCTAGCTGTCGCTTGTGATGTTAGAAAGCCACTGGAAGTTGATGAAGTATTGAAACAAGCCGTTGCTGAATTTGGAAGTGTAGATGGTTTGGTGAATAATGCTGCAGGAAACTTCATCAGTCCTACAGAACGACTTTCACCAAAAGCTTTTGATGTGATTGTTGATATTGTTCTCAAAGGAAGTTACAACTTCTCTTTAGCTCTTGGTAAATATTGGATTGAGAAAAAAATAAAAGGAGTAATGCTAAACATTGTTACCACTTATGCTTGGACAGGTTCTGCCTACGTAGTGCCGTCTGCTTGTGCGAAAGCTGGCGTTTTAGCATTAACTAGATCTTTGGCTGCAGAGTGGTCGAAATATGGAATTCGTGCCAACGCCATTGCGCCGGGTCCATTTCCAACGGAAGGTGCTTTTTCGAGATTATTTCCAGAAAGTGTTTTGAAAGACATCGACCCATTGCAACGAATTCCTACAAAGCGATTTGGCGAACACCAAGAATTAGCCAACTTAGCCGGATATTTAATGTCCGAGTATTCAGCCTATGTAAATGGAGAAGTAATGACGATAGATGCCGGAGAATGGCTGTATAATGCAGGCGAATTCACATTAATGGATAAAGTGCCAGCTGAGGCCTGGGATGAAGTAGAAAAACACGTGAGGGGTAAAAAGTAGAAGGCTCTGCTACCAACAGAGCCTTCCTCAAACAAAAAACAAAGAAAAAACGAAATCCTAAAACATCCCAATCTATGAGACTTCGACTTTTTCTTCAGTTAACCTTAACTGCTCTAACTACGAAGTACAAACCAATTTGGATTTAAAAAAGTTTATATGTCTACAGAAATTTCCTTTTTTCTTCTTTGCTTTACCTCTTTCATTACTTTGATGAACCCGATTGGAATCATGCCAGTATTCTTGACCATGACCAGCCAATTAGATCAGCAACAACGAACTAAAACTGCATTAAAGGCAGTAATTGTCGCATTTCTGAGTTTGGTGTTGTTCGCATTTAGTGGCCAGGTTTTATTCAAGTTTTTTGGTATTTCTGTCAATAGTTTTCGTGTAGTGGGTGGAATTATCTTCTTTATGATGGGTTACGACATGCTTCAGGCTCGATTGACGAAGATAAAAGTTCATAAAAACGAAATCAGCGAATATGTAGATGATATTTCAGTGACACCACTAGCTATTCCAATGATTTGCGGCCCCGGAGCAATTACCAATGCCATTGTATTGATGGAAGATGCCGTTCAGTTTCAAAACAAGGCGATTTTGATAGGTACCATGCTATTGATTTGTATTATCATTTTTGTGGTATTATGGGGTGCTTCTCAAATCACTAAATTTATCGGCCCCACAGGAAATAAAATCCTCATGCGATTGATGGGATTGATTGTGATGGTGATTGCTGTAGAGTTTTTCTTTAGTGGATTGAAACCAATCTTAATCGACATACTTAGAAGTGTATAAATGGGCTACCATATTGAGATTCATTGGAATCTTCTTTTATGCCTTAACAGGATTATTGGCTTCTGAAATTCATTATGGCCTTCTTCAATTGGATGGGCAACTTAAAGTTATTCGTGAGTCTAAACCGATTACTGATTTTCTAACCGACCCTCACTTTTCTGAAGAGTACAAACAAAAAATAAAGTTCATTCAGGAAGTTCGAGAGTTCGGAATCCAAGAGCTAGGAATGACTGATTCTGAGAACTACACCACACTTTACGATCAGAAAGGAGAACCAACTTTATGGGTGGTTACAGCCGCTCCAGCATTTGACCTCACTCCATATCAATGGAAATTTCCTATTGTTGGCGGATTCCCTTACAAGGGATACTTCAAGAAAGAACTAGTACAGGCCGAAGCAAAAAAGATAAAAAACTTAGGTTACGATGTCGAATTAGATGTAGTTGCTGCATGGTCTACTTTGGGTTGGTTTCCCGATCCAATTTTATCCACCAACTTGGAGAAAAGCGAAGGCGATTTAGCCAACCTCATCCTGCACGAACTAACACATACCACTATCTACGTAAAAGACAGTGCCGAAATGAATGAAAATTTGGCTTCATTCATTGGCCATCAAGGAGCTATTGCATTTTTAGAACAATACCCAGGAGGAGATACTCTTCTGCGTCAGTACCTCGACCAACGAAAAGACCGAGAACGCTTCATCGATTTTATGAAGCAAAAAGTAGAAGAATTGGCCATCCTCTATGAAGAGAATAAAGAAATGCCACCTAATTTGAAAAGGACTTTAAAAACAAACAAGATACAGTCCATTCGAAAAGAATTAAGTGTACTCACTTTTCAAACGCCCAATGCATTCAAAAGTATAAAAGACGGCTCGCACCCCTTAAACAATGCCTATTTTTCAGGATTCAACACATATAACAAGCAACAATCCAACTTTCAGTCTATTTTTATTCATCAATTTGATGGAGACCTAACCTCTTTTTTAAAATCATTTAAAGAAAAATACCCTACTTTGTAATATGACAAAATCTACCGAAGCCGATTCAAAATACACTCATTTAGAACAAATGAGCGTAAAGGAACTTTTGACCAACATCAATAAGGAGGACAAAATTGTGCCATATGCCATCGAAAAGGTAATGGACAAAATTGAGTTGGTCGTTCTTGCAGCTGCTGAACGAATGAAAAAAGGGGGACGTTTATTTTATATTGGGGCCGGTACTAGCGGTCGATTGGGAATTGTAGATGCATCGGAATGCCCTCCTACTTTTGGCGTTTCACATGATCGTGTAATCGGAATTATTGCAGGCGGCGATTCCGCAATCAGAAAAGCGGTGGAGTTTGCTGAAGACGATATCAATCAAGCATGGATTGATCTATCAGCATACGAAATTACGGAAGATGATGTAGTAGTAGGAATAGCTGCGTCAGGAACTACGCCTTATGTAATCGGAGGTGTAAAAAGTGCTAAAGCCAATGGCATTTTTACGGCGTGTATTGTCTGCAATTCAGACTCACCATTATCGGCAGAAGTGGATGTTCCCATTGAAGTAATCGTAGGTCCGGAGTTTGTCACTGGAAGCACACGTATGAAAGCCGGAACTGCTCAGAAATTGGTTTTGAATATGATTTCTACCTCTGTGATGATACAACTAGGAAGAGTAAAAGGAAACAAAATGGTGGACATGCAGCTGAGCAATAATAAGCTCGTAAAAAGAGGCATTCAAATGCTGATGGGTGAACTGTCTATTACCTATGAAGAAGCCAAAGAATTGTTAGATAAATATGGGAATGTTCGGAATGCAATTAATAATTTTTGAGTTTAATGATTAATTGTTAATGGTTAATTATTAATGTAGCTACTAGTGACCTTTGCGGTTGAAACAGAATAGTTGAATGAGTGAATCAATCAATAAGTCAATTTTAATATAATTAGTTCTGCAATATCTTCTCGAGGGAAAACCAATGTGACCTTTGCGAGATTCTTTGCGCTCTTTGTGGTTATTTTTTTTAAGAAGAAGCTAGAGGAGAGATGGTAGAAAAGTAAATTTTATCAGTGTATTGAACGATCATGTTAGTATCAAATGAATATCAATAAATTCAAACAAGTCTAACCGCTAGCTTCTAACACCGAAGCGGTCTAATTTCTTTTTCCCCGAACAAATTCCTCATCCAATAGTTGTATTCCCTAATTTTGAATAAAAAAGACCACATTGCACACCATTGAGCCACATTACAACTGGAGAGATTACTATATCGCTTCTGAAGACGACCGCTCTCCTTTCTACGAAAGAGAATACAGCGAATTCGAATTCATAGATGCAGTTTATGACCATTACATTCATCCGCAGTGGGACAATATCGAATCGCCAACATTGTACATCAAAATCCTTTTTACTGATTACGACCATGGATACACCATCATTGAGATGATCGGAGAATGGAATGACCTTTTGCATAACGACATCATGTTTTTAAAGCGAAATGTAATAGATGTATTGGTGGATGAAGGAATCAATCGCTTTGTACTAATTGGAGAAAATGTCTTGAATTTTCATACTTCAGATGATTCTTACTATGAAGAATGGTTTGAAGATGTAGAAGAAGGTTGGATTGCATTCATCAATTTCCATGAGCATGTACTTCGAGATTTTGCAGATGCCAACATCGATTATTTCATCACAAGTGGTGGCGAGCTGAACGACCTCAACTGGAGAACATATTTACCTGCTCAACTTATCGAGAAAGTAGACAAAATGGTAATGAAGCGGATTGGGTGATTTTAACAATCACACTCTATTCCTACTTTGTCGATAGAAAGTAAGTTGACCAAACTATCGCGCTCGCACATTTCTAATTTATAATGCAATTGTGCGTCCGCAATGGTGATGTCATAAATCGGACAAGGCTTCTTTTGTGTTTCACTGTTTTTGAAATCCACATCAGCGCCTTTTATTAAAATTTTAGAGATACTATCACGCTCTAAACCTATGCAGGCAATTTGACATTCAGCCTTATCTGATGCTTTAAATTCAGCCTGTTTGATGGTGATCAAAACCCTTCCTTGTGGCGTCCAAGAAGTTAAATCCCTTGAGCCAAAAATAACATAAACTACTAGGGTTCCTAAAGTTAAACCTACCGCAAAAAATTTAAATCGTCTCCAAAAATTCATGATGCGAAATTAGGAATAAAAGAAGGTGCAGGCTTAATAATGGTGGGGATTATTTGAGAGCTTAGAAAATTCTCGTGGGTTTGATTTATGGAGGAAGAAGTGACTCTAAAGGAATGAAAACAATTTATTTAAGACAGTCGGCCCACCTTATTTTTGGGTAAAATTGAAATGCAACTAATGAATTAATTATAAATATGATAATCCAACTAGCGGTACGCGATTTAAAGTCCAACCTCCTAGTTAAGAATATTCCCAAAATGATTACTACAGAACAGATCCCATATATAATCGGAAACGAAACAATTACATTGAAGCCTGGATGAGGGAATAAAATGTCAAGTATTTCCATTTCAATTAACAACAATACAATCATTAAAATGGCCGGGCGATTATTATATGAGACTTTTTTTGAAGTATTATTCATTCTATTTTCAGTCATCGTACTTTTTAAATATCATAGATACAACGAACTCTATGTTTGATTATGCTCAATTGAAGTTAAGGGAGGGTAGGTAAACTTGAATTTAGTTTATTTGGATAGATGTCTGGGATAATCATTTTTCTATTTTATTGTAATCCAGTCTGCTTTAATGTTTAAGTTTTTTAGGTCCGAAGAAACTTCTAATTCAGGATAATCTCCAACCTTTTTTTCATCAGTCATAAATACAAAGTCCCAATTATTGGTTGTATCAGAAATATATTCCCACCCATTCATTAAATCTTGGTTAACTTCTATTTGAGGATAATTTTCTGAAATCTTTTTAACTGTCGAGTTCGGAGTAAGTCCATTTGTTGTCTTCAACTTGGGAGATGCGGCTATAATTAACAAAACGGTATCCGTGCTAAGTGTTGGAATAAGTCCAAAGACTACATTTTCTTGGTCGTAGTACAAATAAGCCGGACTGCCGCCACCGTAACCAAAACTGGTTGCTTTTCCTTCTTCTCTTCTCAGTCCATCGAACTTTTGTTCCACTTCTGAAATGGTCATTCCAATTTTAATTTCTCCAAGTCGACCCTTCATAATTTCGAATTCACTAAAATCGAGGGTTGACACTTTTGATTGCTTCTCATTTGTCGACTGTTTTTTTGTCTGTAGTGATTGTTCCTTACCACTCATTTTGTCTGTAGGTTGATTACAAGAACATAATGTAGTTAGAATTAATAAATATATTATTTCTCGTCTCATTTTTTACTTGCCTAACAGTTAAGATAATGTATTGAATGTGTCACATCCATATTATAATTTCACCCAAATTAACTAAATAATTAGAAATTATCACATTACGAAAGTCGTATTGAAGAAAATATTATTCAGAAAAAACACTAAAACTATGAATTGAGTTCGTCTAGTCAATCCCCAAAAATGGGATTGGAACCAATTCTATCCAGTCGGGACTGGATTAATTCAGCCAACTAATCTCGAGTACGAGATAAGAGTCTCACTTTATCCCGATGTTTCGGGATGAGTTCGGTTGGCCGATCTTGAGTACAAGATTGGAACCTTACTCAATACGCTGCCATCAGCAAATCCAAATCTTTATAAGGCAACTTGAAGGTATCTGCCAAGTACTTATTCGTCAAAATTCCTTTGTACAAATAAATGCCATTTCGAACAGAATAAATATTTCGCATGGTGTTCTCCACGCCGCCTTGTTCGCCCATGTCCATAATAACAGGCGTAAACACATTGCTCAAGGCATAAGAAGCGGTTCGTGCTACTCTAGAAGCTATGTTAGGCACACAATAATGAATCACACCGTGCTTCGTGAAAGTTGGGTTAGAGTGAGTCGTCACTTCTGATGTTTCTATACAACCTCCTTGGTCGATACTTACATCTACGATGATGCTTCCTTCCTTCATCTTCTCCACCATCTCTTCCGTTACCACAATAGGCGCCCTACCAACTTCTGAACGCAAAGCTCCTATCACCACATCAGCTGTTCGCAAAGCTGATTTTAACTCCTGAGGTTGAATATTGGACGTATATACCCTTTGCCCAATATCATTTTGTAATCGTCGCAACTTAAAAATATTGTTGCTGAATAATTTTACAGAAGCACCTAATCCCAAAGCAGCTCTGGTGGCAAATTCCGCCACAGTTCCTGCCCCAATAATTACCACTTCTGTTGGTTTTACTCCTGTAATTCCACCCATCATCAAGCCTTGTCCTTTGTTGACATTGCTTAAATACTCGGCAGCTATTAAAATGGAAGTGTTACCTGCAATCTCACTCATGGCTCTAATCACAGGAAAAATTCCTTCTCTGTCTTTGATGTAATCGTACGCAATAGCCGTCACTTTTTTGGCCATCATCTTTTCTAGAAAATTCTTGGGTTGCACCGGCAACTGAATCGCCGAAATCAACGTTTGCCCATGTTGCATATAATCTATCTCTGCATGCGACAAGGGTTCTACTTTCAGAATTATATCCGCTTTGTAGACTTCCTGCGCCGACATGGCAATTTGTGCTCCTGCCTCGCTAAAATCATTGTCCGTAAAGTTGGCTTTCTCCCCTGCTTTAGATTCTATTACTACTTGGTGTCCATTATTAACCAGTGTACAAACATCATTGGGCACTAATGGAATTCGTTTTTCTTGTAAGGAGGTTTCTTTTGGAATTCCGATGAATAAATGACACTTTTTGCGTTTCACTTCTAGCATTTCCTCTTGAGGCAAATACCCTGCTGCTGACTTTGCCAGCGATTGTAATAAATCTTTAGACATCCCTATTGTATCGTATAAATTCGCTCTTCTGCTTGTTGTTCAATCCTGACTGTTACGTAAGATTCAGGCAATAGGTTAGGAATTTTTTCAGGCCACTCTACCAAGCAATAATTATCGCTGTAGAAATAGTCTTCCACTCCCATGTCCATCGCCTCCTCTTCTTCATCAACTCTATAAAAGTCAAAATGATAAACCGACTCTTCCAATAATGGTGAATAATATTCATTCACTAAAGAAAAAGTTGGACTACTCGTCAAATCTTCAACTTTAAGCAATTTACAAATTATCTTGATTAAAGTCGTCTTCCCGGCACCCATTTCTCCATAAAAAAGAATCACTTTCTTCTCTTTAGAGCAATCAATTATACGTTTCGCAATTTCATCCAGTTCTGCAAGACTAGAAGCTTTCAACATCATACTTTTGGCAATAAAGTAACAATAGGCACCATCATTTCTTCTAGTGAAATTCCTCCATGTTGGAAAGTATCTCGGTAATACTGAACATAATGGTTGTAATTGTTAGGATAAGCAAAAAACAAATCATTCTTTGCAAAAATATAAGATTGGCTCATATTTACACGCGGTAAAAAAGCATCAATTGGCTCTTTTATCAACATCACATCTCCTTTGTCGAAACTTAAATTCTTTCCTTGCTTATATCTTAGGTTGGTGTTTACATTTTTATCACCAATCACTTTAGATGGATTTTTTACTTTTATAGATCCGTGATCGGTCGTTAAAATTACTTTAGCCTTCTTACTTGCCAATACTTTTATGGCCTCCATAAAGGAGGAATGTTCAAACCAACTTAAGGTCAACGAACGGTAGGCTGCCTCGTCTTCAGCCAATTCTTTAATCACATTGGTGTCCGTACGTGCGTGCGACAACATGTCTATAAAGTTGTACACAATGGTATTGAACTTATTTTTCATCATGTTCGGTATCTCATCTACTACTTTCCGACCGAAGCTCTGATTCAATACTTTGTAGTAATTGTAACGCATATCCTTTTTGCCCAATCGTTTCAAATTCAAGCCTAGCAACTCCTCTTCATGCAGATTTTTCCCCCCTTCTTCTTCATCATTCAGCCATAACTTAGGATACATTTTTTCAATTTCGGAAGGCATTAACCCCGCAAACAAAGAATTTCTAGCATATTGGGTGGTCGTGGGCAAAATACTCAAGTAAGTATCTTCATCGTCTATCCAAAAATATTCCCGAATCTTCGGCTTTAAAATTTCCCATTGATCGTATCTTAAATTGTCTACTACAATTAAAAAAGTTGTGGAATCGTCATTAATGTGTGGAATTACCTTTTCTTTAATTACACTTGGAGACATCAAAGGAGCCTCTTCCCTGCCGTGCAACCAATCGATGTAATTATCTTCTATAAATCTAGAAAACAAATGACTGGCCTCGTCTTTTTGCATTTGCAGTATTTCATTGAGCCCAGTTTCTTCGATTCGATCTAACTCTAGTTCCCAATAAACCAATTTTTTATACACTTCCTGCCACTCTTCAAAAGTCATGCGATTGTGCATGCTTGTTCCAATATTCCGAAACTCTTGTTGGTAGTTTATCGTTGTTTTCTCACTCACCAATCTGGATGTGTCTAAGTTTTTCTTGATGGTCAATAAGATTTGTTTAGGATTCACAGGTTTTATCAAATAATCGGATATTTTGGAACCAATGGCCTCCTCCATAATGAACTCTTCTTCACTCTTGGTGATCATCACAACTGGAAGCGATGAATGTGTGCTCTTAATTCTGCTCAATACCTCCAGACCAGAGATCCCAGGCATATTTTCATCTAAAAAAACTAAATCGTATCTGTTATCATCTACCATCTCTAAAGCCTCAGCTCCTGATGTGGTTGTACTAACATCATATCCCTTCTCTTCTAAAAAAATTATATGTGGTTTGAGTAAATGAATTTCATCATCTGCCCAAAGAATTTTTATCTTCGCCATTAATTATTAGTTTTAATTTTCAACTCTCAATATAAGCTCAACAACGCGAGAATATTGTTGAGTGTGAATTTAAATTTTCATAAAATTAGTTAAAAGGAAAATCCTTGGAAACAACTCAGCCCAATAAAAAGAAAATTTTTAATGATCCCATTTATGGATTTATTTCTATTCCACACGATATCATTTATGATTTAATAGAGCATCCTTATTTTCAGCGCCTAAGAAGAATCAACCAATTGGGCTTAACACACTTGGTATATCCAGGAGCTTTACACACTCGATTTCATCATGCAATGGGTGCCATGCATCTCATGCAGCGAGCAATAGATGTTATCCGCTCTAAAGGCCATGAAATAACATATGAAGAGGCCAAAGGGGTAACTATTGCCATACTTTTACATGATATTGGTCATGGGCCGTTTTCACATGCTTTGGAATATTGCATTGTAAAAAATGTCACACACGAAACCATTTCCGCCTTATTGATGGATCGACTAAACGATCACTTCAATGGAGAATTAGACTTGGCCATTAGAATATTTAAAAATCAATACCACAAAAAGTTTCTACACCAGTTGGTTTCATCACAATTGGATATGGATCGACTGGATTATTTAAAAAGGGACAGTTTTTATACCGGAGTTTCTGAAGGTGTAATTTCTGCAGATAGAATCATTTCTATGCTCAACGTAAAAGACGACGCTTTATGTGTAGAAGCCAAAGGAATCTACTCCATCGAGAAGTTTATAATCGCGAGAAGACTGATGTATTGGCAAGTGTATTTACACAAAACCGTTCTATCTGCTGAACAATTATTAGTTCATATTTTAAAACGTGCGAAAGAGTTAGCAAGAAATAAAGTAGAGCTTTTCTCTACACCTACTTTCCGTCGATTTTTATACCATGATTTCGATACAGAATCTTTTGCTAAAGACAAATCCGTGTTGAATGATTTTGCTGTATTAGATGACTTCGATATTACAGCCTCTATTAAGGCTTGGCAACAGCATGAAGATGCCATTTTGTCCATGTTGTGCAGAAGCATGTTGAATCGGAATTTATATAAAATTGAATTATCTAATGAGCCAATTTCATCCGATAGGTTTGATGAAATGAAACAAACGGTAATGGATAACTTAAATATTTCTGAACACGAGACGGAGTACCTGGTGTTTTCAGGCACCATTGCCAACAACGCCTACAATCCTAAAAATGATAAAATTAACCTCCTGTACAAAGACGGCACTATATTAGACATAGCGGCAGCGGCAGACCAGTTAAATATCTCGATGCTATCGAAATCTGTCACAAAATATTACACCTGCTTTCCTAAACAAAACATGGTTAATAACTTCAAAAAAAAGGTGGGATAAGAACGGTTAAATAATTACTATTTTTGAAACATGGAATTTTCTGCGCATCAAATTGCCCAAATGTTAGGCGGAACAGTAGAAGGAAACCCCGATGCAACTGTAAACACGCTTTCTAAAATCGAGGAAGGAACTAAGAATTCACTTTCCTTTTTAGCCAATCCAAAATACACACATCATATCTATACAACTGACGCTACCATTGTTATTGTCAACAATACATTTGTAGCTGAAGAATCCCTTAAAGAGGGGTGCACCTTAATACGTGTAGAAGATGCCTATGGGAGTTTTGGTAAGCTTTTGGAAGCTTACAATCAAATTAAAAATAACAAGGTCGGTATCGACAAGCAGACTTCTATTTCAGATTCTGCACAATTGGGCGAAAACCTATACATCGGTGCGTTTACTTCAATCGGAGACAATGTAAAAATTGGGGATAATGTAAAAATATATCCAGGCTGTTACATTGGTGACAATGTCACTATCGGAGCTAACACCACCCTTTTTGCAGATGTTAAAGTTTATACCGATTGCGTAATTGGAGCAGAGTGCATGATTCACGCAGGTGTTGTGATTGGTGCGGATGGTTTTGGATTTGTTCCTAATTCAGAGAACCAATATAATAAAGTACCTCAAATCGGAAATGTAATTATAGAAGACCACGTTGAAGTGGGAGCCAATACTTCCATTGATCGAGCGACTTTAGGCTCTACCATCATTCGAAAAGGAGTTAAATTAGACAACCTTGTGCAAATAGCTCACAACGTAGAAGTTGGAGATAATACAGTAATCGCTGCTCAAACAGGAGTTGCTGGTTCAACTAAAATAGGTAAAGATTGTATGATTGGCGGTCAAGTTGGATTTGCCGGACATTTAATCATTGGAAATGGGGTAAAAATTGCTGCTCAATCAGGAATTGGGAGCAATATTAAAGATCAAGAAATAGTTCAAGGTTCACCTGCCTTCCCTATAGGAGATTATAAACGCTCATATGTTATGTTCAGAAATTTACCGCAGATGAGTCAAGATTTAAGAGATTTAAAATCGGAGATATCCGAATTGAAAAAATAGAATATTCGCCACTATGAGTGACAAGCAAAAAACAATTAAAAATGAAGTAAGCGTATCTGGTGTAGGCTTGCACACAGGAGAAAAAGTAACCTTAACGTTTAAGCCCGCTCCTGATAATCATGGTTACAAATTCCAAAGAATAGACTTGGAAGGAAAACCAATCATTAATGCTGATGTGGACAATGTGGTAGACACTTCAAGAGGAACCACTTTAGAGCAAAATGGAGCAAGAGTCTACACAACAGAACATGCCTTAGCTGCTGTATATGGTTTGGGAATTGACAATATCCTAATCGAACTAGATGGCAAAGAAATTCCAATTATGGATGGTAGTTCTCGCTATTTTGTTGAAGCTTTATTGAAAGCAGAAACTGTAGAGCAAACAGAAGAAAAGAACTATTATGTTGTGACGGAAAACTTAGCATTTGAGGATGTTGAGAAAGGAACAGAAATGTTAATGGTTCCTCAAGATGAGTTTAGGTTGACCGTAATGGTTGATTACAATTCTAAAATCTTGGGTACGCAGCATGCTCACATGTATCATATTGGAGAATTCGTAAAAGAGATTTCTGATTGCAGAACATTCGTATTCTTGCGAGAATTAGAGGTTTTAGCTAAACATGGCTTAATTAAAGGTGGAGATTTAGACAATGCAATTGTATTGGTCGACCAAATTTTACCACAAGAAAAAATAGATGAAATTGCTGATCTATTAGGTAAACCAAAAATGGAAATCAAAGAAGCAGGAGTTTTAAACAACTTAGAATTGCATTTCCAAAACGAGCCTGCAAGACACAAACTATTAGATATGGTGGGTGATTTAGCATTAGTGGGACGTCCTATAAAAGGGCACATTTTAGCTGCTAGGCCAGGTCATAAAGGAAACACTGATTTTGCGAAGCTGATTAAGAAGAGAATCAAAGAAGAAACCAAAAAACCTCCCTTCTATGATCAAAACCAACCACCGGTTTTTAATATCGAAGAAATTCAAAAGATGTTACCACATCGCTACCCTTTCCTTTTGGTGGACAAAATTATCGAGTTATCGGATAGTCATGTAGTAGGTGTTAAAAACGTGACTATGAACGAGGATTACTTCCAAGGTCACTTCCCTGGTAGTCCAGTAATGCCAGGAGTACTTCAAATTGAAGCCATGGCTCAGACTGGTGGAATCTTAGTATTAAACTCTGTGCCTGATCCTGAAAACTACCTGACCTATTTCATGAAGATTGATAATGTAAAATTTAAGAATAAAGTAGTACCAGGCGATACATTAATTTTTAAATTAGAGCTTCTTTCTCCGATCCGTAGAGGAATATGCCACATGAAAGGAACTACTTATGTGGGAGATAAAATTGCTACAGAAGGTGAGTTAATGGCACAAATTGTAAAAGTAAAATAACTGATGAGCCAAAATTATATACATCCAGATGCTAAAATCGGGAAAGACGTAATCGTTGAGCCCTTTTCTTATATCTCAGGCGACGTTGAAATTGGAGAAGGAACCTGGGTTGGTCCCAATGTAACCATCATGGATGGAGCAAGAATTGGCAAAAACTGTAAGATTTTTCCTGGAGCCGTAATTTCAGCAATTCCGCAAGACTTAAAGTTTGCAGGGGAAGTTACTACTGTTGAAATTGGCGACAATACGACCATTAGAGAATGTGTTACCATCAACCGTGGAACTGTAGACAGAAACAAAACTACCGTTGGAAGCAACTGTTTGTTAATGGCATATGTACATTTAGGTCATGATGTTTCTGTTGGAAACAATTGTATTTTAGCGAATTCCGCAAATATCGCCGGACATGTTACCATCGAAGATTATGTAATACTTGAAGGTATTGTTGCAGTTCAGCAATTTGTGTCAATTGGAGCACACAGTTTTGTTGCAGGCGGTTCTTTGGTAAGAAAGAATGTACCACCTTTTGTAAAAGCAGCCAGAGAGCCTTTGAGTTATGTAGGAGTCAATACTGTTGGTTTAAGACGTCGAGGTTTTTCAAATGAAGCAATCTTGCAAATTGAAGATATTTATAGGACACTTTATGTGAAAGGAAAAAATGTCTCCACCTCATTAGATATTATCTCATTAGAGGCCCCCGAATCTGCAGAAAAAACTTTAATTCTAGATTTTATTCGCAATTCAGAAAAAGGGATTATCAGAGGTCCCTTGGCACTATAATGCATGACAATAACGCTTGATAATTTAGGTAGGCGCTTCAATAAAGAGTGGATTTTTAGAGGTATTTCTAAGGTCATTGATCCGCTTCATCCAACTGTTATTTTTGGAAATAATGGATCTGGGAAAAGCACCCTCATGAAATTAATCACATCGAGTGAAATCCCTTCTGAAGGAAGTATTAAATACCAAATAGGAGATAATGTAATCCCTGAAGACAAGGTGTTTTCTTATATTGGGATGGCAACTCCATATATGGATTTACCGGAAGAGTTTACACTCTCAGAGTTACTCCAATTCAATTTAAAATTTAAGCCATTTAATGATGGTCTAGGTGTCAAAGACATTGCAGAGATAGCTTTCCTCAGTGACTCCTTAAATAAACAAGTCAAGGTTTTCTCTTCAGGGATGAAGCAACGATTAAAATTGGCTCTAGCCTTTTATACAAAAAACGCTATTTTACTTTTGGACGAACCAACCTCCAATTTAGATCAGAAAGGGATCCATTGGTATCAAGAGCAGTTGGTAAAAGTAGGAACTTCCAAAACCATCGTTATATGCTCCAATGCAAAAGAAGAAGAACACTTTATTTGTAATCAAATAATCGACATTAATCAATATAAATAGTATTCAATAGATTTCTCAGATTGCGTAAATTTGGGAAAAATTATCAAACAATTAGAACATGGCCAATACATCAGATTTCAGAAACGGACTTTGCATTAAATTTAATCATGACTTGTACTCTATCGTAGAATTTCAACATGTTAAACCTGGAAAAGGTGCTGCATTTGTTCGCACGAAATTAAAAAGTTTAACTTCAGGTAAAGTGATAGACAACACCTTCAACGCTGGTGTAAAAGTAGAAACTGTAAGGATTGAAAGAAGAAAATATCAATTTTTGTTTAAAGATGATAGTGGATACCACTTCATGGATTCAGAAACTTTTGAGCAAACCTTTTTACCTGAATCATTAATCACTGCACCACAATTTTTGAAAGAAGGAAATGATGTAGAGGTTATATTTCATGCAGAAGAGGAAAAAGCATTAGAGTGCGAAGTTCCTGCATTTGTTGAATTAGAAATTACCTACACCGAACCTGGCATCAAAGGAGATACTGCTACTAACGCTACAAAAAAAGCAACTGTAGAAACAGGAACAGAAATAAATGTACCGTTGTTTATCAACGAAGGTGACAGAGTTAAAATTGATACACGTAGCGGAAGCTATGTAGAACGCGTAAAATCTTAATAAATTGAAACTAGAACGACCATCTACCTTGCAAACCATCGCAGGTTTACTTGACGCTCCATTTAAAGGTGAAGCCAACTTAGAAGTATTAGGAATCAATGAGATTCACCGTGTAGAAGTAGGTGATATCGTTTTTGTAGACCATCCAAAATATTACGATAAGGCATTGAATTCCAATGCTTCAATCATCATCATCAACAAAGATGTTCCTTTTCCTTCGGGAAAAGGAATCATCATAACCGATGATCCTTTTAAAAGTTTTAATTTCTTAACGAACTTTTTTAAGCCTTTTTCTTTTAATACTGAGCAAGTTTCTGAAAGTGCCACTATTGGAAATAATTGTCGTATTCATAGCACAGTAGTGATTGGAGACCGAGTAAAAATAGGCAACAATTGCATTATTCATCCAAACGTTACTATCTATGACGATTGTGAAATTGGCAACAACGTAATCATTCATGCAAACACCGTAATCGGGGGGCATGCATTTTATTACAAAAGAAGAGCAGATCATTTCGAACGATTGAATAGTTGTGGCACTGTGATTATTGAAGATGATGTTGAAATTGGGGCTTCATGCACAATCGACCGTGGGGTTACTGCGATTACTCAGATAGGTGCAGGAACTAAAATCGACAATATGGTTCAAATTGGACATGATACAATTGTTGGAAAAATGTGTCTTTTTGCAGCTCACGTAGGGATAGCTGGCTGTGTAATCATAGAAGACAATGTAACCCTTTGGGGACAGGTGGGCATTGTATCAGGAATTACGTTAAAGAAAGGCACTGTAGTTTTAGGACAATCAGGGATTTCAAAAGATACCGTTGAGAACACTGTTTATTTTGGATCTCCAGCTGAAGATAGCCGAACCAAAATGAAAGAAATGGCAGCCTTAAGAAGTGTTCCTAGTATAATCGAACAACTGAAGGAAATCAAGAAATGAAAAAAGAAATCAAGCCGAATAGAACTAGCGAGAAATTAGAACTCTCAAAAGTCAAGCTTGATTCATTATTGAAGATTACGATTGGTATCAATGAAAACTTATCGACTGATGAATTACTCTCACTCTTCTTATCTATTCTTTATCAAGACCTAAAGATTGGAAAGATTTGTTTATTTGTTAAAAGAGAAAAGTGGGAGTTAAAACTTAAACAGGGTGTTTCGGAGGAAATTTTAGCATTTGACTGGCAGAAAGTAGAGGAAGAAGTTAAAGGAATAAAAGTAATCAGTAGTGCGGATGAAACGTTCCTGCACCCTTTTGATGTTATTATCCCAATCCAACATAAAAACCATCCAATAGCTTTTCTACTGTTGGGAGATTTTGACGGTGAGAAATTAGAGGTTAGTCCAATTATAAAACACCTTCATTACATACAAACACTCAGCAATATAATAGTAGTAGCTTTTGAAAATAAACGGCTGTATCAAGACAGTTTAAAGAAAGCAGCTTTACAGAAAGAACTAGACGTTGCAAGAGATATGCAACGGCTACTTATTCCTAATCGTTTAATCGGAAATCAATTTTATCAATTTAACTCCCTCTATTTACCGTATGAAGAAGTTGGTGGAGATTATTTTGACGTGATTCCATTGGATAATGATAAAGTTGCCTTTTGCATTGCTGATGTTTCGGGCAAAGGAGTTTCAGCAGCTTTATTGATGGCGAATTTTCAAGCTAACCTAAGAGCTTTAATTAATGTCGCGAGCTCATTAGAGGAGTTAATCGTGCGTTTAAACCAAAAAGTAATTGATAGTGGAGGCAGGGAAAAGTTTATCACTTTTTTTGTCGGAATTTTTGATCCTATTTCGAGAACATTAACATCCATAAATGCTGGACATAATCCTCCATTATTATATCACAATAATCAAATTCTAGAACTCACAAAAGGTTGTACCATATTGGGTATGTTTGACGAATTACCTGAAATTTTAGTGGATACCCATCAATTACAGAGTGGGGATAAGATTTTATGTTACACAGATGGAATTACAGAAATAACTAATTATGAAGGGGTAGAAATGGGTGTTGGACCATTAATCAACGTACTTAGAAGTTCTACTATTGAGAAGCTAGCTGACGATTTGAAAAATACAGCTGATCAATTTAGAGGAACAAGTCCATTGCCTGACGACATTACCTTATTGGCTGCTCTCTTCAAGTAAATTTCCTTTGTGGTAGACATCCATTGCCACAATAATGGCAATAAACCCCCAAAACGGAACTGCAACCTTATCAGTATCTAGGAAGTTATTCAAAAATCCGTGAACCACGTAGGTTGTTAGGCCTAACAAAATAGCCAAGAGTAATGATTTGGCTTCTCCTTTTGGTAAACTGTGGTAAAGTTTAGAGCCTCGATAATAAACCACAATTATAATAATGACATAAGTCAAACTACCGAACAATCCCATTTCAGCAAGTGGCCCTATATACTCACTATGTGCGTTTCCTACATCTCCGGAATTGGTAGATATAATTGTTAAATCTTCAGCAGACTGAAATGGAGCATATTGAAACTGATAAGTTCCTGGACCGAACCCAAAAACAGGACGTTCTTCAAACATTCTGAATGCGGACTTCCATCTATTTATCCGCTCAAGATTGGATGCATCTGTAGAAATGTTAGATATGGATTGTATATGCTCTGTCAAATTAGTACCAGTAGAATCTTGATTATTTCGCTCTAATGTTTTAATGATTTGCGTCCAGAACAAAGACAAAAACAAAGCGAAGAAAACCACAATCGAAAGTATTGCACTGAATCTAATCTTTAATTTGTATACAAAATACAAGACAAAAGCCACCACCACACTTATCCATGCCGCCCTTCCATAGGAAAGAATTAGTCCTGTGGTATAAACCGCAATCAATAAAAAGGATGTGATTTGATAACGCTTGTACCGCGGGTTAAACGCTAAGTAAAACAAAATGGGATAAACCAATGCTAATACCGCTCCATATACGGTATGATCCTTCAGGAATGGCTGCATTACCCAGTGACCAGAACGCTCACTAAAGCCATTCATGCTATGGTGAATAGAAGTATAAATAACAACTATTCCCAATGGAATAACAAACAACCAAAAAAAACGATTGATGTTTTTATAATTATTGAAAAGTTGAGTGCCTACAAAATAGAAGCTAATGATAAACCATAAGCGAGAAACCAAATATTTTAAAGAAACAATAGGCATCTCAGAAGTGAGAGTGGTAATAAACACCCAAAATAAATAAAAAAGAATGGAGAGAGTGATTGGGTGCTGAATGATTCGATAATCAAACTTTCGCTCATATAGTAGTCGTAAGAAAAAAATAATCATTACCCCAAACATTAGAGGTTCTGTAGGCAAAAACATTCCAACTCCTCCGATCGCAAACTCTTCTATATTTAAAGATAACGGAGTCGCTAACACCACAAACAGCATTAACTTATCTAATGCTAAAAATGCCATTAAACCCAGAGCTAATGCAAAAGGCACCAAAGAAAACCAATAGTTTTCCATGGCAATTAATACCCCATTTGTCATGATAAAGAGAAAACTCAATATCAAGACCATATTATGTTTGAGGTAATCAGTCATTAATCCTTCAAGTTTATTCTACTTAAAATTAAAACCGTAGCTGTAAAAATAACTGCACCAATCATGGAAAGCGCAACAATCAACCACCTAACAGGATATGCCTTTTTATCAGGAACTTCCGGAGTAACCAATACATTTGAATAGGTAACTTCCTTAACTTTATCAACCTTGAGCTCTTCAAACTCAGCAAGCAATTCTGCATATTGCTCATTCAAATACTCTATTCTTACATTTAAGTTTTTAATGTAGGCACCATGCTGGGCTACATTCTCGAATAGAGATTTGGTTTCATCAAAACTACTGCCTCTAGCACCTGAAGAAAGAGCTTTTAAATACCCTTCTGTCACTCGTTCGGATTGCCCCGCATAATCCATCACCTTGTAATCCTTCCCGTATTGATGAACTATAGACAATAAACTATCTATTTCATTAGAGACATTTTCTAACACTTTTGCTTTATAAACAATTATTTCTTGAACTTTCTTTCTATTAACCTTAGTTACCAAAAAGTTCAACTGTTTGATTATTTCAAGCACCATATCTCTTGCCCGAACTGGGCTTGTGGAAAGTACCGTAATTTTAATGGATTCGAATTTTGTCTCACTACTCCCAACATGCTCTCCATAAGCCAATTTCATCCAGGTTCCTGCATTTATATCTGCAGTGTCAATTTTATACTCATTATACAGGTCAAACTTTTTGACTAACGAATCACGAATAGCATTCGATTCTAAGTACTGTTGAATTTGCTCTAAAGCAGTTTCATCAGAGTATTCCCATACATTTGAGGGATATATTATGGCTGTAGATTCATATTTTGGAGTAATGAAGGTTGGACTTGAAAAAACAAAGGCTAAAATTGCTGCTACAGCTGCAACACCAATAAGCAACTTTATATTTTTAGCTCCAAACTTTAGCAAGTTCTTACTTCCTTTCATATAATCTTCTTGATAGTCTTGCGTGTTCATTGGATTAATTTAAATCGAAAAGTGTAATTAGAATTAATGTGAACAAAAATGTTCCTATAGTTGAAACTAAAATAATCAACCACCTTACAGGATAAGCAGGTTTTTCTGATTTAAAAGCCTTGTTAACAATAAATTTGTGCTCCACCTTTTGAGTGGCATCCACCTTTGCTTCTTGGTACTTGGTCTTTAAAAAATTGAGCTGTTTTAGTTTAAACTCCAAATCCAGAGTCATAGACAAATACTCTCCACCGTACTTAGCTAAGGTATCTAACTGACTCTGCATCTGCCTCATGGCCGATTGATTGTTCTTTTGCATTGCGATAGCATGTTGCTCGCTTAATACTTCTACTTGTGTAAAGTAATCTTGAACACCTTTCTTACGCAATTCGTCCATTCGTTGATGCATTTTATTCAACTCATTTTGAAAGTCATTGTATTCTTCCTCAACAATTTTTAAAGCTTGCAAAGCCACTTTCTGCTGCATCTTGTTGATGGCCGTGTCTAACAGAGAGGAGATATCATTCGCTATACTAGCAGCCACTTCAGGATTCCGATCCAGTACGTTTATTTCAACGGACATAAAAGGCGTACGTTTAAACGTAATATTTGATTCATATTCATTATACAATTTGGTCATCTTGTACTTTTGAACCTGATCAATTTCATAATGAGTTAATAGATCGTATTTTTGGATAATTCTATTTCTAATTTCATCTGAATTCAAAATTTGAAGCATCTGTTCTGCTTGCTCTTCCTCTCCAAACTCCAATAAACTTTTGTCATCAAAACCACGTTCGGCAATTAAGGTTTTAGAAATATTTGTAGTTGCAGCGGGAAACAAGATGACACTAGATTCATATTTTTCCTCTATTAAAAAGGAAACCATAGTGGAAATGATCAGTGCCATAATACTTACTGTAATCAACAACTTTTTCCATTTGATAATCAAAGGAACCATTGTTGTAGGCTTTAATTCGTAGGGATTTTCTGATTTCATTCAAAAATTTTTCAAAGGTTCAAAAGTAGTAAATTGATCAGACTAATTACTCGCTTTATTTTTTAGTATCATAATCATTGATTTTGGTTCAATTAATCGAAGTAACAACGACAATAGAGTTCCTCCTGCAATGGTCAATAGGGCATGCATTATCCAATTGCCACTAGAGCTTGATATAAAAAAACTTAGACTAAAAAATCCAAATAAAAACACCCCTACCCTAATCAAATAGTTCGTATCCAATTTCCAATTTAATAGTCGTTTTACGGAAACAATCTGGGCTACTATGACGAACAACTGGGTGAGTAAGGTTGCAACAGCCGCACCATAAGATGCATATTGTGGTATTAAAATGAAATTCAAAGTCAAATTAATTAGCAGCCCAACCAATGCAATCCAATTCAAAATCCTTAGACTACCATTAGCTGTCAAAAAGGTTCCAAAAATATACGTGGAAGCAATTGCTACAAAATTCAGCATCAAAACTTGCAGTACTTTAGCCGATTCCATTGCATTCTCTACATATAATAATTCCATTATTTCCGTAGAATAATAAAAACAAACACCAAAAAGGGTAATAGCGGGAATAAAAATTAAATTAAAAGATAACCTAATTAACTGGGTCGGGGATTCCTTGATGGCTATCATTCTTGAAAACATAGGTAGCAATAAGCCGGCAAATAAATATCCGAAAGTAGTTGCCGCTTCTAATAGTCGGTAGGCTTGTGCGTATACTCCCGCTTGTTCTCTTCCATTAGGCAACATTCGTTCAATCATTACAGAATCTACTCGATAATAAAACGCCATCAGCAATACAAGTAGGGCAAATGGCAAACTTTGCTTGAATATAATACGCAATAAAGGAATATTTAACTTGACGGTGAAGGCCGAAAGCCTTTTACCCAAAATTAAAAGAGCTACTACGCAGCTTAAGAGATAAGCAAATGTCTGTGTCCAGACGAAGTGCTCTATCGTAAAGTTAAACCCATCGATTCCCCAAAGTAAAATACCGCAGATTACTATCATTACAATGCGATCGAGTACGGACAAAAAACTATCCCATTTAAACAATTGTAATCCAGCTAAGTTGGAACGCAAGTAAAGTAAGAATGAAACTAAAAATTGGTTGAGGCAAAGAATCAATAATAAATTCAATTCTCTACCTGCATAGTCGAATAGTAACGCTAATACAATTGTAACTAGCAAATAAACTACCCCGAGCAACAACTTTAACCAAACAATAGAGGAGAAATATCGTCCTAACATATGGTTATGCTGGGCAATATTCCTATTGTTATAATTGGTTATTCCAACATCAAGCAATATATTGAAAAGGATGGAAAAGCCAAACAATGCATAGTAGAATCCATACTCCTCTGCACCTAGAGTATTCTGTACAGTTCTATCAATACCAAAAATCCAAAACGGTTTGATGAGAAGATTGAGAAATAATAAAAAAAGAAGATTGCTTAAAAACTTCCGCTGCATATGAGGTATTCAAATTCTATTACAATAGTAAGCAAACCCATTCTTTCCTCCCCCATAAATAGATGAAAATAGCACAAACTACTCTAAAAGGAATTGATATATTTGTGGGCTTTATTGAAAGCCAATTTCTATGGATTTAAAAATGACAGTTGAGGAGTTTTTCTCTATTTTCTTAAAAGAATTAGAGCAAAACAAGGACCTGCATTACTACTATAAATTTCTTGACAACCCGGAACGCTTTGAATATCGAAAGGCCTATTTCTGTCAGCGGTTACAGTATATCATTGAGCACATTACTGATCCTAATTTAGAAGTTTGGGATTTAGGTTGTGGATTTGGAACAACAGATATATTTCTCTCTATCAATGGCTTTTCAGTGCACGGAACTACATTAGAACATTATTATAAATTACTTCCCAAGCGAATGGAGTATTGGGCACAGTTCGGTGATGTTTCCAAGTTTACTTATTCTTATGAGAATTTGTTTGATCACGAATTTGAAAGTCAATCGAAAGATTTGATTATTATTCAAGACACTATGCATCATTTAGAACCGTTAGATGATGCTATTAGAATTCTTAATCAAATATTACGTCCAAAAGGTCAGTTACTAATCATCGAAGAAAACGGCAACAACATCATACAGAATACAAAACTTTTCCTTCAAAGAGGGAACAAAAAAATTATTGAAATTTATGATGAGACCTTACAAAAAAATATATTGTTAGGGAATGAAAACATCAAAAGTTTAAAAGAGTGGAAATCATCTTTTGGCAAACAAAATTTGACCATAGATGAGCATTCTGTGCAATACATTCGTTATTATTTACCTTTTAACTTTCCTTCATCAAAACCAAAAGAGGCAATTGAAAAAGAGCAGCAAATATGGAAAAAGAATCGTTTCTTAAAAGAATACTTCTTCTTTGGCATTAATTTTATGGTGAATAAGAACTAACTTGCCCCTATAAGATTCCTCCATTCATGAAAATTGCTGTAAATACACGTTTGTTGGTACCGAAAAAAATGGACGGTATTGGTTGGTTTACATATGAAACATTACAACGCTTAACAAAACAGCACCCAGAGCATGAATTTCACTTCATTTTTGATCGGGCAATAGATCCCCAATTTATTTTTGGTAAAAATGTCATCGGACATACGCTGAGTCCACAAGCTCGGCATCCTTATTTATGGGTGTATTGGTTTGAATTTGCCTTAAAAAGAAAAGTAAAAAAGATTGGCGCACAGCTATTAATCAGCCCAGAGGGTTGGCTACCTCCGTTAAAAAGCATTCCTATGTTAGGAGTTATCCACGACCTAAACTTTGAGCACTTTCCAGACAATATTATACCAATACAACGCAACTACCTCCTAAAGTATTTCCCAAAATTTGCAGAAAGAGCTAGTCGAATCGCTACAGTATCAGAGTTTTCAAAACAAGATATTGTCAAACAATACCATATAAAAGAATCAAAAATAGATGTAGTGTTTAATGGTGCGAACAAAGCGTTTCAGCCACTATCAGATCAAGAGAAAAAGCAAGCAGAAGAAAAATTTAGCGAGCAATGCCCGTACTTTTTATTCATTGGCACTTTACACCCAAGAAAAAATTTAGAGAACTTATTTCTTGCATTTGAGTCCTTTAAACATCAGACTTCCCATAATCACAAGCTGGTAATTGGAGGAAACCGAAAATGGTGGCCCAAACAATTGGAAGCTACGTATCAATCATTAGAATTTAAAAAGGACATCCTTTTTTTAGGCCGGGTAAAAACTAAAGATTTACCTCGATTAGTTGGAGGAGCATTTTGCTTGAGTTATGTTCCCCAATTTGAAGGTTTCGGTATTCCCATTATTGAAGCCATGCAATCAGGAGTACCAGTTATCACCTCCAATACCTCCTCTATGCCAGAGGTTGCTAATAATGCGGCATTATTAGCTGATCCGTTTTCTTCTGAAAGCATTGCTAAACAAATGATAAATTTATCAAACAGCAATTCCTTGAGGAGGGAATTAATCGAAAAAGGGTACAATAGAGCCAAAGATTTTTCATGGGATAAAACAGCTCAACTCCTTTGGGAAAGTATAGAAAAAACGCTAAAACAATGGCCTTAAAGTTACATTTCAATTCCAAGTATATTGAAGCAGGTTGTGATGAAGCTGGCAGAGGTTGTTTGGCAGGACCTGTTTATGCAGCAGCTGTGATTCTTCCAAAGTCATTTAACAACGATCTACTCAATGACTCCAAAAAGCTTTCTAAAAAAAATAGGGACCTACTCAGAATAATCATTGAAAAAGAAGCCTTGGCTTGGTCTGTAGGCATTGTAACTCATCAAGAAATCGATGAAATCAACATTTTAAATGCTTCTTTTTTAGCAATGCACAGGGCCATAGATCAACTAACGATAAAGCCAGAGCTGCTTCTTATTGATGGCAATCGATTTAATGCCTACTTGGGTATACCTCATCAATGTGTAATAAAAGGCGACTCCAAATTTGCTTCCATTGCAGCTGCTTCGGTTCTTGCAAAAACTCACCGTGACGAGTTTATGCAAAAGATTCATATAGAGCATCCTGAATATGGATGGAACGTCAATCAGGGATATCCCACTCAAAAACATAGAGCCGCCATTGAAAAAGTGGGGTCTTGTAAATTTCATCGACAATCTTTCACACTTTTATCGTGTAAAAAAGGCAATTAATCCCATTGAAATTAACAAAAAAGCTTATATATTAGCTTTTCATTTCTAGTTCAATAGATATTTTATGAAAATAAGACTACCCCACATTATAGCCTATAGCCTTTGTGCTATAGTTCTACATTCGTGTACAGAAGATTATTTTGACTTTGATAAACTTAAAGTCGAACCAATCAATCCGGAATTAGCACTTCCTCTTATAAATTCTTCTTTAAGCCCTGCAGATATTTTTACGGCCGAGGAAGATATCGAAGTGCTCAAAACAGATCAAGATGGACTAATTACCATTTTCTACAACAGCGATGCATTCTCTATTGATACAAAATCAATATTTGAATTAAAAAATCAAGAGTATTCAGATAAAGTTACCTTAAACAATGTAGAAGTAATTGCATTACCTATACAAGGCACCATTACAAAAAGTTACAATACTTCCTACCCTTTTGAAAATGGAAACAATACTCGTCTAGATTCCATGATCGTTAAATCAGGATTGTTGAAATGCAATTTAGTTTCTTCCTTTCAACACGGAGGTAATGTTAAAATTACCTTCCCAACATTTAAGGCGAATGGTGTTCCATTTAGCTTTAACCTACCCATCAACTACAATGGAAATATTCCAGTGTATTCCAATAGCTCCATTTCTCTAGAAAATTTTAAAATAGAAACAAGCCAAGGTTCTTCTAATCAAATTCCTGTCAATTATGAGTTAACCTTAAATTATTCAGGACAGCCCATTAGTTCATCAGATAGTATTGGAATTACCATACAAACAGAAAATCTAGAATTTGACTCTTTTTATGGATACGCAGGTCAGCAATCTATTAGTTTTCCGGAAGACACCTTATTGCTCAACCTTTTTAAAAATGCTATAGGTGGAACATTTAACCTAGCTGAACCTAAGCTATTTATTCAAACAATTAACGAGTTTGGTGTTCCTTTAGAATTATCGTTTAGTAAGTTTGATGCAACAACCACCAACAGTGGTGTTATTCCAATGCAGCTAGCTCAAAACCCTATATCTATCAACGCCCCTTCCACACCAGGTGATTCTGCTACAACAACCATCATTCTGGATAAAAACAACAGTAATATTCCTGCGGTGATATCTGCTTTACCTAAAAACTTTATATACGACTTTTCGGTATTAACCAATCCTAACGGAGATGTACAACAAAACTTCGTTCAATACTCCAATGAGGCAAAAGCCAAAATAGACTTGGAGTTGCCGCTAGTTGGTTCTGTCAATCGATATGCCCTTGTAGATACATTAGATTTTAATTTTGATGATGCAGGAGATTTAGTAAAATCAGCAATTTTTAGAACAAACATTACCAACTCATTTCCTGTAGACGCTAACTTACAAATCTATTTTACAACTCAAGACCACGTCATACTTGACTCTCTTTTCGACGGTTCAAAACAGGTAATTCAGTCCTCTACTGTGGACTTTTTAGGTAAAACAATATCTCCAAACAACTTAACAATTGACACCAAAGTAGATGAATTTACCTTGAAGAACATCTTTAATAGTGAGAAAATTATAATAAAAGCAGATATGTCGACCTCAAATGCAGGACAAACTATAGTGCGCTTCTATGACTATTATCGATTAGATGTAAAGTTGGGTTTAAAAGCGAAGTTTAACATTGAAATTGACTAGAATGAAAAGATATCTATTATTGTTAGCAATTTCAATTTCGGTTATTGCTGCTAAAGGACAACAAGAATTTACTTCCTATTATATGGATGCCCTTCCGCAGACTGGATACGCTAATCCAGCCAAAACATTTAATGGTAAGTTTTTTATTGGATTACCGGCATTATCATCGACCTATCTAATGTATAGCAATAGCTCCTTTGCATGGTCAGATGTTGTCAAAAAAAGAAATGACTCTTTAGTTTTTAGAGTACCTGATTTAATTTCCAACTTATCCCCTTCTAATTATATGTCATTAGCAGCTCAGACAGATATTTTGTCTTTCGGGTTTAGAATTGGGGATCGCTCTTCATTGAGTTTTAATGTAAGTGAGAAAGCTAGGTTTAAGTTCTTTTATCCTAAAGACTTCATTCAATTTATCAATCAAGGAAACTCAGGCTTTGATAACAATACCGCCAATTTTGATAACATGGCAATTAATATGAGCTATTACCGAGAATATGGAGTAGCTTTTAATCGTTCGCTATTGGACGATCGTCTAGTATTGGGTGCTAGGTTGAAATACCTTTATGGTATGACTAACATTGACTCTAAAAAGTCAGAAATAGAAGTTTATACAGATCCCAATACATACGAAATGAGGGCATCCGGAAGTGTTAGAATCAATTCATCAGGATTTGACATGGATTCCATTGAAGCTCAAGACTTCCTAATCAAAAAGAACAATCACGGTTTTGGCGTAGATCTAGGAGCTACTTTTCAGATTAACGACAAGATTGAACTTAATGCATCAGTTGTTGACTTGGGTTTTATCCAATGGAATGATGATGTGAAGAATTATGTAAACGATGGAAGCACCTTTGAGTTTAAAGGTATTGATATTGATGATTTTATTCTCAAAAACAATGTAGATTCTAGTAATAATTCATCTTTGGAGCGAGTGTTAGACTCTTTAGAAGAAGCGTTTAATTTGGAAGAGAAAAATGAAGCCTATCGTTCCAATTTAATTGCTCAAATCTATATTGGAGGTACTTATCAATTAAGTGAAAAAAGTAAAGCAGGTGCTCTAATCCAAAATGAATATTTCAAAGGGAAACTAAATCCATCCCTTACACTTTCCTATAATCATAAATTTAATAAATGGTTCCATGCCTCTGCTTCATACACTGTTATCAACAATAGTTATAATAATGTAGGAGGAGGGATTGTATTACATCCTGGACCAGTGCAACTGTATATTGTAGCAGACAACATACTAGGTGCTTTTCAACCACAAAATGCAAGACACATGCAAGTTAGAGCTGGAATTAACTTGGTATTTGGAAAAGGTAAAATAAATGATGTAACTAGAAGAGAGAGACGAAAGTTGGAAGAAAGTAAAGAACAAGATCAAGTAGTTCCTAAAACGCCTTCTTCTAATGAAGCGAATCCATCCACTACCCCTGATGATACTAACCAAGACGAAAATAAGTCAACCATTGAGAAAACAGAAATTGAAAAAGGCTCGGAAGAAACTGTTCCAGAATAATTTTGAGGATTCTCCTATTTTAAAAGAAATTTAGAAAAAGTCTACGAATTACCTCAAATTCAAATTGATAATTCACAATAAGTTTCATAAAAAAAGCAATTAGAATGTTCTAATTGCTTTTTTTATTTTTTTATCAGCTAATACTTTATTTCGCTGCTCTTGCTCTTCTCTTTGGTTTTGGTTCTTCCACAACCTCCTCGATTCCAGCAATAGCTGCATCCACTAAAACTCTACCACAATGCTCGCAAACGATTACCTTTTTGTGTGTTTTAATGTCTAATTGTCTTTGAGGTGGAATTTGATTAAAGCAACCTCCACATGAATCTCTTTCTACTGGTACAACAGCAAGACCGTTTCTTGCATTACTTCTAATTCTCTTGTAAGCAGTCAACAATCTATCATCGATAGACTCCATTGCCTTTTCTGATTGCTTTTGTAGTTCAGTTTCTTCTTTCTGAGTTTCTGAAACAATTTCATCCAACTCTCCTTTTTTGTGAGCTAACTCTTTTGCTCTTGCTTCAAGAGTTTCTTTTGCTTCATTGTTGATGACTTTTTTGTCTTCAATTTTACTCTTGTATTCTTTAATTCTTTTCTCAGCTAATTGTATTTCTAAATTTTGAAATTCAATTTCTTTTGTCAAAGAGTCGTATTCTCTGTTGTTTCTAACGTTATTCTGCTGCTCAGTGTACTTTTTAATTGCATCTTTTGAAGCAGACATCGCATTTTTCTTCGCTGCTATATCAGCTTCTAGCGTACTAATTTCGTCGTCATATTTAGAAATTCTAGTTTCAAGACCTGCAATTTCGTCTTCTAAATCTTGAACTTCTAATGGTAATTCACCTCGAATTGTTCTAATCTTATCGATTTTAGAATCAATTTCTTGAAGGTTATAAAGTGCCTGTAGTTTTTCTTCTACTGTTTTTCCGTCTTTTGAAGAAGCTTTACTCGCCATAGATTAAAGGTAATTAATTGGATTGGTAATTACTTGAGATAAATGAGTGGCAAAATTAGGTATTTTTTTCTGAAGAATTTCTTTAATTAAATCTTTCGTGAACTGTTCGCTCTCATAATGCCCTACATCAGCAATTGTCAACTTATTTTCAGCATCAAAAAATTCATGGTACTTAAAATCGGCCGTTACGAATACATCTGCTGCTGCAGATATTGCTTTCTTTAGTAAAAAACTACCAGACCCTCCACAAACAGCAACCCGATGGACTTTCTCGCTAGCCACATTGGTATAACGTACACACTCCGTGTTCAGCAATATTTTTATTTTTTTTAAAAACTCCATTGTTGCAATGGGAGTTTCCAATTCACCTACAATCCCACTCCCAATCTCATGATGCTTGTTTTGGAGCAACAAAATATCGTATGCCACTTCTTCATATGGGTGACTTGATAATAATGCAGAAATCACTTTATTCTCATCTGCGACATTGAATATGACTTCTAACCTCAACTCTTTTTCATGATGAACTTTCCCAATTTCTCCTAGTGTAGGGTTCGCTCCTTCCATGGCTCTATAGCTTCCTTCTCCTTCAGAAGAAAAAGCACAAGAATCATAATTTCCAATTGTTCCTGCTCCTGCCTCAAACAAAGAGTTCTTCACTTCTTCAATCGCTGCTTTAGGAACAAAAGTGATAAGCTTTCTAAGCAAACCTGATTTAGGTGCAAGTACCTTCACATTTTTTAAACCCAAACGTTCTGCAATTTTAAAATTTACACCTCCTGATACATGGTCTAAATTCGTATGAATCGCATACAGTGCGATATCATTCTTTATAGCTTTCATTACAGTTCGTTCGATATATGACTTTCCGTTTAAGCTTTTTAATCCTTTAAAAACTATCGGATGATGGGCAACAATCAAGTTACACCCTAACTTAATCGCCTCATCAACCACCTCCTCAGTACAATCAAGAGCAATCAATGCTTCCGTAGCCTTCATTTCAGGATCACCAACAATTAAGGTTGAGTTATCATAACCTTCCTGATAAATTGGAGGTGCAAAAGCTTCTAAATGGGCAATAATTTCTTTAATCTTCATAATTTCGATTCTTTAAAATCCCCAAAGATGGCGGACTTATTAAATTCTTAAATTTGCAAAAAATAAATCCAAATATAACTTGATTAAGTTTCTTCGACTGTTTCTTTTTCCTTTTTCTATTGTCTACAGCCTAATCATTAGCATTAGAAATAAACTATATGATTTGAGGATTTTCAAGACAACAACTTTTGATTTGCCTATCATATCTGTCGGAAATCTAAGTACTGGTGGAACAGGAAAAACTCCTCATATTGAATATTTAGTTTCAAAATTATCCAATAACTATAAATTAGCCACATTAAGTAGAGGTTATAAAAGAAAAACCAAAGGTTTCTTATTGGCAAAGGATTCACATACCGCATTAGAAATTGGAGATGAGCCTAAACAATTTCAAACAAAATTTCCCAACATTGATGTAGCAGTTGATTCCAATCGAGTAAACGGAGTAGAGCAATTGCTTAAAAATAGACCTGAACTTGAAATGATCCTATTGGACGATGCCTATCAACATCGAAAAATTGGGCGCTCCATCAATATTTTGCTTACCGAATACTCGAATCCTTTCTTTAAAGACTATATCCTCCCTATGGGTAACCTAAGAGAATCTAGATCCGGATACAATCGAGCCAATATCATAATTGTCACGAAAAGCCCAACAGTACTATCTCCATTAGATATTAGAAGAGTAAAGGCCGAAATCCAACCCAAACCATATCAAGAGATCTACTTTTCATACATTAGCTATGGCAAGCCAATACCACTAACAGAAGCAGCGAAAGCTTTAGGAAAAATAAAATTAGAAGATTTTGCGGCAACAGTATTGACAGCCATTGCCAATCCTGAGGCATTAAAGTTTTACATCAAACGATATGCTAAAGAGGTTAACAGCATCAATTTTCCGGATCATCATTACTTCAGTGATTCTGACTTAGAAAAAATCAAACAAAAGTTTGATGAATTATTACCTACCAACAAAATATTAATAACGACTGAAAAGGATGCGATGCGCATTGACATAGAAAAAACCAAAGATTTTCCAATTTTCTATATTCCAATTAAAATAAAATTTCACCTCAATGATGGTGATGAATTAATCGATCAAATCAATAAATATGTTACAGCAAATTCAAGACGCAGCTAATTTTATACAACAAAAAATAACTAACCAACCGACTATAGCTATTGTGCTTGGCTCAGGACTGGGAGATTTTGGAAAAGAAATAAAAAATGCTGTAGCAGTACCTTATGAAGAGATTCCCCATTTCCCGAAAAGCACAGTAGAAGGCCATAAAGGACAATTGCTAATTGGAGAGGTTGATGGAGTTCATGTCATCGCCTTACAAGGTAGATTTCACTACTATGAGGGATATACTCTTCAAGAGACCACCTTCCCAATTCGAGTTTTTAAGGCCCTCGGCATTGAGAATCTTCTGCTATCTAATGCAAGTGGCGGTTTAAATCCCGAACAACGAATTGGAGATTTAATGGTTATTACTGACCACATTCATTTGTTTCCAGACAACCCTTTAAGAGGAGTTAATATCGACGAATTGGGGCCTAGATTTCCAGACATGAGCGAACCATACTCCCTAAAATTTGTTGAATGGGCGAAAAAAATTAATGAAATTCATAACCTTGAGCTGAAATATGGCGTCTATGCTGGTGTACAAGGTCCAACTTATGAAACTAAAGCAGAATATAAGTATCTTCGGATAATTGGTGCAGATGCGGTGGGCATGTCAACTACTGCTGAAACAATTGTGGCTGTGCACAGCGGAATGAAGGTTTTTGGTGTCTCTATAGTATCCGACCTAGGTGTGGAAGGCAAAATCGTTGAAATAAGTCATGAAGAAGTTCAAGAAATAGCCAAACAAGCAGGTCCAAAAATGAATTTATTGTTTAAGGAATTAATCAAACGAATCGGAAATGAAAAATAAACTACTCGCTATCGGTATAATTTTTAGCACATTTGTGAGTGCTCAAATAAGCTCAAATATAACTCTAGAATCCAATTGGAAATCCACTCCATTATTGAATGACAATTCATTCAACACGTATAATGAGATCTGGGGACACACACTAAATGGAAGAGAATATGCCATTATAGGCTCCATACTTGGAACCCATTTTGTCGACATTACTGATGCAAAAAACCCGATAGAAGTAGATTTTGAAGCAGGAGCCGCCGCAGGAAGCTTTGTCATTCATCGTGATTATCACAACTATAGAAACTACCTTTATGCCGTTTGTGATGAAAGCCCGAATAGTACTTTACAAATTTTTGACATGAGTTTTTTACCCGACTCTGTTCATAAAGTATATGACTCCAACCATCTTTTTGAAAATTCACATAACATTTACATCGATACAGCTATGGCCAAAATGTATGTGTGCTATGCAAGAAAACAAGGTTCCAGTTTGAATGGAGAGTTAGCCGTATACAGTTTAGCCAACCCTATTTCTCCGACCTATTTAGGGCAAATTAGTCATAATCCACATGATGTTTTTGTACAAAATGACACCGCTTTTCTTAACGATGAAGGAAGAGGTTTAATCGTCTACAACACAAGTAATGTGGCCAACCCCATCTTTTTAGGCTCTTTAGGAAATTACCCCGATAAAGGTTATAACCACAGTGGTTGGCTAGATGACAATGGAAAGAATTATTATTTTGCAGATGAAACACATGGTATGCAAATGAAAGCTACCGATGTTTCTGTTTTAACTAATATTAATGTGACTGATTTATTTGGAAGCACATACTCTAGCACATCTATCCCGCATAATTTAATTTCCAAAGGCGACTTCCTTTACGTCAGCCATTATTACGATGGATTGAGAATTTACAACACTTCTGATCCTAATAATATCACAGAAGCTGGATTTTATGACACTTACCTTGGCCCAAATGCTGCAGGATTTAAAGGTGCTTGGGGAGTCTACCCCTTTTTACCTTCAGGTAAAGTGATAGTTTCAGATATGCAAGAAGGGCTTTTTGTATTTGATGTTAGTGCAATTACGGGGACTACTGGACTAAAATCTTCAAGCAATTCCCATCAATTTAGCGTATTTCCAAATCCTGTATCAGATCGAATTCAAATTAGCTTTGAAAATGGTATAAATGTCAATTATCAATATGAGCTCATAGACATGAAAGGTAATGTTTTGATGTCAGGGGAAACAAACTCAACTCAGAATTCAATCGACTTAGATGCAACAATCCAGACAGGATTATACTTATTGAAACTGTTTAATGAAAATGAAATGACTCATTTAAAAATAGTTAAAAGCAACCAACAGTAAGTCTAATGGCCTCTTGAATGGGTGATTTTTTTATTAATTTTGCCCACGATGGAAAAAGAATCAATCTACGATAAATACGAGGCAGTCATAGGGCTAGAAGTCCATGCACAATTAATGACTGAAAGCAAAATGTACTGTTCAGATTCTACAGAATTTGGATTAGCTCCTAATACAAATGTTAGCCCAATCTCATTAGGTCATCCGGGAACTTTGCCAACTTTCAACACTCGCGCAATGGAGTTTGGAGTAAAGATTGGTTTAGCTTGTGGATGTTCAATTCGACATGAGAATCAATTTGCGAGAAAAAATTACTTCTATGCAGATTTACCAAAAGGTTATCAAATTACTCAAGATAAAACTCCAATATGTACTGGTGGGCACATCATGATAAAAGACGATGCAGGCAACCCAAAGAAAATTGGCTTGACGCGTATCCATATGGAGGAAGATTCAGGAAAATCAAATCACGACATGGATCCTTTCAAAACCCTCATTGATTTGAACCGTGCCGGCGTCCCGCTGTTAGAAATAGTAAGTGAACCAGATTTAAGAACACCACAAGAAGCCTATAATTACCTAACTGAAGTAAGACAATTGGTAAGGTATTTAGAAATTTGTGATGGAAATATGGAAGAAGGCAGCATGCGTTGTGATGCCAATGTTTCTGTGCGTTTAAAAGGATCAAAAGAATTCGGGCAACGAACAGAAACCAAAAACTTAAACTCCATACGCAATGTATTTAGAGCAATTAGCTACGAAATAAAGAGACAAATTGATGCAATAGAAGCTGGAGAAACAATAACCCAGCAAACGATGAATTTTGATGCTGTATCAGGAAAAACTTCCGTTATGAGAAGTAAAGAAATGGCACATGACTATCGTTATTTCCCCGAACCTGACTTGCAGGCGGTGTATATTGAACAAGGCTACATTGAAGACGTTAGAAACATGCTTCCTAAACTGCCAGCTGAATTGATTCAAAAATATACTCAAAAACTTTCTCTTTCGACATATGATGCCGAATTAATCACTGAAGACAAAGCCATTGCATTGTATTATGAGGAAATAATTAAGCACACTAAAAACTATAAATCAGCGGCCAATTGGTTAATGGGAAGTATAAAATCTTACTTGAACGAAAATGCAATAATTATCAATCAGTTCCCTATAAAACCTGAAAAAATTGCGGGTCTAATCGACTTAATTGATTCAGGTAAAATCAATAATTCCATAGGAGCACAAAAGGTATTTCCTACCATGCTTAGTAATCCGGAACAAACGGCAGAGGAAATTGCTAAAACTAATAACTGGATTCAAGATTCGGATAGTAGTTCAATCGAAGGATATATTGCTGCTGCAATCTCCAAATACCCTGAAAAGGTAGTTGCTTACAAAGATGGGAATAAAAATTTACTAGGATTATTTATGGGTGAGGTGATGAAACTTTCACAAGGAAAAGCAGACCCAAAATTAACTAGTCAATTATTGAAAACCGAATTAGAGAAATAAAAAATTATGAAAACTATTATATCTGGATTAATTGGAATAGCATTTCTTACTGCATGCGGAACTAGCAATCAAGAAAAAGTAGATGTTCAGGCCAACATCAAAAACTATAATAACCCTCAAGTTATTTTAGAAAAACTAGCAGAAGGAAAAGTAACGCCAATCGATACTTCAACGGTAGACCCCGAAGGAAATTTTTCATTCGATGGAAGTGTAGATGAAAAATCATTTTATCGTCTAAACTTTAACAATCAGGGATTTGTATTTTTCGTAAGTTCTCCTGACGAGCAAATTGTAGTTAATTTAGACGCTAATAATTATAGAGACTATACCATTACGGGATCTGAAGATGCTGTTATTCTACATGAATTTAATAAAGGACTAACCTCCTTTTATTACATGCAAGATAGCTTGAATAGAGCTTTTTCTCAATATCAAAATCACCCTAAAAAGGACTCTATTATACAGGTTTTTAGAGGCATTTATTTAGACTCCGAGAGTAAAAAAGCCGAATTTGTGCGTAACTTTTTAGATGCTCACTCCGATAGTTATGCCGCTATGGCAATTGTAGAGCAATTAGACAAAGACAATGCATTAGATTACTATATAAAAGTAAAGGAATCTCTTGGTAAGAAGTATCCACAAAACAAAACTTTTATCGCTTTTTCAAATCGGGTAAATGAACTGTCTAAGCTGAAAATTGGTTCTCAAATTCCTGAAATCAATTTACCTAGCCCAAATGGGAACAACATTCCTCTTTCTTCATTGCGTGGTAAATACGTATTAGTAGATTTTTGGGCATCCTGGTGCAAGCCGTGTAGAATGGAAAACCCAAATATAGTAGCAGAGTACAATAAATACAAGTCCCAGGGCTTTACTGTATACGGTGTTTCATTAGATCGTGAAAAGAAAGCTTGGACTGATGCTATTGCTGCTGACAAACTGGATTGGAGCCACGTTAGCGATTTAAGTTTTTGGAATTCTGAAGTAGTTCCTCAGTTTGGAATTGAAGGTATCCCATTCTCTATTTTAATCGATAAGGAAGGAAAAATTGTAGCGAAAAATTTACGAGGGCCCGCTTTAGGACGTAAATTAGCTGAAATCTTTAACTAATTTCTATTGACCTCAACGTCTAAACTACCAATTGGCAAAAAACTGTACTTCGCCTCAGACTTTCACTTAGGAGCTCCAAATGCCGAAGAAAGCTTGAAGCGGGAGAAATTAATTGTAAAATGGTTGGACGAAGTTAAGGTGGATGCCCACGAAATATTTCTTGTAGGAGATTTATTCGACTTTTGGTTTGAATACAAATACAGTATTCCTAAGGGATTTATTCGTCTGCAAGGCAAAATGGCTGAGCTAGTTGATAGCGGCATACCCATAACACTATTTATAGGCAATCATGACATGTGGATGTTTGACTATCTTCCAAAAGAAATTGGAGTCACCCTTCACAGAGAGCCCATAAGAAGAACCATTAACGGAAAAGAGTTTTTAATTGGTCATGGAGATGGATTAGGACCAGGAGATCATGGTTACAAATTCATCAAAAAAGTATTTGCTAATCCTATTTGTCAATGGCTATTTGCTAGAATTCATCCCAACTTAGGCATAGGTATGGCCAATTATTGGTCGCAGAAAAGTAGAAATGCGAATAGAGAAACGGACGAAGTCTACCTCGGTGAAGAAAATGAATGGTTAGCCATTTATAGCAAAGAATACCTTCAAAAAGAGCACATTGATTATTTCATATTTGGCCACCGTCACTTACCTCTTGATTTAAAGGTGGGAGAAAATAGTCGTTATATTAACCTTGGCGAATGGATCAATTACAATTCTTATGGCGTTTTTGATGGCAATCAATTCGAATTGAAATCATATGGGGAGCCAAAAAAGGCGATCCCCCAATAAAGTCCAAGTAATTTTATTGAGAAATCACTTCATAGCTATCTAAATTATAATTTTTAGTCCATGCGCTGGGTGCTTTTACTTTCTTCGTTGGACTCCATTTGAATTCATACTCCATCAATTTACTTCAAAGATATGCTACCTTATATCCAACTGAAGCAATTAACGTTAATTCGTTGAATAGAGGTCAAAATTTAGGCTATCCAATACGTTTAACTAGTTCAATAATTCGGTTGGAATACCCCATTTCGTTGTCGTACCAACCAACTACTTTCACTAAGTTGCCGATAACTGAAGTTAATTGAGAATCAAAAACACAAGAATAAGGGCTCCCCACAATATCTATAGAGACGATTGGATCTTCAGTGTATTCTAGAATACCTTTTAAACTGGTTTCAGCTGCGTTCTTAAATGCTGCATTGATTTCTTCTATACTTTTGGGATTCTTCACCACACAAGTAAAATCAGTCAATGAACCATCAGGTACAGGAACTCTAACTCCTGCACCACCTAATTGCCCATCCAATTTTGGAAAAATTTTAGTGATGGCCTTGGCGGCGCCAGTTGTTGTAGGCACGATAGAAACAGCTGCCGCTCTGGCTCTTCTTAAATCTTTATGTGGCGCATCATGCAAACGTTGATCACCAGTATAAGAATGGATCGTTGTAATGTAACCACTTTCAATTTCGCATAACTCATCTAAAATCTTCACTAATGGCGCTAATGAATTAGTCGTACAAGAAGCATTGGACAATATCGATTGATCATCGATTATTTCATCGTTAATACCTAAGACAACAGTTGGAACATCGTCTGAGCTAGCCGGAGCAGAAATAATCACCTTCTTCGCTCCTGCTTCAATGTGCTGGTTAGCATCTTCTCTTTTTCTAAAAAAACCAGTAGATTCAATTACCACATCAATATTCAATTCTTTCCATGGTAAATCTTTAGGTGATTTCTGAGAAAACAATTTAACCTTAGCGCCATTTATTATAAGTCCGTCTTCTACAGTCCCAATAGTTCCATTGAACCTACCATGAACAGAATCATATTTAAACAAATGCCCCAATGTTTTTACATCAGCCAAATCATTGATTGCGACCAACTCAATTCCTTCATGTTGCTGAACCACACGAGCCGCCATTCTTCCTATTCTACCAAATCCATTTATCGCTAGTCGTATCATTTTTCTTGGGTTTTTCTCAAAATTAAGCACAAAAAAAAGGTCTCAGTACAACTGAGACCTTTAATTCTTGAATAAAATTCAATTAATCTTTATATGTTTTTTCACTAGAAACAGTTAAGTTGTGTCTTCCCTTAGCTCTTCTTCTAGCCAATACTTTTCTACCGTTAGCAGTTGCCATTCTGCTTCTGAAACCGTGCTTGTTCTTTCTTTTTCTTCTTGATGGCTGATAAGTCCTTTTCATCTTTATGTTTTATTTTGTAGCGTCCAATATATCGGGTTGTCCCTTATTAAAGTCCGCCGAGGGTTTTTCTCAAACGGAGAGCAAAAGTATAACTTTTTTAAATAGTAATAAAACTTTCTAGAAATTATTTTTAGAAAATTTCCAATTGTTTTTGCTTTCTCTTGACTGCAAATTTATATAATACTTACTTTTGTCGCAAATATTAGTAATGGCTGGATTTAGACGAAAAAAGGACGACCAAACAGACACCCCGAAAAAGAAAATCACCAAGCGAGACCTTAAAAAGTCAATGCGTCTTTTTAAATATGTGAAGCCTTACAGAGGAACCTTTGCCATTGGCTTTGTATTCCTTTTGCTTTCCAGTGTTACTTCTATGGTATTTCCATACCTCACGGGTCAGTTAGTTGACTCGGCAAACGCAGAAATGCTGAAAGAAATAAACACCATTGCACTTGCACTTTTAGGCGTTTTTGCAGCAAATGCAGTATTCTCCTATTTTAGAATTTACCTATTTGCAATTGTTACTCAAAAAACATTAGCAGACCTAAGACAGAGTACTTACAATCATTTAATTAAACTGCCAATGAACTTTTTCTCTGAAAGGAGAGTTGGTGAATTGAATAGTAGAATTGCTTCCGATATTTCGTTGTTACAAGAAACACTAACAACAACCATTGCAGAATTAATCCGCCAGGTATTGACCATTATCATCGGAATCGCATTGTTGAGTTACATCTCAGTTAAACTGACCTTATTAATGCTGTGTTTGGTTCCAGTTGTTATCGTTATAGCAATCATTTTTGGAAAACACATTAAGAAATTATCGAAAGAAGCACAATCTAAAGTAGCTGATTCCAACACTATTGTAGAAGAAACTTTGCAGGGAATTACAACTGTAAAAGCTTTTGCCAATGAATTTTTCGAAAATATGCGCTACAGTGAAAAGACCAATGAAATAGTTGGAATTTCCTTAAAAGGTGCAAAATGGAGAGGAGCTTTTGCTTCATTCATCATCTTCGCTCTTTTCGGTTCTATTGTAGGTGTGATATGGTATGGCGTAATTCTAGTCAACCAAAATGGATTAAGCGTTGGTGATTTATTCACCTTTATACTTTACTCTGTATTTGTAGGTGCATCAATGGGTGGTATAGCGGATTTGTATTCACAATTGCAAAAAGCCATCGGAGCCACTGAAAACTTAATGGAAATTTTAGATGAAACACCTGAAGAAATTTCAGATGTGCAGTTGACGTCTATAAATCGAGTGAATGGTAACGTTTCTTTTGAAAATGTAAGTTTTGCTTACCCAAGTAGAAGCGATATCCAGGTTTTGAAATCAATGAGCTTTTCAGCAAACAGTGGAGAGCAAATCGCAATCGTAGGACCTTCCGGAGCAGGAAAATCAACCATTACCAACCTCTTACTTCGATTTTACAACCCGAATGCAGGAACCATTTCTATAGATGGGAAAGCCATCCAAGACTTTCCGCTTTCTGAATTGCGTTCGCAGATGTCTATTGTACCGCAGGATGTATTATTGTTTGGTGGAACCATAAAAGAGAACATTGGTTACGGTAAAATTGGAGCTACAGACGAAGAAATTATAGCTGCAGCAAAACAAGCGAATGCCCATTTATTTGTAGAAGGATTCCCTGAAAAGTACGAAACCATTGTTGGTGAAAGAGGAATTCAACTTTCAGGTGGTCAACGTCAGCGAATAGCCATAGCAAGAGCTATCTTGAAAAACCCTTCTATCTTGATTCTTGATGAAGCAACAAGTGCCTTGGACTCTGAATCTGAGAAACTAGTACAGGAAGCATTGGAAACCTTAATGAAAGGACGAACTTCTATTGTAATCGCACACCGATTGAGCACAATTAGAAAAGCCAATAAGATTTTGGTTTTAAATGAAGGAAAATTGGTTGAGTCAGGAACTCATGAAGAACTTTCAAATGTGGAAAATGGAATCTATCAAAACTTGTCTAACCTGCAATTAGAGGTATAATCTAAATCACCGCTTTTATCATTCGGTCATTTCCATTGATGTCTTGTCGCAATTCGACATGACTGTAACCAGTGGTCTGAAATAACTCGACAGTCCGTTGACTTAGATATTGATTAATCTCTACATAGATAGCTCCGTCTTTTGCTAAATGCTGCAATCCTATTTCTGCAATTTTTCGATAAAACACTAATGGATCTTCATCACTAACGAACAATGCTAAATGTGGTTCATAATCCACCACATTTTGATGCATGCTTTCCATTTCTTGCTTAGCGATATAAGGTGGATTACTCACAATGATGTCCCATTTCTGATTTTCATCAAGAACCGCCGTTAAGATATCTATTTCCTGAAAATTAACCGTTACTTGATTTAATTCAGCATTCTTTGAAGCAACTTCAAGGGCTTCTTTTGATACATCATAAGAAGTTATACTCGACTGAGATAAATTCCTTTTCAATGCAATTGGAATACAACCGCTACCGGTTCCAATTTCTAGAATAGTTGGCGTTTGATTTCTCCAATCATTCAGCACCCATTCCACCAACTCTTCTGTTTCAGGTCGTGGGATTAGTGTGTGTTGATTGACATAAAATTTCAATCCGTAAAATTCAGTCTCCCCTATTATCTGAGCAAAAGGCTCGTGCTTTAGCAATCGCTTAATACAATGAATAATTTTCACCAATTCAGACTCTGTAAACCGATGGTCTCGCTTTAGCGCCAAATCAGTTGCTGAGAATCCAAAATAATGGTCCATCATTAATCGGTAAGTCACTCTGATCTCCGCATCATCCATGATAGGACTTAGCTGTTGCTTGACATAAGTTGAAACGGCTTGTATAGTATTGTCTGCGATCTTCACAATTGGAGGAGGTTTGAGCTGCTAAAAGTAAATAAAAAAACTACTTTTGACGACATGAATGTGCATGAAAAGTATATCCTCCGATGCCTAGAAATCGCCCAAAAAGGACTTGGCAGTGTTAGCCCAAATCCAATGGTGGGATCGGTAATCGTGCACAATGACAAAATAATAGGAGAAGGTTATCATCAAAAATATGGTGGTCCACATGCTGAAGTCAATGCTATTAATTCCGTTTCGGATAAATCAGTACTGAAAGAATCAACCATTTATGTAAGTCTGGAGCCGTGTAACCATTTCGGAAAAACACCACCTTGCTCTCATTTAATCGTCAAACATCAGATCCCAAAAGTGGTGATTGCCAATGTAGATCCTTTTGCAGCTGTTAATGGAACTGGAATAAAGTATCTACAAGATCATGGAATTGATGTCACTTTTGGCATTTTGGAGCAAGAAGCGGCTTTTATCAATCGACGGTTCTTTACTTTCCACACCAAAAAGCGGCCGTACATTATTCTGAAATGGGCGCAAACTCAAGATGGATTCATGGACATTGACCGGACTGACAATCCAACTTCATCCTATTGGATTACCACCCCGGCATCTAAACGATTGAGTCACCAATGGAGAAGTGAAGAAGACGGTATTTTGGTAGGGTTCAATACTGTAAAAAACGACAACCCTAGTTTGACGACTCGTGAAGTAACTGGAAAAAATCCAACACGAATTGTGATTGACAGAAACTTAGACCTAATAACAGACAAAGCCATTTTTGATGAATCGAGTAAAACGATTGTCATCAATGAGCAAATCGAAAAAGTAGAGCAAAACATTCATTATAAAAAGGTCAATTCGACGCACTCAATCTATGAAATACTAACTGCTTTGCATGAAGAAAACATACAAAGCGTCATTATTGAAGGTGGGAAAGCCACCCTGAATCAATTTATTGAAGCTGGCATTTGGGATGAAGCTAGAGTATTGACCGCTGCCAAAAACTTTGAAAAAGGATTGAAAGCTCCAGTTTTGAATCAATCCCCAAACTCTATTGAAGCAGTTGACACCGATCAATTGGCAATTTACTATTCCATGAAGAAATGATTTATTTACTGCTCAGTATACTTTTTGCTTCTTTCATATTTGTGATTTTTAGAAGTTTCAGCAACTATTCAGTGAATACCTTTACGGCAATCGTTATCAATTATACCGTAGCGGCTATCATTGGCTTTATCGTACCTAACGAAACCATTGAAGTCTCCAAAATTGTTTCAGCCGGCTGGATCTCCAATGCTCTTATTCTTGGAGGAAGTTTCATTGCCTCCTTTTATTTAATGGCCATTACAGCCCAACGGCTAGGAGCTTCCGTGGCTTCTGTAGCCAATAAAATGTCGGTTATCATTCCTGTATTTTTCGCATTTTGGTTGTACAACGATTCCATTAATGTTTACAAAATCCTTGGAATTATTCTAGCACTTATCGGGCTTTATTGGGCTACCAAAAAGGAAAAAGTAGTCGACGTCTCTCGTCAATGGTTGCTCCCAGTTTCGCTGTTCATCTTCAGTGGACTGTTAGACACTTATGTCAAGCACACCCAACACCTCCACCTTACTGAGGACAGCAACTCCACCTATTTTATACCCACACTTTTTACTGCAGCTGCAGCAATCGGTTGGATTATTTCGCTGTTTCAATTTCAGAAACTTCGAAAAATATCAGTATCAACTATTTTTGGAGGTGTGTTATTGGGAGGAGTGAATTATTTAAGCATTATCTTTATTTTTAAAGCATTGGCTCACGACAATATGGAAAGCTCAGTCGTATTTCCGATTAACAATATGGGAGTGGTTTTATTCACGAGCCTCTTCTCTATCGCATTTTTTAAGGAGCGACTGACAAAGATGAACTTCGTAGGATTGTTCGTTTGTTTGGTAGCCATTGCATTAATAGCTTGGGGGATTTAATGGATTACTTTTTAACCATATCAGCAGAAAGCGAAAGCTTGTACAAAGAGAAAGGCAGCAAGTTTATTGGCTATGCCATTCCTGTGACGGATGAAGCTCAAGTAAAAGAACACTTAGAACGATTGGCGGGAATGCATCACCAAAGCCGACACGTTTGTTATGCTTACCGACTTGGTGCGGATCTAGAAACGTATCGAATCAACGACGATGGAGAACCATCCGGATCAGCGGGACAACCCATTTTTGGACAGATTCGTTCTTTTGAGTTGACTAACGTTTTAGTGGCTGTGGTGCGGTATTTCGGAGGAACTAAGCTAGGCGTCGGCGGATTAATTCATGCCTATAAGACGGCCGCAAATGATGCACTAGAGCGAGCCCAAATCATCAAAGAATACATCCCTGTAGTTTTTACCGCCAAATTTGAATATGCCCGTATGGGTGATGTGATGGGAACGGTTGAAAAATACAATTGGAATGTGGTGGATACGGATTTTCAATTGAGTTGTAAACTGACCTTTAGCTGTAAAATTTCAGAACAAGAACAGGTAATGCAGGCTTTTGAACCGTTGCATGATGTGGAACTGGAAATTGTTAATGGCTGATTGTTAATAGTTAATGATTTCTGCCGCAGGTTGGCAAACCCGGCGGAGCAAGGTGTCGTTGTGGTTTTGATAAAGATACACTTTGCAGTATTGCAATTAGCAAAAACCGCTTGGCGGTTTTGTTACTTTGCCTGTTTACAAAATCCGCTAACGGATTTTGCGAACCTCAAATAGCTTCTCAACTTACTAAACCGACTTACCCACAATGCACTATTCAGCGTGTTAGGGCAAGTACTTTTTTAATTAAAACTCATCCTCAACATGAGAAGTAGTTTCAAATTTTAATTTTTCGCTTGTCGTGTCTAAATATGCGTCTAAATATGATTCATAAACTAGGTTAAGCAATTGTCTAAATCTTGGAGGGCCTTCCCATAAGTCTCCTTGAACTCTCTTAACCAAACTGTCATTATAATGTATTACTATATCACTTTTGGGTGCGTCAATTGGAACAGGGAAGTAACCATCTAAGCCATCAATATTTATTTGATTCAAAAGCGTATTTATTTCAGAAATATATCTTTTGTCAATTGTGCCGATTTGATATCCTTGAATTTTAGAATTTTTTTTACCTAAAAATTTAAAGTTTGCCTTATCGTCAATCTCAAGAGCAAATTGTGGACATTTTCCATAACATAATCCGCTAGAGAAACTGATTTTATTAAAATGATCCGATTTTCTAAAATCTAAGGTATCGTTATAGAAAGTCAATATTTCATTGATGTAGAAAGGGAGCTTCCATCCCTTAATTTTTTTTAAAACCAAAGTATCAGAGTCAATCTTTTCAATTTTTACGATTAATTGAGTTTTAATAACTTTATTTCCATCGTTTGTGCCTAAAGAAGAGATATATGAAGTGTCGTTAAAGAATAAAGTGTCGTTAGATAATGAAATTGATGGAAAGTCAATCTCATTGAATGAACCTCTTAATCCATAGAAGTAAAAAGGCTCTTTGTTAAGTGAGTTATAATTTGAATCATTTGGAGCAAGTAAAAGGTTCCAATAAGTATTAGTCAGTAGTTCTAAAGTATCAATTGGCGTGGAATTATCAACTACTGCGGATTCAAATTGCTCATTTAAATTAGAACCACAACTAACAAAAATAGAGATGAAGAAAATTAATAAAATGTGTCTCATTATATATATGCACTAACGCCCGTATAAGATTAGTTAGGCGATAAGTAAAGATAATGTTTGCAATTTACTAATTAGCAAAAACTGCTTTGCAGTTTTGTAATTTATCAATCATTACGAAATCTGCTTGCAGATTTTGCGGACTTAAAAATTGAGTAGGAATGTCGTAACCTGCTGATGCCTAATTAATTTTATACTATGTTAGCAAAAGTTATTGTTCTTACAGTCAGGTTCTCAAGTCTTGTTCTCGAGTCAAATACTCAGTCCATTTATAATAAAACTAAGTGCCAAATTGGAAAGCTAATATTGGCTGATTTTATTTGATTAAAATCTAAACTGATGAAGTTAGTAAAGTCAGTTGGTTTTAAATTGAGTTTTGTAAGAAGTCCATTTAGACTGCAACTAAGCATCAAATTAGAATATAAAAGCTTGCGATTTTTTCTGCTAAAAATCTAAACTGTTGAAATTAATTTAGTCGGCAAATGATAAATATTAAAGTCTAATAATAACTTGAATAAACAAAGTGCATAATGCAGAAAATCCGAATAAATTAATCGAATTTAATTCAACTACGTCAGTTAGTTTTCCCAACTTGATCTTATCGCTTAGTCCTATTAAAAATAGTAACGTTCCCGTAACTGAAAGAACAAATGTTAAGTCAAATAATTGAACATCAAATAACGAATTCACAGTAGGTAGCAGATTGTTAGAAATTAGCTCTAGATTAAATGATATTAGTTTGATTACAAAACCAATAAAAAGAATTCTCCTTTTTAGTCCTAATGAAATAAATATAAATGCAACTAGAAATATTATATCTTCTAAAAAATCTATGTAGTTATTTATAAGTGTATTGTGAACATCCAAGAACATTAAAAATATACATACTACGCAAAGAAAGTAGCCTGTATTTCGATAAGAGAATTTATCGTTCATTTTCAATTTTTACAACGGTTTGGCTATGCGCAGTGTCCCGCAGGGCATTGCGTATAGGTGTTGTTGGCAACAGTTATTTTTTATATTCTTTAACTACTTGATTTATTTTTCCAAAAATCGATTTTCCACTTTCATCTTTCATTTCTACTTCTATTCTATCTCCGAAGCTCATAAATGGGGTAGTAGCTTTTCCATTATTTACAATTTCTAAACACCTAACTTCTGCTAAACAACTTGAGCCATTCGGACTTCCTTGGTTTGCAACTGTTCCCGAACCTATAACCGTTCCTGCCATTAATGAACGTGTTTTAGAAGCGTGTGCTACTAATTGACCAAAGTTAAATGTCATATCAATTCCTGCATTTGGTGAGCCAATCAGTCTTCCGTTTAAGGTAGAATTTAAGGGTAAATGAAGTTTTCCATTATTCCAACTCCCATCTAATTCGTCTGGAGTAACAACCACAGGAGCAAATGTTGTCCAAGGTTTTGATTGATAAAAACCAAATTGTTTTGATAGTTCGTTAGGGATTAAATTTCTTAAAGAAACATCATTAATAATTGTTATTAACTTTATGTGGTCTAAAGCGTCTTTTGAATTAATTCCTGCTGGAACATCATCTGTAATAACGGCTACTTCAGATTCGAAATCAATACCCCAATCTTCATTTTCGATTTCGATATCGTCATTTGCTCCAATAAAAGCATCAGAAGCTCCCATATACATTAATGGGTCAGTCCAAAAAGATTCGGGTAATTCTGCATTTCTAGCTTTACGGACAAGTTCTACGTGAGTAACATAGGCACTTCCGTCTGCCCAATGATAAGCTCTCGGAATTGGTGCTAAAACTCTTATAGAAGAAAAATCAAATGTATTAGGTAGTTTATTAGAGTTTAAATCTTCATAAACACTTTGTAATTGACTTTCGGTATCTTTCCAATTATCTATTGCGAATTGCATAGTTTCGGCAATTTCAGGAACTTTTACTGCTCTTGTTAATTCTTTATTGACAACAACTAATTGTCCATCTCTGCTATTGTTGTCAATTGAAGCTAATTTCATATAATATTTATGTTTTTCGTTTTTTTTCTAATTGTTGCCAACATATAGATATGACGCATTGAGTGCGTCATATCCATATTATCATTTTTACATAATCTAAGATAAGAGAAATAGTTGAAATACAGACACGGACAATCTATCTATTAATGAGTTAACTGCAGAACACAGTCCCCCACTAATAAATGACCAAAAAACTATACAAATAAGATTTTCCTAAACCAACTCCGACAATTCCAACCAACGCATTTCTTGTTCTTCCAAGTCATCGTTGATAGAAGCCAATTCCTTAGATAGTTTGGTAATTTCTTCCGCATCAGAAATGCCTGACAACATCAACTCGTTGATTTCAGCTTTGCGCTTTTCCAATTCAGCCATCGACTTTTCCAATCCGTCAAATTCACGCTGTTCATTGAAGCTCAACTTCTTTTTCTCCTTCGTTTTCTCAACTACAGGGGCCGCATTTTTTACTTGCTCAGCTTTTGCTAATTGAGCAGCTTCTTTGGCTTCTCGTTTACTTTCTTCTTTATAATCGGTGTACTTTCCATTGAAATCTTTGATGATTCCATCGCCTTTAAAAACGAATAAGTGATCCACAATCTTATCCATAAAGAATCTATCGTGAGTCACCACCATCACGCAACCTTCAAATTCCATCAAGAAATCTTCCAGAACATTCAGTGTCATAATGTCCAAGTCGTTAGTTGGCTCATCCAGAATCAAAAAGTTCGGATTATCCATTAATACCGTCAACAAATACAATCGGCGTTTTTCTCCACCACTTAGTTTAGAAACATAAGTATACTGCTGCTTTGGAGGAAATAAAAAGCGCTCCAAAAACTGAGATGCTGTAATTTTTCGGCCTTTCGCCAACGGAATAATTTCTGCAATGTCTTTCACCACATCAATGATTCGCTTGTCTTCATCCAAGTGCATGCCATCCTGCGCATAATGCCCCACAACTACGGTTTCTCCCTGAACAATTTTTCCACCATCAGCTTGTAGCTCACCAGTAATCAATTTTATAAAAGAAGATTTCCCTACTCCATTCGGCCCAACGATACCCACACGATCTCCACGTTTGAAGGTATAATTGAAATCTTCTACAATCTTTTTTTCTCCAAAACTCTTGCGCAAATGATGGAATTCCAAAATCTTTCCACCCATTCGCTGTCCCACTACTTCTAATTTTACTTCTTCTTTCTTTATTCTTCTCTTCGCTGATTTTTCTACCTCATAAAAGGCATCTTGTCTAGATTTAGCCTTAGTAGCTCTTGCTTGAGGCATTCTACGCATCCACTCCAATTCCTTTTTGTAAAGGTTTTTGGCTTTCTCAATTTCACTCATCGTAATCGACTCTCGCTCTTGCTTCTTCTCGATATAATACGCATAGCTTCCTTTATAGGAGTATAGCTGTCCATTGTCAATTTCGATGATGGAATCACAAACCCGCTCTAAGAAATAACGGTCGTGCGTCACCATCAGCAGTGTCATGTTTTCTGTAGCCAAATAGTTTTCTAACCATTCTATCATTTCTAGGTCCAAGTGGTTAGTAGGCTCATCCAAAATAATAAACTCCGGCTGTTCGATAAGAACTTTCGCCAAGGCCAATCGCTTCTTCTGCCCTCCAGAGAGTGTATTTACTCGCTGCTCTAAATCATGTAACTGTAGTGAACCTAAAATTTGCTTCAATTTGGCTTCGTAATCCCAAGCCTGCAAACTATCCATCCGATCCATGGCCTGTTGAAAAGTATCCGCATCAGCTCCATTATTTACAGCATCATTATAGAAATTGATGGCCTGCATAAAGGTATTATCAGCCTTAAATATTTCTTCGTTAATAGTATGGGTGGAGTCGAAAATTTGCTCTTGATTTAAGTACCCTACTGTAATGTCATTCCGCCATACTACTCGGCCTTCACTAACAGGTTCTTTCCCTGTCAAACAGTTCAAAAAGGTCGTTTTTCCTGCTCCATTTTTTGCGATCAAAGCGACCTTCTGCCCCTTCTCTACCCCAAATGAAATTTTATCAAACAAAACTCTGTCCCCAAAGCTTTTACTCAATTCTTCTACCGATAAATAATTCATTGGTTGATGGTTCTATAATCAGTTACCCGGGTCATTCCATTGGCCGCAGCTGTATAATCCGGTTTAATTTCTAACGCTTTTTTGTAAATTTTCTCTGCATTCTGAATATCTCCTAACAATTCAAAACAGTAGCCATAATTGTAATAAGCTTCATAGTACCTAGGATCTATTTTTATTGCCTTTTCAAAATACTTCTTCGCTTCATTATACAATTTTAAATGAACCAAGTGAATGTACCCCATATTATATGGAGCCTCTCTCATCGACGGTTCTATCCTCATTATTTTCGTATAATTCTCCATTGCTTCATTGAGCATATCATGCTCTTGTTGATACATCGCTTGAGTATACAAAGCATTAGTATTGGTAGAGTCCACAGATAAAATATTATTGGTGTAATCAATCACAAGCGGATCATTTTTGTCTCCGAACAACAATGCTAACTGCAGATATGATTTAACATGCTCAGGATCTTGTTCAACTGCAGTTTGCCATGAACTAATCGCTCTTTCTTCATTTCCTTGAGCGAAAAATATTAGACCCTTTAAGTAATATATGTCTGCATCGTACTGATTCTCTCTTAATGACTTGTCTGCATAATCTAGAGCTTTGTCATAGTCTTGAATAACATAATGAATTTCACCAATTTTTAAGTAAGCCTTAGCCCTCTCCTCCTTAGTTTTGGCATTAGCATAGGCCATCTCAAATGCATATTTTGTAGGCTCAAATTGACCTTGAGCAGCTTGTAAATCGCCCAAGACGATATATACTCTATAATTGTTAGAATCTAAGCTTAAGGCTCGCTTTAAATCTGCAGAAGCAGCAGCCAAATCACTGACCTCTAAAAACAATTCTGCTCTATCAGCATATAGTTCAGCATTATTAACATCTGACTTAATGGCTTGATTTGCTATAGACAACCGTTCCTTAAAGGCTACTTCTTTTTGATCTCCTTCTACCACCTCTTGTTCAACAACAGCCTGATTGTGAGCTTCACTTGGAGCATCACCACATGCCCAAACCAATAACCCTAATGTGCAAAATAAAATAGTTTGTTTAATCATCATCTGTAAAAATTAAAAATGCCCTGTTTAAATTTAAACAGGGCATAAAATTAAATATTTTAAACGCGTCTTCTTTGATTTGCCATAAGGTTTAACCACATTATCGCTTATTAACGTTTTGTAAACGCTAAAATCTCAATCGATGATTAACTTTCAAAATATCTCATTCAGCTTACACAACAACATTTCTACACTGCTTGCATCGCCTCTTTGATTTTATTCTCAAGCTCTTCCATTAATTCAGGGTTATCCGCAATTAACATTTTCACGGCATCACGACCTTGTCCTAGCTTCGTTTCTCCATAACTAAACCAACTGCCACTTTTCTTTATAATATCAAAATCAACACCTAAATCTATAATTTCCCCAACTTTTGAAATTCCTTCTCCATACATGATGTCAAATTCCGCTTTTCTAAATGGTGGAGCTATCTTGTTCTTCACTATTTTAACCTTCACTCTATTCCCTGATATCTCCTCTCCGTTTTTAATTTGAGAACTTCTTCGAATATCAATTCTTACCGAAGAATAAAATTTCAAAGCATTACCACCTGTTGTCGTTTCTGGGTTTCCAAACATTACTCCAATTTTCTCTCTCAATTGGTTAATAAATATACAGCAACACCCTGTCCTATTAATAGTACCGGTCAATTTACGCAGTGCTTGAGACATTAACCTAGCTTGAAGCCCCATTCTTGAATCTCCCATCTCACCTTCAATCTCCGCTTTAGGAGTCAGAGCTGCAACTGAATCAATTACAATTAAATCAATTGCGCCAGAACGTATTAAATTCTCTGCAATCTCTAATGCCTGCTCACCGTTATCCGGCTGTGAAATGAATAAATTCTCAGTATCCACTCCTAAGTTTTCTGCATAAGTTCTATCGAATGCATGCTCAGCATCAATAAAAGCAGCAATTCCTCCCTGTTTCTGAACTTCGGCTATGGCGTGAATTGCTAGGGTAGTTTTACCTGAAGATTCTGGGCCGTAGATTTCTACAATTCTACCTCTTGGAAAACCACCAACTCCCAATGCTAAGTCAAGCGATATTGAACCAGACGGTATGGAGTCAATATCTTCAACTGCTTGATCCCCCATTTTCATAATTGACCCTTTACCATATGTTTTCTCCAACTTATCAATCGTTAGTTGAAGCGCTTTTAATTTTTGATCTTGTACGTCCTTTTCTGCTTTTGCCATTTTTTATCTTATTATACTAATGTGTCTATAATTTGTTGAGTGTGATCTTTTGTTTTTACTTTATCAATAATCGATAATATTTTACCTTCTTCATCGATTACAAAAGTAGTACGGTTAATTCCTTCATATTCTTTTCCCATAAATTTTTTAGGTCCCCAAACACCAAACTGATTGATTACTTCCTTTTCTGTATCCGCAATCAATTGAAAAGGCAAATTGTACTTTTCAATAAACTTTTGATGTCTAGCTTCACTATCCGCACTGACTCCTAATATTTCAAACCCTTTACTTTTCAAACTTTCATAATTCTCTCTCAAATTACAAGCTTGATTGGTACAACCCGGTGTCATATCTTTTGGATAAAAGTAAACGATCAACTTTTTACCTTTGTAATCTGATGACTTAACTGTATTTCCATTTTCGTCTTTCCCTTGAAATTCAGGGACTTTATCTCCAACTTTCAACTTGCTCATATTCTCATCGTTATTTTGACGATTTTTTCGTCATTTTGAACTAAAGTAAAATACTTTTTAATTTTAAAACACCAAAAATAATGTTCATTTTTTTTGTTTTTATTTAGCTAACATTATTCCACTACTTTTGTTTTTTATCATTGAAGTATGACCAAGCAAGAAAAAGTAATCTTTATTATAGAAAAGTTAGAAGAATTATATCCAACTGTACCAGTTCCTTTAGATCATTATAATCCATACACCCTACTCATAGCAGTTTTGCTTTCTGCTCAATGCACTGATGTTAGAGTTAATCAAGTGACACCGCACCTTTGGCAATTAGCAGATAACCCTTTTGATATGGCGAAGCAAGACGTTGATGATATCAAGGCGATTATTCGTCCTTGTGGCTTATCTCCACAAAAATCTAAAGCTATATCTGTTTTATCAAAAATGTTGATTGAAAATCACGCTGGGGAAGTTCCAAAATCTTTTGAGGAATTGGAAAAATTACCTGGAGTAGGACATAAAACGGCTTCTGTAGTGATGTCACAAGCATTTGGAGTTCCTGCATTTCCGGTAGATACGCATATCCATCGCTTAATGTATCGTTGGAACTTAACGAATGGTAAAAATGTTATGCAAACTGAAAAAGATGCCAAAAGATTGTTCCCTAAGTCCTTATGGAATAAGCTTCACCTACAGATTATTTTCTTTGGAAGGGAGTATTGTCCTGCAAGAGGCCACTCAGTTGAACGCTGCCCAATATGCTCGAAAATAGGCAGAAAGAGTTTAAGCCAATAAAAAAGGAGAAACTTTCGCTTCTCCCTATTTTATTAACTAATTATTCAAATTTTCCATCCAACCAATTGATTTGGATTGTTTCACCTCAAGAGCTCTTGAGAACGATAAAATAGTATTTATCGATTTTTGAGTGGGTTGTTTCTGTATCATTTTTTTCTCTGAAGTTTCTATATAATCCTCTAAACTTCTATTTTCTTCACTCAAGTATGCATTAAAATCAAAAGTAGTGTTATTACTCATTCGCTTTGTTTTTTGTGGTTATTTCTAAACCAAACGCCAAACAAATTGAAATATTGTTAGCTGTCTTTAATTTGTTAAAATAATATTATTCTCCTTAATTAATTTCCGAAGATTAATCAACGCGTAACGCATTCGACCTAAAGCAGTATTTATACTTACTCCAGTTTTTTCAGCGATTTCTTTAAAACTCATATCAAAATACATACGCATCATAAGCACCTCTTTTTGGTCGTCGGGTAAATGCTTAATCAATGCTTTAACATCAGACATACTTTGTGCTTTTTCAATACTATCTGAAGCATTTTGTTCATCTGAAGGAATAATTTCAAAAATATCGAAGTCATCTCCACCACTGGTGGTTGGCATCTTTTTCAATCGTCTAAAATGGTCGATGATTAAGTTATGGGCGATTCGACTTACCCAAGGTAAGAATTTGCCTTCTTCATTATACTTTCCACGCTTTAGAGTGCGCACTACTTTAATAAATGTATCTTGAAAGATATCATTGGCGATATCTTCGTCTTTTACCGTGTAAAGAATATATGAAAATACTTTAGTTTGATGTCTTTTAAGTAAAACTTCGAACGCCGCTTCACTCCCTCCTAAATACTGCCTTATTAAATCTCTATCTGTGGCTTTAACTAGATTCATAAATTTAACTTTTTCAATTGGTTAATACAGAAATAATTGATTAAAAAAGTAAAATTTATGCGATAGGCAATATGGGTTTAAATGGTTTGTTGGTTCTATTAGTAACGAAAGAAAACCTCACATATTGTGTATGTTCAAAATTTTCTTATTCTACAAAGTTAACAAAAGAAAAGTAATTTTGTTATTCTACTAAATAAAGTAATACATGTCCTCCCGAAAATTTGACCAATTAGACCCTAAAAAATTTATACTTATCAAAGGGGCTCGAATGCATAATCTAAAAAATATAGACGTCGCTATCCCTAGAAATAAGCTAGTTGTTATTACAGGTCTATCTGGTTCAGGAAAGTCATCATTAGCATTTGATACCTTATATGCAGAAGGTCAACGAAGATATGTAGAAAGCCTTTCTTCATATGCACGACAGTTTCTAGGAAAAGTAAATAAACCAGATGTAGACTACATTAAAGGAGTAGCACCGGCAATAGCTATAGAGCAAAAAGTGAATAGTACCAACGCTCGGTCTACTGTTGGCACTGTTACTGAAATTTATGATTATCTAAAATTGCTTTATGCTCGAATCGGTAGAACCTTCTCTCCCATTTCGGGTGAAGAAGTCAAGAAAAACACCGTAAAGGATGTTACTGATTTATTTCAACAATTGACAGAAGGAACACGTGGGTTAATCATAACTCCACTATTAATTAAAAAAGGAAGAACTCAACAAGAACAAATTGAATTGCTCCTTCAACAAGGATATACCCGTCTATTGGTCAATGATACCATTCTAAAAATCGAAAATTTAGAAATCAGCACTATAAAAAAATCAGAACCCATTTATTTAGTTATCGATCGCTTCATAGCCAAAAACGATGAAGATACTATTAGTAGGATTGCAGATTCTACCGAAACTGCTTTTTTTGAGGGAGAAGGAGATGCCATTTTAGCGATTCAGAATTCTGACAAAACGTTCACGTTGCATGAATTTTCTAATCGATTTGAAGCTGATGGAGTGGTATTTACGGAACCTAGTGTTCATTTCTTTAGTTTTAACAACCCCATTGGTGCTTGCCCCAAGTGCGATGGATATGGTAAAGTGATAGGTGTAGATGAACATTTAGTTATTCCAAACCCTTCTCTAACCGTATATGAAAATGCTATTGCTCCATGGGTTGGAGAAAAAATGTCAGAATGGAAGGATCAGTTGATTTATAATGCCGAGAAATTTGACTTCCCAATACACAAACCAATTGATGAGTTAACACCATCTCAATACCAATTACTTTGGAAAGGAAATGAGTATTTTAATGGCTTAGACACGTTTTTTGAATATTTAGAAAAGAAAACCTATAAGATTCAATATCGAGTGATGTTAGCAAGATATAGGGGAAAGACAAAATGTCCTGCATGTGATGGGAGAAGATTAAAAGAAGCGACGAATTACGTTAAAATTGATGGCCATTCTCTAAGTGACCTAGTCGTGATGCCAGTAGATGAGTTATACCCACTTTTTACTGACATTAAGTTAAACGAATATGACGCTGCTATCGCAAAACGCTTATTGATAGAAATAAAAAATAGACTCAAATACCTTAATGATGTTGGTGTAGGCTATTTGACTCTCAACCGAAATTCCGCTTCACTCTCAGGTGGAGAATCTCAGAGGATAAATCTCGCCACCTCTCTTGGGAGCAGTCTTGTTGGCTCTATGTATATTTTGGATGAACCGAGTATTGGCTTACATCCGAAAGATACAGAACGACTGATTGTAATTTTAAAGTCATTAAGAGATATAGGAAATACAGTGATAGTCGTTGAGCACGATGAAGAAATAATATTGGCAGCAGATGAAGTGATTGATCTAGGACCTCTAGCAGGCAGTCACGGTGGAGAACTAATCTTTCAAGGCAACCAAAAAGAATTGTTAGCGGATAACCAAAGTTTGACCGCTAAATACATCAACGGGAAAGAAAAGATAGAGACTCCAGAAAAAACTCGAAAATGGAAAGAGTCGATAACCCTAAAAAAAGTAAAGCAACATAACTTGAAAGGGTTTGATGTTAAGATCCCATTAGAATGCATGGTGGTGGTAACAGGTGTCAGCGGATCAGGAAAATCCACTTTAATCAAATCTATTTTTTATCCAGCTTTAAAAAAGTTAAAAGGAGGAGTTGCTGAAAAAACTGGTGATTTCTCAGGAATAGAGGGTAATCTAAACCTATTTAGTCAAATAGAATTTATTGATCAAAACCCAATTGGAAAATCATCAAGGAGCAATCCGGTTACTTATGTAAAGGCATATGATGAAATTAGGGCATTGTTTGCAGGACTTCCATTATCAAAAAGTAGAGGATATAAAGCAGGGCACTTCTCATTTAATATTGATGGAGGACGATGCGATGTATGTCAAGGCGAAGGAGAAGTCACTATTGAAATGCAGTTTATGGCAGACATCCATTTGGTATGCGAAGAGTGTAATGGAAAGCGATTCAAAGAAGACATTTTGGAAATTAAATACAATGGTAAAAACATTGCTGACATTCTTGAAATGACAATAGAAGATTCAATAGAATTCTTTCAACTAGATGATAAAAACAGGACTGTTAAAAAGGTAATTGACAAATTAACCCCTCTGTATGATGTTGGTCTTGGTTATGTTCAACTTGGGCAATCATCAGCAACACTAAGTGGTGGAGAAGCTCAACGTATCAAATTAGCATATTATTTGGCAAAAGGAGAGCGGAAAAACAAAACCATTTTCTTGTTTGATGAACCTACAACCGGACTACATTTCCACGACATTAATAAGCTGTTATATGCTTTCAATGCGTTAATTGAACAAGGACATTCTCTTATTATTATTGAACATAACCCAGATGTGATTAAATGTGCCGACTGGGTAATAGACTTAGGACCTTCAGGAGGTAAAAATGGAGGAAACCTTTTGTTCGAAGGCACTCCAAAAGAGCTTGCCAATAGCAAAGAATCTGTGACTGGAAGGTATATAAAATCATAAAGAGAATTGTAGTTTCGGATTCAAGTAAAATTCTCTACAAAAGTAAAAGCCCCCAAGATTTAAATCTTGGGGGCCTTTGATTTTTATAGCTGAATGAACGCTATCTTTTAGTTCACTACTAACTTTTTCGTAACAGTTGAAGTACCATTTACTAATCTTACAAAGTAAACTCCTTTCTCAAACTGTGAAGTATTCACTTCTCTAGTTGAGTTGCTGTTTTTAACAGCGATTACTTCGTTCACTACTTTCTGACCTTTTACGTCTTCTATAGTCAACTCATAATTGCCTGTTGCTACAT